>Ga0335083_10004033_pt1 | contig 18800 bp, 14 predicted proteins | sample Lox_Sample_42_FD_206716 | JGI IMG/M metagenome (GOLD analysis project Ga0335083, IMG submission 206716) | Soil microbial communities from Loxahatchee National Wildlife Refuge, Florida, United States - Lox_Sample_4.2 | ecosystem: Environmental > Terrestrial > Soil > Wetlands | place: USA...
GCGAACCGGCAATTTGTAATGGCCTGAATAAAGGAAATTTTCCAGCATCCCGAATAAATCGAAATCCACGAAACGCGGGCGCTGGTCCAGCAGGAACGGCTGGTGCGATAAAATAATTTCAAACGGCACCAGGATATCTTCCAGTTTTTTGACCCAGGCCTTTTGGTCCTTGCGCCATTGCTCCAGGCAGCCCCGGCCAAATTTCCGTTCCTTGAATCGAAGATATTGCAACTGGTCTTTTACCGGGGCGTTTTCCTTATAATAAATATCGTTCAGGCGAAATGTGCAGCCTTCAACGTCATTTTCCACGAAGCGCCAAAGGACAGATTGCACCCCTCGCCAGCGCGCGGGGAAAAGCTCCAAATCCAGCTCTTCATCCAGGTATTTGGCGATCACCTGGGAATCGTCATTCACCTCGAAGATGACCCGCTGGCCGTCGCGTATGATCGGCAGGCCATAATAGCGCTGTTTGGTCAGCTTCCAGACGAGGGTGCGGTCCTGCGCGGGAATGTTTTTTATTTTGAACGGCTTGCCAGAAAATTCCAGTATCCGCCGCTGTACCAGGCAGTACGGGCTCCAGGGAAACTGAATCAATTCGATCATGTCAAAAAGGTCACGTGCCGATACCCGCACTTTAGGAGCCTCGAGGCGCGATGACAAGCCCGAATTATTTTTTCGTGAAGACCTTTTGCTGGGACAACCAGCCGGGGCTTTGTCACGGTATTGTCACAATTCCGTTGCGTAATTGTCATCCCGCTGATTCAATGTGTTCCTGCCCGGCGGCTGTGGGTTAAAATGGATTCCAACAGAAAAGCGTGGCTTGCAGGTCAAGCCCGGGCAAAAGCTGGTTCTTTCAATAAAATGAAGAAAACTATATTGCCAATTATTGCCGCCACTATCGCGATTTGCGCCGTTTCCTGCTCCAAACAATCCGCCTCTCCGGCTGAATCCACCAATTCCACCGCCTCGTCCGCGCCGGGGCAAATGCTCATCAATGGCGCCGGTTCCACGTTTGACGACCCGGCCTTTGCCAAATGGTTTGAAGCCTACAAAGCAGTGAATCCGAACGTGCAATTCAATTACCAGCCCATCGGTTCCGGCGCCGGTCAGAAGCAATTGCTCAATCAAACAGTCGACTTCGGCGCTTCGGACGCGCCCATGTCCGATGACTCCATGGCTGGTGCCCCCGGGAAAATCCTGCATGTGCCGGTCGTTGCCGGTGGTGTCGCCATCATCTACAATTTGCCGGACAATCCCCAGCTCAAGCTGGATGGCGACACGCTCGCCGGGATTTATTTGGGGACCATCACCAACTGGAATGATTCCAAAATTGCCGCGCTTAACGCGGGCGTGAACCTGCCCAATTTGCCAATCGTCCCCGTTCATCGCTCTGATGGCAGCGGAACCACCTTCATTTTTACGGACTATTTGACCACTGTGAACGATGCCTGGGCCAATTCAGTGAAGAAAGGCACTGCCGTGCAATGGCCGGCGGGCATCGGCATCGGCGCCAAAGGCAGCGCCGGGGTCGCCGGACAGGTCCGCCAGCTTTCCGGGGGAATTGGTTATGCCGAGTTGGCTTACGCCGATCAAAATAAAATTCCGTATGCCAATATGAAGAACGCCGCCGGCAATTTTGTTTCGCCCGCCCCGGATTCCGTCACCGCGGCGCTCGCGACGGCAAAAATTCCGGATGATTTCCGTTTTTCCATGGTCAATGCCTCGGGAGATAAATCTTATCCGATTGCCGGCGCAAGCTGGGTATTGATCTATCAACAGCAAAAGACGGGGAAGGGTAAAGAACTTACGGCCTTTTTGAAATGGGCCATCACGGACGGCCAGAAACTCTCGCCCTCCCTGGACTACGCGCCGCTTCCGGACGAAGTGCAACAGCGCGAATTGAAGCTGCTGGATACGGTCACCTACTGATCTTACTGTCGCGGAAAATGTGAACGTCACCGGAAATAACGTGAAAAAGAATTCTTCGGGCGTTTCTCATTTTGGCGATGACGCATTCAAGTGGCTCACGTTGCTGATGGCGTGTTCGGTTTTCGTGCTCATCGCCCTGATTGGCTTTGAGCTCTTCAATGGGGCCAGGCCTTCCATTCACAAATTCGGGTTCCACTTCCTCATCAGCAGCAGTTGGGACCCGGTAAATGATGTATTTGGCGCCTTGCCCTATATCTTTGGGACCCTGGTTACGTCCTTTATCGCGCTTTTGATTGCCGTTCCCTTGAGCATTGCCACGGCGGTTTTTCTCACGGAATTGGCGCCACTCTGGTTGCGCCAGCCGCTCATCATGTTTATCGAATTGCTGGCGGCGATTCCTAGCGTCATTTTGGGATTCTGGGGTTTTTACGTGATGGTGCCATGGCTGCATGACCATGTTTATCCCTTTTTGCGCAGTGGTGGCGGCTTTTTACCATTCTTTCAAGGGCCCGACCACGGCCCGTGCATCCTGTCCGCGGGAATTATTCTGGCCGTAATGATTATTCCCATCATCACTTCGGTTTCGCGCGAAATTCTCCGGTCCGTTCCCGGGCTGCAACGTGAAGCGGCCTATGCGCTGGGAGCCACGCGCTGGGAAGTCACCCGCATCGCTGTTTTGAGCTATGCGAAAAGAGGCCTGTTCGGCGCTGTCATCCTTGGGCTCGGCCGTGCCCTGGGCGAAACGATGGCGGTCACCATGCTGATCGGCAATGCGCCGTACATTGGGGCGTCGGTCTTTGCGGCCGGACAGACGCTTGCGAGCGTGATTGCCAACGAATTTACTGAAGCGACTGATCCAATGTACTCCGGCGCGCTCTTTGAAGTCGGCCTGGTCTTGCTGGGAGTCACTTTGCTGGTCAATGCGCTCGCCCGGTTGCTTTTAGTCACCTTCGCCGGCCCGAGGATGAAACCGCAGAACTAATTTATCGTGATCGCCGCCAACCATAAAGCCAGGCAGATCAAAGACGTGCTGATGCAGGTCGGCGCTTGTGTGTGTGCTATTCTCGTCGTCGCGCCGCTGGTCTTAATTTTCTATCACCTCATTAAATTGGGCTTCAGTTCGATCAACTGGGAGTTTTTCACTCAACTGCCCAAAGCGGTCGGCGAAACCGGTGGCGGCATGGGCAATGCCATCGTTGGCACATTCATTCTCCTGGGGCAGGCGGCTATAATTGGAGTGCCGGTAGGTGTGCTCGGCGGCGTTTTCCTGTCTGAATACGGCACCCCGAAGTTCAACTGGTGGCTTCGTTTTGCCGCGGACATTTTAAACGGCGTGCCTTCGATTGTCTGGGGCCTGGTGGTTTATGGCTTGGTGGTGATACCGATGCACGGTTTTTCGGCCCTGGCCGGCGGCATCGTCCTCGGGTTAATGATGATTCCGCTGGTGATGCGAACGACTGAAGAAGTTTTGCATTTGGTCCCTGCCGGTTATCGCGAGGCCGCGCTGGCGTTGGGGGTTTCCAAATGGAAAACCGTCCTGCAAATTGTCGTGCGTACCGCGCTTAAGGGAATTGTTACCGGCGTCCTCCTGGCCATTGCACGTGTGTCCGGGGAAACTGCCCCGTTGCTCTTTACCGCGTTGGGCAACAACACCTGGGCGCAAAACCTCAAGCAGCCGATTGCCGCGCTGCCACTGCAAATTTTCAATTACGCCATGTCGCCCTACGACGACTGGCACCGCCAGGCGTGGGCCGCCGCGCTTGTTTTGCTTTTGCTCGTCCTTTTCATTAACATTGGTGTACGATTTTTGACGCGGGACCGGTGGAAGAGCAAAGTATGACTTCCGCCACTATCAATTACGAAACGATGGAACAAAAACCGATCACCACGGCGCTGGCCGTCCGCAACCTGTCCGTTTTCTTCGGGACCAACCAGGTGCTGAAGAGCGTTTCCCTGGACATTGCGCCTCGTGCCGTCACGGCCATTATCGGGCCAAGCGGCTGTGGCAAGTCCACCTTCCTTCGCGCTCTCAACCGGATGCATGAGCTTAATCCGGATGCGCGCATGACGGGGGAGATCCAATTGTTTGGCGACGATATTTATGCGCGCACGGTCGAGCCGGTGGTCGTCCGCCGCCGCGTCGGGATGGTGTTTCAAAAATCCAATCCTTTTCCCACCATGACGATTTCTGAAAACGTCACCGTGGGCCTGCGCCTGAACGGTGTGCGGGACAAAAAACTCCTCGCCGAGCGTACGGAGCAATCGTTGCGCATGGCCGCGCTTTGGGACGAAGTAAAAGACCGCTTGAACACTGCCGCGATCAGCCTGTCCGGCGGGCAACAACAGCGCCTTTGCATCGCTCGCGCTTTGGCCGTGCAGCCTGAAGTGCTGCTCATGGACGAACCGGCTTCCGCCCTGGACCCGCTGGCCACGTCCAAGATTGAGGATTTGATTTTGGATTTGAAAAAGAGTTACACCATCGTCATCGTGACTCACAATATGCAGCAGGCCGCGCGGGCGTCTGATTTCACCGCTTTTTTTTATCTCGGCGAACTGGTCGAGTTCGGCACGACGACAAAAATTTTCACGAGTCCTTCGCAAAAACGGACGGAGGATTACGTGACGGGAAGGTTCGGTTGAGAATTAGTTTGGCCTGCATTTGCAATTGCTAAAAGCAGTGGCACATTAAATGCGGTCATAGGTATTGATAAAATTTTAATATGGAAAATAACAGCGAAGTGAGCCTGGAAATGTTGAAGCAGAAATTGCTGACCATGGCCAGCCATGCGGAAACCGCCGTCAATGAAGCGCTCCAGGCGCTCCAGACGCGCGATACCGACCTCGCTTTGCGCGTTAAGGAAAAGGACCGCGTCATTGACTACCTGGAAGTGGAGATTGACGACCTGGTGATCCAGCTTCTGACGCGTGCGCCGCTCGCCAGCAACCTGCGCCTGGTGACCATCGCGATGAAAATTTCGCAGGACCTGGAACGCATCGGTGATGAGGCGACTAAAATCGCCAAGCGCGCCCGCGACCTGGCGGAAGAACCGCCCGTCAAAATCGTCCTGGATTTGCCGCGCATGGCCCGGCTGGCGCTCGACATGCTGAAGGACGCCCTGGACGCCTTCGTGAACCGCGATTCCGCTGCCGCCCGGGCGGTGATTCCGCGCGACAAGGAAGTGGATGCCTTGAACAAGCACATTCACAACCTCCTGGCGCAGCACATGGTTGAACATACGGACACCATCGCCCGCTGCCTTCATTTGATGGTGGTTTCGAAAAGCCTTGAGCGTATTGCCGACCATGCCACGAACGTGGCCGAGGACGTTGTTTATCTTTGTGAAGCTCAGGACATCCGGCACACCGGCATGAAGAGCCAGCCCGTTCTCGCCTAAGTCTCCTAAGAGCTTATTTTTAGACGAGCTCTAAAGTTTATTTCCGGGTCTCAATGGATGCCCGGCAAGAAATTCCGCCGCGCTCATGCGGCGACCGCCTTCACGCTGCAATTCCAGGATATTCAAAGCATCTTTGCCGCAGGCGATAGTAATCCCCTGTGAATCTGCGGAAATGATTTCCTCCGGGTTACCCGTCTTTTGAACCACTTCAGCTTTCCAGATTTTTAATAAATTCTGTTTCGGCACGGACTTTAGAAAAGTAAAGGCTCCCGGCCATGGCATGAAAGCGCGCAAACGGTTTAAAATAGTTTGTGCCGGAAGTTTCCAGTCAATCTGTCCGTCTTCTTTTTTTATCTTGGGCGCATACGTCGCGGGTTCCGGTTGCGGTGTCGGCTGAATCTTCCCGCTGACATAACCCGGAATGGTTTCCAGCAAAAGTTCCGCGCCGAGCTGAGCGAGCCGGTCGTAAAGGATCGCTGAATCGTCCTGGGCCGAAATCGGAGTTCGCTTTTGGGTTAGCATGGGCCCGGTATCCATGCCGGCGTCCAGTTTCATGATGGTGACGCCGGTCTCCGTTTCGCCGTTGGCAATGGCCCACTGAATGGGCGCTGCCCCGCGATACTTCGGGAGCAGTGAAGTATGGACATTCAGGCAGCCAAACCGCGGCAAATCCAAAATCGCCGGCGGCAGAATATGGCCATAGGCAACGACCACAATAAGGTCGGGCTGCAACTCTTTTAATTGAGAAATGAAATGCTCATCACGGGCTTTCGGCGGTTGCAGCACCGGAATGTTGAATTTCTCCGCCAGCACTTTTACCGGCGGGGCTTGCAGTTTCAGTTCGCGGCCATGGGGTTTGTCCGGCTGGGTGACGACGCCGACAATTTCGATAGTGGGATAGACATCTTGCCTGTCTCCGGACAGGCTGGAAGCCTGTCCCACTAGTTTTTCTAAGCTGGCACAGGACAATTCCGCCGTGCCCATGAAAATGATTTTTAACCCGTTCATGACAGCCGGACGTACCGGCAGGTCCAAAAGAATGAAGCGGACACGCGCGCCGCGCTACTTGTTTTTCAGTTTCACCACCTGTTTGAGAATGCGCAAAAACGTCTCCGAGGGTGAATCGTCCGTGTTGATGTTATGCAGGAGCTTCTTTCCGTAGAAATCCAGGACCGGCCGCGTTTCCTTTTCGTAAACCTTTAGTCGTTCGCGAATGACATCCAGGTTGGCGTCGTCCAGGCGGTTGTCCTTGAGCGCACGGCGTTGCAGCCGCGCCACTAAATTTTCCAGCTTGGCTGACGTGAGGTAAAGCACGGCGACGACATCGAGCGTGTCATCCAGGATTTCCGCCTGCCGGACGTTGCGCGGAATGCCATCGAGCACGAGCGTGTCGAGTTCGGGGTGAAAATGCCCCATCTGCGTACTGCCGCTGATTGTCTTGCGCCAAAGTTCAATCGTCGGTTCATCAGGCACCAGCCTGCCCTTGCTGGAATATTGCAGAAAAACTTTGCCCAATTCCGTGTCCGGCCGCAGCGTCCGGAACACGTCCCCGCACGCGCAATGGTAAAAACCTGGAATAGTGCCGAGAATGCGCCCGTGCGTTCCTTTGCCGGAACCCGGCGCGCCGAACATGAGTATGGTCCTGTATTTCACGCGTCCTTGTGTTTGAGTTGCATCTCCTGAATTTCACCGAACGATATCATCACTTCCTGCCGTGAGGCTCCCGACACGACTTCAAAATGTGCGTCATTGGCTGAAATGCGCGTAATGCGGTCAGCCACGTACTGGCCTTTCCCCGTTTTAATGACCAGGACCATGTCTTTGTTCGCCCCGGTCCGCACCATGCCGAAGAACCCGGAAAATTTAGTTTCAATAAACCGCTTGTTGAAGGTGAATTGTCCGCGCTGGAAAACTTCCGGTGCAGGATACGATGGCGCAGCGGGGGCGGCTGCTGCCGGCGATGGCGTCGTCGTTTTCCAGCCCGAGGATGCGGCAGTTACCTGGACCGATTCGGTCGTTTGCGTTTGGGCCGCGGGCACGCCCGCAGGCGCGATGGCTTCCGGCGGCGCACCTGTTTCCGTTTGCATATCTTCTTCCGTTGCGCCCGGCGGAATAAGCGTCGGCATGGAGAGGAAAATAATCGGTCCTACAATCGGCAACACCGCCGAGAGGCCCATTACCACGGCCGGTGGCCGGGCGCGAAAAACCGCGACTTCATACCCGGCATAAATGTTCGCCCCGTAAATCAACAGAATGACAATGATTCCCAGTGATGACGAAAAAAGCCCGCCAATGACGGAGCCCTTGGGCGGAAGTTCCAGCCGCGCGACATTATGCACATGCACTTCCGTTGCGGTATGCACCGGCGGCGGCGTTTCGATAAATGGCTCGGCATAGGAGGCTGCTTTGGGATTTTTTACCAGGGTCTTCAGCCCGTCCTGCGAAAATTTGGTCCAGGGAATCCGGTCGGAATATTTGTCGTCCGTGGTGTGGAAAAGGACACCGTCATCGTTCGCTGAAATAATGTCTCCGCTCACCGACGTGCCGTCGGCCAGCTGGTATGTTTCCGCATTGGCGATGCAGAGCAATCCGCAAAGCCAAAAACCAAAAGTTATCCAAAGGATTTTACGCACAAGAGTTTCTTAACACACGAAACCGTGTTGCGAAAGTAAATTTCCAATACCGGGCGCCCGTCATTGTTTATCGGGCATTCCCCATTTCGGTAATCAAATCTTCCGTGATCCACGATTTTTCTTTTTCCTGCAAGGCATCCGCCGCGTTTCCGTGCCGCCAGACGGCGAAGCGCACCGCCTGGCCGGCATCCTTTTGCAGCTCCGGCTGCGCGAGCAGGCCGGCGATATATCCGCCCAGTACGTCACCCGTGCCGCCTTGTCCCAGGAACGGGTTGCCGGAGGAATTCACGTAAATATTTCCTTCCTCGTTGCCGACGATTGTTTGATGCCCTTTCAGGACCACCCAGCAGCCGCCAAACCGCTTTGACAGTTCGCGCAACGCGCGCGGCCGGTCCGCCTGGACTTGCGGCGTGGTCCAGTTCAGCATGCGCGCGGCTTCGCCCGGATGCGGCGTGATGACGCGAAGAATGTTTTTAGGCAGCGTGTGCGGCGCCAGCCAGTCCAGCGCGCTGGCATCTACGATCACCGGCAGTGACGAATTGCGCCAGAGCCGTTGCAGGGACTTCCGCATGGCATCGGCCATGCCCGGTGCATGCAATCCCGGCCCAATCAAAACCGCGCTGGCCGCATCTGGAAACTTCATTTCCGGTTTGAAAACGTTCACCATCACCGCCTGTAATTGCGGGGCCACCGCATGATAAACATGCTCGTCGGTAAACAAGGTGACTAATCCCGGTTGCGCGCGTTGGGCCGCCCGGGCAGCCAAAACAGATGCGCCGTGATAACCGAGGCTCCCGGCCACAATTGCCAAATGCCCGTTCGAGCCCTTATGGCTGGCTTCCATGCGCCGGGGCGGGAATCGTTCAAAATCCTCGCGCAGCGTCCACTTGATTTCCGACGTGAGCGGACAGGGGACCAGGCCCACATCCTCCAGCACTTCCAGTCGCCCGACCCATGGCCACGCTGACTGCGCAAGCATCCCGGTTTTTGGCGCGCCAACGGTTAGCGTAATCGTCGCCTCGATCGCCGCGCCCTCCGTCGTTCCCGTTTCGCAATTCAGTCCCGACGGCGTATCTACTGCGACGACGGGAAGTTTGGTTTCGTTGACTGCTGAAATGAATTTTTTCCAATGTTCGTCGAGCGGCCGGTTCAGGCCGATGCCGAACAAGCCGTCAATAATGAGCGCAAATTTTTGCCGCAGCAGTTCTTGCAGTTTTGGTAAGTCGGTTTCCGGGGCGGTGACGTTCAGGATTTCCGTTTTCCGGTCTTCGATCTGTTCATGCGCCGCGCGGGCGTCGTTGCCATTATTGCCTTTGCCGGCCAGGATTAAAATGGCATCGCTCGAGCGGGTGAGCCGGCGCACGCGCTTGGCGATGCGCTTTCCCACGCGCCGAATGACCTCTGCCTCCGTCTGGCCCGTAGCCCACGTGGCCTTTTCCCATTCCCTCATTTGCGTGACCGTGATGACCGGTAAAGACATGGGACTAATTTACTCAAAAACGGGCTTCGTAAAAGCGCTGATTTTCAGCTTTTTCGTTAAAAAATCCTCCGTCACACGACCGTAACAATTCCGTAACACGCTTTTCGCCCGTTTCTGGATTGTGTTACAAACTCGAAAATGATATTTACGGAATTGTGAAGCCGAAGATTTTGGTCGTGGACGACGAACCGGAGGCAGTAGAACTCCTGGAGTTTAATCTCAAGCAGGCCGGTTATGCCGTAAGCGCCGCCGGGGATGGCGCTGCTGCGCTGAAGAAGGCCCGTGCGCAGACGCCTGACATGGTCGTGCTCGACGTCATGTTGCCGGAAATGGACGGCTTTGAAGTGTGCAAATCCCTGCGGCTGGAGCCTTCCACCTCGCGCGTGCCCATTCTCATGTTGACCGCCAAGGCCGCGGAAATCGACCGCGTGCTTGGCCTCGAACTCGGCGCCGATGATTATCTTACCAAACCATTCAGCCCCCGCGAACTGCTGCTGCGCATCAAAAAAATTCTCGGGCGCGGCGTGACTACCGAACGCCCCCGCGAACAAATGCGTTTTGGCGATTTGCTGATTGATTTGCCGCGCCACCTGGCCAGTTGGAAAGGCAAGACCATCGAATTGACCGCTACCGAATTCAAGCTGCTCACCACCCTGGCCCAACGCGCCGGCCGCGTGCAATCCCGTGACCAGCTTTTGCGCGACGTTTGGGAATACGACAGCCTGATCGATACCCGCACGGTAGACACGCACATGCGCCGCCTGCGTGAAAAACTCGGTCCGGCCTCGAAGCATCTGGACACGGTGCGGGGTGTCGGCTATCGCTTTGTGGAGTAAATCAAGCCGCGTCCAGGCGCGCTTTTTCGCATGTGGCCCGTACTGACCATTTTCGCCGTTGCCGCTGCTGTTGCCATTTATTTTTTCTGGCATAGAAAATTTGTGCGCCTGCAACGCCAGGTACAGGTCGAGATGGAGGATTTTCAGCGTCACCAGCAGCAAACCACCATTGACGCCAAGGCCCAGCAGCAGGTCCTCTTCAACTCCATGCTCGAAGGGTTGCTCCTCCTGGACCGCAGCCGGAAAATTTACCTCGCCAATCGCGCCTTCAAAAATCTCTTCGGCGTGAAAGCCGAAATGCGCGGCAAAACCGTCATGGAAGTCCTGCGCCTCCACGAACTGGCCGAACTCGTCGAGCGCGCCGAGGCCGAAAAACAGGTTTTCGATTACGAACTAAGGCTGCCCGAACTCGACGGCCGCTGGCTGCAAGTCAATGCCGCGGTTATTTCCAATTCCGCCGGCGAACGCGAAGGCACCATCCTCGTCTTTCACGATCTCACGCGCCTTAAGCAGCTTGAACGTACGCGCGAGGAATTCGTCGCCAACGTTAGCCATGAACTGCGCACGCCGCTCTCACTTATCAAAGGCTACGTCGAAACCCTGCTCGACGGCGCTGCGAAAAATCCCGAAGTAGCCGAGCATTTTCTTCAAATCATCGAGCGCAATGCCGAACGCCTCGACCTGCTCATCCAGGATTTGCTCACCATTTCCGCGCTCGAATCCGGCCGCGTCCAGCTTAACCTTCAGCCGGTGCATCTCCATGCCGTGGCCGAAAAAGTCCTCGCCGACTTGAAAGCCCGCGCCGATGGCCGGAGTGTCACTCTCAAAAATGAATTGCCGGATCTCACCGCCAATGCCGACGGCAACCGGATGGAACAGGTCCTGGCCAATCTCGTGGACAATGCCATCAAGTATGGCCGTCCGCAAGGAACTGTTGTCGTGGGAGGCGAGAGTTTGAACGGCGATAAGATTGAAGTTTTTGTCCGGGACGACGGCCCGGGCATCCCCGCCGAATCGTTAGACCGCGTTTTTGAGCGTTTTTATCGTGTGGACAAGGCCCGTTCGCGGGAGCAGGGTGGCACTGGTTTGGGTCTTTCCATCGTGAAACACATCGTTCAAAACCACGGCGGCGAGGTTTGGGCTAAAAGCGAGCCCGGCAAAGGCGCCGCCTTCTTCTTCACCCTGCCGGCTTTGCCGGTGAAAGCGGAAAAAGAGTTGCAACCTGCAACCTAATCCGCCGGGACATTGCGGTCTGCAATCCCTTTTCGGCTTCATTTTCCCATGATTCTGCGAATTCATTGGCTTTTTCGCTGATGGCACATTCGGCCTGTTTACTGCTAAATACAAATCTGTCGCCGTTGATAAAACGACGAACAGAAAAAAGAAAAATTTAAAATTTCTGGCGCTCCCAACAAACGCCAGTTACCCCCCAAGGGCCGGAAGTTGCCTGTACTCCGGCCCATCCTCTTTTTAACCACCTATACAATAAAGCATAGGAAGTAACCGCGCCGAATACCGAAGGCGGATAGTGTCATAAATAGCGTTTCTCCCGCACTGTAGCCTGGGCTAACCTCGCGAGGTGATCGCAATTACTTACGTAATGATCTGAAACCTGCGCGAATGTCCTCGGACAAGAGTTCCGGCTGTTCCCAGGCCGCGAAATGTCCCCCTTTGTCGTGCTTTTTGTAGTAGATAAGCTGGGGATATGCACGCTCGGTCCAGCTCCGGGGAGCCGGATAGAGTTCGTCCGGAAAGACGCTAACCGCAACCGGTATGGAGACTCCTTTGGCGTTAAAATACCCCTTTCCCCAATATTCCCAATAAAGACGTGCACCTGAAAGCGCCGTGTTTGTCAACCATGTGACGGTGATATTGTCGAGGATGTCATCACGGGTGAGGCCGGCAGATTCCCCTGCAAAGACGCGTGAGATCAACTCGTAACTGCGCGCGTCATGATCGAGGAAATAAGCCGCCAATCCAATCGGTGAATCTGCGATCCCGTATAATGTTTGCGGCCGCAGGCCCATCTGATATCCATAGGCAATTCCCTTCTGATAAACAAACTGCAAACGTTCATATGCAATTTTCTCTTCTTCAGAAAGCCCTGCCGGCCCCGGCGCACCGGAAAAGGCTGCTTGGTCAATTTCGGCGGGAAAGATACCGGGCATGTTAGTATGAATGCCAAGCAGTTCCAGCGGCGCCTGTAAACCCATCATATCAACGATGACAGCGCCCCAGTCGCCGCCTTGCGCCACAAATTTCGTGTAGCCTAATCGCTTCATCAGGGCAATCCATGCCTTCGCGATGCGGACAGGGCCCCAGCCAGCTTGCGTTGGTTTACCAGAAAAACCATAACCAGGCATTGAGGGGATAATGATATTAAAAGCATCCTCGGCCCTGCCGCCAAACGCAACTGGATCTGTGAGTGGGCCAATGATCTTTAGCTGCTCAATTATTGAGCCGGGCCATCCGTGCGTGACAATGAGCGGCAGCGCGTTCTTCTCCTTCGAGCGAACATGAATGAAATGAATGTCCAGGCCATCGATTTTAGTGATGAAATTGGGTACAGCATTTAGTTTTGCCTCGATCTTCCGCCAATCATATTCCTTCGCCCAATAGTGGGCGAGTCTCTGCATCGTCGCAAATTGCACACCTTGCGTCGCATCGGTAACCGTTTCATGGTCCGGCCACCTTGTCTCGATGATGCGCTTGCGCAATCCGTTTAGTTCCGCATCTGGAATATCAACGCGGAACGGACGGATAGAATTCCATTCTTCGCCAGGATTTATTTTTGGTCCATCACTGTGAGACGCACCGCGTGGAGCAGTTTCAATTTGATCCATTGTTTTCATGTTCATATGTGATTGATGATTTTCATTTCGTTGAATTTGGGCCTACGACTACAGGTCGGTGCTTCTTTTCTTTGGTTGAAGCTTGCCCACACAGAAGACAGCGAGAATTCCGGCCGAAACGGTCAAATAAATAAAAAAAGCTAGTCGCCTTCGATTTCGCGCAGGAGCCAGGCGCGGGAGAAAACCCAATAATTTTTAATGGAAGAAACCGAAATGCTTAAGGCCTGGGCGGCCTCTTCATTGGTCATGCCAACAAAATATCGTAATTTAACCAATTTAGCTTGAAGGGGATATTCCTTTGCGAATTTGGTGAGCGCCTCATTCACAGTCAGGAGTTGCGCATCCTCGGCGGGGGCGGCGAGTTCCAAGTCATCCATGACCACCCGCTCATGATTGCCGCCGTGCCGATGAGTCTGTTTGCGGCGGGCTCGGTCAATCAGAATACGACGCATGGCTTCGCCGGCGGCGCGGAAAAAATGGGTCCGATCATTAAAAGTGGGATTGCGGTTGCCTGCCAGCCTAAGCCAGGCCTCATGCACTAATGCCGTGGGCTGCAACGTTTGGCATGGTGATTCCCGGGACATCTTGTAGGCCGCGAGCCGTCGTAACTCATCGTAGACGACCACCAGTAATTGTTCAGCGGCTTTGGGATTGCCACGTTCAATGTCTGCCAGCATTAGAGTGATATCGCTCACAATAATCGAGATTCCCTGGGCGACTGTTTTTAAATCCGCCACTCGCCTCTAATTGGCCGGATTTTATTTGCCAACGCCATTTGTTAATTTTGTTTGATTCGAGATCAGCGTTGTGGCCTCGTCTAAAAATATTCGCGCATATAACCATTTCAGCCAATCTTCTCCCGGGTCCACTGCGTTCGGAGCCAGCGCGTTTCCCTTCGCCAACGCAGCTTGTGCCTGATCTTTTTGTCCAAGCTGCCAGTTAGCCATCGCCAGTATAGCATAAGCGGGCCCACGGGCATCCATCCGCGGGCCATTGATTGATTTTTGCGCCCATAATGCGGCTTCCGCGAAATTTCCCTGACGATATTCTGAGAGTGCCTTGCAGTATTGATAAAATGGCAGGCCCCCTTCATCCGTGTTTCCGGGTGCGATGGTCAAATCAGCCAAACGGTCAATTGCCGGCAAGTCATTTTTTGGCGGCGGAAGAAACAGGTAGGTTTTCGCGACCTGGTCAGCGATATAAATATTGGTGGTATTTTCAAAACGAATGAAGAACCGCCGGCGAAGCTCTTCGTAGGCGGCCACCTGGTGGGTCCTTACAAGTAATGCCGCCAACGGGCAGTAGCGCCCTGCATCCAGTGGCTGGTTCGTAAAAGCCAGGGCAGCATAGGCCGCGGCTTTGTCCCAATTCCCAGAGCGAGCTTCCAAATTGACCGTTTGATCCAAAAACTCTTCGCTCGCGGGTTGTCTGGCGAATGAGGGCGTGAGAGTTTCTTCCATAATCTGCGCGGCATCAGCAAATTTCTTTTGTATGACGAGAACGCTGGTCAGGCACTTTAGTTCGTACAATCCGTCTGAACTCTGCCTTCGTCCGTTTCTCGTCCAGCCGGCGAGCGCTTCGCGTTGTATTTGTTCGGATTCAGCCAGCTTCCCTTCGTCTTCCAGAGTCAATCCAAGATCACGCAAGGTAAACAGCGTGGCGGGATTATCCTCGCCGAGGACTTTGCGCTGGATCGAAAGCGCAGCGTTAAGGACGGAACATGCCTCCGTAAAATTTCCGCGTTCCCTCATGGTGTCCCCTATGGATCCAAGGGAGGCGGCCACATCGGGATCCTCCGCCGGAAGGAGTTTTTGCCGCATCAAGAGAGCTTCTTTTTGCAGGCTTTCGGCTTCTTCAAGCTTTCCTTCATTGGACGCTGCCCACGCAACATCTTCCAATGCCGATGCTACCCACGGATCTTCCGGCCCAAGCAGAATACGCCGTATGGCCAGGGCTTCCCGGGCCGATTCCTCGGCTCCTGCCCATTCACCTTTGACGCCCAGAATCATGCCTAAATTTCGCAACGAATCTGCCACATCCAAATTCGTCGTTCCGAATATTTTCTGCCTGATAGCCAGCGATTGCCGGATCAATTCTTCCGCCTGCGTAAAATTCCCTTCATCCCGGTAGATGGCTCCTAAATTATTCATGGAAGTGGCCGTGTCAGCGTTCTGTAAACCGAAGGCCTGCTGCCGGATTATAAGTGACTCTTTACCTGCCTCTTCCGCCTCCGGCAATTTGTTCTCAGCTTGAAAATCCAATCCCAACTCGTTCAGCGACTCGGCCACCTTTGGGTCATGAGAGCCAAACAGTCTTCTACGAATGCCAACTGCGGCACGATGCATTTCTTCGGCCTGGTGATAATTTCCGATTCGCCGATAGACCGTTCCCATAACCTCCCTCAATTCAGCTTCGACATCCGGTTGGTTAGTCATTTCTACGCCAATATGTTCGACGGTGTGGTCTAAAATTCCCCTCAACATCGCTGTGTCCTGGCCAAGCGCTACTGAAGGGCCAACACTTTGAAGCATACTTTCCAGAAACCGTGTTTCCTCCTGAGCTTTTAGTTTATCACTATCCGATTCTTTTCGCGCCTCTCGCTCTCGGGCAAAGGACACCGAAATCAATATTAAACCCACCACGAGAAGGAAGGTGATGATGCTAATCGCCGTGAACAAAAGCTTGTTTCGGAGGAATATTTTCCGGAACACATAAAGTTTACTCGGCGGGCGGGCCAAAATGGTTTCGCCCGAAAGATAGCGCCTTGCGTCCATGGCCAGCTCATTTGCTGTGGCGTACCGGCGGTGGGGATCCTTCTCCAGCGCTTTCATCACTATCCAGTCCAGGTCGCCGCGTACTTCCCGTATTAATTTTGAAGGCTCGATTCGCCGGTGTTCAGATTGGATCGTCAACTCTGATGCTAGCATGGTAACCAGCCGGGTCGAAGGACGGACCGGCTCTTCGGTGCAGATGACGCGACGAACTTCATCCAGCCCGGCCTTAAGCAATTCCCTCGTGTCGAACGGCGTTCTACCCGTCAATATTTCGTAAAGCAACACCCCGAGGCTGTAAATGTCTGTTCGGGTATCTACATCCACATTGGTGAGGGCGGCCTGTTCCGGGCTCATGTAGGCGGGTGTCCCAATCAGCATTTCAAAGGCGGTGAACAGCGTTTTATCAGTCAATCGCAGGTCAGTCGTCGCTTTGGCGATCCCAAAATCAATGACCATTGGCAGCGGGCCGCCATCGCCGGTGGTGGTAACCAAAATATTCGAAGGTTTGATGTCGCGATGGGCAATTCCTTTTTGGTGGGCGTGTTGCACAGCATCGCAAACCTGAATGAACAATTCCAGTCGCGCAGGCGTCGTTAAGGAATGATGGTCGCAATAATCCGTGATTTTAATTCCGCGGATTAGTTCCATTACGAAATACGGACGGCCAGTATCAGTAGCGCCGGCATCGAAGACATGGGCAATATTTGGATGATCCATCAATGCCAGTGCCTGACGCTCAGCTTCGAATCTTGCGATAACATTTTTAGTGTCCATTCCCGGCTTGACGACTTTAAGGGCGACTTTACGGCGAACTGGCTCCTGCTGTTCCGCCATGAAAACCACCCCCCAACCCCCTTCGCCGATCTGCTGTAAGAGTTTATACCGCCCAACCCAGTCACCCGGCTTTTCGCCAATTGGCGCTTCCGGGCATATTTCAATTGGCGGTCTGACGAGAGAATTCTCCAAAAAACTTCCCACACGCGCGTTCGCGTTTAGCAGCGTTTCAACTTTACGCCGCAATGAATCATTACCTCCACAGGCTTGAAGAATAAAAGAATCCCGCTGCTCTACCGGAAGCTGAAGAGCCTTGGTAAAGATTGCCATCTCATGCGGGTCCCCATTCATGGGCACATCAGAATGTTCGATTTCCTATAGATTATGAATGCAAATCGCAATGTGTAACTTTAGGCGATAGGCACAGATCCTCGGGCCGGATTGGCCATTTTCTCTATAAAAATCGCCTTTCAATATAAGCGAGAAAAAAGCAAAAAACGGCCAATTTTCAAAAAATATCTGGATGAGGCGGATGAGCCGGTAGTCATTATCTTATCGCTATCTACGACCGCTTGTCGCGCCGTAGCAGGGGGCGCGTCCCTTAGCGAAGGCGGATTGGACATGCCGAACCCTTTTCGGTAATGTGGGCCGACATGAACGGAAACATGGAACCTGATAAAGACGACAAAATGGGGCCGGGGCATAAAGCGCTGCAAATCAACCTCGACGCGACCAAGTATGGCACGTTCGCGGAAATCGGCGCCGGCCAGGAAGTTTGCCGTTGGTTCTTCCATGCGGGCGGCGCGTCCGGCACCGTGGCCAAAACCATTTCTGCCTACGACATGGCCGTAAGCGACGCCATCTATGGTACGTCCGACCGCTATGTCAGCCGCCAGCGCCTCCAGGCCATGCTGGATTACGAGTACAATCTCCTTCTCCAGCGGCTCGATAAAAACCGGGGCGAAAAAACCGCCTTTTTCGTGTTTGCCGACACCGTTGCTACGCACAGCTTTTCCCGCCAGACGGATGGCCACGGCTGGCTGGGCATCAAGTTCCAGGCGCAGCCGCGTGAGGAGCCTTCCCAAATCATCATTCACACCCGGCTGCTTGATAAAATAGTCGTGCGTGAGCAGGAAGCGCTGGGCGTGCTCGGCGCGAACCTCATCCATGCCGCGTTTTATCATTACCATGAGCCGGAAAAAATCATTTCCCTGTTGATGGACGAACTTAATCGCGACCGCATCGAGATTGAGATGATTAAGTTTTCCGGCCCGCGCTTTGCGAAAGTGGACAACCGCCTCATGAGCCTCCAGCTCGTGCAGCAGAACGTTGCCGACGCCGCCATGTTCACGTCCGATGGCGAAGTCGTCATTCCCAGTGAGGTGCTTTACAAAAAAGCCGTGCTCGTGGAACGCGGCAGTTTCCGGCCCATCACCAAGACCACTCTGGATATTTTGGAGCGCGCGCAGGAACAATTTTTGTCTGAGGCCGGCATGAAAGGCCAGACGCCGGTCATCCTCATGGAAATGACCCTCCACAGCGTGCTGGAAGACGCTACGCTCGCGCACAAGGACTTCCTTGATCGCGTGGACCTCTTAAGCACCCTCGGCAAGCCCGTGCTCATCTCCAATTTCGGGCGTTATTATCGCCTGGTCGAATACCTTTCACGCTATACTCAACAGACCAAAGGCATCGCGCTGGGCATCCCCAGCTTGCGCAGCATTTTCGACGAAAAGTTTTATACCGACCTTTCCGGCGGCCTGCTCGAGTCACTGGGCCGGCTCTTCAAAGACCAGACGAGGCTTTACGTTTATCCGTCGCGGGAAACGTCGGCCAGTATTACTGCCGGGAACATCCCCGCCAGCGACAGCAGCAACTGGTTGCGCGAATCCACCGGCAATAAAATCATCACGGTCGATAATCTCAAAGTGGCCGAAAATCTGCGGCATCTTTACGCGCATCTGTTGGAAAACCGGTTCATCGAGGGCATCCAAAATTATAATACCGAATACCTGAGCCTGTTCGCGCCACTATCGCTTTCCAAACTCCAATCCGGCGATGCTTCGTGGGAACAGGACGTGCCGGAACCCATCGTCCAGCTCATCAAAAAAGAAAAAATGTTCGGCT
>Ga0335083_10004034_pt1 | contig 18786 bp, 18 predicted proteins | sample Lox_Sample_42_FD_206716 | JGI IMG/M metagenome (GOLD analysis project Ga0335083, IMG submission 206716) | Soil microbial communities from Loxahatchee National Wildlife Refuge, Florida, United States - Lox_Sample_4.2 | ecosystem: Environmental > Terrestrial > Soil > Wetlands | place: USA...
AACGGCCAGCATCGCGTATTTGCCCGGCTGCACAGGTTCGTGGGCCCTGGCATAAGCCGCGTCCAGGTCTGCGTTGCGGGTCTCGATCTCAAGAGTTCCGCCGCTGGGCATGGCATCTCGCGAATTAATGGCCAGGTTCATGATGACCTGCGCCAGTTGGTCGGGGTCCAGCCGGGTATTTCGCAGGTCCGGATCGAGATGTCTGACCACCTCGATGTCCTCGCCAATGGTGCGGCGCAACAGCTGTAGCGTTTCCGATACGACCGTGTTCAGGTTGATGGTGCGAGTCTGCATCATCTGCTGCCTGCCGAAGGCGAGCAATTGACGAGTCAGCGATGCCGCCCGGTCCGCGGCGCTTAGAACTTGCAGCAGCGGTTTGCTCAAGGGACTATCCATGGTTATTTTCCCGAGCATGAGTTCGGTTGATAGACGGATTACAACCAGAATGTTGTTGAAGTCGTGGGCGATGCCTCCGGCCAGGCGGCCGACCGCTTCCAGCTTCTGCACCTGGCGAACCTGCTGTTCCAAGGTGCTGTGTTCGGTGATGTTCTGAACGTAGGCATCCAGGAGTTGAGGTCCCTGACCTCCATCGTCGCGCAGCACGCCCCATTCCCGTACGCGAACTAGCGAGCCGTCCTTGCGACGCCACGTGCTTTCGAATGCGTTCAGGCGCCCAGTGCGACGCAGCACGTCAATGAGGCGCGAACGCTCGTCGGGATGGGTATATACCTGGCTGGAGATCTTGAGCCCGAGCATCTCGTCGCGGCTATAGCCCAGCATTTCGGCGAGCGCCGGATTGAGCTCGACAAAACGATCGCCAGCAAGCGCGGTGCGACAGATGCCGAAAGGGGCATTGTCGAACATGGATTTCATAGCGGCCTCGGAACGTGCTAGCGCCTGCTCCGCTTCCACTCTGGCGCTGACATCGCGTCCTAAGACCAACTCGCGAAGGGCTCCGCCATGTACAAACCGAAAAGCACGGATTTCGACCGGAAAGTGCGTGCCATCCTTGTGTCGATGTGCCCAGACTCCCCGAAAGCCATAGCCGGGATCTAACTCGCCAAGGCGATCCATGAACCGCTCGTGTTCTTCCGGCGGTCGAAGATCGAGGGCTGTGAGGCGAAGGAATTCATCACGGGTGTAGCCATATTGCCGTAGCGCCGCGTCATTGACGTCGGTGACAGCCAGAGTTGCGCAATCAAAAACCCACATCGGGCAAGGGTTTGACAGGAACAACAACTGCGAGCGACGCTCAGACTCAACCACCTTCTGAAATTCCTCGTTGAGCTGCTCATTCAGATGTGCCAATGTCTGATTGGCGGCTTGCAGTTCGCGGTGTCTGGTATTCGCCTTCTGCAACAGCCACACTGCGAGGCCTATCGACAGTCCTACTATGATCGGAAATACCACTGGAGCGTGAGAGAGCAGCACAGTAGCAAGCCCTTCGGCAGGAAGGCCGCCAACGCTTGGCCGTGGATGGAGTGTCCAGACGCCAACCCCTGCAAGCGCAACGGTCGTCAGCAAAGGGAGTACACGACGAACGTAAATTTGTGGCGACGAAGCTAAACGCATTTCCTACTCTGCCAACTGCAAACAGCGCACGATTCGGAATGGCACCGACGCGACTCTCCGCACACCGTGCTCCGCGCGGGAAGAAGGGTGCCTATAGTTTTGGCAGCTCATAACTGAGAAAGCTGTGACTTAAGACACAGTGGGCACGGGAACTAGTCACAGAGTTGCGCGACTTTAGTCGTACCTGCCGCGTTAGGCGCCCTTCAGGATCAGCTGCTCGGCTGGAGAGAAAGCGCGGGAGCGAATCATTAGTGTGCTCAGCAATGAGGTGAGGCCGGAAGAAGCCAGAATCATGGCAATTACCACGAACTGGTAGATAGCGGCGTAGAGCGGGTCCGCGCCGGAGAGCAGCATGCCCGTCATTAATCCCGGTATCCAGACGATTCCAAGTGAACGCAGGTTGTCGATAGCGGGAATCAGCGATGCCTGCATGCTTGCCTCGGCGTAGCGGTTTACGGTGGCGTCCGGTGCAGCGCCTAACGCCAGAGCAGTTTCGATCTCACCCGCGTGGGCCAGAACTTCGGAGCGGAAGCGATTCAACGCCAGCCCGTTGGTGTTCATGGCGTTGGCGATGATCATGCTCCCAACCGGGATGAGGGCTGTGATGGCCGTATCGATCACGCCGGCCCACGTCATGATTGCGGTGACTGAGCCGGCACCGGCAGCGATGGCCAGGGTAGAGACCCTGCGGGCGCCCGGGATGTTCTTCGCGCGGCGGGCCGAGATCGAGCCTGCGGCAAATAACATTCCAGCTAGGAGAAAGACGCTTGACCAGCGCGGCGCTTTCAACAGAAGCGCTAGCACCGAGCCCACAATCACGATTTGCACAATTCCCCGCACCAGGGCAACAGCAGTATCGCTCTCCAAGTTGATGTTGCGCCGGCGTGCGAGCAAAACAACAGCCAGAGCCAAGATCGCCGCGATGGCGGCTTGCGCGAGTCCAAGCGAGACCTGGGTGTGAAATAGCGATTTAAGCACGCAGCACCTCCTGCGGTGTTCCCATGTGAGTGAGGTGGCCACGCTCCATGGTGCCTACGCGGTCGCAGATCCGGCGCGCCTGCTCGCGATCATGCGTGACCAGGATGAAGGTTCGGGAGCTGGCCGTTGCAAGCTCGCGAATCAACTGCTCCACACCGAGCTTGGCATCTTCGTCGAGCGCGGAGGTTGGTTCGTCGAGCAGCAGCATCTGCGGCTGGTTCGCCAGTGCGCGGGCCAATGATACGCGCTGTTGTTCGCCGCCAGAAAGATTGGCGACATCGCGTGCCGCAAAGCCGTCCATTCCGACCTGCCGCAACAGTGAGTCAATGGTCTCGTCCGGCAGCACCTCTCCACGTTGTTGAGGCCCGAACTGGAGGTTGGAAGCGACGGTCCCAGGGAATAGAAACGGACGCTGCGTCACCATGCCCAGACGCCGCCGCAGCTCACGCGGCGCGATCCTTGTGTAATCGATACCGTCCAGGTAGACGGTTCCGCTAGTCGGTTCGTCGAGACGGTTCAACAGGCGGAGCAGTGAGCTCTTGCCCGAGCCGCTGGCGCCCACGATCCCCAGCAATTCGCCGTGAAACACCTCCAACGAAACGTCATTCACAATGGCGACGCCGTCTGCCACGCGCCCGAGATGGTCCGTACGCAGAATGACGCGCGATGCTTCAGGTTGGTCGACACCGGTCACGGCGTGAGCTGTCCGTAGAAAATCTTCAATTCATATTGCAGGACGACGTAACCGTCGTGCTGATAAGGAGTGAAAAGTCGCGGAAGGTCGGCGAGCATCGCCTCCGCCTTCGCGCCTTCGCGAGGCATATACGATGAGGACAGCAGACGACCGCGCAGGCCATCAATGTCAAAGCGTTGTTGTGCCGGGAGGGTGATCAGCTTCACCTCGCACGGCGCGAAGAATGCGCGCATCACATCGAAGTTCGCCACCTGCCGATGTACGACCTGGTTGTAGTCGATGGCGTGGCGCTGAAGAAATTCTTCATACGCGCGCAGAAACGGTGAGGCATTATCGCTGCGGTCATGCCAGATCAACACGCACCAGCCACCAGACTTCAGCACTCGCGCGAATTCAGCCCGCGCTTGTTCCTGTGCAAACCAGTGGAAAGCCTGCCCGGCGAGAACGTAGTCAACGCTCGCGTCTGGCAGCCCAGTTTGCTCGGCTGAGCCCTCGCGCATTTCGAAATTTGAATAGCTCGCGAGGTAGCTCTTCCCTGCTTCCCTCATCTCGTGATTAGGCTCGATACCAATAACGCGATTGCCGTTTTGCAGAAAGGGCTCGGCGGAGAATCCCGTCCCGCAGCCTACGTCAGCCAGGACCTGTCGGGGCCCAAGGCCGCACGCATCGGCCAAGGCCTTAACCACCTCACGACCGTAGCGCAGCCTGTACTTTAGGTAGTCCTCGACGCGGTCAGAAAACCGCGTTTTAGAATCGCGCACCTGTTCCGGCATGGGTGTTATCTTACCGTGGACATGGCAGCTTTCCGAACGAACGACACTAGTTCGCCCATGGCAAGAGCCATCGCGGCTGTCATTCGGCAGATTCCGCGTGGCCGGGTCAGCACTTACGGAGCGGTTGCCGAGGCCGCCGGATACCCGCGGTGTGCGCGACACGTGTCGAAGGTACTCAACCAAGTCAGAGCACTGCCCTGGCAGCGAGTACTTGGCTCCGGGGGCAACATTTCTCTGCCCGGAGAGCTGGGGCTGGAACAGCGTTTCCTATTGCAGGCTGAAGGAGTAAGGTTTCGCGGCAGGAAAGTAGACATGAGCGCGTGCGAGCACAAATTCCCGAAACGGCCACGAGCTCGCCGCGAACGCAGCCGAGTACCCAAAAAGTAGCAGCTCACTGCCGCACAATTTTTACATCGACTTGAGGGGGTAGCTTACAATCAACTGGCTGATGCTTCAATCAGGTCCAATTCGTCTGCTGGCGGTGGGGCTATTCGCCGTTTGTTCGACCCTGGCCTCAGCTCAGCGGACGGCCCTGCACGATCATCACGTCTTCCACAGGACTCCGGTTCCGGCCCAGAGTACCCATTCGGCTGCACCATCCCCTGGATCGGGTGCTCACAGTGTTCCAAAGGGGACGAAGCCAAAGCTGCATCCGACAGCCTAGTTGAAAGCTGCGGATTTTTTTCTGACACCACCCGGCCACGGTTAACCTTTTAGGCTCCTAAGCGTCTCATTTAGTGCGACTTACCCCATAAATAGGGGCTCCGTCCCGCGCGGCCCGCAGTACGCCGTTTTTGTGATTGAAACCTAACTCGAATCGGGCTAGCATAAGGGGTTTTTGTAGGGCTCTGGATCCCCCCAACAAACCCCTCGGACAACGCGCCCTGGTCCGGAGCTGAGTCGTAAGGATGTGTCCCCGAATCAAATCGGGTGAAGTGGTAATCGAGCCAAGGCAGCATATTTGTACAACAGGTCATCCACAATTCAAATCGCAAGGCAGGTAAACAACTCAACAATGGCAAAGCGACGTGGCAATCCTAACTGGGGCAAGCCGGAACCAATCGGGCCGGTCGTGCCCACGATCACCGAGTTCGAACAGGTAGTTAAGGAATTCAAACTGGCCCCCGACCAATACATTCGTTCGACTCGCCTTCGCGAGTGGGCGCGCAAGAACAAGAACTCCAAGTACATTCCGGAGCCACTCCTGGAAGCTTGGGGGTTCGAGATCGAGTCCACTCTTTAAGCAAAGTATCGACGGATAAGGGGCTGTTTGCGGACAGCCCTTTTCCTTTGCCCAAAGCAGCGATCCCGTGGCGGCGCACTCGCTCCCCCGTGCCAAGTTCATCAACAATTGACCTTGACTGCATCAACGAGTGGTCTATGATGACTGAAACATTTTCCCTCAATATTGTTTTGGGGAGCAGCTTTGAAAGACTCGTTCACCTCATTTGAAGTCGCGCAACTGACAGGCATCACCCTGCGGCAGTTGCAATGGTGGGACGAGCAGAAGATCGTGGCTGCTTCGCGCCAGGGACACCGGCGCATTTACTCTCTCGACGATCTGGCAGAAGTTGCCATCATTTGTGATTTGCGGCGGCGCGGGTTCTCTTTGCAGAAGATCCGGCGCGTTGTGCGCTTCCTGCAAAAGGAGCTCGGCCGGCGGCTGGTGCAGACTGTGCGAACGGCTGATGAGTACCACCTGCTGACGGATGGCCGGCATATTTACCTTGAAGATTCTGCCCGCGGCGTTGTCGATCTCCTGAAAAATTCGCAGCAGCCGATGTTATCCGTGTGCCTGAGCGACACCATCGAACGGGTGTGCGAAGAACTGGCCGCTGCCAAGAAGCGAAACGCGCGCGTGCGTCATCTTACGGCTGCGAGCAAGGCGTCCTGAACGTGAATCTGGGTTCGTCCCAAGGAGGGCACATGATCGGAGAGCTGAGCGTGCTGAATGAATGGATCCCCGAACAAATGGAACCTGGAACGATTTTCGTGCTGGAAAACGCTGGTGAAATGGGAGAGAAGGATGATCCGTTCTGGGCGGTACTCTCCTGCCCCGGCTGCGGTCAGCTCGGGCTGGTGACGCGCAAACAGATCGCCGGACTGCTGCCCATCATCTGCGGCTCCGAAAAGTGCTCGGCGCAGTTCTTTATTCGAGACGAGGAGATCGTAGCCCGTAAACCCAGCTAAGCTCCGGCATCGACGCCTGTTGCCCGCCTGAAGCCTACGGCAACGGGAACTCGTATTGTGTTTTCTGTGGCCGCAGACGCTCGCCTCTCAGGCATAATCTCTCGCATATGTGGAATGGCGTCGCCGCCGGTCAGGCATTCTTCATCCTGCTCTCTGCGGGATTGTTGACCATTCCCGTTGCTCTATTCCTTTTGTGGCGTTATGGCTCTGCCGTGAAGCGTGAGATGACCTCCGCCTCGAAGACAGCGATGGATGCCGTTCCCTCCGCGTCGCAAGGTCGCCTCCATTCGCCTTTGCCAGCGCTGGCCATCGAGAACATCGACTTGGGCCCTGAAGTGAAGTGCGAGGCTTACGACGACGCGAGACGCTCTCTGCACCGGGCTGTACTGATTTACGCCGCTGCGGGACTGGCCTACGCGCTGCCGTTTGCCATCGCCTGGTCCTATCAGGCTGACGGTGCCCTGCTGGCATGGCGGCGAATCACTCTGCTTGCCGGCGTTCAGTACTGGCCCGCGGTGATTGCCATGGCGCTCATCGCAGCTTCGAGCCGTGTGGAACGGCTGAAGATTTTCGCGGTGCTTTTCGGCGGTCTGGCTGCATTCAGCATGTACGAGCTCGCCATCAGTCCAAACCTGACGGTGATGCAACTGGCAAAACTCTGGCTGGTGACAAACGGACCGCCAACCCTGCTCATTGCTCCACTACTAATTCGGCGAGTACGCGCGATTGCGCCACTGGTTCTCTCATTCCTGCTTGTCATCATCACCGGCGCCCTGATTACAGTCTCGTTGCTTCTGCTGCCGCGTCAGGGAATGGTCTGGGTGGTAAACGTGGGAACAGCAATTGGCATGGGCGGCACAGCGATTTTTTATGGACTCCATCTGGCGGGTTTGCTGATCTTTGCGGTGCCGGGCTGGTGGCTGCTGCGCTACTTCGGAAGCCTCTACCGCCGCAAGCGCACCTCGGAGCAGTCGATCATGTTGGATTCGCTCTTCTTCGTCTTCACCTTCGAGCAGACGCTGGTACTCAGCGCACACGGACAAACCAGGTTTCTCATCATCGGCCCTATTTCGTTTGGCGCCTACAAGCTCGTCAAGTGGATCGGATTTCGGGCCCTGCGGTGTCGGTCTGAAGATGCGGCGGTGCTTTTGTTGCTTCGGGTTTTTGCTCTGAATTCGCGAAGTGAGCAGCTCTTCGATTCCCTCACCCGATGGTGGCGTCGAGTGGGCAGTCTGGTGATGATCGCTGGCCCCGACCTTATCCGCAGCACCATCCAACCACACGAGCTTCTGGAGTTTGTCGGAGGCAATATTTCCCGTCGTTTCGTGGCCTCTTCGGCGCAACTCGCCGAACAGATTACATCTCTCGACCTCCAGGCTGATCCGGATGGCCGCTACCGCATCAACCAGTTCTTCTGCCATCGTGACTCCTGGCAGTCGACCATGCGTCAACTGGCGAAGCGCAGCTCGGTTGTGCTGATGGATTTACGAAGTTTCTCTGCCCGCAACCAGGGATGTATCTACGAGCTCGGTCAACTGCTGAATTCGGTCGATCTGCGAAGGGTGGTATTTGTGATAGATGAAACCACGGATCGCCAATTCCTAACCAATACGCTTTCGGCACTGTGGCAGCAGCTACTGCCCGACTCGCCCAATGCTTCTGCTCTGCATCCAACCGTGCAGCTCTACACAGGAAATCTGGCCAGCAGCCGGGACTTCCGGCGTCTGCTACAACGACTGCTGCAGCCCACGATGGCCAGCTCCGTGGTAGCGGCCTAGCTTACCGCGCGGGTAAGCCACGCTGCACCGTAACCGGTATCTGTTCCACGATTTCGATTCCGAAACCTTCCAGGCCTGCAACCTTGCGTGGGTGATTCGTCAGCAGGCGAATGCGCTTCAGATTCAAGTCCGACAGAATCTGCGCTCCGATGCCGATCTCGCGCTGCGTGCGCCGCTGATTTTCCGGCAATGTGGGCAGCCGCTGCTCGTGATGGAACTGAATGGTCATTTTGTCGAGCAGCCTCTCCACCGAGTAGCCCTTCGAGGTTTGGTGCAGGTATATCAGTGCGCCGGTTCCCTCTTCGGCGATGCAGCGCATCGCGGCATCGATGGTGTTGCGACACTCACACCATGTCGCTCCAAAAACGTCTCCCACCAGGCAATGCGTATGCATGCGAACCAGCACCGGAGTTTCGCCAGCGCCCTCGACGTCGCCCTTCACCAGCGCTATGTGCGAGTCGCCGTTGATCTCCGACTCGTAGGCAACCATGCGGAACTCGCCATAAGCGGTAGGAACCATTGCTTCCGCCAGGCGGCGAACGTAACGCTCGTGCGCCATGCGATAGCGAATGAGCTCGGCGACGGTCAACATCTTCATCCCATGCTCGTGGCAGAATTCGCTTAGCTGGGGGACACGCGACATGGTGCCGTCGTCGTTCATGATCTCGCAGATGACGCCGGCCGGGACGAGCCCGGCGAGCCGCGCGAGATCGACCGAAGCCTCGGTCTGGCCTGCCCGCACCAGCACGCCACCCTTGCGGGCGCGCAGCGGAAATACATGTCCGGGGCGCGCGAGATCGCTGGGGCGGGTACGGGGATCGATCGCAATTTGTATGGTCTGCGCGCGGTCGTAGGCCGAGATGCCGGTGGTGACGCCGTCTTTCGCGTCGATCGACTCGGTGAAGGCGGTCCCAAAGTTCGAGGTGTTCTCGGCTGACATCTGGCCCAGGCGCAGATAATCGAGCCGCTCCTCCGTCATGGCGAGGCACACCAGGCCGCGTCCGTACTTGGCCATGAAGTTGATCGCCTCTGGCGTAACCTTCTCCGCGGCCATAGTGAGATCGCCTTCGTTTTCGCGGTCCTCGTCGTCGATGACGACGATCATGCGCCCTGCTCGAATCTCCTCGAGGGCAGTTTCAACATCGCAAAACTGTGGTGGCAGAGACATGGATTTCAACACAATTTTAGCAGTGTGTCCTATGCCAGCGGGTTGATTAAGCGGATAAGCCAATAAGCGAGCATCGCCACTACTGCCGACGCAGGGATGGTCAGGACCCATGCCCAGACAATGCGCGTGGCGACGCCCCAGCGAACCGCCGAAAGGCGATGTGTGCTGCCTACGCCGACGATGGCGCCGGTGATTGTATGGGTCGTGCTCACAGGGATGCCGGCCAGCGCGGTTCCGAACAGCGTGATGGCGCCTGCCGTCTCGGCGCAGAACCCACCAACCGGTTTCAGCTTGGTAATCTTTGAGCCCATGGTATGCACGATTCGCCATCCACCGAAGTAGGTTCCCAAAGCGATAGCCATGTGAGCGGCGAGAATAATCGGCCAGTGCCAATGTCCCCAGCTCCCAGCGAAATCTTCCTTCTTCATCACTCCCGCGGTGTAGAGTGCTCCGGCCACAATGCCCATTGTCTTTTGTGCATCATTGCCGCCGTGCCCCAGGCTGTAGGCTGCGGCAGACAGAAGCTGGAGTCTGCGAAATAGCTTGTCCACCTGACGCGGCGAGCGGCGCTGGAATATCCAGTACACGAGCACCATCATCCCGAAACCCAGCACCAGACCCATGATCGGGGCCACGACGATAAAGACGAGCGTCTTTGTCCAGCCGGAGGCGATGATGACGCCCGGCGCTGACCTCCATCCATGGACCACCGCGGCGCGCGCCATCGCCGCGCCCGCATATCCGCCGATAAGAGCATGCGACGAAGACGTCGGCAGTCCCGCCAGCCAGGTTACGACGTCCCAGAAAATGGCTCCCACTAGGGCGCCCAGCACAACATATTGGGTGATGATGTTGAGCTGGATCATTCCTGTGCCGATCGTCTTGGCTACGGCTATGCCCAGAAAAAAGGCCGCGAGAAAATTAAAGGCTGCGGCCCAGACGACCGCCAACTTTGGCGACAGCACCCGGGTGGAAACTACCGTCGCGATGCTATTGGCAGCATCATGAAAGCCGTTGAGGAAATCGAAGATCAGTGCAGTAAGGACAGTTACAACCAGCAGGATGAGTCCTGTGCTCACGGTTGCGCTCTCCCTGCCATGGCGTGCGGACTCATAGGTCTGAGACTTCAGGCGCTCTTCAGTACGACGGTTTCCAGAACGTTAGCGGCGTCTTCCGCCTTGTCGGTCGCTTCTTCCAGGATTTCCAGAAGCTCTTTGAGTTTGATCAAGGTAATGGGATCGTAGCCGCCATCAAATAGCCGGCCGATCGCTTCCTGCGCCACCTGGTCGGCCTCGTTTTCCAGGCGGTTGACTTCCACGCAGTGGCCCAAGAGTGCGTGGTCTTTTTCCAACATCTTTACGGCCTTGCCTAACTCCTCCGCCTGGGTCAGGATGATGCCGGCCAACACCTTGGCGGACGGGGAAGGCTGGGTGATTTTATAGGTTACGAGGCGATTACTCGCGGCGTAGATAAAGTCGAGTACATCGTCAAGCGATGACGCAAGCAGATGAATGTCTTCCCGGTCAAAGGGCGTGATGAAGGTCTGATTGAGCTTAATCAGGAGCTTGTGGGTCATCTCGTCGCCGTGATGCTCAATCGCGCGCATGCGCTGCGCTACCTCGGGCAGGCGTTGATAATCCCAGTCGTTGAACAGATCATGCAGCACCCTTGCACCCTCGATGAGGTTGCCGGAAATTTCGGCGAACATATCGAAGAACTTTGTCTCACGAGGAATAAGGCGAGCCATTGGAAGCTTTCTTGTGTGGGCGCGAATATGAATCTGGAACGGTGCTACTGCGCCGATCCGAAATATTACTGCACTGTTACAGGAATGTTACAGAACCACTAACTATGGCATGCGGGTCAAAACCCAGTCAACTGCCACAATGAGGGACAGTGTACAAGGCTCAATTCATATCCCACAATGTGGTATATAATGCAGGAGTCCGATTTCAGACGCCCGCGATTGCCGCCGCAGCTTTGCTATAGAGGTTGCGCAAGGAACGAACTACCCGGCGCGCGCATGCAATTATCAACGCCAGCGATACTGCCACAAGCGCCGCGGCGATGTAAGGATGCTGCGTCGCAATCCAGGTCAGCGAAATCGCGCCCACATCTTCGCCAAAGCTCAATGCCATGTTGGAGAAAGGTTCAGGCGACGGCGTAACCGCTGTGCGCAAGGCTGTCTTGCCGCCATGCGCGGCGAACGCGATGGCTGCTCCCATCAACGTCGATGCCAGTTGCATCTGCGGCGAGAGGTGCGAGGTTGCGGCGTAGGCGACGTAGGCCGCGATGGGAATCCTCACGAACGTGTGCAGCGCATTCCACAGCAGGTCGAACATCGGAATTTTGTCGGCGAAAAACTCCAGCGCGAACATCGCCAGGCACACGCCTATGATCCACCACGAGCTAACAAGGTGCAGCCCGGAAGGTAACTCGATCACTCCTGCCCGCGACAATAGACCGAGCACCCCGACGGTGGCATACACGTTCAGGCCGGCGGCGAAGCTGGTGCCGGCGATCATGGCTACCGTCTGATCGGAGTTCAAGTGCAACATGAGACCTCTGTCGCGCCGCGCCGTGTACGTGCGTCACGGAACGTTGTGAGCTTCTTCCTATACTCAGGGGAGCACGGCGTCTCAATATAAGCTATACCGCCCATCGGAGGTTCGTGTTGGAACCCTTTCGTTATCACATCGTCGTGTGCACACAACAAAAAGCCGAAAACGTAACCTGCTGTGCTGCTGGAAGTGGCGCAGTCGTAGGCGCGCTCTACAGCGAGCTTGGCAGCGCTGGATTGTCTAATGATGTGATCGTATCGACCTGTGGCTGTCTCGGCCTGTGCGACAGCGGGCCCGTGATGATCGTCTATCCCGAGGGAACCTGGTACGTGAAGCTGACGACCGCCGATGTGAAGGAGATCGTGTCGTCGCATATCGCAAAGGGGCAGCCTGTCTCGCGTCTGCAGCGCAATGACTACGCCGCCATGCGTGAAGAGATTCTCGACCATCGCCAGAAATACTTCGCCACGGTGAAAGGAAAAGACGCTGCGGGAGTTCTGCCTGACGATCTGTTTGAAACTATTCGCGCCTTCATGCCGAGCCGCGTGATTCTCACCGCGCTGGAGCTCGATGTCTTCACCGCACTCGGCAATGGTTGCGATGCTTGCGAACTTGCGAAGCGGATCTCCAGCGATGCCCGCGCAACCGAGTTGCTGCTGAACGCACTGGTCAGCCTCGGGCTGCTTCAGAAACAGAATGGCACTTTCAGCAACACGGCACCAGCGGCACGCTTCCTTGCCGACGGATCGCCCGACAGCGCACGCCAGGCGCAGCTACACACCGCGAATATGTGGAAGCGCTGGTCGACCTTGACCGAGTCGGTGAAGACCGGCTCCCCAGCGCCGCGAAATTGCGACGAGCGCGATGTCAATAGCTTCATTGCCGCGATGGACCACAGCGCGCGCGGACGAGTTCGCGCCATCACGCAGGCGATCGGTGTGAACGGCACGCGCCGCATGCTCGACCTCGGTGGAGGCTCGGGAGCTTACTCGATTGCCTTCGCGAAGACGGCGCCCGAGTTGCACTCCGAAATCATCGACATGGCCGATGTGGCGCCCATTGCGCAAAAGCACATCGCGGATGCCGGGCTCTCCGATCGCATCACGGTCCGCGGAGGCGACATGCTGACGGTTGATCTTCCAGCCCAGAGCTATGACTTCGTATTGCTCTCGTCAATTTGCCACATGTTCTCGCCCGAGGAAAATCGCGCATTGTTTGCGCGTGCCCGTGCGGCGCTGGCTCCGAAAGGGAGAATCGCGATTGCCGACTTCATCGCTAACCCTGACAAGGCTTCGCCACGCAGTGCCGCATTGTTCGCGTTGAACATGCTTGTGGCCACTCGCGGAGGAGCAACTTACAGCGAGCCGGAATATGAGAGCTGGCTGAAGTCCGCTGGCTTCGCTGAGGTGAGGCGGATCCGTATGCCAGGACCGGTCAACCTGATCGTGGCACAAGCCGGCTAACCTGTCACGCTGTGGAGTCCCGCGAGACCAGCATGATTTAAACAACCTCTCCACGCGCCCGGGCATAGTATCGTCTCGGAGGCGATCACGGCACGACCGCAGGCGGTGCAGCCGTGAAGGCCAGCGCTGTCGGCCCTAGCTCTCGCGTTTCGAATGCGATCATCCTTATACGCATACTCGTCGGCTGGGTGTTTGTCTCCGAAGGCATTCAGAAGTTCCTCTTCCCGGCGCAACTGGGTGTAGGGCGCTTTGCAAAAATCGGCATCCCATCGCCGCAGGTTATGGCTCCCTTTGTAGGCGCGGTCGAGATCATCTTCGGCACGCTCGTAATCCTGGGTCTGTTCACGCGACTGGCGACCCTCCCCCTGCTATGCGTCATCGGAACGGCGATCGCGACAACCAAGATTCCGATGCTGCATACGCACGGCGTATGGGCCATGCTGCACGAAGCGCGTACCGATTTCAGCATGCTGCTGGCTTTGTTGTTTCTGCTGATTGTTGGCGGCGGGGGTCTGGCCCTCGATCACGCGCGAAGAGGCTCCGGCTAGCGCATTACGGCAGGAATTCTGGTATGAGAATCTTAGGAGATAATGGCGCGCCCTGAGAGATTCGAACTCCCGACCTACTGATTCGTAGTCAGTCGCTCTATCCAGCTGAGCTAAGGGCGCGCATTAGGTCGCGGCAACCTGAGTATAGCAAATTTTCCCGTGCCGCTGACTCAACAATCCCTCGGCCCGTCGTGTGTGCGACCTGGCTTCAGGATCTCGCATGGCGGCTAGGACGCCCACATCACGACTCAACCCTACTTCTTACTTTTCTTCGCTGGCGGTGCCGGTTGAGCGGCTTGCGGGGGTGTTTGGGTTTGCGGAGCGATCTCTACAGGTGAATCGCTCACGATCTTGCGAAAGAATGCGAACGGGACGTTCGCGGTCACGATGGCTTCGTTCTTATCTTGTTCAACTTTGAAACTTTCGAATGCCTTTTTCACGTCGGGGTCGGGCCCTCCGCCGTCCATGGAGATATCGATGGAGTTGAACAATACCAGGAACGCATTCAGGCGCCCCGCGAAGCCACGCGCCTCGGTCTCGCTTTGCGTGATGACCTGAGCGCGCAGCCGCACATCCGTCAAGGGACGCGCGGAGGCGATCACGACGCTTCCCTTCGGCAGCAGAGCGCTCCATCCACCGGGAATCAGCAACTCGCCGTGGTCCTGCATCGAAGCTTGAGCCGGAGTTCGAGCGATGGTCCACACCACGCTTCCTAACGGCACGCGACGGTAATAGTCACGCACTAATGCCGGCCCGGGAAAAGGCAAGGCTGATTGCTTATAGCGATCGATGATGTAATGAATGAAGCCCGGGTCGGCGTTGTTAGAGGCGGCGGCTGTATCGAGTCCCAGCAGCGCAACGCGGAGTGTGCGACCTTCCAGGGGAATTACATAAACCTCAAATCCGTCATATTGCTCGATGGTATTGTTCGACAGCTTCGCCAGATATTGGCTAACGCGGCTGTGATCAAAATGCCCTTGCAGGATCTCGGTGTAGCGAGTCTCCTGATCCTTACTGCTGCCGTAGTGAATGGCGAAAGCGGCGCGGTTGAGATCGCGTTCAAAGTCGAAGCCTGTCTCGTCTACGAACCGCTGGTATTCCGGATCGCGGTCGTGAGTCGGCTTCTTCCCAATGTCGGTAAGCAGTCGAATCGGCTCAAGGTTGACGTACAGCACTGCATCCGAGTCAGGGAGCAGGCGTACTGTATCGGGAGGGGCGTGCCGGCGCAGAAGAACGGCGGCCACAATTGCGCCCGCCAGAACCAGAACGACGATGAGTGCGATCCAGAGTTGACGCCTACGGGTGCGCATCGATTAGTTCAGAATCATACGGTAAAAAGCCACCACTGGCGAAGCGGGTGAAAAACAGGTAGACTCATGGTGTTCCGCTATTCGTGCCCACGTTGGGGCACACTCCGCAGAATCCCCAGCCCAACAGGCGCCAGGGAGTGGCGAGTTGCGGGTGTTTTGGTTGCTCTTGACGAGCGGCGAATGTCCGGGTACGTCCGCCGTTTGCACGTGGGTTGCCGTTGTGTTACCCTCAATGTTTGTGCCCGGTTGGCAGGAAAGTTTAGGCCAGTCTATGGCGCCGTTGGCGTCGCGGCAGGCCGCAGGCTGGCGTAGCTCAGCTGGTAGAGCATCTGATTTGTAATCAGAGGGTCGGGGGTTCAAATCCCTTCGCCAGCTCCAGGTTGTAACCCTTGAGCGCGCCGTCCGCCGACGGCGGATAGCAGGAGCAGAGCCAAGCAAGACGCGCAGCTTTCCTCGAGAACTGAATCCAACAGCAGCTTCCTTGTCGTTGCAAGTTTGCGCGGAAGTGCGATTACGGGGCTGTGGCAGAGTTGCGCAGATGTTCTTGGTCGCTGAGCGACTGAAGTGAGCGGTTCTTTGACAGCAGGGATCAGCGGTTCCGAGTTGAGCCGTTTTGCGGGCGTCAGCATAGTGGGAGCCCGCAGGCGAAATCCCTACCCTGAACGAAGTCGGAAGGGAGGGACCTCGCCTGCAATGCGGGACGTAGATACTTCCTTACATCGGCGGTTTGCTGGGTCGAATGTGCACAGGTGGCCGAGCGGTTAATGGCAGCAGACTGTAAATCTGCCGCTCCTTGCGAGCTACGGAGGTTCGAATCCTCCCCTGTGCACCAGGTTTTTCAATGAAGTTTTGGATAGCGATGGGCGCCTTCGCGATCTTGGCGATTCTGACGGCGCTCACGATCGACGATCAGAAGTTCAAGCTGGCCACGCTGGCAATCCTGGCGTTATTTGCCATTCGGACGCTGACGTGGAATCGGAAGCTTCACCGGGAGCGCGAAGAACAAAACCGGGACGAATGAAAGTTGTCGGTGGTCAGTTGTCAGTAACAGCGCTATGCGTCGTTCGTCGCTGACCAGTCGTTTCGAGTCTTGGTACTTAGTCGGACGACGACGGACCAGCCCCAGAAGGGCGAAACAGCTTAGCCCAGCACGGAGGCGTTGTTTTGGCCGGAGTGCTGGGTAGGGTGCCAAAAGCGGTCGCGAGTCCCGTAGGGACGGCACTTTTTTGAAGCTGCAGAGCGGCGGTAGGTTCAGGGCGGGAGTAACTCAGTGGTAGAGTCACAGCCTTCCAAGCTGTTGGTCGCGGGTTCGATTCCCGTCTCCCGCTCCAGTGTTGCAGTGGTTTAGAGGTTCCGGGCTGATGTAGCTCAGTTGGTAGAGCACTCCCTTGGTAAGGGAGAGGTCATCGGTTCAATCCCGATCATCAGCTCCAGTTTTCAGGGTCGCAGGGCGGACCCGAATCTATTTGGCGCCTGAAGCGTCAAATACTTACAGCCCAAAATTAAGCCGTTGGTGGTTCTCCCGCGTAGATGACTAATTCCAGTTCGCAGTCGGAGCCCAGACCCGCTTTTCAGCAGGCCGGTCTCAAGGTCGAAAAGCTGGAGGAGTTCGAGCAACTGCAATCTGCGCTGAAGCGGGTATTTGATCAGCAGAGAGCTGAGAGCTTTTTGCGGTTATTGCAGCGTAAGGGAGTTCCTGTCCGCGACTTTGAGCGGGTTCTGCGCGAGCGCTTACTGGAAGCAGCTGACGCCGCCTTAGCCAAGGGCGGCAAAGGCGCGAAGCAACTTTATGAAGCTTTGAGCGTAAGCGACCAGGCCCAGATTCGGGAGCAATACTTGACCGCTCTGGAAGACATTGACCTTCCCCTGCGTGAGAAGTACAGGAAACTTTATCGGTATTACTAGGTGGAATTATGGCGAAAGAGAAATTTGACCGCAGCAAGCCGCACGTGAACGTAGGCACGATCGGGCACATCGATCATGGCAAGACGACGTTGACGGCGGCCATCACCAAGGTTCTGCAGAAGCACAACCCCAAGATCGTGTTCCGCTCCTTCGACTCGATCGACAATGCGCCGGAAGAGAAGGCGCGCGGCATAACCATTGCCACCGCGCACGTCGAGTACGAGACCGCCAACCGGCACTACGCGCACGTCGATTGCCCCGGCCACGCCGACTACATCAAGAACATGATTACCGGCGCAGCGCAGATGGACGGCGCGATTCTCGTGGTCGCTGCGACTGACGGCCCGATGCCGCAGACCAAAGAGCACGTGCTGCTGGCTCGCCAGGTCGGTGTGCCGTACATCGTCGTGTTCCTGAACAAGTGCGATGCGGTGGAAGATCCTGAGCTGATCGACCTGGTCGAGATGGAAGTTCGCGAGTTGCTCACCAAGTACAACTTCCCCGGCGACGATCTGCCGGTGATTCGCGGCTCGGCGCTGGGCGCGCTGAACGGAGAAGCGCAGTGGGAAGCCAAAATTGATGAGCTGATGGATTCGGTGGACAAGAACGTGCCGCTGCCGGCGCGCGACATCGACAAGCCGTTCCTGATGCCGATCGAAGACATCTTCTCGATCTCGGGACGCGGCACGGTGGTGACCGGCCGTATCGAGCGTGGCAAGGTGAAGGTGGGCGAGGAAGTCGAAATCGTCGGTTTCCGCGACACCCGCAAGACCGTGGTCACGGGCGTGGAAATGTTCAAGAAGCAGTTGGACGAAGGTCTGGCGGGCGACAATGCCGGCCTGCTGCTGCGCGGCATCGGCAAAGACGATGTCGAGCGCGGTATGGTGCTGGCGAAGCCGGGATCGATTACGCCGCACACCAAGTTCAAGGGCGAAGTTTACGTGTTGTCGAAAGATGAAGGTGGGCGTCACACGCCGTTCTTCAAGGGCTATCGTCCGCAGTTCTACTTCCGCACCACGGACGTGACCGGCGTGGCCACGCTGCCGGAAGGCACCGAAATGGTGATGCCGGGCGACAACGTTTCGCTGCAGATCGAGCTGATTACTCCGGTGGCTATGGAGAAGGGCTTGCGCTTTGCTATCCGCGAAGGCGGACGCACGGTGGGCGCGGGCACGATCAGCGAGATCATCGCGTAGTTTTTGTGGATCCCACGTTAGCCCAACTGATGGGCGAACGTGGGGCACCCGAAGTTATCTGGTGTGACGCAGTAAGAACACACCGATCATCAATCGCGGCAAGAGCCGCAGGGCAGATCGCGGAGACGTTGACGAGCCCCAGCACAGATCTTTGAGAGAAAACTAACGTGATTGGCAAAGAAAGAATCCGGATCCGGCTGAAGGCGTATGACTATCGCGTACTCGACCAGTCCACTGGCGAGATCGTCGACACGGCGCGGCGTACCGGGGCGCAGATTGCTGGCCCCATACCGCTACCCACGGTGAAGAACAAGTACACCGTGCTCCGCTCGCCCCACGTGGACAAGAAGTCGCGCGAACAGTTTGAGATCCGCACGCATAAGCGCCTGCTCGATATCCTCGAGCCCACGCAGCAGACGGTCGACGCTCTCATGAAACTCGAGCTTCCCGCCGGCGTGGACGTGGAGATCAAGGCATTCGGGAAAGAGCACAAATAAGTTGTCGGTTGTCAGTTCTCAGTTGTCAGTGAATGCAGCAGCAAAAGCTCACGGCAATAATAAGACGGTAGCAACTTCAAGCTGATACCTGAAACCTGATACCTGGTACCTGATAGCTAAAAACAAAGCTTCCGCGACGTAAGTCCCCGGCGC
>Ga0335083_10004035_pt1 | contig 18786 bp, 15 predicted proteins | sample Lox_Sample_42_FD_206716 | JGI IMG/M metagenome (GOLD analysis project Ga0335083, IMG submission 206716) | Soil microbial communities from Loxahatchee National Wildlife Refuge, Florida, United States - Lox_Sample_4.2 | ecosystem: Environmental > Terrestrial > Soil > Wetlands | place: USA...
CTGCAGGGGCTGAAGGTGACCGGCGCGGGATTCCACGCCATGGCAAGGAAGATCGCCTCGCTCGGCCTGCCGACGGTGCTGGTCCAGGAAGGCGGCTATCTCAGCGACGATCTCGGCCGCAATCTCGCGCAGTTCCTTTCGGGTTTCGAAGGCGGCCGCTAGCCGCCGCCCTCGCCTGCGACCGCGATCACGGTCAGCTTCGAGGGCAGATCCTCCTTGACGAGCTCGATCGTGTGCTTCTCCGGCCAGATGAACTCCGGTTGCTGTGGCGCAAGGAGGCTCATGAAACGGTCGAGCTGGCCGCGGCCCCAATAGTGCATGGGCAGCACGACCCGGGGATCGATGTCCTTGATCACGTCGGTCATGAAGGGCACGCCCATCGTGTAGGCGCCGTCGATCGGCACCATCAGCACGTCGATGCGGCCCAGCGCCTCGAGATGCGCGGGCGTCAGCCGCTGATGCAGATGGCCGAGATGGGCGATGCAGAGATCGCCGATGGCGAAGACGAAGATCGAATTGCCGTTGATTCGCACGCCGCCCGACCAGTCGCGGGCATTGGTCGGCACGTTCCACACCCGCATGTCCTTCAGCGTGACGTCACGCTTGGCCTCGGTCTCGCCGGGTTCGCTCGGCCAACCGCGCAGGATGTAGGTGATCCCCTCCTCCGGCGCGTCGGTGAAGTGCGTGTCGTGGGCGTTGTTCATCGTCACGATGTCGGGGTGACGGCCGAAGCCGTTGATGCCGTTGTAGTCGGTGAGGGCGCGCACGCCGCGCGGCGTGTCGATCTGGTAGGTGGCGTGGCCCACGAAGGTGATGACGGCGCGATTGGGCGACGGCTCGCTCGCCAGCCGCACGCCGTCGAACGAGGCGAAGGACAGGCCGCCGGGCCCCTCGACGAGGTTCTTGGAGCAGCGCGCCAACGCCGGTCCCGCGACCAGGGCGAAAGCAGCGGCGAGGGTGAGCAGGGCAATGCGACAGGACATCCGCGGTAGCCTCGCAAGCTTCGTGCCGTCAGTCCTCGTCGTCGGCGTCTTCCAGCTTCTCGATGTCGAGGATGCTGATCTCCCGCCGGCCCACCTCGAGTAATTTCTCCGCCTCCAGCCGGTTGAACTCGCGGGTCACGGCCTCGCGATGCGAGCCGATGCGGGCGGCGATGATGTAGTGCGTGGGCGCGGGCTTGATGGTCACCCTGTTGCCCGTGCGCTCGCCCGTCGCGGCGAGCCGCAACAGCTCTCGGCGCACCCTCTCGCGCACCGAGAGCGCGCTCACCTCGAAGACGCGCTCCGACATGCGGCGGATCTTGGCGACCAGCAACTCGACCAGCTTGGCCGCCACCACGCCGTTGGCGCGCAGGAGCTCGAAGAAGGCCTTGGCCGGCATGCGCGCCACGACGCATTCGCTGACCGCGAACACCGCCGAGGAGCGCGGCAGCCCGTCGATCGCCGAGAACTCGCCGACAATGTCGCCGGCGGAAAGCTCGGTGTAGATGACCTCGCGTCCCTTGGGGCTGATGCTGTTGGCCCGTGCCGTGCCCCGCAGGATGAAGAAGACGTCGCTGGGCGGATCCAGCTCGCCCATGATCTGCGCGTTGCGATCGTAGGTCCTGGTCGAGCAGCGCTCGCTGATGCGTACGAGTTCGTCATCGCCCAGTTCCTCGAACAGGGAAATGATGCGCAAGCTCGCAGCCGGTCGCATCTGCTGCACGGAACCCCCCGGCGCCCGCGAAGAGAAAGCCAAGCGCTCCGCCGGACTATAACGACTCGTTGGAGCTTTGTGCGAATTGCCACTGAGCCATTGCTGGCCAGCCTGCATGGTCGCGGCGTTTCGAAGGCCAGAACCTCGTGAAGTCAGGGGAAGGTTTGGGGACGAGCGTGGAGGGGTCCATGACCGACATCATCGTGCTGGGGCTTGTGTATGTTGCCTTGAGCGTCGCCTGTGGCGTGGTCATCTGGATGATCGGCCGTCCGAGCCGGGCCGACTTCAGCGAGACGCAGCGGCCGTGGCGGATCATCAAGAGCGGCCCGCAACCTATTGTGGGTCAACCGGCTAACCGCGACTAAAACCTCAAGAAAAGCCGGCATTGCCGCGTTGACTCTCGTTCTCTCGATAACTAGAACAAAAAGAGAACATCAACATTTGAGAGATCAACGAGGGGGCGATGCCGGTCATTTCCCCAGATGCCTTTGCTCCCCCTGCTGCGTCCTTGGCCGCCAACAGTTCCTTGCCCTTGGAACTACGCGAGCAGGTTCGCCGCCTCGAACGCGCGCATAGCCTCCAGCGGGTCGGCCGGTCCGCCGTCGCCTTGGGGATTGCGGCGATCGACGCCCTGCTGCCCGAAGGCGGGCTGCTGACGGGCGCGTTGCACGAGGTCGAGGCGGGTCCCACCCCATCCGGCCGCGTGGCCGCGCACGATGGAGCCGCTCTCGGCTTCACAGCCCATCTGCTGAGCCGCTTCGGCACCGGAACGATCCTGTGGTGCCGCCAGCCGACAGGTCCGTTCGATGCGCCACCCTATCCGCCGGCGCTCGCCGCCTGGTTCGATCCGGCGCGGCTGCTGATGGTCACGGCGCGGCGCGAAGAGGATCTCTTCTGGGCCATGGAAGAAGGCTTGCGCGCCGGCCTCGCCGCGGTGGTGGGAGAGACGCGCGCCGCCGATCCCACCGCCGGCCGCCGCCTGTCGCTCGCCGCGGAGAAGAACGGCGTGCCCGCTCTGCTGCTGCGCGCCCAGCCCGCGCCGCCACAAAGCGTCTGCACGACGCGCTGGCGTGTCACCTCAGCCGCTTCCTCCGACAGCGACGAGCTTGGGCTGGCGCGCTGGCAGGTCGAACTGCGGCGCAATCGTTTTGGCACACCCTCGACCGAGGAGATGCCGTCCTGGCTCCTGGAGTGGAACGATGAAACGCATCATCTCTCTCTGGTTCCCCAAGCTCTCCCAGGACCGGCTGGCGCGCTCCGGCAAAGACTGGTCGGTTAAGCCCGCCGCCACCGTCGCCTGGCTCGAAGGCTGCCCGCGTCTCGCGGCGCTCAACGCACACGCCCGTGCCGCGGGCCTGCGCACGCACATGCGGCTCGCCGATGCACGCACGCTCCTGCCCGATCTGCTCGCGACTGGCGTCGCACCCGAGGCCGATCGCCGCCTGATCGAGGCGCTGGCGGGATGGTGCGACCGCTACACGCCCTGGGTCGCGATCGATCCCCTGGGCGCCGCGATTGCCGAGCCCGACAAGGACGGCAAGATCGAAGCCTGTAGCGCCGGCGGCTTCGGCGGCGATGCCGGCCTGTTGCTCGACGTCACAGGCTGCGGTCACTTGTTCGGTCCGGGAGAAGCGGGCGAGCGCGGCCTGCTCGCCGATCTCGTGCAGCGCCTGGCGCGCCACGACTTCACCTGCCGCGCCGCCATGGCCGACACGGCGGGTACCGCCTGGGCGCTGGCGCGCTACGCCGAAAAGCAGGCCGACCTTTTCTGCCCGCCGAATGGCCAGCGCGATGCGCTTGCCGGCCTGCCGGTCGACGGGCTGCGGCTGGCCACGCCGATCCTCGAAACCTTCCTCAAGCTCGGCCTGCGTCGCATCGGCGATCTCTACCCCCTGCCGCGCGCACCGCTCGCCCGGCGCTTCGGCGACCAGCCGCTCACGCGCCTCGACCAGGCGCTGGGCCGCCTCGACGAGCCGATCGAGCCGCGCCGCCCGCCGCCCGCCTTCCGCACGCGCCTTGCCTTCGTGGAACCCATCGGCCGGCCCGAGGACATCGCCGCCGGCACGGACCGCCTGCTCGCCGCGCTCTGCTCGCAGTTCGACAAAGCGGGCGTGGGCGCACGCAAGCTCGAGCTGGCGCTCTATCGCGTCGACGGCTCGGTCGATCGCGCCGCGATAGGCACCAGCCGACCCAATCGCGATGCGCCGAAGCTCATGAAGCTGTTCGAGGAAAGGCTGGGCGGCCTCGATCCCGGCTTCGGCGTCGAGCTGATGATTTTGGCCGCGCCCGAGGTCGAGGAATGGACCGGCGTGCAGGACACGCTCCCTTCGGCAGAAGCGATCGCCTCGCCTGCGAGCGAGGAACGCACGATCGACCTCGCCGACCGGCTGGCGTTGCGGCTCGGCACGGAGAACGTCGTGCGTCTCGCCCCGCACGACAGTCACCTGCCCGAACGCGTGCAGCGCCCCGCGCCCCTCGCCCGACCGGCCTTCCCCGGCGCCTGGGCGCGGCTCGCCTCGATGAAGGGCACGCGACCGACGCGATTGCTGCAACAGCCCGAGCCGATCGATGTCCTGGCGCTGATGCCCGACGATCCGCCGCGCCAGTTCCTGTGGCGAAGGCATGCACACAAGGTCGTGCGGATCGAGGGGCCCGAGCGCATCGCCGACGAATGGTGGCGACCGCGACCCAGCGGCAAAATGATGCCGGCCAACATCGTGCCGCCGGTGCGCGACTACTATCGCGTCGAGGACAATGACGGCGGCCGCTTCTGGCTGTTCCGCGACGGCCCGCTGAACGGCGCCAAATGGTTCCTGCACGGGTTCTGCGCGTGAAATACGCCGAGCTTCAGGTCACGACCAACTACAGCTTCCTGCGCGGCGGCTCGCATCCGGGCGAGCTGGTCAAACGCGCAATCGAGCTCGGCCACAACGCGATTGGAATCGCCGACCGCAACACCTTGGCCGGCGTCGTGCGCGCTTTCTCGGCGATCAAGGAATACTACGACGAAACAGCGATCCCCGAGGAAGACTGGATCAAGCTGCTGGTCGGCGCGCGGCTGGAAACGCGCGACGGCTATTCGCTGCTCGCCTATCCGATGAACCTCGCGGGTTACAAACGACTGTCGCGGATGCTGACCCAAGGCAACCGCCGCGCCGACAAGGGCGAATGCGATCTCACCTTCAAGGACCTCGAGGAATTCTCCGAAGACCTGATTGCCGTCGTTCTCCCGCCCCGCGAGATCGAGGATCAAGCCTTCCACGATCGGCTGCGCAAGCTCGCCCGCCTCTACGGCAACCGCTGCTATCTCGCGGGCAACATGCTGTTCCGCGGCGACGACGCGCGACGGCTGGCCTATCTCGACAATCTCGCGACCCGGGTGAAGGTGCGCTTCGTCGCCACCAACGACGTGCATTATCACGCGCCCGAGCGGCGCGCTCTGCAGGACGTCGTCACCGCCATCCGCCTCACCTGCACTGTCGAGGAGCTGGGCTTCCATCGCTTTGCGAGCGCCGAGCGTCACCTCAAGCCGCCCGAGGAGATGCACCGGCTGTTCCGCAAGCATCCGCATGCGCTCGAACGCGTCCAGGAGATCGTCGAACGCTGCACCTTCTCGCTCACCGATCTCACCTATCAATACCCGATCGAGTACAATGGCGAGACGCCGCTGCAGAAGCTGAAGCGGCTGACGTGGGAAGGCGCGGCCAAGCGCTATGGCGCGGATGTGCCGGCAAAGGTCGCCGATACTCTCCAAAAAGAGTTCGACTTGATCGCCCTGAAGGGCATCGCCCCCTACTTCCTCACCGTGCACGAGATCGTCGAACAGTCGGTCCGCATGGGCATCTTCTGCCAGGGGCGCGGATCGGCAGCCAATTCCGCGGTCTGCTATTGCCTCGGCATCACCCCGGTCGACCCCGACAAGAACGAGGTGCTGTTCGAGCGCTTCCTGTCCAACGAACGCAATGAGCCGCCCGACATCGACGTCGACTTCGAGCACGAGCGGCGCGAAGAGCTGATCCAGTGGATCTACAAGAAGTGGACTCGGGAACGCGCCGCTTTGGCCGCCACGGTCATCGCCTATCGCAGCCGCAGCGCCATCCGCGACGTCGGGAAGGCGCTCGGCCTCTCGCCCGACACGCTGAGCGTGATGGCCGACACGGTATGGGGCAGCGGCAGCCACGGCGTCGAACGCAAGCACGTGCGCGACGCCGGCCTCGACACCCAAGATCCTCGATTGGCCCTGGCGCTCGAACTGTCGGCGACCCTCTGCGGCTTCCCGCGCCACCTCTCGCAGCATGTCGGCGGCTTCGTGCTGACGGCGGACCGGCTCGATGAGCTGATCCCCATCCAGAACGCGGCGATGGAGGACCGCACCGTCGTCGAATGGGACAAGGACGATCTCGACGCTCTGGGCATCTACAAGGTCGACGTGCTGGCGCTCGGCATGCTGACGTGCCTGCGCATGGCCTTCGACCTGATCGAACGCCATTACGGCAAACGCCCCCGGATCGACATGCCGACGAACGAGCCGGAGGTCTACGACATGCTGGGAGAAGCCGACTCGGTCGGCGTGTTCCAGGTCGAGAGCCGGGCGCAGATGTCGATGCTGCCGCGCCTCAAGCCGCGCGACTATTACGACCTCGTGGTCGAGGTGGCGATCGTGCGGCCGGGGCCGATCCAGGGTGGCATGGTGCATCCCTACCTGAAGAACCGGGACAACCCCGCGGGCGTGACTTATCCGAAGCCGGAACTTGAAAAGGTTCTCAGCCGGACCTTGGGCGTGCCGCTCTTCCAGGAGCAGGCGATGCAGATGGCGATCGTCGCCGCGGGCTTCAGCCCAGCCAAGGCGGACAAACTGCGGCGCGCCATGGCCACCTTCCGGCGCTCGGGCACGATCCACAAGCTCAAGGAAGACTTCATCAACGGCATGGTCGCCAATGAATACGAGCGCGACTTCGCCGACCGTTGCTTCAAGCAGATCGAGGGCTTCGGCGATTACGGCTTCCCCGAAAGCCATGCCGCGAGCTTCGCGATCCTCGTCTATGTCTCGTCCTGGGTGAAGTATCACTACCCTGAAGTCTTCTGCGCGGCGCTCCTCAATGCACAGCCAATGGGCTTCTATGCTCCGGCGCAGCTCGTACGCGATGCCAAGGAACATGACGTCGAGGTCCGGCCTCCCGACATCAATGCCAGCGAGTGGGCCTGCACGCTCGAGAAAACCGAGGTCGAGCGCTGCGCCCTGCGGCTGGGTTTCCGCCAGGTCAACGGCCTCAGGGAAGACGACATGAAGCGGCTGGTCGAGCGGCGAGCCGATCAGCCTTATCGAGATCCGTCCGATGTCTGGCGGCGCGGGGGGCTCACCAAGCGGCAGATCCTGGCATTGGCGCGCGCCGATGCCTTCGCGTCGATGGGATTGACCCGCCGCGATGTGCTGTGGGCCGTGCGGGCCTTCTCGGAAGCCTCGCTGCCGTTGTTGGAGACCAAGCCGCTGCGAGACCGCGAACCTACCGTCACGCTGCCCCGTCTCACCCTCGGCGAACAGGTGGTTGACGATTACGCTTCCTTCGCGATGTCTCTGCGCGCCCATCCCGTCGCCTTGTTGAGGCCGATGCTCCGGGAACGGCGCATGGCAGATTCGGAGAAACTGCGAACGGCGCAGAGCGGCGACTTCCTGCAGATGGCGGGATTGGTGCTGGTGCGTCAGCGGCCCGGCACGGCCTCGGGCGTGGTCTTCGTCACGCTGGAGGACGAGCACGGTATCGCCAATCTCGTGGTCTGGCCCAAGGTCTTCGAGGCTCATCGCCGCATCGTCATGGGATCGCGCCTGCTGGGCGTCGCGGGCACGGTCCAGCGTGACCAGCCCGCGAACGGCGAGCCAGGGCGGGTGATCCACCTCGTCGCCGAGCGACTGTGGGACTGGTCGGCCGAGCTCGATCGCATCGCCGATCTCGACGGTCATTTTGAACTGCGCGCAGGCCGGGGCGACGAGGTGCGCACCGATCAGGGCGATCGCCGCGTCGAGGTGCCCGAGGCCAACGCCACGCGCCATCGCGTGAGCAAGCGACCGCCCGTGAAGAAGCGGCAACCCTACGACCGCAGCCGCATCCACCTCGACCGGCCCGTGATCAAGATCGCCTCACGCGATTTCCACTAGAGGCTGGTGTACACCGCGCGTTCGAAATCCTCGAAGGCCGCGACGGCCCGGGCGTCGTAGAACGGCAGGAGCTGCGTTGCCCACACGCCCGTGACCTTGTTCACTGGATCGATCCAGTAATAGGAGTTGGCGAGACCGCCCCAGGTCAGGCTGTTGGCGGCGCGTCGGCCAGGGAACGGCTCGGGGTTGATCATGAAGGTGAGGCCCCACGTCATACCGTCGACAAAATTCATGTCCGCGCTGCGCGCCGGCAGATACGACTTCAGCGGCCGACAGACCACTCCTTCGTTCATCGAGTTGCGGTACATCTCCGCTACGGTCTCGGGCTTCAGGATCGCCGCGCCGCCTCTCAGCAAGGCGAGCGTGAACTTGAGATAGTCGGGCACGGTCGAGTAGAGCGCGCCGCCGCCCTGGAACACTTCGGGGGACTGGTTGAGCTCATGGTCGGTCGGGCTGAAGCCGCCGTCCTTGCGCACATGCACCGCGGCCTTGCGCGGCCGCATCGCGGGGCTGATCGCAAAGCCCGTGTCGCTCATGCCGAGGGGCGTGAAGATATTCTCGGTCATGTAGCGGTCGAGGCGCTGGCCGCTCACCGCCTCGACCATCAGGCCGGCCCAGTCGATCGAGATCGAGTACTGCCACTGCTCTCCCGGATCGAACAGCAGCGGAGTCGAGAGGGTCTCCATCGACGCGGGCTTGAGCGGCCCCTTCACCTGCACGTAGCGGAAGATGTCGGCGTTCCAGGTGTCGTAGCCCATGCCCGACGTGTGCGTGAGCAGGTGCCGCAAGGTGATCGGCCGTTTCGGTGGACGCGTCTTCACCGTACCGTCGGCGCCGATGCTCACCAGCACCTCTTTCCTGGCAATCTCGGGCAGGACCTTCGCCGCAGGCTCATCGAGCGAGAGCTTGCCCTTCTCGACGAGCTGCATGGCGGCGGCGCCCGTGATCGCCTTGGTCATCGAAGCGATCCAGATCACGCTGTTGATCTTGAGCCCGCCCGCCGCACCTTCGAAGATGGGCCCCTTGTCGGTCGCGGCGGCCGCGATCACGCCATGTACGGCGCCACTCTCGACCGATTCGGTCAGTTTCTTCTGAATGTCCATGGCCTGAACTCTAGGCCAAACGCGTCGCCTCATCGATCAATTCTTGCGCGGCCATGTCGAGCAGCTCGTCCTCGGCGGTGCCGTCGAGCACGCGCTCCTTGCCGATCTCCAGCAGCACAGGCACGGCGAGCGGCGAGATGCGGTCGAGGCGGCGATATTCGATCCGCCCCCTGGCCCGCCGCAGCAGGTCGCCCAGGCGCTTGAGATCTGCAAGCTGGTGCGCGGCATCCTGGCGCGTGGCACGCAGCAGGATGTGGTCGGGCTCATGCTTGCGCAGCGCGTCGTAGATCAGGTCGGAGCTGAAAGTGACCTGCCGTCGCGACTTCTCCTCGCCCGGGAAGCGGCGTTCGATGAGCCCAGCGATCACCGCGACGTTGCGGAACGAACGGCGCAGCATCGTGCTTTCGTCCATCCAGGTCTCGAGATCGTCGCCCAGCATGTCCTCGTCGAACAGCACGTCGAGCTGCTGAGGGCTGGGCGGCCGCAAGCCCCAGATGCCGAGCACATAGTCGGTCGCCACGAAGCCCAACGGCTTCAGCCCCAGGCGCTCCATGCGGCGCGTCAGCAGCATGCCCAAGGTCTGGTGCGCGTTCCGGCCTTCGAAGCAGTAGGCCACGATGAACTGCTTGGATCCGCGCGGGAATCCCTCGACCAGGAGCGTGTCGGCGCGCGGCAGGCCCGAGCGCCACTTCTGGATGTCGAGCCATTGGCGCACTTCGGCCGGCAGCTTGGGATGCTGCGCCGGATCCTGCAGGATGCCGCGCACACGGTTGGCGAGGAAGGTCGAGAGCGGCAGGCGCCCGCCGCCATAGGCCGGCACCTTGGGATCGCCGCCGCCGGTCGCGGGCGAGCATTGCGCCACCAGCTCCTTCACACCCTCGAAGCGCAGCAGGCGGCCAGCGAAGACGAAGGTGTCGCCGGAGACCAGCCCCTGGATGAAGGCCTCCTCGACCTCACCCAATATCGGCCCACGCTTCAGCTTCACCTTGATCAGCGGCAGCTCGACGATGGTGCCGACATTCATGCGGAACTGCCGTGCCACCAGCGGCGAGGAGAGCATCCAGCGGCCGTCCGGCAACTGCTTCAGCCGATGCCAGCGCTCGTAGGCCGCGAGCGCATAGCCGCCGGTCGCCACGAAGTCGAACGTGTCGTCGAAGTCCTTGCGCGGCAGATCGCGATAGGGCTGCGCGCGGCGTACCTCGTGGAAGAACGCTTCCCGGTCGATGGGCTGGGCACACGCCGTGCCGACGATGTGCTGCGCCAGCACGTCGAGGCAGGCCGGCCGCGGCGGATCGCCATCCAGCTCGCGTGCTTCGATGGCCTCCAGGGCCGCCAACGATTCCAGTACCTCGAATCGGTTTGCCGGCGCGATCATGGCGCGGCTGGGCTCCTCGAGCCGGTGGTTGGCGCGGCCGATCCTCTGCATCAGGCGGCTCACGCCCTTGGGCGCGCCCATCTGGATCACGAGATCGACATCACCCCAGTCGATGCCGAGATCGAGCGACGATGTCGCCACCACGGCGCGCAGCTTGCCGGCCGCCATCGCCGCCTCGACCTTGCGCCGCTGCTCGACGGCGAGCGAGCCATGATGCAGCCCGATCGCCAGGTTCTCGTCGTTGACCCGCCAGAGATGGTCGAACACCAGTTCGGCCTGCGCGCGCGTGTTCACGAACACGATCGAGGTCTTGTGCTGGCGGATGATGTTGTAGACCTCGGGCACCGCGTGATGGCCCATATGGCCGCCCCACGGCAGGCGCTCCTCGGTGTCGACGATCGTCACCTTGGGCGGCGCGCCGGGCTCGCCATGGACGATCTCGACCGTCTCGCCATCGCGCAGGCGGAGGTAGTCGGCGAGCGCCGGCGGATCGGCAACTGTGGCGGAGAGGCCGACGAAGCGTGCCTGCGGCGACACCGCTGCCAGTCGCGCGAGGCAGAGCGCCAGATGATGGCCGCGCTTGGAGGTCGCGAAGGAATGCAGCTCGTCGATGATGACGCAACGCAGGCTTGCAAAGAACTTCTCGGCGTCGGGATAGGACAGCAGCAGCGCCAGCGACTCGGGCGTCGTCATCAGGAGATCGGGCGGCCGCTCGCGTTGGCGCAGACGCCGGCTCTGCGGCGTGTCACCAGTGCGGCTCTCGGCCCGCACCGGCAGCTGCATCTCGGCGATCGGCAATTCGAGATTGCGGCGAATGTCGGTCGCCAGCGCCTTCAGCGGCGAGATGTAGAGCGTATGCAACTCGCCCTTGCCCTTGGCATGGGCGAGGTCCTTGCCGGCGCGACGGCGTTCGGTGAGCTCGACCAGCGAGGGCAGAAATCCCGCCAAGGTCTTGCCACCGCCCGTGGGTGCGATCAGCAGCGCGCTCTTGCCCTGCTTGGCGAGGTCGATCAGGGCGAGCTGGTGCTGCCGCGGCGTCCAACCGCGACTTTCGAACCAGCGTGAAAAGAGGTCGGGAAGACCCATATCAGCCGGATAGGATGCCTCCCTCTCGATGACCGACACCCTAAATCCCACTCCTAATCCCAGGGCCTGGCTCTATCCCACCCCGCGCGGCCTCTATTGTGAGCCCGGCGACTTCTATGTCGACCCCGCCGTGGCCGTGAATCGCGCCGTGATCACCCATGGCCATGGCGACCATGCCCGGCCGGGCCATCGCCATGCACTCGCCACGCCCGAGACGCTGGCGATCATGCGCGTCCGCTTCCAGGACATGCCCGACACCGCCCAGCAGCCGCTGAAGTACGGCGAAAGCCTGACCTTGGGCGGCGTCGAGGTGAGCCTGATTCCGGCCGGCCACATCCTGGGCTCCGCACAGGCCGTGCTCGAGCACAAGGGCCAGCGCATCGTCGTCTCGGGCGATTACAAGCGCCGGCCGGACGCGACCTGCCCGCCCTTCGAGCCGGTGCCGTGCGACGTCTTCATCACCGAGGCGACCTTCGCGCTGCCGGTCTTCCACCACCCCTCCGATGCGGGCGAGATCGGCAAGCTGCTGCGCTCGCTCGCGACCTTTCCCGAGCGCACTCATCTGGTGGGCGTCTATGCGCTCGGCAAGTGCCAACGGGTCATCAAGCTTTTACGCGCGGCAGGGTACGACAAAAGGATCTGGCTGCACGGGGCGCTGGCTTCGCTCTGCACGCTCTATCAGACCCACGGCGTCGATCTCGGCGACATCGCGCTGGTCTCCGACGCCATCCTCGAGGCCTTCAAGGGCCAGATCGTGCTCTGCCCGCCGTCGGCCATGTCCGACCGCTGGTCACGCCGTTTTGCCGATCCGATCCCGGCGATGGCGTCGGGCTGGATGGGCGTGCGCGCCCGCGCCCGCCAGCGTGGCGCCGAGCTGCCGCTGGTCATCTCGGACCATGCCGACTGGAGCGAACTCACGCAGACCCTGAAGGACGTCGGCGCGCCCAAGGTCTGGGTGACACACGGCCGCGAGGAGGCGCTGGTCGCCTATGCCCGCTCGATCGGCATCGAGGCCGAAGCGCTGCACCTCGCCGGTCGCGAGGAAGAGGACGAGTCCTGATGCAGGCCTTCGCAGCCCTTCTCGATGCGCTCTCCTTTCAGCCGGCGCGCAATGCCAAGCTTCGGTTGATCGAGACGTATCTTCGCGAGACGCCTGACCCGGACCGCGGCTGGGCGCTGGCGGCGCTGACGGGCGAGCTCACTTTCACCGCCGCCAAGCCCGCCCTGCTGCGCTCCTTTGGCGAGGAAAAGATCGGGCAGGAGCTGTTCCATCTCTCCTACGACTATGTCGGCGATCTCGCCGAGACCCTGGCCCTGGTCTGGGAGTCCAAGACCGACGCCGGTCCACCGCCGACGCTGAACGAAGTCGTCGAGACCTTGCAACGCGCCACCAAGATGCAGACGCCGGCGATCTTGAAGCGCTGGCTGGATACCCTCGATTCGACCGGCCGCTGGGCGCTGCTGAAGCTGTTGACCGGCGCGCTGCGTGTCGGCGTGTCCGCGCGGCTCGCCAAGCAGGCGGCCGCCAATATCGGCGAGCAGCCCGTCGCCGAGGTCGAGGAGGTCTGGCACGGCCTCTCCGCGCCCTATCGGCCGCTGTTCGACTGGCTGACGGCGGGCGGCCCGAAGCCTGCGAGCAACATGGGTGGCGCCTTCCTCTCGCCCATGCTGGCCAATCCCATCGACCGCGCCGAACTGGACACACTCGATCCCGCGCATTTCCGCGCGGAATGGAAATGGGACGGCATTCGCGTGCAGGTCGCCTCGTCCGGCGGGGTGAAGCGGCTCTATAGTCGCGCCGGCGAGGATGTGTCCGGCGCCTTTCCCGACATCATCGACGCGATCGACTTCGATGGCGTGTTCGACGGCGAGCTGCTGGTCCGCCGCGAGGAGGCGATCGCGCCCTTCAACGACCTGCAGCAGCGGCTGAACCGCAAGACCGTGACGCCCAAGATGCTGAAGGAGCATCCGGCGCACATCCGTCTCTACGACGTGCTGTCCCTCGAGGGCGAGGATCTGCGCGCCCTCTCCTTCGACGAGCGGCGGGCGCGGCTCGAGGCGTGGATGGCCGAGAAGCCGCATCTCCGCTTCGACGTCTCGCCGCTGGTGACCTTCACCGACTGGGCCCATCTCGCCACCCTGCGCGAAGAGATGCGCCAGGACGGCATAGAGGGGCTGATGCTGAAGCGGGCTGATAGCCCCTATCTCGCCGGCCGGCCCAGGGGCCCATGGTTCAAATGGAAGCGCGATCCCATGCTGGCCGATTGCGTGATGATGTATGCGCAGCGCGGCCACGGGAAACGCAGCTCCTTCTATTCGGACTATACGTTCGGCTGCTGGCGGGACGTGAACGGCAGGCATGAGCTGGCTCCGGTGGGCAAGGCCTATTTCGGCTTCACCGACGAGGAGCTCCGCTTTCTCGACAAATGGGTGCGCGATCACACCACCAATCGCTTCGGGCCCGTGCGCGAGGTCGAGCAGAAGCTCGTGCTGGAGATCGCCTTCGACGGCATCGCCCGCTCGACCCGTCACAAGTCGGGCGTCGCCATGCGTTTCCCACGCATCAGTCGCATACGCACTGACAAGCCCGCGAGCGAAGCCGATACGGTCGACAACCTGCTGCGCTTTGTGCCATCAAACGCCGGTGCCTGACGTCGACGCCCTTCCCGCCCAGACGCACTCGCTGCCCGTCAAGCAGAGGATCGCCATGGGCCAGGCGCTGCGCGAGAAATGCAAGCGCCGCGACCATGCCGGATGGGACGCTCCCACCAATCGCCGCGATCCGATCGACATCCTGATCGAGCAAGGCAAGACCCGGCTGCAGGAGCTGCTACCGGTGCGCTATTCCCGCATGAGCGCCTCCGCGTTCGCCTTCATGCGCGGCGCGGCCGCGGTGATGGCCTCGGATCTCGCGACGACGCCGTCCAGCGGATTGCCGGTGCTTGCGGCGGGCGACTGCCATTGCCTCAACTTCGGCGGCTTCGCCACGCCCGAGCGGCGGCTCGCCTTCGATATCAACGATTTCGACGAAACCTCGCTCGCTCCCTGGGAATGGGACGTGAAGCGCCTCGCCACGAGCTTCGTCGTGGCGACGCTCGACGAGTTCGACAAGCAGACCCGTCTCGGGCTCGCGGTGACCGTCGCCTCGGCCTATCGCGAGACGATGGCGGAGATCGCCGTGTCGCCCATCCTCGACACCTGGTATCGCGTCCTGTCGCTCGACCGCAGCGGCTCCGCCGCCTCGATCGGCCTCGATCCGAAGACCGTCAGCAAGGCCGACCACGAGCTGAAGCACAAGCCGTTGCTGATCGACATCGAGGCGAGCGAAGGGCCCGACCCGAAGATCAAGGACAAGCGGCCCGACCTCTATCACTGGGACAAGCCCGGCTTCGAGCGCGATGTCAAAGCCATGCTGGCCCAGTACCAGCAGTCCCTGATCCCCGAGCGCCGCGCGCTCATCGAGCGCTATCGCTTCGCCGACTGTGCCCTGAAGGTCGTGGGCGTGGGCTCCGTCGGCACGCTCTGCGGCGTGGCGTTGATGGTCTCCGGCAATAGCGAGACGCTCCAGCTGCAGTTCAAGGAAGCCGATGCCTCGGTGCTGGAGGCCTTCAATGGGCGCAGCCCCTACGCCAATCACGGCGAAAGGGTGGTGCGCGGCCAGCGCCTGCTGCAGGCCGCGAGCGACATCCTGCTGGGCTTCGGCGTCGGCCCGGGCGGCCGGGACTTCTATGTCCGCCAGCTGCGTGACGCCAAGATCAAGCCCGTCCTCGACGACCTGCCGGTGCGCAGCTTCCGGCGCTATGCCCGAACCTGCGGCGAGGTGCTGGCGCGCGCCCATGCCCGTTCGGCCGACGCCGTCGTCCTGTCGGCCTATCTCGGCAAGGCCGCGAGCTTCGACCAGGCGATCGGCCGGTTCGCGCACGACTATGCCCGCCAGACCGTACGCGATCACGCCGCCCTCCTGCAGGCCATAAGGGACGGGCGGTTGCCGGTGGCGAGCCAGGATTCATAGGAATTTTAAGGGCTTTTTCGCCCCTTGCAGGGAGGGTGACGCGTCCCCATTATCCGGCCTCCTGTAACCGAACAGCCATGATCGATCCCTTCGGCCGGCATATCTCCTATCTGCGCGTTTCCGTGACGGACCGCTGCGATTTCCGCTGCGTGTATTGCATGGCCGAGGACATGACCTTCCTGCCCAAGAGCGAGGTCCTGTCGCTGGAGGAGCTCGAGCGTCTGTGCAGCGCCTTCGTGCGCCGCGGCGTCAAGAAGCTGCGCATGACCGGCGGCGAGCCGCTGGTGCGCAAGAACGTCATGTCCCTGTTCCGTGGTCTCGGACGCCATCTCGAGACGGGCGCCCTGGAAGAGCTGACGCTCACCACCAACGGCAGCCAGCTCGGCAAGTATGCCAAGGAGCTTGCCGCGATCGGCGTGAAGCGCGTGAACGTCTCGATCGATACGCTCGACAAGGAAAAGTTCCGCGAGATCACGCGTTGGGGCGATCTCGATCAGGTGATGCGCGGCCTCGATGCCGCACAGGATGCGGGCCTGCAGATCAAGATCAATGCCGTCGCCCTGCGCGGCGTGAACGACACCGAGTTCGACAACATGATCCGCTGGAGCCACGGCCGCGGCATGGATCTCACCTTCATCGAGGTGATGCCGATGGGCGAGATCGGCGGCGAGGCGCGGCTCGACCAGTACCTGCCGCTGTCGCTGCTGCGCAGCGAGATCGGCCGCAGCTTCACGCTCACCGAGAGCGCCCATCGCACCGGCGGCCCGGCGCGCTATTTCGACGTCGCCGAGACCGGCGGGCGGCTCGGCTTCATCACGCCGCTCACCCACAATTTCTGCGAAAGCTGCAATCGCGTGCGGCTCACCTGCACCGGCACGCTCTATATGTGCCTGGGCCAGGAGGATGCGGCCGACCTGCGCGCGCCGCTGCGCGCGTCGGAGAGCGACGAGCTGCTCGACCGGGCCATCAGCGAGGCGATCGCGCGCAAGCCCAAGGGCCACGATTTCATCATCGATCGCCGCCACACTGCGCCGGCCGTGCGCCGGCACATGAGCGTCACTGGCGGTTAAGTGGCGGGTCCCGCGGGCCCCAGCGCGCTCTTGATCTTCGCCTTACGCACCGCCTCGCGATGCGAGATGTAGAGCGCGCTGCTGAAGATCACGGCCGCGCCCACGAAGGTCCAGATGTCCGGCCTCTGGTTGAAGAACAGGCCGAGGATGGTGTTCCAGATCAGCGACAGGAAGCCGATCGGCTGCAGCAGCGTGATGTCGGCGAGCTGATAGCCGCGCTGCTGGCAGATGTGGCCCAGCGTGCCGCTCAGCCCCGCCGCGACGAACCATACCAGGTCGGTCCATTGCGGCGTCTCCCAGAACCAGAGCGCCACGGGGAAGGCGAAGATCACGATCGAGAAGTGCTGCCAGATCACGATGGTCTCCGCGCCGTCGTCGCGGGCCAGCGCCTTGGAGATCAGGTTCGAGGCGGAGAAGATCGGCGTCGAGATCAGGATGAGGATGGCGCCCAATCCCAGGGCGCCGTCGAAGCTGATATCCATGTGGAACGAGCCGTGCGCGAACCAGATGCCGCCTGACGCCGGCCGGATGATGATCATGGCGCCGACAAAGCCCACCAGAACGGCAAGCCAGCGCCGCAGCCTCACGTCCTCGCCCAGGAACAGCGCGGCCCCGATCGTCACGAAGATCGGCCCGGTGAACCCCAGTGCCGTGATCTCGGCGAGGCCGGTGATCGGGAGAGCCGCGAACCACAGGAACATGCCGCAGGCATGGATGGCGCCGCGCGAGATGTGCAGCTTCTTGCGCCGGGTGAACATGGCGCGCCGCAGGCCGACGCGGAAGATCAGCGGAAACAGGATCAACGATCCCGCGAAATAGCGCAGGAACGCCATCACGTAGGAATTGAGATGCTGCGAGGGGATCAGCGTGAAGAGATTGAGCAGCGCGAACAGAAAGCCGGACAGCCCGACCCACAATATGCCGCGAAGGTTGAGCGGTAGAGCGGTCCAGCGGCTGACGATCGAAGACACGCGGCGACTATGTCACAGCGTCTGAAAAGGCGCATTGGGGAGCGCCATGAGATTTTCGAGAAGCGGGCCCGCGCCCCCGGGAAATCAGGCCTCGCCGACCGCCACGCCGTTGGGCGGCACGGAGGGGATGACGTTCTCGCCGCGCAGATGGCTCACCCGCTCGACCAACTCCTCGACATAGGCGTCGTGGATGTTGAGCGCCCGGGCATGGGCGGCCGTATTGGCGAGATAGTCTCGGCAGGCGCCGCGGCGGCCCTCGGCGAAGGCGATGTGATGAGCAGCGCGCTCGATCGGCAGGTCGCCGCAATATTGGCAATGGTTCTGGTCGACCTCGAAGGTGACGGCAGTCACGGTGCGGCCGTCGCGCAGCTTGGTCGGCACCCAGCATGGCTTGTAGACGCCCGCCAGCATCTCGCGATTCCAGAGGATCGCGAGCTCGCTGCGCACCTGGTGCGGCGCCAGGCGGTAGGCGATGCCCTCGCATTCGCCGCCGCGCTCCAGCGCCAGCATCAGGCCGGGTAGCTCGGGGGTGCCGCGGCCCATCGGCATCCAGAAGCAGAAAGACCGGCGCCAGCCCTCGACCCGGCAGGGCTGCTGCTCGGCGAACTCGATCGCGGGGTTCCACATCAGCGAGCCGTAGGCGAAGACCCAGGCCTCCTCGCCCACAGGATAGCGATCGAGCGCCTCCTTGAGGCTCGCCTCGCGCTCTTCAGCGGTGAGGAAGAAGTCGTAGCCGGCCTTGCGGGCGTCGGCGACGATCTGCTCGATCCGCTCGGAACTCAGTTCTTCACGCTTGAGCAACGGCCGCTCCGCTCAGGTGCCGTAGACGATGGACATGGTCTCGGCGACGCAGGCCGGCTTTTCCTGTCCCTCGATCTCGATGGTCATTTCGTTGGTGAGCCGCACGCCGCCGCCCTTCATCGGGTCGGCGGCCAACAGCTTGGCGCGGGCACGCACGCGCGAACCCGCCGGCACCGGATTGATGAAGCGCACCTTGTTGCTGCCGTAGTTGATGCCGTTGCGCACATTGTTGATGTGGCTGATCTGGTGATTGAGCATCGGAATCAGGGAAAGCGTCAGGAAGCCGTGGGCGATGGTCTTGCCGCCCGGCATGTCCTTCTTGGCCCGCTCGACGTCGACATGGATCCACTGGTGGTCGCCCGTCGCCTCCGCGAACTGGTCGATCCTAGCCTGCGAAACCTCAACCCAGTCGCTGACCCCAATTTCCTGGCCCACGTATTTGTGCATCTCGCTGGGGTGGGCAAACTCCCGCTTCGCCATTTCTTGTACCTCTACACCCTTCATTCTTCGCACAGGCTG
>Ga0335083_10004036_pt1 | contig 18786 bp, 9 predicted proteins | sample Lox_Sample_42_FD_206716 | JGI IMG/M metagenome (GOLD analysis project Ga0335083, IMG submission 206716) | Soil microbial communities from Loxahatchee National Wildlife Refuge, Florida, United States - Lox_Sample_4.2 | ecosystem: Environmental > Terrestrial > Soil > Wetlands | place: USA: Florida...
AGCGTGAGAACGACTTTGTTCTTGTGATCCGGCGTTTCCTGGTACGTGGCGGACACGACGCGATTGTCATAGAGCGTAATGCTTTCAAACATGTCCGTGATCAGGTACTGCAAATCGGGCGGCGTAACCGTGCGCAGCGAGGCCACCAGTCCGCGCGTGTCCGGATACGGCGGCATGCTGTAACGATTCTGCATGAGGAAAGTCCGGAGAGCCTCGTTCAGTTTGTCCTCGCCGATGTAGTCGCTCAGCGCATAGAAGACGAGCGAACCCTTCTGGTACCAGACATACGGCTCATTCTGCACCAGCACAAGCGGCGGCTCGTGCCGGACCTCGCCGCTGCGCCCGCGCAGATAGCCGTCCAGTTCATGCTTGAGGAAGCGCCGCATCTGCGCGTCGCCATACTGATGCTGCATGACGCGCAGAGCTGAATATTCGGCGAGGCTCTCGGACATCATGTTTGAGCCTTGCACGTCGGCGCCGATCAGTTGATGTCCCCACCACTGATGAGCAAGCTCATGCGCGGTGACGAAGTAGGTGAAGTCGATGTCGTCCGGCTTCTTCAGTCTGCCGATGAAGCCGATGTCTTCTGAGTATGGGACGGTATTCGGAAACGACTGCGCGAAACCCCGGTAGCGGGGAAATTCGATGATGCGGTATTGCTGGAACTGGTAAGGACTGTAGTTCGCCGTGTAGTAGTCGAGCCCATGCTTTGACGAAGACAGCATCTTGTCTAGATCGAAGGTGTGCTGCGGCGTGTAGTAGATTTCGAGATTGACGTCCTTCCATTTATCGCTCTTGACCGCGTAATCTCCCGAAAGATACGAGAAGAAGTCAGCGATATCGGTCGAGCCCATGCTGTACTCGAAGTAATTGCGCCCATTTTCCGTCCACCGTCTCTGGAGATAGCCGGGCGCGATTGCGATCTGGTCTGCGGAAGTGCTGACGACGGTGTGATAGGTAATCCAGTCCGAGTCGGGACGGAAAAGATTCAACTGGGTGTAGTATGGGTCGCCACGCGGGGCCATCTCCTGATACGGCCCAAGCTTCTCTTCGCGCCGACGCACGGGGTTATCAAGCTCAATGCCTCGGTTGTAGCCAAGATAGGGAAAGTAATCCGAATCGAAGAATGTCCCGTTGTAAGCAAATTCGGCTCGCTCGTTGCCATCACGGAAGCCCCGCGATGTCCATGAGCAGCGGAAATCCATGCGCATCTTTTCGCCCGGCGCAAGGGGCTGCGCCAGATGATAGATGAAATACCAATGCTTCTTGTCGCTGAGCGTTAATTGCGCGGGACGATCGAAGCGAATCTCGTCGAGCGATTCTCTTTGACCTGTGATGTGAATATCGCTGATGGGTTGGCTTGAGCGATTTTGCAGAATGTACCAGCCAGTTGCCTTGAAGGATCGCTGTCGGGGATAGATATCGACCGTGGTATCAACGGCGATAATCTTCGGCGATGGCTGCTTCTCGTATTTCTTGTAGAGCTTTTCGTAATCGGCTTGAAGATGCCGCTGCTGTTTTGCGGTGCGGAACTCGTTTAGGACATGGGTGTTGTAGTAGAACCATGCTCCACTGCCGACGGCAACTGCCAGGAGCAGAACTGCAATTGGCGCGAGTCGCGGCAAGCGCTCGAAAGCGCCGTGAAAGCGCGTCTTCCAGGAAGTATCGCTGCCGCGACGATGCATCGCGATCCCGATGATTCCCAATAAGCCCGCGATGGCGAGCCAATACAGCAGAGACCAGAACAGGCCTGGCACGAAATGCCCGTAGCCGTTCATATCCGAGTAGGTGTAGGGCGTAATTTCTCCGAAGAGAACCAGACGGTTTTCGATGCCGACGCGATAGAGAACGGGAATGAGGATGAAGTAGCCGATGGCGATGCCGTGGCCAAGAAACTTGTTCCCGACCAGCGTTTGAACGCACATGGCGAACAGGGAGAAGGTCATCACTTGTGTAAATGTGATGAGATACAGCTCTTTGAAATACTGCAGCAGCTCAAAGTGGTAATAGCCCTGGATGGCCTGCGAGAAGACGCCGCACACAATCACGGTAGTAAGCAGCACGAGTTCGACTACACCCAGTGCACACAGCTTGCTCATCCAGTCGACCCACTCGCTTGACGGCAGTGAATCGTGGATCTGCTCGAAGTGAGTGTCGCGCTCGCGCCACACAAGCTCACCCGCGTAGAGCGTGGCGACGATGAAAAGAAAGAATGCGGCATTTCCTTCGACGGATTGCAGCATGAGATAAGTCACGGGCCAGACATCGCGATCTGACATGCGGCCGGCGAAATGTGCATTGATCAAAACGTATGCGACCATCAGGACGGTGATGCCCCAGAAGGGAATCTCACGCACGATGTTTTGAATGCGTAACCGCAACAGTGACAGAAACTGCTGCATGGATGTAGTGAAGCCGAAGTACTGATGCACCTTTGGCAAGGCGACCGCAAAGCGCGGGCGAGGCGAATGCAGTTCTTCTTCCTCGACCTTCTTTTTCTTGCGTGAAGCCCGGGCTGTAAGCAGTTCGGCGGACATGGGAAAGAAGATCCATGTAATGGCGAGCGCCAACACTCCGACTCCGAGCCACAGCAGGCGATTCCAGAGGAACATGCCTGTCCAGGTCACGGTAAGCATGTTTCTTTCAGCGACTGTCCAATAGCGGGTGACGCTGTCGAGCAACAGAATGCCCAGGGGATCGAAGACGGAAGGCCAGAAGCGCTCGAGGCTTCTCTGCGTAATGACGGTTACAAGGCCGACGAGGTAAACAACAAATAAGACAACGCCTTGAAGGTAGACAATGACGATCTTGCGCGTGAGCGCGGCCACGGTGAAGAACAGGCTGCCAAGAAAAAATACCTGCACGGCGATGATGGAGAAGTACAGCTTCACAAACATCGCGAAATGCAGCGGCCCGATGCGCGTGTGATCCGCCCAGGGAGCGAAGCAGCCGACGATTTCTCCGAGCGGCAGGCCGGTAAAGATGAGGAGGGTGATGACGATCGATCCGGCCCAGCGGCCTCCGAGATAGGAGAGCTTGGAGATTGGCTTGGTGAAGACCATTTGCCAGGTGTCGCGGTGGAAGTCGCGCAGGATGGACGGCCCGAAGATGGCAGCCATCACGATCATTCCAAAGGCAGTCAACTGGAAGAAGATCTGCATTGTGGCATAAGGCCCGTTGAGCAGAATCTTGCCGGCGCCGACGGGTCCGAAGTCTTCAGCCGCCACCGACAGGAAGGCGAGCAGAAACCACATCAGAAAGTAGACATAGGTCGAAATGCTTTTGAATCGCAGCTGCAACTCTAACCGGAAGAAATCAAGAAACATGAGGATTCTCCGTGCGAAAAATCAGTTGACCTTCTGGCGCTCCAGGCTCAGGAAATACACGTCTTCTAGGTTCGGATCGACCGGCTTGAAGCCGTCGCCCGGATCGCTTTCCGCATAGACGCGCACCTCATGTACGCCTCCGAGTAACTGCACGGACACCAGCTGCATTGTTTTTTCAATGGCCGCCAACTCGCTCTCAGTCTCGACGAGCTTGCTCCAGATGCAGTTCCTGAGCGTTTCCAGAGCTTCAGCAGGTGAGCCTTCGAGCAGCACCTCGCCATTACTGATGATGGCCATGCGATTGCACAGCTCATGGACGTCTTCGACGATATGGGTCGACAGAATGACGATGACGTCGCGGCCAATCGCGCTGAGCAGGTTCAGAAAGCGATGACGCTCGGAAGGATCGAGTCCCGCCGTTGGCTCGTCGACGATAATGAGCTTGGGATTGGCGAGAAGGGCCTGCGCAATGCCGAAGCGCTGCTTCATGCCTCCTGAATAGGTGCTCAGCGCCTTCTTGCGCACTTCCCAGAGATTAGTCTGATGCAGCAGCGCCTCCACCATATCTTTACGCTCACCAGTCTTGGTGACGCCTTTCATCACGGCGAGGTGGTTCAGCATATCGAGGGCAGAAATCTTCGGATAGACTCCGAATTCCTGGGGGAGGTAGCCGAGGAGTTGCCTGACCGTTTCCTTCTGCTTGATGACATTGACTCCGTCAAGCCAGATCTCTCCCGTGTCCGGCTCCTGAAGCGTGGCAATAGTGCGCATCAGCGTGCTCTTGCCGGCTCCATTTGGCCCCAACAGGCCGAACATGTTGTTGCCGATGGTGAGACTCAGACTTTTGAGAGCCTGCACTCCATTGGGATAGGTCTTGGATATTCCATTGATGGTAAGCGGCAAAAAACACCTCCATTGGGTCTTGGTAGGCTCAGAAAGACGCCGTGACACTCGATTCTGACGGGGAACCAGTATATCCGCCGCGATTCAGAAGTCGCTTGTTTTTCTACCCGCGCTGGTCGCTTTGCAGGTTGAGCAAAAAGTTGTTTCTGACTCCGCCGTGTAACAAGATGGGCGCATTCTGAATCAGACTGGTGCGGAGGGAAAACGGCATGATTCTGCATGAACCGAGAAAGCGTCCGGAGAAATGGGAAGCATTACGCGCGCGCGTGAAGCATCGCTGGATGATTCCCTTCGTTGCGTTCGAATGGGTGTGGGACTGGGTTGCGTTCCTGCTGAGCAACTGGAGCTTTCTGGAGGTGCTTGAGTATCTGGGCAGCTTCTCGATATTGATAGGTGTCATCTTCTACTTCAGCGAGTCGGGAGACCGCATCAAGCAGCGACACTACCAGGCGTGGCAGGTGATCAACACCGCTCAGGGCAAGGGTGGGAGCGGCGGCCGCATCGACGCGTTGCAGGAACTGAATGAAGACAGGGTTCCGCTGGTGGGGGTGGATGTATCGTCCGCATTTCTGCAGGGACTGAAGCTGGAGCGTGCAAACCTGCTGCGCGCAGACTTCAGCGCGGCCGATCTGCGTGGCAGCGATCTGAAATCGGCTGATTTCACCTACGCGGATTTGCATTCGGCGAACCTGCGCGGCAGTGATCTCGAAGGCACCTCGTTTGAGCACGCGAGTCTGAATGAAGCCGATCTTGTAGGCAGCGACCTCGCCGGGGCAAATCTGGATGATGCAGACCTGGGCGGCGCCGATCTGCGTCAGACGAGCCTGAAGAATATCCAGTGGCAACGGCTGAAAAGTGTCAAAATGGCGAATATCGCCGGAGTAAAGAACGCGCCTGAAGGGTTTGTCGAGTGGGCGCTAAAGAATGGAGCCATTCAGGCTCAGGACAATAACCAATAGACGCTCAGGCAAGTTTTGCGAAACGGAGCGCCACGGAATTCATGCAGTAGCGAAGACCGGTTGGGCGAGGCCCATCGGTGAAGACATGTCCCAGATGCGCATCGCATAGGCGGCAAGAGACAGCCACTCGCATCTCTCCTATGGAGTAGTCAGAGCTTTCACGAACATTTTCTTTTGCGATGGGCTGCCAGAAACTCGGCCATCCAGTGCCGGATTCAAACTTTGTGTCAGAGCTGAAGAGAGCGGTAGAGCAGCAGATGCAGCGGTAAAGACCCTTGTCATGCAGGTTCCAGTATTGTCCCGAGTAAGGCCGCTCAGTGGCGGCGCGACGCGTGACCAGAAAGGCCTCGGGCGATAACTGCTGCTGCCACTCAGCGTCGGTCTTCACGATCATCGGAAGCGTCTCCGTGTCTGTGCGCTGCCCGGCATCCGAGAACTCAACAATCTTAACTTCCTTCGCCGTTTTCTCTTTCGCTTCAACTAGCTTCGTTCCTCGCCACAGATCAAGCGCAGTTCCCGCCGCAGCGGTGATGCCGGCGACGAGAAAGGTTCGGCGCGTTACTTGAGTCGAGTTGTCCGCGGAGCTCATTTTTTTGACTCTCGTGCTGAAGCCGAAAGTGAACGGCGGAACGTGTGCACTATCAAGTGTAGATCGCAGGAATGAGAAGAGAAAAGTGACCGTTTTCGCGAAATAAAGGCGTTTTTTATGCGACCTTTTTGGCGCTTTGGGGCAATTAGCTGGCGGTCCGTGCGAGGCCGCGTTTGGCCTGGATCTCGATGTAGACGTTGATGAGCGAGAGCGCGGCGGGGGTGACGCCTGGGATGCGGCTGGCCTGCCCGATGGTTTGCGGGCGGACGCGCATGAGCTTCTCCTGCATTTCGCGGGAGAGGCCGCTGACGCTCTTATAGTCGAACCATTCGGGGATGGCGCGCTCTTCGGCCTTCTTCAACTTGTCGATGGCCTTCTTCTGCTGGTCGAGGTAGCCGGAATACTTGATCTCGGTTTCGACGGACTTCAGTTCGTTCCGGACTTGTGTTGGGAGATGCGCTTCTGTTGATGCGGCGAGCCAGTCAACGAAGACGGGGGCGGTCAGCTCTTCGCGGATTACGGCGAAGAGTGTGTCGATGGTGACTTCGGGGCGCTTCAGCAACTGCGCGTAGGTCTGTCCGGCGATGTTGCCTAGCTGCGCGGCAAGTTCGGGCAGTAACGTTTGCAGACGCTCGATGTTGGCCTTCTTTGTGGTGAGCAGCTTCTCGAGAGCTACGGCGCGGGCCTGCTTCTGCTCGTAGTCCTGCCAGGCTTGATGATCAATGAGGCCGAGGCGGCGGCCGTGGGGCGTGAGGCGGCGGTCGGCGTTATCGATGCGCAGGTGCAGGCGGAACTCGGCGCGCGAGGTGAACATGCGGTAGGGCTCGTTGGTGCCCTTGCTGATAAGGTCGTCGATGAGGATGCCGGTGTAGGCCTCGGTGCGGTCGAGGGTGAAGGGCTGGTCTCCACTCACATACAAGGCGGCGTTGATGCCGGCCATGATGCCCTGGCAGGCGGCCTCTTCGTAGCCTGAAGTTCCGTTGATCTGGCCGGCGAGATAGAGGCCGTGGAACTGCTTGACGCGCAGGCTGCGGTCGAGTTCGGTCGGGTCGATGGCGTCGTACTCAATCGCGTAGCCGGGGCGCAGCATCTCGGCGTTCTCGAGGCCGGGAATGGAGTGAACGATCTGCCACTGCACGTCCATCGGCAGCGAGGTAGACATTCCGTTGACGTAGACTTCGTGCGTGTTGAGGCCTTCCGGTTCGAGGAAGAACTGGTGCTGCTCCTTGTCCGGGAACTTGACAACCTTGTCCTCGATTGACGGGCAGTAGCGCGGGCCGGTAGCCGTGATCTGGCCGGAGTACATGGGCGAGCGGTTCACGTTCTCGCGGATGAGACGCAGCGTCTCCGGCGTGGTGTAGGCAATGTGGCAGGAGACCTGGCGACTCTTGATTTCTTTCGTCCGGAAGCTGAACGGGGTTGGGTCGGCGTCTCCCGGTTGCTCCTCAAACTTGCTCCAGTCGATGGTGCGGCCGTCGAGGCGCGGCGGTGTTCCGGTCTTGAGGCGGCAGCCGCGCAGGCCGAGGCGCTTCAGGGCTTCGCCGAGGAGGACGGATGGCGGCTCGCCGCTGCGTCCTGCTGGGTAGTTCTCTTCGCCACAGTGAATGAGGCCGTTGAGGAACGTTCCAGTGGTGATGACGACTGCGCCCGCGTGGACGATGCGGCTGTCGCGGAGCTTTACGCCGATGATCTTTCGTGAACGGTGCGCTTCGCGCGACTGAGACGCAGCTTCCGCTGCGGGTTCCTTCGTCAAGCTCAGGACAGGCTCTTCGACTACGCTCCCTTCGGTCGCTTCGCTCAGGATGACATCGCCTTGGGTATTTGGAGCGAAGACTACGTCGGCTACTTCGGCCTGCTTGATGAACAAATTTGATTGCGATTCGAGCGTTTCGCGCATTTTTACGCGGTATTGCTGCTTGTCGCATTGGGCGCGAGGGGACCATACGGCGGGGCCCCGGGAGGTGTTGAGTAAGCGGAACTGGATGCCGACCGCGTCGGCGACTTCGCCCATGATGCCACCGAGGGCGTCGACTTCGCGGACGAGATGGCCCTTGGCGATGCCTCCGATGGCGGGGTTGCAGGACATCTGGGCGATCAGATCGAGGTTGAGGGTGAACAAGGCGGTGCGCAGGCCCATGCGGGCGGCGGCCATGGCCGCTTCGCAGCCGGCGTGTCCGGCGCCGACTACGACGACATCGTACTGTTCTGCAAATGCCACAGTGTTTATTCTAGCCGTTTCCGGGGATGTCCCCTCCCCGGGTGGTTCTTCCGTTTCTTTATTTTTCAATACTTTAGCGGGGGATCATCCCCCGCTAAGCAGCTGATTCCAGAGATGTTAACTGCTTTCTAGTGTTTTCAATCACTTAGCGGGGGGGTGCGGGCTGGCTTCACCGCTCTAATGGTTTCGAAAGTTCCCTTATATCCAGAATAGCAAATGGAGTGAAATATCCGGCCAAGTTGGCGAAGGTTTTAATTCTGTTGGAATGTGTTAGTTAGGGCGATCGTGAGCGATTTGGGACTTGACAACTCGTTTTGGTGGTAAATCTGTGTCGTTTGTGCGGAGTTAAGCGCGGATTTGTGGCAGAAATGAGGTCGCTTCGGCTTTGCCTGCGCTCCGGCCGGCGCCGACAAGATCAATGTTCAGAACGTGAGAAACGGGGTCAACGTCTCTGAAGTAGCCTCCTTCATTCTTCTTACGAAGGCCGAGAACCGTGGGTCAAAAAAATGAAAATGTCCAAGAGCGGCGTACAGTCACAGTGATCAGTGCCGGCTTGACAATCCGATGAGCGAGGAATATGGTCGATGTTCGATATATCGATCATCGAGCAATATAATGCCTAAGCGAAAACTTGACCCCCTACCCTCGGCGGCGTTTCAGATCCTGCTATCGCTCACAGATGAGAATCTTCATGGCTACGGGATCATGAGGCAGGTGGAATTGCAGACAAGCGGCCGCATGCGGCTTGGTCCTGGAACTCTTTACAGTTCCATCCAGGCTCTTTTGGAAGACGGCCTGATTGAAGAAGCGGTTTCGACAAACGAGCGGCGTCGATACTACCGGTTGACCACTGCAGGCCGAAAACTCGCACGATCTGAGGCCGAGAGACTTGCGGATCTGCTCCGCGTGGCACGGGCAAAGAGAATTCTAAGGGGGGATTATGTCTGAAAAGATATATGCCTGCCTGCTTCGCTTGTTTCCGTCTGCCTTTCGCAGGCGTTACGAGGAAGAAGCGTTGCGACTGTTTCGCGACCGGCTCAGCGACGAAAGAGGCCTCTTCCGTCGATTGCGCCTCTACCTTGACATGCTGGCGGATATTGTCGGAGCACTACCGCAGGCATATAGAAACTCTTACGCAGAAGCGGCGCCTGCGGATTTGTTCACGCCAAATTTGGACGGCCTTCCATCATTCCGGGTTCTACGTAATGAACCTATTCGGCACGGAAGTGTTGTCTTCGCCTGTTTCCTCTCATTTCTTGGGCTCACCGCATTCGTGTATGTCATGGAGGAGCCGGTTTCATATCATTCCGTCGCAGGGAAGGGCCGTATCTCTCCCATCGAAGCCGTGATGAAGAATCTGAACCAGCGATTGACGGCAAATTCAGGTAAAAGCGAGTTCTCGGACGATACGGCCAAACCTGTATCCCCGTCAGGCGCGATCGCTCAACGTGCTCACTTATCCGAATACGTTGGAAATGACCACAGACCGGCGGCTGCAGTTACAAAGCCTCCATCTTCGGTTTCAGTTTCGCAGCAGTCTGAAGGCATCCTAGTCCCGGCTCCCAGCGCGAGTCCTTTCAATATGCAGGTTCCCGCGGCCGCTGTGGCGGTAGATCTCTCGGGTATGTGGGCTTCCGGGAACACGAGCGAAGATGCCGGTGCACCACGATGGTTTGTCTTTAAACAGGACGGCACAAGGTTAACTGGTGCCGCCGGAACAGGTTCCACCGAACAATATGCGATCACTCACGTTTCGATGACGGATGACTCCGTGACGTTCGCGTTGAATGATGGACGAAGAAATTTCCTCTACAATCTGAGGGTCGAAGGCGGGGAATTAAGAGGCGTAGTATCCATCAGAACAGCGGACGAAGTGCGGACCGCTCCTGTGCGGTTTCAACGCGTTCACTAGCGCGAGTTGCTTACTGACGCGCGCGAGTCTTTTATCAGTGTTCTGCTGAGCGTTGGGCCGGAATTGGACCTCTTCAGAAACGTTATGCGCATATCCATCCTTCATGTCGGACTGCCTTTGGATCATCCGTTGATCCCACTGGAAGAGCGCCCGAAGATCACGAAGAGGCTGGCTGGCCTGCAGCAAAGGATGAGGGATGCTGGTTACAACTACGAGATCGTCTGCGCTTCTCCCGGAGGCGGCCTCGAGGATTTCAAGAATCAGTTGAGGACGAAACCCTGCGATGGCGTGCTCATTGGAGGAGGCGTTGCCGGCGATCCCTCATTGTCATACTTTATGGAGCAGATCGTGGACGCAGTCCATGACGTGGCGCCCAAAGCGAAGATTATGTTTTACAAACACTCCGTTGATGTACGCGAAACGGTTGAGCGCTGGTTTCCATCTCCGTCAAGCTGAGGCTTCGGGTTTTCTAATACAAATAGTTGCACTGCGTTGTAGGATCCGGCTGAACGATACCCGGCAGTCTCCGAAACAGTGAAGACGGCCTCAACTTCTCTGAAGCAGCCGCCGTCATTCTTCTTACAAGAGCCGTAATAGCCAGAGAACGGCGTAGATTGAGGGTGGACCTTTGATGAAGCTGCAGACGAGCCATTCGAGACGCCAATTTCTTTCCACCCTTGCCGGCGGTGGTGCGGCAATCGCGCTGGGCACACGCTTCGGATGGGCAGAGGATTTCGCCAATCAGATCACTGATCCCCGGGTAGGCGAGATTGTTGCCAAGACGATCGGGATCGACACTCACAATCACGTCGACGTTCCGCTAACCGCGGCTGACATGCCCGGTCCGGATATTGATCTGAGCGGAGAGATGAAGCGGTCGGGCCTCTCCGCCATTTGCATGACCTTTGCGACCGACTACCAACCGGGTGATGCGTACGATCGGTTTCTCAAAGGGTTGGCATCGATGGACCGGCAGGTGGAACGCAACGGCATGAAGCGCTCGCTTAATGCGGCTGACGTGCGCGCTGCTCATCAACATGGCCAGCCTACAGTCATTCAGGCGGTCGAAGGAGCGCACTTCCTTCAGGGTCACCTGGAGCGGGTGGAGGAAGCTTATCACCGCGGTTTGCGGCACTTTGGGCTGCTTCACGACAGCGACGCCTCGGTGCCGCTGGGAGATGTTTACACCAACCCGCCGCGCTTTGGCGGATTGACTGCATTCGGAGCGCAGGTGATCAAGGAATGCAATCGTCTGGGCATGCTTGTCGATCTTGCACACGCTGATATCGAGACCACGAAGGCCGCGCTCAAGGTTTCGACCCGGCCGGTGATTATTTCGCATACCGGACTTGATACGCAGTTGGGGAGCGACCCGCGCATGGCGCAGATGATGCGGCCGAGACTTATTGGCAAAGAGCAAGCCCGGATGGTTGCCGACGCCGGGGGCATCATCGGTGTCTGGACACACCTGGCTGACGCGCCGCTGGACTATGCGCGGAATGTCCGGGCACTGGTCGATGTCATCGGCGTCGATCATGTGTGCATCGGCACGGATACCAAGCTCACGCAGCCGAGCAGCCGCCCCGGTCAGCAGCATCCGCGGGCCGGAGAGCGCACCAATCAGGCATGGCCGGATGAAACGGCGGGGTTTTACTACGTGGTTGTCGATGCGATGCTGAAGACTGGCTTTACTCCGGATGAGATCGGCAAGATCGGCGGCGGAAACTTCCTGCGCGTATTCGGCGCGGCCACAGCAAAGTAGGGCGATCGTTCAATCTTAATAACTCGATAAGCCCCGCGTTAATAAACTGTCACGCCAGAACTTAACCAGAATCCGGAACTACTCCAATCGGGCAGTTGTAACTTTGCGTGGCCCAGGTACAGTAGTGTGCCAAGTCCTCCCGATGTGGACCCTACTACGCTTCAGAATGACAGTAAGGAGATAGACAGATGAAAGTTAGCTGTTACAGCCTTTTGCGGGGAACCTTGGTGTTCGCAGGCTTATCTCTTGCAGCTGGTTTAGCCTCCGCTCAGGATGTTTACAAGATCAATTATTTCTCGAATAACACGGTGGCTGGAGCGCCGGATGCAACAGTAAGAGTCTCCAATCCTGGTCTGACTTATGGCAATCTCTGCGCGATGATCTACGTCTTCGCGGCGGATCAACAAATGGCGGAATGTTGCGGGTGCGTGCAGTCTCATAACAATGAGACTTCATATTCTGTCAGTACTAACCTGGCGAGTCCAGCGCGCACGCTAACCGGGGAGTTCACCCCCAGTGGCGTGATCAAGATTGTTTCTGCCCTGCCAAACAGCAGCGGCCAGTGCGATCCGACGAGCGCTTACAAGCCAACCGCAAATTTGCGGGCGTGGGCAACCCACATTCAGAATCCCGTAGGGACAGCCTTTCCAATTACTGAAACTGAGTTTTCGGATACGACGTTGGGCGCCACGGAGCTTGCAAACTTACAGGCTCAGTGCTCATTCATTCACATTCTTGGGAGCGGATTTGGTATTTGCCAGTGCGGCGCTGTCATTTAACCAAAGAGTCGGTGTTGCCGGGGTGTGGCGAGTTGGGTCTACGGTGAACGCTGCACGCCCTGTACTTTGCTGACCTGCGACAACGTATGGCGGAGAGACAGAAAAGAGAAACGCGGCAGCTACGGCTGCCGCGTTTCTCTTTTTTGCGAAGATCTGCGTCCGGTTAGAACTGGAAGCGGACGGCCAGTTGCAGCTGGCGGATGTTGTAGGCGAAGTTGCTGTTGTTGGTGCTGGTGACCTGCGAGAACGGCACCGAATACGGTACGAAGGTGTTCAGGTGATCGGTGTTGTCGAGCGCCACGGTGTAGGCGGTCGAGTTGACGCTGGTCACGTTCTGGTGATTTGCGAGGTTGAAGGCTTCGCCGAGGAACTCGAGCGCGTACTTGTCCTCGAACCGGATGCGCTTGGAGACGCGCATGTCGAGCACGTTGGTCTTCGGCTGCTGGAAGTTATTGCGGTTGATGATGGGGATGCGGTTGGCGCCGGCGGAGCCGTTGAACGAGCTGGTGCTGATGATGCTCTGCGTTGCGCCCCCGCTGTTGTAGAGGGTGCCGGAAGCGCCGCTGATGTTCATTGAGTACGGCAAGCCGGTCTGCATGGCGAAGCTGGGCGAGATCTCGAAGTCGTTGACGACGTAGCCGAGCCAGCCCTTGGCCTTCCACCAGGAATCGCCGACGCCGTAGATCACGAGGCGATTGGGCACGTTCTGGTTGGAGTTGCCGTAGTCGAGCTTGATATTGGTCGGGTCGAGCAGCGCGGTTGCGCTGGCGCCGGTGGTGTTGTTCTCACCATAGTCAAGAGTATGCGACCAGGTGTAGTTGGCGTTCAGTTCCACATAGTGTGACATGCGGTGCTTGAACTGCGCGACAAAGGCTTCATAGTTCGAAGTTACGCCGCTGAAGATATCGGTGATGGATCCGTAGGCGGGGTTGGGGCGGAAGTTTTTCGTGGCCTGGCGGAAGAAGGCATTCGTTGTAAATGTGCTTCCGTTGGCCAACGGTCCGATCTGTCCGGGATCGTTGACGATGAAGCTGACTGCTGTGGGAGCCGGCAGGTTGGTGTCGACGAAGTCAGGAAGGCGACGGCCCCATGAACCCAGCCAGCTGAGCGAGAAGACGCTGTCCCAGCCCATGTCCTGCTCGACGGTGAGGTCGGCTTGATGGATGAGCGGCAGCTTGAAGTTGGGATCGAAGTAGTAGGCGTTGCCACCGGCTCCGGCAATGTTGGAAGTGTTGGTGAGCACCTGCGGGAAAGTTGGAGCGCCCGGAGTGGTGGTGGTGAAGGAGACGGAAACCTGTCCGGCGGGAGCACCGGTTGCGGAAAGAGCCTGGTAGATGGTGGAGTTGATGGCGCGGGCGAAGAACATGCCGTAGCCGCCGCGAAGGACCGTCTTGCCGCTGCCGTAGACGTCATACGCAAAGCCGACGCGCGGGCCGATGTTCGATTTGTTGCTCGGCATGGTGGTTGTCCCCGGGATGGCTGCGTTGGGGACGATGGTATTCGGGAACTGCTCGTACTCGTAGCGGATGCCGCCGGTGAGGCTGAGGCGCGGTGAGAATTTCCACTGGTCCTGGGCGAAGCCGGAGTAGTCGCCAGTGGTGAATTCGAATCCGGGAGAGCCGAAGGCCTGCCCGAAGCCGCCGCTGTAGTGGAGGGCCTGCCCGGCAGTGGCTGCGTTCTGCGAGAGATAGAGGTCGGCGAGGTAGTTGCCGATGGGGGTGGAGCCGGTATAGCTGTATCCGCCGTACTGGTTGTAGAGGTTCTGGACCAGGTCGTAGGTGTGGATGTAGTCGCCACCGAACTTGAAGTCATGGTTGCCGTGAATCCATTCGACGGTGTCGGCGATCTGCCAGCGGCGCTCGTCAGGATAGGCGGGGCGCTGCAGGAACTGCGGCGTGCCGAACTGGAAGTAGCCGGAGAGGAAGACGTTGACGGGCAGACCGAGCGGGTTGACGTATCCGCTGGGCGTGTTGATGAGGTTGTTCTGCTCGTAGGGGGTTGGCGACTGCGCGAACTCGTATTCGAAGTCGCGACCGTACATGTAGCGGGCTTCGTTGCTGAGCGTTGTGGTGAGGAAGGTGTCGAGCTTGCCGACGATCCAGTTGTCGCGGACGTAGTCGTTGCCGAAGCTGTTGGTGCCGTAGGCAACGGCGGGGCTGGTCTGGATGCCTGCGGGCGAGGTCCAGCGCATGCGGTTGGCTTCCACGCTGACGTGGTTGCGCTGGTTCACCTGCCAGTCAATGCGCGGGAAATACAGGGTCTGGTCACCGGTGCGGGGCACGGTGCCGAGCATGGTGGTGAGGTTGTTGATGCCCTGGGTGTAGACGTTGTAGGCGCTGGTTCCGTTGCCGCTGTAAGGAAGTTTGGTGGCGGTCGAAATGGCGCAGACCTGCTGGTCCTGATACGACAGGCCCGATGAGCTGCAGGTCTTTCCTGTGGGAAGCGTCGCATCTGCCGGATTGAAGAAGTTGGCGTTAGCGGTGGTGCCGGTGATGGTCGCGGTGCCGGGGAAGTCGTGGTAGAACTTGTCGGCGGCGAAGAAGAAGAAGAGCTTGTCTTTGAGGATGGGGCCACCGACGCCGAAGCCGTACTGGCGGCGAAGGTCAGTGGGCTTGAAGGGCAGAACCTGATAGGTGCCGGCAGGGGTCAAGAACGGCTTGGTGACGGAGGAATTGGTTGCGGCCCATGCGGAGTCGCGGTCGTAGTAGTAGCCTTCGCCGTGAAACTGATTGCTGCCGCTCTTGGTGACGGAGTTGACGATGCCGCCGGCGGAGCGGCCGTATTCAACGGAGTAGTTCGAGGTGTTGACCTGGAACTCCTGCACTGCCGCTTTGGGGAAGGAGTAGCCAGCGCGGGTGCGGCCGCGCTCTTCGGAGAAGTAAGCCTGATTGTCGTCGGTGCCGTCGATGTTGACGTTGTTGAGCAGGGTGCTGGCGCCGCGGAAGCTGAGCAAGCCGTATCCGTTGGAGTCGTTGACGACGCCGGGCGTGAGCAGCGAGTAGGACGACCAGCGGTAGTTGCTGACCGGCAGATCGCGCAGGACAGTTTGCGGGATCACGCCGGCAAAGTCAGCCGAAGTGGTGTTGATGACCGGCGCTTCACCGCTGACTTCGACTGTCTGCGTGGAGGAGCCAATGGTCAGGCGCGCTTGAAGATCGGTGAGCAGACCGACCTGCACGACGAGATCGGTGGACTTGTAGGCGTTAAAGCCGCCTGCTGTAACGGTGACCGTGTAGGTTCCGGGCTGCAGGTGGATGATGCGGAAGTAGCCGGATGCGTCCGTGGTCGCGGTCTGCTGGGCATTGGTGCCGTTGTTGTTGACAACGACGGAGGCATTGGGCACGACGGAACCGCTATTGTCCATGACGGTGCCGCCGATGGCTCCATCGACTGAGCTTTGCGCGTGTGCCGTGGACAGGCATGCAGACGCGAGAAAACATACGAGCAGGGCGGCGAACAAGACTCGCCGTAGTCGTTGCAGCATTTTGGCTCTCCTAAAGGGTCGAAACTCGTTCTATTGGTCTGTACCTGCCGTTGCAGGCACCGTTACCAGCTATCTCCGGGCGCACAAAGTCTTGAAAGGCGCAAGGAACCAGAAGACAGCCATCATCAGACTCCCATAACTGTTTTACAAACTTGTTAACAGGTAGCCGAGACAGCTTTTACTTATTTGGTTCCATGATAACCGAGACGGCTTTTGTTTGCTTTGTTCAAAAGCGCAGGCGCAGGGCGAGCTGGAGCTGGCGCTCGCGGTAGAGGGTGGTGCTATTGGCGTTGGTGATGGTGCCGAAGCGCGCTGTGCCGTTGGCTCCGCTGAGGAATGTGAGGCGGGCGTTGCCGCCGGAGGTGCTGGCTCCGTCGATGATGTAGCCAACTGTGTCGATGTTGGTGGCGTTCTGGTGGTTGAGGACGTTGAAGACTTCGGCGACGACTTCAAGGCTGTAGCGCTCGCCGATCTGGGTGTTCTTGGCGACGCGGGCATCGACGCTGTAGACACGCGGGTAGCGGAAGGTGTTGCGACCTACGGCGGGGATGCGGTTGGCGCCCCCGGAGCCGTTGATGCTCGCGCCGAGGCCGCTGACTTTGGTTGCCGGGCAGATGCCGAGCAGGAACTGCTGGTAGGAGCATTCGAGCGACGGGATGGAGCCTGTAGTGCGCATGGTGTAGGGCAGGCCGGTGCGCAGCTCCGCGACCGGCGCGATGAGGTAACCGTTGACGAGGTAGCCCCAGAAGCCGTGGACGCGCCAGGGAGCGCGCGCGACGGCGCTGCCGGTGACGCGGTGACGAATGTCGAAGTTGGAGTTACCGTATTCGAGTTTGAAGTTGGTGGGGTCGAGGATGTCGTTGAGGTCGGCGAAGGTACTCTCGTTCTGGTTGTAGTCGGAGGCGTGGGCGTAGGTGTAGGCGCCGGTGAGATCGAGGGCGCGGGTGTGATGGCTGAGCCTGGCAACTCCCGCCTGGTAGGCGGAGTTGGTTTCGCTGAAGATGTCGGTGATCTGCTGGTAGTTGGGGTTGATGCGCTGGGTGAAGAAGTTGGTAGTGTAAGTGCCGTGGAGCGGGCCTTTTCCCGTGGCGTCGTCGATGGTGTAGGTGATGGTAGGGAAGGGCTGGTTTCCAGTGAGGTCGATGTTGGTGTCGATGAAGTTGGGGAGTTCGCGTCCGGCGCTGCCCATATAGGTGAAGGTGAGTGTGGTTTTGTAGGGTAGGGCTTGCTCGACGGAGACTTCCGCCTGATGGATCTGCGGGTTCTGGAAGCGCGGGTCAAAGAAGACGGCGTTGGGGGCGACGCTCAGCGTTGGTTTTGCGGCGAAGACATAAGGGAACGGCGGCGCGCCTTGATCTGTGGGGCGATAGAAGTAGGTTTGCTGGCCCTTAGGTGATCCGGTACTGGAGAGCGCGGTGAAGATGGTGGAGTTGATGATGCGTCCGTAGTAGATGCCGTAGCCAATGCGCAGGACGGTTGAACCTTTGCCAGTGATGTCCCACGCGAGGCCGAGGCGCGGGCCGAAGTTGTTGCGGTCGTGCGGGAGAGTGGCGGTCTGCGGGAAGTCAGGGTTGACGAGGTTCTTGTTCGTGTTGGGCAGCTCTTCGTATTCGTAGCGCACGCCGTAGGAAAGCGTCAGACCATGGCGGAGCTTCCATTCATCGGAGATGAAGCCGGCGTAGTCGGCTGTTTGAAATTGAAATGTCGTGTAGCCGACGCCCTGCTCGAAGTAGCTGTAGCAGGGAAGATTGCCGACGCCGCTGGTTGTTCCCGTGCAGTGGTTGGGTGAGTAGTAGTCGGCGGCGAAGTCGAGCGGATTGGAGTAATCGTAGGTGCCGTTCTGGTCGTAGAGGTTGTCGCTGTAGTCGGTGACGTAGTTGAGGTCGTATCCGAATTTGATGGCGTGGTTGCCCTTGATCCAGGTGATGGTATCGACGAACTGGTGGCGGCGCTCGTCGGGATAGGCGGGGCGGTCGAGAAAGGCGGGCTTGCCGAAGCGAAAGCCGTAGCTTCCTGAGGCGACGTTGATCTGCGGGGCGTGGCCGTAGACGTTTTTCGAGAGGCTCTGCTCGAAAGGCGCGGGCGCGTCGGAGAATTCGGACTCGGTGTCGCGTCCATATTGGTAGCGAGCTTCGTTGAGCATGTTGGCGGTGAGGAAATATTGCCAGCGCGCGATGCCCCAGTCTTCCTTCACGTAATCGTTGCCGAAGCTGGCTACGCCGTAGTTGTCGGAGGCGGCGGTCTGCACGCCGTTGAGCGACGACCAGCGCATGTGGTTGTACTGGAAGATGAGGTGGTTGCGCTCGTTGAGCTGCCAGTCAATTTTGGGAAAGAAGATGATCTGGTTGCCGTTGCGCGGGACGCTGCCGAGCAGGCTGTTGAGGTTGTTGAGCAGATTGTTGTAGCTGACGAGTGCCTGCGCCGGGCTTTGCTGAATGCGGGCGGCGAGCGTGGCGATGTTCTGTGCGCTTTGCGTTTCGAAGAATTTGCTGGGTGTCTCCGCGGTAGACACGCCGGGGAAATCGCGGCGGAACTGGTCGTAGGCGAAGAACCAGAAGACTTTGTCTTTGCGGATGGGGCCGCCTGCGTTCAGTCCCCATTGCTTGCGGACATCGGTGGGCTTGAAGGGCGTGGTGACGAAGTCTCCGGTGCTGGTGCGGATGGTGAGCGTGGTGAATGGGTTGGTTGCGCCCCAGTTGTTGTCGCGATCGTAGAAAAAGAGCTGGCCGTGGACTGCGTTGCCTCCGCTTTTGGTGACGGTGTTGACGACGCCTCCAGCGGCGCGTCCGTATTCAGCGGAATAGTTAGAAGTGTTGACCTGGAATTCGCGTACGGCGGCCTGCGTTGTGGAGTA
>Ga0335083_10004037_pt1 | contig 18785 bp, 14 predicted proteins | sample Lox_Sample_42_FD_206716 | JGI IMG/M metagenome (GOLD analysis project Ga0335083, IMG submission 206716) | Soil microbial communities from Loxahatchee National Wildlife Refuge, Florida, United States - Lox_Sample_4.2 | ecosystem: Environmental > Terrestrial > Soil > Wetlands | place: USA...
CGCTGGTGAGCGATTCACCCAGCTTGCCGCGCAGCAACGTCGCCTGCTTGCCCAGCGAATCCAGCACATCTTCTTTCCTCGGAATCTGGATTTGCTGCTGTGCCAGCAGGGTTCCCGTCACGCAGTTCACTGCCTTCACACCTAAAACGTATTGGCTGCCCAGGCTGGCGATCGATCCCGAGATGAAGGCTTTGCTCTGGTTGCGCTCACAGACCTCGCGTGCCAGGTTTTCGTTGAGGCTTTCATCTCCTTTGTGCCCCATCTGCTTCAGGGTTGTACGTACCTTGTCGTCGGGAAGGATGTTCAGGAAGGGCGACTCGTTTAGCTTCACCAGCAAGCCCTGACGTAGTGTGTCGGTGAAGACCGGATCACTGGTGTTGTTGACGAAATCGGCGAGGATGACGGTGTCTTTGTCGGTCAGTGCCCTGGCGCTTTCAGTGCGCCAAAACAACACAGCTCCGCAAACGGCCAGTATCAGCGCGGCGGCCGAGAACCATATCCAGAGCGGCCGTCGTTTCGGTGGCGCAGGATGCAAGCTGGATGACGGGTCGTTGAGTCGCTTGAGGTCCACCGCGATCTCGCGCGCCGACTGGTAGCGAAGTGCGGGATCTTTCTCGAGGCATTTCTGAATGATGGCTTCGAGACTCGCCGAGACCTGGTTGTTCAGTCTGGAGGGCGGGGCTGGCGAAGCGTGCAGAATTTCGTCGGTCAGAGCGGTGCCGGAGCCGGGGAAGGCACGCCGCCCGGTCGCCATTTCATACAGTACTGCGCCGGCTGACCAGATGTCGGTGCGGGCGTCCAGCTTCCGGTTCGTCAACTGCTCCGGCGACATGTAAGGGACTGTTCCCTGCACGCCCTGGGTTTCGCTGAGGGTCACGGCCTCGTTAGCGGGCAACAACGGTGCTGCAACCGTCTTCGCCAGCCCGAAATCGAGGATCTTGAGGAGGCCTTCGGGAGTAATGCGGATGTTGCTGGGCTTGATGTCGCGATGGATGATACCGCGCTCGTGCGCGGCCGCCAGTCCGGCACAGAGCTGAATGCCCAGATCAATGCACCGCTGCTCACTCAGCGCGCCTTCTTCTTCGAGCATCTCCTCGATTGACACACCGGCGATCAGTTCTTCAACCAGGTAGTCGATGCCATGCTGTGTGTCGAAGTCGTGGACGATAGCAATATTCGGATGGTTGAGTTCTGAAAGCGCGAGCGCTTCTTTGCGGATTCGCTGCCGTGCGGTGTCATCGCTGAGGCGTCCGGGAGGCAGAACCTTGATGGCGACGTCGCGGTTGAGGTGCTCGTCGCGGGCGCGATAAACCACACCCATGCCACCTTTGCCGATCTTGTCGAGAAGGCGATAGTGTCCCAACTCCTGCCCGACCATGGTGTCTTCGATCGAGAGTTGTTGCGCCATGGGAAGACACTCCCTCCCGCTCACCCGATGCGGCAACAGCATAGGACAAGCAGAACCCCGGGTCAGTGTCTGATATCACCAAGGGCGGTGACCTCGCAGTGTGCCGCCCCATAGCACTGTGTGCGGGGCGATCACCGGGTGCGGAGGAGAGTCGTCGAACGCACAATTTGCGACCCGATTAGCCGGCGTGACATCCTCTTATTCGCTGCTCGCAGCGCCTGTTCACACTTCAAAACTTCGGGAGATGCCTTGAAGATCCGTTACGCCGTACTGTTCCTGCTTTTTGTCTCGCTTGCCGCCGTAGCTCAAACTTCCACCTGGAACATCGACCCCAACCACACTGCCGCGCATTTCACGGTGCGTCATATGGGGCTGTCCAACGTAACCGGCACCTTCGATAAGGTGAGCGGTACGGCTCAGATGGACGAGAAGGACTTCACCAAGTCTTCCGTGGACGCGGTGATCGATGTTGCGTCCGTCGACACGCGCGTGCAGATGAGAGACAACGACCTGCGCAGCGATCACTTCTTCGATGTCGCGAAGTATCCGACGATGGAGTTCAAGTCGAAGCGGATTGAGAAAGCCGGGGACGGTTACAAGATGATTGGCGATCTCACCATGCATGGCGTCACCCGGGAAGTGACGCTGAACATGGACGAGCCCAGCAGCATCATGACCGATTCCCACGGAAATATGCATCGTGGGTTTTCGGCCAGCGGGACTATCAACCGGAAGGACTGGGGAATGAGCTTCAACAGCACGGTGCCGGGCGGCGAAGCCGTGGTTAGCGACACCGTCAAGATTCAGATTGACGCCGAGTTGCTGCAGAAGAAGAGCTGAGACGAAGCAATTAGCAACTGGCGACTAGCAACTAGCAACTAGCTTAATATCTTTCGCGTCGGTGCCCCATTCCGCCTTCCGTTGGCGGGGTGGGGGTGTTTGTCGCGGCGCCGGAGATGCGCTCCAGAACAAGAATCAAATTTCTTCCATGTCTAACTTCCCGCGTTACAATTGCGGGTCAAGTAAGTCGGGAAATGTGTGAGACCCGCTGATGTCACGACAGACCAAGGCCACAGATCGAGAATGGCCGGACAATAACGAGCTGCCTAATCTTCTCGAGCATCACAACGAGCCATTACGAGAACTATGGCGCGGGCGTTGGAACAAGATGCCGCGGTTTCACAAAGTGGGATTGGTAGTTTGCCTGGGCTTCTACGTGCTCTTCATTTTGGTGTTTCTCGGCGTTCCTCTGATCCACATCCGAAGCTGGTCGGACGCAGCCGCAATCGTGGTGCCATTTGGGTCCGTTACTCTACTGCTGGCCGCGTTTTACGCCCTGTTGGTGTGGAGAATTCGCTAGAATTTAGTCCAAGGATGCAATCATGAATACGAATCGTATGGATTTACCGCTGGCGGAAGTTGATGCCGAAGTTGCACAGGCAATCGAGAATGAGGAGCGTCGTCAGCATGAAGGGTTGGAGCTGATCGCGTCGGAGAATTTTGTTAGCGAAGCGGTGCTGGAGGCCGCGGGCTCGGTCTTCACCAACAAATACGCCGAGGGCTACCCCGGCAAGCGCTACTACGGTGGATGCGAATTCACCGACGTGGTCGAGAACCTGGCGCGCGATCGGGCGAAGCAGTTGTTTGGCTCCGAGCACGCCAACGTGCAGCCGCACTCGGGCTCGACGGCCAATATGGCTGCTTATGCTGCGGTCATCAAGCCGGGCGACACTGTTCTCGGCCTGAACCTGGCGCACGGCGGGCACCTCACGCACGGGCATCCGCTGAACTTTTCCGGCAAGACGTACAAGATCGTTCCATACGGCGTCAGCAAAGACACCGAGGTGATCGACTACGACGAACTGGAGCAGATTGCCGAGCGCGAACAGCCGAAACTAATCATCGGCGGCGGCAGCGCTTATCCTCGCATCATTGACTTCGTGCGCATGCGCCAGATCGCGGATAAGGTCGGCGCAATCTATCTCGTCGACATGGCGCATTTCGCCGGATTAGTTGCCGGTGGTGCGCATCCTTCACCGGTTCCACATGCGCAGATTGTCACCAGCACCACCCACAAGACGCTGCGCGGTCCACGCTCGGGCTTGATTCTTTCGAAGCAGGAGCACGCGGCCGCAATCGATAAAGTTGTGTTCCCCGGGATGCAGGGCGGTCCGCTGGTACACATCATTGCGGCAAAGGCGGTGTGCTTTGGCGAGGCGCTACAGCCGAGCTTCAAGGATTACGCGCGGCAAATTGTTGCCAATGCCAAGGTGCTGGCGCAGACGCTGGCAGACGAAGGCTTCCACGTCATTTCGGGCGGCACCGATACGCACCTGATGCTCATCAACGTATTCGCCAAAGGCATGCTGGGTAGTGAAGCCGAGAACGCGCTGCACGATGCCGGCATTACCGTGAACAAGAACGCGATCCCGTTTGACACCAATCCTCCGCTGAAGCCGAGCGGCATTCGTATCGGCACACCGGCGCTCACCACGCGCGGCATGAAAGAGCCGGAGATGCGCCAGGTTGGCAAGTGGATCTCAGAGGCGCTGCACAACCGCACGGACAAAGGCGTGCTGGAGCGCATTCGCCGCGAGGTGCTCGAATTGGCGGAGGCGTTTCCGCTGTATGCGGCGCGGCGCGCGCGGCATCAGGTCACAGCCAGGGTTTAGGCATCAGAGCTGTTTTTGGATTCGAAGCATCGCTGTCGCAGATTGTGCCGCCGCTACGCGGCTCGACGGCTTTTTCCCACCCACACCCAGCACTCCGCCTTCGGCTGCGTGCTGGGCTATCATATTGGTCGCCCCCAAGGGGCTTAGGCCGCCGGGGGTTTCCCTACTGCGCCACCTCGACTTGCGGGTTCACCAGAGCCTCGTAAAGAGCAGCCACCTCCGACGGCTCGCCATCGGCGATTACCGATCCACCGTCCAGCAGCACAACCCGGTCACAGTGAGTGGTAACCATGGCCATGCTGTGGGAGACGAACAGAATTGTCTTTCCCGCCCGGCGGAAGTCCTGGATGCGGGCAAAGCTCTTGTGCTGAAATCCGGCATCTCCCACGGAGAGGATCTCGTCAACGATGAGAATTTCGGGATCGACCTCGGTGGCGATAGAAAAAGCCAGTCGGGTGTACATTCCGGAAGAGTACTGCTTGATGGGCGAGTCGATGAACTCTCCGATATCGGCGAAGTCGATAATCCGTTGCTCGCGCTCCAGCATCTGGGCTTTCGAGTAACCCATCAGCAGGCCGTTAATCAGGATGTTCTCGCGCCCGGTCAGTTCGGAATGAAAGCCGGCGCCCAGCTCGATGAGAGGAGCGACCTTCCCGGTTATGTGGACTCGTCCGGCAGTGGGTTTGTAGACCCCTGCGATGATCTTCAGGAGCGTGCTCTTGCCCGACCCATTGCGTCCGATCAGACCCAGCATCTGGCCCGAATACACCTGGAGCGACACCTGCTTGACGGCATCGATGTCGTGATAACTGACGTCGTGGCGTAGGAAGTTGGAGAACAACTCGCGCAGAGTGTCGGGGCGCTCCTGGATTATGCGAAAGCGCTGGGTAACATTTTCAACGTCGACTGCAACGTGCCGGCTAGACATAAAAGACAAAGTTGTCCTGATATTTGCGAAATACGGTGAAGCCGATAAATAGAGCTACAAAAGCACAGATGAATGAAGCCGCCACCGACTTCAACTGTGGCAACATGCCGTAGTAGACAGACAGACGAAATCCATTAATAACGTAGATGATCGGGTTCAGCTTAAATATCCAGCGAAATTTCTCCGGTATCATGTCCACCGAATAAATGATCGGCGTGACGTAGAACCAGGCTGACAAAACAATTTGAACAATGTGCGCGACATCGCGATAGTAAACATTCGCCGCCGCGAAAAAGAACGTCGCGCCCATGGTGAAGATGATTAGTGCGAGCATAGGAATGGGCAAATAAATCCAGGTCCAGTAGAAGGGATGGCGCAATAGCGGAACGAGGATAGCGAGAGGAATCAGGGATAAAAGCAGGTTAATGACATTCGAAACTACGGCGGCCATGGGAAACACCAGCTTAGGCACCGCTACCTTCTTGATTAACTCGCTGTTGCCGACGATTGACTCCACGGCATAGCTGAGGGACTGGGAGAAAAACGTCCAGGGCAGAAGTACACTCAGCAGGAAAATCGCATAATGCGGGATATTGAACCGCATGATGGTAGAAAAAACCAGAGTGAGGACGATCATCATCAGGGCCGGGTTCAACAGGGCCCACAGGAAGCCCAGCACCGAGCGCTTGTAGCGAACTTTAATCTCTTTAAGCGCGAGCGCCCATATGAGCTCGCGGTATTGGTAGGTGCTAACAACAAGTTCTTTCAATCGGCTGACACTCCCAATCGGATTCGGGCCGGGATAGAGCGAGACGATACGCCACCGGCATCAAGTGGAAACAGCAATGGGCTCGGGCCGTCCCATCGAGCAAAATAGCTGCATAGATTCTACGCGAAATTGGCCGCTAGTGGCGATGGGGCAGTAGCAGAGCGCGTAGTCGTCGTGCTGGTGCAAGCCAGCGGAATGAGCGGCTGTTCAGCACTTGTTGCAGTTGCTGTTGGGCCGCCCGATCGCCTTCCCGATCACGATGCAGCGCCGCAGCCAGCTCTGCCATGTCCTCGCCTAGACGAACAACGGCGGCTTCGGACTCTGCAAGCTGTCCCTCCAGGGTTAAGGTCTGCTGCTGAGCGGCTTCGAAACTGCGTTGCAACGCAGCATGGGCCTGCTGGCTGTGACTGAGTTGGTCGTTTAATGCGGCAAGCTTCTGCTGGTTGTGGACATCATGTTTTTGCGCATCTGCGATTTGCTGGTTAAGACCGCCAATCTTCGCTTCGGCGGCGAGAAGGATGTTGCGTAACTCCGTCACTTCGGAATGCGCAGCAGCGAGGTCTGTATCACGGGCCAAGAGTTGGGCGTGAAGCGAGCTATTCTCTGCAATCAGGTCGTCGCGAGTTTGTTTTTCCGGATCATGCGACTTGCCTGAGAACGCTTCTGCCAGCTGCGTGCCATTGGCGTCGTCGTACTGCTGCAGCAGCGATTCCGCCAGCCCGTGCTTCTGGTAGAGCAAACTGGCAATCAACGCCTGAACGATGGGCAGGTCGCCCTGCGAGTTCCGGTTACCGCGGAAGAAGATGGCGTTGGCAAACAGCAGGGTATCTTCATAAACCTGTCCCGAGCGGACGGCGGGCGGTAGACGAACCGGGTTTATGAGGTCGACAAGCTGGAAACCTTGCTCGAGCATGAAGCTTTGCACATCGGCAAACAGGGGCTGACCGGCGTAAATCGGTACAAACTCGACTTCGCAGTGCACCACCGCGGTTCGCTGCAGTGTCTGGCGCGCCGATTCCAAGGCCGGCAGCTCGTAACCCTGGATGTCGAGTTTCAGGAAATCCACGTTGTCGCTGTTCAAAACCTCGTCGAGCCGTCGCGTAGCAATCTGCTCGGTACGCACGGTCTGCAAAGACGACAAGTCTTGAAACCGCCGCACGACCTCTTCATTCAAGGGATACATGGACGAGGTGGCGTCGATATTATTGATATACAGGGTGTGAGGCTCGCCATCTCCGATGGCATACGGCAGCAAGGTCAGGTCGTAATTCTTTTCTCGATCTGCCCGCTCCTGCAGGCGATCGGCAAGGGGATCAAAGCCGACGACACGACAGGGAATGCCCGAGTCGAGCAGGGGCTGATAGACGTGGTCTTCGTAGTCAAGGGCCTGGGCGCCCACGTCAACCACAGTGAGGGCACGGCCAGGCGCAAGATGCTTGGCGACCGCGGCGATCCGGCGAGGATCAGTTCGCGGTCTTTGTTCCGGGTTGCGGCGGAGGTACTCCTCGCTTTCGACCAGTTGTGCGAGGACTTCCTTGGGGTCGCCCTGGTCCTTAAGAAAGTTGGCCCAATAGGTGAGGCCCGAGGCTTCCGGTTCGCGGCCGAGTAGAACGCGATACAGCGTCCGCAAATATTCCAGTCGTGTCATAGAGCGGTCATCGAAGTTCTATTCTGAGCGGCGCCTTCTCGCCGAAGGGAACTCCGTCCTTGGCCATCGAGACCTCCGCATTGAATGTACCGCGCTGCGCACCCATGGGCAGCTTCACATTAAATGTCACGGGGCGTCCGCGGAAGATGCCGCCGTACAAGGGAATCTCGTCAGCCTGGTCGTCGATAGGCATGACAAGGTCGCTTCCAACGCGCAAACCGTAGCCCGCAGCCCCAGTCCAACGAACGTTGCCTTCGTTGCGAACCACGATCCGGGCCTGGACTTCACTTCCGGACGAAGCTGAATACGGCGCTTCGATACCTAAAATGACAGCATCGTTCTCGGGCCGGCCGTTGATGCGCGCCGCACCCCGGGCCGTCGTATTGATGTACTCGAAGGGATCGTTACTGTCGGAAAATACATCCGTGTTCGAGTTGAAGTCTTGTCGCACGTAGGGCGGGACTGGTTCGGCAGCATAAATGCCGGACCCCTCGTCGTACTCGTTCCAGGACTCGACATACACCCGATGCACGTGGGGCAGATTGGCCGGCACGATCTCCCAGGCATTGCGATAGTTGCTGCCACCGTTGCGCGGTAGCAAATATCCCGGCTGCCGAATATTCTGGTCCCAATAGCCGGGTTGCACGTGCCATACGTTCATACCTTGATGTACGCAGTGCAGGGCGTAGGTGTAGCCCGCAAACATGAAGATCCGTTCATCCGTGAATGAGTAATCCGGGTTAATGGCGCCGTCAGACATCATGTAGATTCCCTGGTGCAGCGACGGAATGCGAGTGCCATGAGCAGCGATCAGCCGGCGTTGAATATCCTCCCTGGTTAGAGATTCCAGGTTCTGCAGCAGACTCCACACCCACCAGGATGTCAGCACCGGCTTGCCGTCAATGTGTAGCAGGCCAGTGGCGGCGAGATTGTCGGTGTTCTCGGTCAGATACTGCTGAAAAAATCGGATGTAATGGCTGGTGTATTCATCTTTACCGGCCTTGGTGGCGACGTCGGGAGGCTTACCGGCCCATAAAATGTGCGGGTCCAGGAAGGGCGCGACCTTGGGTATCTCCCATCCCTGGCGGCGCAGAATATTACATGCCTTAAAAAAATTGATCCGAGGCTGCTCGTATTTGTCGATGCAGTGCATGTACACGGCATCGATGTTGGCCATCATGATCTGTTTGATCTGGCCTACCCAGAAATCGGGCTCGCCGTCCCACGACTTCCGGCCTCCGAGAGGCTGCCACGGGCCCATGACATTCCCCTCATTGGGGAGGAACCAGTGAAACACTGTAGTACCGACGAACGGGACGTATCGGGAATATCCCCGCCCGGGTCGCATTAGATCCAAGAGGTGCTCCTGTTATTTTATGAACCTTAAACCGGTTCTTTTTTGTAGGTGAATGCCTCAAAAAACAGCACTTCAGCATTCTCGGCCAGAACATTCTTTTGGCCGGTGTGGCTGATCGTGATCTCCTCGGAAGAAGTGGTAGCGCGATCAGACTTCCAGTTTCTCCAGCCAGGTACCATGGTGTAAAGGTCAACGATATCGATACCCGTGGCAGTCTTAATTGCCGCATGACCACTCCACTTATGACACCACAGCCGGCACACAACGCCGTCGCTTGGCGGCCTCATCACCGTGACTTTTTTGTCGGGCGAGTCCAGTAAAACGCCCTTCAGTCCAAATTCCAGGTCGAGACTCTTTGCCGATTTAGGCAGCTTGATCGCCGAGGATGGTATCTCGGAGATGGAATAGCGGTGCTTGATGTTGTCTCTTTTCCGGCCCCTGAAAATCAGGCTGGATGAAAGTTCCGGTTGGTCCTGGAACGCGGCGCTCCATCGCTCAGCAAGTGTGCGATTGGTGAATGCTTTGTCTAACTCCGGGCCAACGGTGAGATTGAATCCGTATTTTTCCTTGATGTCGAAGAATTCCGAAATCGCAGCGCTCACCTCTGCGTAGTTGAATAGCCAGAAGTGTTCGGGACTGGTGCAGTACTCCTCATTCACCCACCGGTACACAACGGGATCGCGATTAGGAGTGGTGATGATGATCTGGCCGTTCGGCTTCAGAACCCGATGGGCCTCGGAAAGGAACAGCCATGGAAACCGGGTGTGTTCGATGCTTTCGCCCGAGTACAACAAGTCGACGGATTCGTCGGGTAGGGGAATATTCATCCCGTCTGACTGATGGGCCGTGAAAGTCTTGGCGTAACCGTGATTGTTCTCGTTAACGATCTTGATGGTCTGGTCTAGTGCTGAGCGCGAGATGTCCATGCCGATAGCGCGGGCACAGCGGTGCAGCTTGGGAAAAGTAGGCGCAAAGCCCCAACTGCCCATACCGAAATCCAGGCAAGTGAAATTGCTGACGTCTCCGATTTCAAGCTTGTCAAGCAATTCCATGCGTCGGAAGTGTCCGGTTTGGGTGATGATGGGAAGGTCGTCGAAGCCGCCGTAGAGGCCTCCCGGACGTTCAAACATCCGGTCAAGAGCGGAGGAAACAGAATTCGTTGTACTCATTCAGTAGTGTCGAGTTGCAGCACCAAAGAGCGGACTGCCTGGGAAAATATCGTCTTTTCAGGATACCTTAGAAAGCCTGGGTTCGAGTTTTCCGGGATACTGGGAGATGATCTCCACCTCGGCATTGTCGCACATCGTCCGAAGACCTCCAGCCAAGTCCGGCGTATTTTGGTGCTGATTCTCCTGACTTCTTCGACTCGGATGCGCTCAGTTCGCAAGATTCGTCAACGACGTCACGTTACAAACCTGATGTAGGATGTTGAAGAGATGGCCTCCCGCATACTCGTGGTAAGTAACTTCTTCCCTCCCCGCACCGTGGGCGGCGCGGAGATTGTGGCGTTCCGCCAGGCGCAAGCGCTTGCTGCGCGTGGCCATCGCGTCACTGTGCTGGCGGGGGACTTACCTACGGAGACCAGTCCTGCAGGAACGCTCAGCTTTGACGTTCACGAGGGGCTGCGGGTCTATCGGCTTGCGATGCGTTCGCTCGAGCCGGACGAGAATTTCTATTGGGCCGCCGCGGCGCGCCGGCTGCGTTCGATCATCGCGGCCGACCGCATCGAAATTGTTCACTTCCACAATGTGATGGGGCTGGGCGCGAACCTGATTCCGGCAGCTAAAGAGGCAGGTGCGTTTTGTCTTGTCACCCTGCACGATCATTGGGGATTTTGCTACCGTCAGACGCGGCTTCGCCCCAATGGAACGATCTGTGAGAATTTCGACGAGTGTGCGGGATGCATGCCGGCGATTCAGCCACCCGGCGGAACCGCCCTGCCGATGCGGCTGCGTCGCGACTATGTCTACTGGTGCCTGGGGCATGCAGACTACCTTGTGACACCCAGCGCTTACCTGGCGCGCGCCTACGTGGAAGCGGGATTTCCAGCGGAGCGGACGATTCCCGTCTCCAATGGAATCGACTTGGCGTCTGTACCGTCGGCGCCTAAAAAAACCGCTGCAAATGGCGCGGTGCGATTCTTGTGCTCGGCTTACCTGGGCGAGCACAAGGGAATTCTGGTATTGCTCGACGCGATCAAGCGGCTGTCGCAGGACACAAGCGTTACCACTCCGTGGCAAGTGACCATTGCGGGCGAGGGACACCTTCGACCGCTGATTGAGAGTGCGCTGCAATCGGAGATGGCGCCTCATCTGCGCTTTGTCGGACGTGTGCCTCGGTCCGACCTTCTTGCGCTGATGAGCGAAACCGATGTTGCGGTGTTAGCTTCCATCTGGCCGGAGAACGAGCCGGTCACCATGCTTGAAGCGATTGCCTTGGGCAAGGCGCAGATTGCGACGCGGCTGGGCGGTAATCTCGAACTGGTGCAGGAGCCGGAGTCCGGTTTGCTGGTAGCGCCGGGCGATGCACAGGAACTCGCCGACGCGATGCGGCAGTACATCCTCGACCCGATGTTGGCCGCAAGACATGGGGCGTTCAACTACGCCCGGCGTGAGGACTACGACGAGAGCAAGACAATTACCCGGCTGGAACAACTGTATACGGAGCCACGTCCACAGAGCGTTTCAACGCAGCCGGTTGTAATCTGCGGTACTGGGTGGCCTGCGGTGGAAGTCAGCGCTCTCGCGGCCCAGGCGCACAAGCACCTTGAGCGATGTGCTGCTCCGCGATTCATCTGGCGGGAGTGGGCCGACGCCGCGGTTTGGAGAGAGGCGCGCCTGCTTTGGTTGTGGGACCGCCATCCAGAAGAGTCTCTGGTCAACACGGCCATCCGCCGAGGTGTGCCCGTGCTGGCCCCGGCCCACGGTTGGTCTGAAGGACTCTCGCGTCATTATGGTGGAGTAATTCTGTACCGCACCTATCTGGAAGCCCTGGCGGCGATGCGCGCCCTGCTATCGGTTCCAGTGCTGCGAGAGAAATTTGCCGGCCGTTCTCATGCCGCTGCGTCATCGGCTACCGTGATGGCTCCGGTCCAGAGCTTCAACCTGAGCTCCGAAGAAAGATCGTAACTGACCCTTTCGCCTATGCGTCCATTGCGAATCGAGATATGTAACGAGCGCCTGCTGCCACGTTTTGGCGTGGATCGCTTGCTGGTGTTGCTGGCGGCGAAGCTGGCAGACGCCGGCCACGATGTCGGATTCGTCTGCCTGCGATGTGACAAGGCGATGCTGTTGCCTATATCGCCCGACGTGACTGTGCACACGCTACCCGAAGGTCTGAACATGGCACAGACCGAAGCCGCCGCCGCAGCGGCTACCATCGAACGCTGGCAACAGTACCCTCCCGATGCGGTGGTGGTCGGTGGCTGGCCGTTTCTGGAGTTGGCGGCGCAAGCGAAAAGCCACAATGTCGCCAGCGTGTTCATCGACGCCGGCGCTGTGGCACAAGATGGCTTTCCCGAGCCGCAGTTGACGATGCAGCGCGAGCTTCGCCGCATTCGACAACTTACCCTGCCTTCCATCGATTGCGTTCTTCCCATCAGCGACTTCATCCGCAGGACGCAAAGCGAGCCCGATCGCGGTCGAGTTGAGGGTATCCATACCGTGCTGCTGGGAGGCGATCACATGGCCCTTGGTACGTTCGGCGGAGACCGACAGGCAGGAAGAGGTGGCGAGTTACTGCGGTGCCTGGAAGGCTACATCGCTAAAGGCCAGCGTTTGTTGCTTGCCCTCGGACGATTTGAGGCCCAAGGATACAAGAATTCTGCCGCCGCTTACGATGTGTTTCGCATGGTGCGCGAGAAGTCGCCTGCCACCCGTTTGTTGCTGCTGGATGCCGGCGACGATTGCAAGGTTCCCAGGGACCTGGCAGCATTTGTCGAGTTGCTCGGCTCCCCCGATGACCTCACGTTGCAGGAGGTGATGCGACTTTGCGCGGCCGGTATCAGCACCTCGCTTTGGGAAGGTTTCAATCTTCCAGTGGCGGAGATGCAGTGGATTGATCGTCCGGCGCTGGCGTTCAATGTCGGTGCGCATCCGGAAGTGATTGCCGAACCGTGGCTGCTCTGCGAAAACAATCAAGAGATGACGGCAAAGCTAAGTTCTCTGTTGGCAGGCGATGGCGCGCCGGAGCTTCTCTCCCGCTTTGCGGAATTTCGCGAACGTCGGCAATGGCAATTCACCTTGTCCGAGTGGGAAAACCAGATCGTCAACACAGCTGACGCAGTTCGAGCGCGCTGCGAATCAAGCTGGCAACCGCCGGTTGCGGAATATCCCGAGCGTCGCCTGATTCTGATTGACGTCACCAACGCTTCACTGGACCCTGCCAACCCGGGAGTGATTCGGGTGGTGAGAAGGCTCTGTTCCGAACTTCAGCACGATGATCGTCTTGAACTGGTATTCGCGGCGTGGAACCGGGACCGTGGGGAATTCATTTTCCTCGACCAGACTCGCAGGAACTTCCTGGAGGGCTATGGTGGCCCGCGAGACGGTCTTGGCCTGCTCGCCGCATGGAAGGGCGATGTAACTCCTGAACTGCTGATTTCGCGGATCCGCCACACCAGATCGCAGCCTCCGGTCTTGTTATTGCCGGAAGTAATGTTCGACGGGCAAGCTGACGCCCGCATCAAGTGGGGCCAGTCGCGAGGATTCAAGACGGCGGCAATTCTGTATGACTTGATCCCGGTCTTTAATCCCGAGCTTTGCGACCCTGATGTGTGCTCGGGGTTTCCTCCGTACCTGAAAGCGTTGGCGAATATCGACGCGGTGTGGAGCATTTCCGACTTCACACTGAGCGAGTTCCGCCGCTATCTTGCCCGGCGTGATGAACACCTGCCCCGCATACATGAGGCACTACACCTGCCGGGGCAGTTTAGCGATCAGCCCCGCAATAACGACACATTTGCGGATTCGATCGGTGAGATTCGGATTCTCTTCGTGTCTACGCTGGAACCTCGCAAGAACCACAGGCGGTTTTTGCAGGCCTATCAATCGCTGCGCAATCGTCGGCCGGAACTCGCTTTGCGATTGGTGCTCATCGGTAATCGCTATGCAGGCGCCCCTGAGATTGCCGAGGAGGTACAGGCGCTCACCCAGCGTGATTCCACCGTAGAATGGCTGGGCACCGTGGCCGATGATCGTCTGGCCGCTGAGTTCAGGCGTTGCAGCTTCACGGTTTACCCTTCATTGATTGAGGGCTACGGGTTACCCATCCTGGAGAGTCTTTGGATGGGACGACCTTGTATCGCACATGATGGTGGCGTGATGCAGGAGTTGGCTAGTCCGGGTGGCTGCATGATGGCCGACATGACGGATCCGGCTGCAATCGCGCAAGCTTTAGAACAGCTCATTACAGACAAAGATCTGCTGCAAAAACTTCAAGCGGAAGCGCAGCAACGCGAGATCGCAAACTGGCAGGATTACGCGGACACCGTTGCCCAACGCCTGTACGCATTGTGAGGCAAATGAGAGCCGACCCGTATCGACGGCCCAATGAAGTTCTCGACAAGCTCGTAGGTGCCGAGGTTGAGCTGATTCACGCACGCGATTCGGGCTTGGGCGCGGCTTTGGACATTCCTCCGCCTTCGCTCGAAGTGGCCGACCGTTCGCCGGCGCCACAGATCCGATCAACGGAAGGCCGGGGCGTCACCTATCGGGTCGCGCGGAAGTTCTACCGTAAGCTGAAGCACAATGAACAGCTACGTCCGCTGCTGGAGAGAGTGCGGCACGAGATCCTCACCCGCACGTAGCCGCTGACGTCGAGGTCGTTGTCGCAACTCATCGCGTGCGAATGGCAACGCAAGATGCGACAATAAACTAGAGCTGTACTTGCACGGCTCGCCGCCATTGATGAACGTGATTCCAAGTATGTTCTGCACGACCGCCAGGACCCAAACCCACAAAGAGGCTCAATGAACCAGCAGTGTCCCGAGCACCTCGGGTCGCACACGTCAGATCGTCCGGCTCCAGAAGCATTCTTCGCCGGAATCGCGTTTGCAGTGTTGTTCGCTGTTTGCGCGGCGGCATCTTTGTTCATCATCTTCCGGCCGTTTTTCGTCTCGAATTTCGACGCAATTCTGGCCGATCCGGGAGATGGACGCTTTGAAGTGACAATGCTCGAACACTGGAACCGAGCGCTGCATGGCCGCGTTCCTGTTGCGTCTCCGATTTTCTTCTACCCGGAAAAAGGAGTTCTGGGATACAGCGATGCGCTTGTCGGCCTGGGCGTTCCCTATACCGGGTTCAGGGTTATGGGGGCCGATCGTTACCTGGCATTGGAACTTGTGATGATGCTGGTAACCATCGTCGGCCTATTCGGTATGTATTGCTTGCTGCAGGAGGTTCTGCAGTTCCGGCGATCGCTCGCACTCCTCGGGGCGTTTCTATTCATCATCTCGAACATGTACTACATAGACCTGGTACATGTGCATCTGAACTTCGTCGTAGTGGCTCCGTGGTTGTTTGTACTTGCCGCGAGATTCTGGCGAGCCAGAGATTCGAAGCCTGGTCTTGCAAAACTCTGGATCTGCTTGTTCAGTATTCTGCTGGCCCTCTTCTTCTACACGACATACTACGACGCGTGGTTTCTCGTATTGTGCGGAGGGACCGGATTTGTTTTCTATGTGGCTTGTGCGTATTTCGCCGGCGGCAAACAGACTCTATCTCGAATACTGGGAGAGCTGCGCCAGCAAGCATGGAATATTGCATTGGGAGTAGTTGTTTTTCTCGTGGCTCTAATCCCTTTCTTCGCTCTGTATTTGCCATCCCTGCATCGCACCGGCCATAGATCGCTTGCTGAAACGCTATACTTCATGCCGCAGCCTCTCGGCATATTTGATGTTGGTAGGCATAGCTGGTTATGGGGAAGGATGTCCGGCAGGATTCAGGATGCAATCAGCCCCGGAGGTATTCACGAACATTCGACGGGCTGGCCTCTACTAACCATCATAGTTTTCGTCTCTACTTCCCTTTACTGTGCGATTTCTCTATGGCGTTCCCGGCGCGATAGTAATGCTAAGAACCGATGGATCCTCTGGACGATTTCGGCAATTGCACTCACCTGTCTGACGTTGTGGACGGTGGGAGTTCGTATCGGCCAGCATGCTCCCGTCTGGGCGCTGCTTTGGAAGTTTGTGCCCGGAGCGGCCGCGATCCGCGTGCCGCAGCGCATCAATCTTGTTCTGAATGTCGGCGTGGTAATCGTCTGCGTGTTTGGCTTGGAACTACTGCGAAGAAAGCTCGCAACGCGGGGCGCTGTGGCTTTCCTTATTCAGGCCCTGGTAGCTGGGGCCATGGTCGCCGAGCAGATCAATTTTATGCCGACGCACCTGATAAGCCGCAAGCTAGAAGCGCAAGAATTTTCCAGAATTCCGCCTCCTCCCAAAGAGTGCGCCGAATTTTATGTGTCCAACTGGGGCGATCCTCCGCTGGGGATGCTGGTGAGACAGACGGATGCAATGCTGGTCGCGGAAAAATACGGTGTCCCCACCATCAACGGATATAGCTCATGGTTCCCCGATGGCTGGGGCCTTATGGGTGCGGCTGAAGGACACGTGGACGATGAAGCTGTCGGTTGGGCCAGGCGCCACGGACTGAGCGGGCTGTGCGCTCTGGACACGAATTGGGGAACCTGGACGCCAGTGGATGTTCGCGAGTTTGTCGCCGGCGCTGACCCCGTGCATCCCATTGCAGGAGAGCTCGGAAATTCCGGCTTTGAAGATCGAGAACTGGACGACTGGGCTCCGTACCAAGGTGTGCATGCGGCCGTGGCGGCGAGCCCAGCACATTCGGGTGTTCACAGCCTGGCTGAGACCGATGGCGTGGGGAGTGCCTATCAAGATGTATCTGGACTACAGCCAGGTCATCGCTACCGAATATCTGCATTCGTCGCAGGCTCGCCGGGGGCAACCGCCGGGGCACAGATCGCGCTCTATGATCCAGGGGCGAATGTGGCGATCTTTTCGCAAGGCGCGCATCCCGGCGCCGAATGGCAGCAGCTTTCGAAATCCATCACCCTCGGAAAAACCACCACGACACTTCGAATTCACCTTTTCCGAACTGACGGAACCGGCACGATCTACTGGGACGATGTAAAAATAGAGCCTGATAGTGGATCGGATGACGCCATCACCCCAACTAGCGCAAAGAGTGGAAAGTAGCTGAATTAGAAAGCAGCGGGCGCGGCGCTAAAATACACCTACGGGTCCACACCAATTTTGTGCTGTGCTATCGCACCTTTTCCTGCATTGAAGCTTGCTGTCCGACCGGACGATCATAGCGCCTGCGAAGGCTCTCGAACTGCCGGTTCTTACGCACGCCGGTCTTGTGCAGAACGTACCTGGCTAACAGCGTGATGATCTGGAGACCGTAAATAGAACTGGCCACGAAGCTGATCTGTGAGGCTTCCGCGAAGTAGCGGGTAGGAACTGCGATTTCTTCCAGTTTGAATCCCGCGGCGACCGCCTGGGCAATGATCTCCTGATCGAATATGAACTTATCAGAGTTCATGCTGTAGTTGACTGTCTCCAGCAACGTACGATCGAATGCACGATACCCGGTGTGGTATTCGGAGTGGTTCAGGCCAAACGTCACGTTTTCCAGCCAGGTCAGGAAACGATTGGAAATATACTTCCACCAGGGCATGCCCTGTTGTAATGCCGAGCCTTCCTTGAGTCGCGAACCCAGAACCAGATGGGCCTTCCCATCGACGATCGGCTGGATAATCTGCGGCAGCAACGTCGGATCATACTGATAGTCCGGGTGCACCATGACGACAATATCAGCGCCAGCCTTTAAAGCTTCGGTGTAACAGGTTTTCTGATTTGCGCCATAGCCGTAGTTACGGTTGTGGACAAAAACCTCTAGCTTCAAATCGCGCGCGATGTCGATGGTATCGTCGGTCGAACCGTCGTCCACCAGGATAACCAGATGGACATGCTCCTTGGGCAGCTCTTCATATGTCATGCGGAGCGTTCGGCTGGCATTGTAGGCTGGCATGACAACGACGACTTTAGGCTTCACGGGACAACTCCTTCTTCCGCGCCACGGCGATGAACTGATATCCAAACATGGTCGACCAGTGGCGCGCTAGCCAATTATTGCAAGAGTGTATCGCCGAAAGCAAAACCCCATGGTAGCGTTCCGGCACAACCAAAGGCAGAGGGATGGGCGTGGCGGTCAGCTCAAGCACTTCCAGGCTGGCGTCGTCTAGAAACTCACGAAATGTGTTTCGGGTGAAGAAACGAAGGTGCGTGCGATCCAGAATACCCCGATCCTGATAGTTGAACTTGCCCATCAACAAATGGAGACGAACATACAAATTGGCGATATTGGGTAATGAAATGATGACCAGCCCGTCCGGCTTAAGGTTCTGGTTGATTGACATCAGAACGCCCGCTGGATCTTTCAAATGCTCAAGCACATCACCATAAACAATGACGTCGAATCGACCGCTTAGAGTGGGGAGTGGACCGTCCAGATCTGCCACAATGATTTCGTCGCAGTAATTCGCAGCTTTACGCGCCAGGTCCGGATTGCCCTCGATCGCGCTTACCCGAAACCCGCGAGCACGGAGAGATGCCGCAAGATATCCGTGGGCGGCGCCCACGTCGAGAACGCGACGATTATTCGCGGATTTCAGGAGAGACAGAATTACAGAGTGGCTGGAGTATCGGTCAATCGTCTTAAACTGATAGGGAGAATCAGGCACCGCTACCGGTACAGGAGCAGGGTCGGACGGTGCTGGGGCCATCCTAAGCGGTTCAGGCATGGATAACGATACCTCCCAGGTCACACGTGCAGTCAGAGAAGGGCGTAGTCCTATGCATGATACATCCGTTGCAAGGTGTCACGTAAAGGCCTCGAAGGAGCGAATCCTATCAGGCGTCGCAGTTTGTCGTTGCTGCCGACCAAGCGGCTTATGTCGTTGCTTCTTAGCAGGGCCTGCT
>Ga0335083_10004039_pt1 | contig 18778 bp, 17 predicted proteins | sample Lox_Sample_42_FD_206716 | JGI IMG/M metagenome (GOLD analysis project Ga0335083, IMG submission 206716) | Soil microbial communities from Loxahatchee National Wildlife Refuge, Florida, United States - Lox_Sample_4.2 | ecosystem: Environmental > Terrestrial > Soil > Wetlands | place: USA...
TCATGCACACCACCACCCAACAACGCGATCGCGCCGGATTCCGCAGCGCCTCCCAACCGTTGCTAGCGTCCGAGCCGCCCCCGTGTCCGAGCAGACCCTAGACGCACCGCCCCTCGACGTCCCCGACCGCCCGGAGCGCGATGCGCGGCGCGCATCAGGCACGGACTGGCGCGAGTTCGCGTACCGCTGGCGCTGGGTGTTGACCGCCGCCGGGCTGCTTCTCGTCTCGCTGCTGATCGTCCTCTACGCGCGGACCCGGCCCGGCTACGACCCCTACGGATGGCTCGTGTGGGGGAAGCTGACGATCCACCTCAAGCTCGACACCAACGGCGCGCCGTCGTGGAAGCCGCTCCCGTACCTGTTCACGGTCCCGTACGCCGTGTTCGGGCACTACGCGCTGTGGCTGTGGATGGTGACCTCAGTCGCGATCTCGCTCAGCGGAATGATCTTCGCGTGGCGGATCGCTTTCCGTCTTACGTACTCGCGCCCCGAGCGCCGCTACGCCTCGTACGTGGCCGGGCTGTTCGCGGCGGCGTTCCTGCTGGCGATGGAGGACCCGGTCGGCAAGTACAGCTACGTCCACTACATCCTCAGCGCCGAGTCCGACACGATGATCGTGTCGCTCTGCCTGCTAGCGATCGACCTGCACCTCGGCGGACACCACAAGGCCGCGTTCTGGATCTGGTGGCTCGGCGCACTCGGTAGGCCCGAGGTCTGGCCTTTCTACGGGCTGGCCGGCGTGTGGCTGTGGTGGAAGGTCCCATCGTATCGGTGGTGGCTGTACGGCTCGCTGGCGCTGCTGGCGTTCCTGTGGTTCGGGATCCCGGGGCTCTCGTCCAAGAGCTTCCTGACCGCCGGCAACATCGCCGAGAACTCCCCGCGGGCAATCCACGGCAACAAGATCACGGGCACGATCGACCGATTCCACGAACTGCTGCCGAACACGATCTGGGTGCTCGCGGTGTTGACGGTGGCGTGGGCGATCTGGCGCCGGCGTATCGCGATCCTCGTGCTCACGGCGGGCGCGCTGTTGTGGGTGCTGATCGAGATCGCGTTCGCGCTGCATGGCTTCCCGGCGGTGCCCCGCTACATGTTCGAGGCCGGCGCCGTCGTCGGGATCCTCGCCGCGATCTTCATCGGGCGCATCGTCCACGAGCTTCCGGCGCTGCTCGCTCAGCTCGTCGGGCGGTTCCACGCCGCGCCGCGGCTGGCCACGCTGGTCGGGACATGGGGCACCGTGCTGGCGGTCCTGGTGGTCTCGGGCTCGATGCTTCCAGCGGCGCACAAGCAGGAGCGGCTCGAGCGCGTCGATCTGCGGCACGAGCGGGCGCGCACCGTGCTGATCGGGCGACTGTCGCGCGTGATCAAGACGCTCGGCGCCTCGAACATATTCGCGTGCGGCCAGCCGAACATCCCGATCGAGTACCAGAGCATTTTCGCGTGGTACACGGGCGCGAAGACCGGCGTGCTCTACGTGAGCCCGGGATATCTGAAGGCGCACCCGCACCCGCTGGTCAACATTTACCCGATCTCCGGGGCGGGCTGGAAGGTGTTCCCGAGCCACGTGGACCCCGCCCACCAGGCGGCGTGCAGCAAGATGACCCTCGTCTACCACGGCTCATGACGCCGTGCGCTCCCGGCGCCGGACCGCGGGCCGCAGACGCCTTCAGGTCGCGGGCGGGGCGCTTGTCGCGCTGATCGCCGGCGCGATCGCGCTCGCCACCTCGGGCGGAAAGAGCGGCCCGCCGCCACTGCCGCTGCCGGGCATCGGACAGCCGGCGAAATCGGGCGACCCGTTCGCGTACGTGCCGCAGCGTGAGTCCGACTTCGTCAATCGGGCGGTCGCCGGCAGCGAGCATGTGCTGTTCACCAAGAGTCCGGGTGGCGCACTCGCCACCGCGGCGCGAGTGGCGGCGTGGCGCGGGCTGATCGACAAAGCCGTCGCGGGAACCGACATCGACCCGAACGTCGTCGAGGCGCTCGTGTTTGTCGAGAGCGCGGGTCGACCGAACGTCATCGCTGGCCTCGACCCGGCCAATGCCTCCGGGCTCACGCAGATCCTCGCCTCGACCGGTCAGTCGCTGCTCGGCATGCACATCAACCAGGCGCGCAGCCGGCAGCTGACCGGGAGGATCGACACGGCGGCCGGCAACGGGAAGCTGGGCCTGATGGCGCGCCTGGAGAGCCAGCGCGCCCATATCGACGACCGCTTCGACCCTCGCCTCGCGCTCGCGGCGACCGTCCGCTACCTCGAGATCGCACGGCAGCACTTCGGGCACTCAGACCTCGCAGTCGAGTCCTACCACATGGGGATCGGGAACCTCCAGACTGTGTTGAACGATTACGACGGTGGCAAGCCCGTGCCGTACGTGCAGCTGTACTTCGACACCGCTCCAGGCCACCACACTCGGGCGTACGACCTGATCTCGGGCTTCGGCGACGACTCCTCGCTGTACTACTGGCGCGTGCTCGGGGCGGAGCAGGTCATGCGGCTCTACCGAACCGACCGAGCCGCGCTGAACCGGCTGATCTCGCTCCAGACCCAGGTCGACTCTCAGGCGTACGTGCTACACCCGCCTTCTCAGGTCGACCCGTTCGCCACCCCCGCCGCGCTCGACGACGCCTACGCCGCGCGCACGATCCTCCCGCTCCCCTCGAACGCCTCCGCACTCGGGCTCGGCTACGACCCGGGCATCGGCGCGCTTGCTCCGCAGCTCAAGGTCAGCCCGGCGCTGTACCACGGCCTGCGCGGCCCGGCACTCGACCTGCTGATCGAACTCGCCGCGCGAGTGAGGACGCTTTCGGGCGGCGCGGCGCCGCTGATCGTGACCAGCGCGGCCGCCGACGAACGCTATCAGCAGAGGCTCGGCGTCTCCGATCCGCCGGCTGCCGCCGGCTGGTCGTTCACGATCGCCCGCCGTTATCGGAACCGGGCGCAGGCGGTCGCGTTCCAGGCGATGCTCGACCGCCTCCAGGCTTTGAACGTGATCGCCTGGCAGCGGTTTCCGTCCGAGATCGAGATCACGGTGGCGTCGGACGCCTCGCAGGTGATCGTGCACGGCCCCTAGATTTCGCGCTTAGCGGGTAGTTTCTGGCGACTGTGCCGGGCATCGTCCGCACCCCCGACGACCTCCTCGCCCGCGTCCCGGACTTCCCGTTCAAACCGAAGTACCGGAAGTACGCCGGCTTGCGACTGGCGCATGTCGACGAGGGTAAGGGCCCGGCCGTGGTTTTCATCCACGGCGAGCCGACCTGGTCATTCCTGTGGCGCAAGGTGATACCACCCGTCAGGGACGCAGGGTTCCGCTGCATCGCGCCCGACCTCCCGGGCTTCGGGCGCTCGGACAAGCCGATCGACATCGAGTGGTACACGTACGATCGCCACACTGACAGCATCGCGGCGCTGTTTGCGGAGCTGAAGCTGCGCGACGCCACCGTGGTCGTGCACGACTGGGGCGGGCCGATCGGCCTGCGGCTCGCTGTTGAGCAGCCGGAACGGATCGGTCGGATGGTCGTGCTCGATACCGGCCTGTTCACCGGTCATCAGAAGATGAGCGACGCCTGGATGGCGTTCCGCGAGTTGGCCCAGCACAGTGAGGACCTGCCAATCTCGTTCCTGATCCGAGCCGGGTGCAAGGTACCCCTCGCTCCGGCCGTGATCGGAGCCTACGAGCGGCCGTTCCCCAATCCAGCGTCCAAGGCCGGAGCCCGGGCGTTCCCGCTGATGCTCCCCACCACGCCGCAGATGGCGGGTGCGGCAACCGGCCAGCGCGTGCTCGAGAAGCTCGGCACCGACGCGCGCCCCAAGCTGATCATCTGGGGCGAGGGCGATCCGATCCTTCCGCTCGAGAGCGGCTGGAGATTCGCCCGCGCGATCGGCGCCGAGGTCGACCACGTGATCCGTGGTGTCGGTCACTACCTCCAGGAGGACGCCGGCGCTCAGATCGGCCGTATGATCGCCGGCTGGCTCAAGCGGAACGTGCCCGCCAAGCGCTGAGGACGACCGGGCCGACCAAGCGATGACACGACGAAGGGACCCGCCACGCCGATGACCGACGCGATCCGCACCCCCGATGACATGCTCAGCGGGCTTCCGAAGTTCCCGTTCGAGCCCTCCTACCGCCAGTTCGACGGGTTCCGGCTCGCGCATGTGGACGTCGGAGACGGGCCGCCGGTCGTGTTCCTCCACGGCGAACCCACCTGGTCATTCCTGTGGCGCCAGGTGATCCCACCCATCAGGGACGGCGGCTTCCGCTGCATCGCGCCCGACCTGCCGGGCTTCGGGCGCTCGGACAAGCCGATCGACATCGGCTGGTACTCCTACGACACGCACACGGCCAGCATCACGGCGCTGGTGGCCGAGCTGGACCTCCACGACGCCACCGTGGTCGTGCACGACTGGGGCGGGCCGATCGGGCTGCGAGTCGCGGTCGACAACCCGGACCGGATCACGCGCCTCGTCGTGCTCGACACGGGGCTGTTCACGGGCCGCCAGCCGATGAACAGCGCCTGGATGGCGTTCCGCAACTTCGTCGAGCGGACCGAGGACCTGCCGGTCGGGCTGCTGGTCCGTCGAGCGTGCTTGAACGACCCCGGCGACCAGGTCATCGCCGCCTACGACGCGCCGTTCCCCAACCCGGCGTCGAAGGCGGGAGCACGCGCGTTCCCGCTGATCCTGCCTTTGACCCCGGACGCGCCCGGGGCGGACGCCGGCGCCCGCGTCCTCGATGCGCTCCGCACCGACACGCGGCCGAAGCTGTTCCTGTGGGCGGACTCCGACCCGGTCCTGCCGCTCGAGCCGACCGGCCGGCGGTTCGCGGAGGCACTCGGTGGCCAGGTCGACCACGTAATCCCGGGCGCGTCGCACTTCCTGCAGGAAGACGCTGGCCCGGAGATCGGCGATCTGATCGCTGCCTGGCTGACCTCCGGGGCTTAGTGGTCGGTTTCGTGCGTGGGCGGCGTCGGCCGCTCAGGCGGCGTCTCGGTCCCGCTCGTCGGGCACCGCCACCGGGACCGCCGGGCCGTCGAACATCTGCGCCATGCGGGCGTCGTAGGCGGCCCGGGCGCTCGGATCGGCCGTGAGCATCAGCTGGTCTGCCTTGGTCAGCCGAACGACCGCATCGGCGACGCGGCGCGGCATAAGCCCTTGCAGCCGGACAATCGTGCCCACGAACCTAGGGACGTAGAGCTCGAACTTGCCGGTTTGGAGCAGCTCGACGATCGCGTTGCCCACGTCCTCGGGCTCGGGCGTCTTCAGACCCCGCGCTGCCGATACGCCCGAGTAGAGCTCGGTGTTGACGCCGATCGGTAGCACCTGGTGGACCTCGATGCCGGTGCCGCGAAGCTCGGCGCGCAGCGCCTCCGTGAGGCCGACGACCGCGTGCTTGGAGGCGCAGTAGGTCGCGACCCCGGGAAAGCCGCCCTTGCCCGCGATCGAGGCAAGCTGGACGATGTGACCCCGTCCGCGCGGCCGGAAGCGCTCGATCGCCAGCTTCGAGCCGAGGATCACACCGTGGACGTTGATGGCGATCATCCGCTCCGCTTGGACGTCGGTTTCCTGGATGAACGGCCCGATCGGCATGATCCCGGCGTTGTTGACGAGCACGTCGAGCGGCCCGAGGCGGCTCTCGACCTCGTCCAGAAAGTCGGTGAAGCTGGCCTTGTCGGTCACGTCGAGGCGAAGGCCGATCGTGCCCGAGCCCAGCTCGGACGCCGTTCGCTCGGCCAGCGGCGCGTCGATGTCGCCGATCGCGACCCTGGCGCCCTTCGCGATCAGCGCCGCCGCCGTCGCCCGCCCGATCCCACGACCCCCGCCGGTGATAGCCACCACCTGGCCATCCAACGATCGCAGCTTCTTTGGCATCACAGTCCTCCTCTAAGTGACCTCGACGGTACCTAAAGCGTACACATGTTCGCCGACTGGCTGACTAGCCAGTCGATCAGGATATTCTCAGCATATGGCGTATTTCGGCTACCGGGGCCACAAGCTCGCCTACACGGTTCACGGTACGGGAGCGCGGACGACCGTGCTGATGCCGGCTCTGCTGCTCTCGCAGAGGATGCAGACGCCACTCGCCGGCGATCTCGCCTCGCACGGGAACCGCGTCGTCACGTTCGACTTCCTCGGCCACGGGGCCTCCGACCGGCCTCGCGACATGACGCGCTACTCGATGTCCGAATTCGCGCGCCAGGCGCTGGCGCTGCTCGATCACCTCGAGCTCGACGAGGCCGTGGTGGGGGGCACCTCGCTCGGAGCCAACGTCACGCTCGAGCTGGCCTCGATGGCGCCCGAGCGCCTGCGCGGGATGTTGATCGAGATGCCCGTGCTCGACAACGCGATCCCGGCATGCGCGGCCGCGTTCACGCCGCTGCTGTTCGCTTTGACGTTCGGCGAGCCGGCGATGAAGGTGCTGGCCCAGGGAGCGAAGCTCGTGCCTCGCCAGGCGGTCCCGTTCGCCGCCGGGCTGTTCCTCGACGCGATCTCCCAGGAGCCCGGCCCGAGCGGAGCCGTCCTTCAGGGGATCCTGTTCGGCCGAACCGCCCCGGAACGCAGCGTGCGCCAGACGTTCGACGCACCGGCGCTCGTGATCGGGCATCCCCGCGACCCGGTGCACCCGTTCTCCGATGCCGACCAGCTCGCCACCGAGCTGCCCAACGCGAGGCTTATCGACGCCAACTCGATCATCGAGCTTCGGGTCAGGCCGGCCCGCCTGACCGCCAAGATCGCGGAGTTCGTCGACGAGTGCTGGGAGTCGCGCGGCGGCGCGGGGCGAGTCTCAGGTCGGCGGGCAAAGGCGGGCGGCTGAGGGTGGGTGCCGCGGTCCCCCGGGGCGTTCCGCGGCCCGCGTAGCACGCATAGAACGCCCATCGAGCGCGTCCGGCTCGACGGTGGCGTACTACGCATGCCCCACATGCTCGCTATGCCACGGTCGATCGAGATCGCATCGATTGGCGTGTTATGCAGGTTCCCTCGCGGACGGCGACCCGAGACGAGCCCGCCGCACCGCCTTCAGATGCCCGCCGTTCACCAGATCGGCTCCCTTACCGAGGCACGGGAGGACCAGGCGGGTCGATGATGTCGCGCCCGGTCGGCTGAAGCGACTCGTCGAGCTCGAGCTGCCAGTAGTACCGCGTGAAGGTGATGCCGGAACGGAACTCGCCGACGTGGGGCTCGATCTCCTCGCCACCGGCCATCCGGACGATCAGCTCCGGGTAGGTCCGGCCCGGCAGCGCAGCGTACATCGGCGCCGGGAAGGCGCCACCGAAGCGCGTGTTGACGTCGGTGATCCCCAGGCCGATCTCCCGATCCCGGAACGCCTGGATGGTGGCCGGACCGCGAACCCCGAGCGCCTCGGCGACCCGTCGCCCCAGGTCGATCAACTCGGGATCGGAGATCACCGTGCCCTTGATCGACTCACCACCGCGCGACTCGATCATCGTCCGGGGAATCGCGTTCAGGCAACGTCCACCCAGGTCGCAGAGCACGTCCATCGAGAACTCGGGGCCGTCCATCAACCACTGCACCATCGCGGGCTCGCCGATGTAGTCGACGAAGAACTCGGCGGCGCGTGCATCCTCGGCGCGATGGATCGAGCGGGCGCCCGATCCCCAGCGCGGCTTGACCATCACCGGATAACTGGAGACCGGCTCGCCCGGGAGCACCGTCGGGGGAGACGGCAGACCGAGGCGCGAGAGCAGCAGGTGCGTTTCGTACTTGTCGAACGTCGCGGCGGCGATCTCTGGATCAGGGACGAACGCAGGCAGCTCGCCGGCAACCCGTGCGCGCGCCAGCACTTCCAGGTCGAGATCGGTCAACGGCACGACCGCGCCCACTCCGAACTCATCGCACAGCGACCGCAGGACGGGCACGTACTCGGGGTCGTCGATCCGCGGCACCGCGCGCCGGTGGTGCGCGGCGTACTGCGCCGGCGCGAGCGGGTTCGGGTCGGCGGCGACGACTGTGGCGTGCTGGGCGAACGCGGACACGATGTCGTACCGCTTCCCGACTCCGGTCAACAAGACGGCTACTGGACCCACCCGCCGCGCTCTCCCTTGTAGATGCCCTCGCCGGCGAACACCATCCGCACCGTCCGCCACAGGATCCGCAGATCAAGCCGCAGCGACCGGTGCTCGACGTACCAGAGGTCGAGTTCGATCCGCTCCGACCACGGCAGCGATGCGCGCCCATTGACCTGGGCCCAGCCGGTGATCCCGGGCTTGACCGCGAGCCGGCCGCGCTGCCGCTCGCTGTACTGCGCGACCTGCACCGCCAGCGTCGGGCGCGGGCCTACGATCGACATCTCGCCGCGCACCACGTTCCACAGGTTCGGGAGCTCGTCGAGCGAGTAGCGGCGCAGGAAGCTCCCGAGCCGCGTGATCCTCGCGTCGCCCTCGGCGATCGCCAGGCCGGCGCCGGTGAACTCGGCGCCGTGGACCATCGTCCGCAGCTTGTAGATCTGAAACAGAGCTCCATCGAGCCCGACGCGCGTCTGTGTGTAGATCGGGTGGCCCGCCGACTCCAGACGAATCGCGATCGCCAACACAGCAACCAGCGGCGCTGTCACCACTGCCCCGATCCCACCGATCACGACGTCCAACACCCGCGACGAATCGCTCACCGCGTCCCCTCCGCCGGCTCCCACCCCGCCGCGGTCCCGTGCGCGAGCCAGTCCCAGAGGCCTGCCGCGAGCGAAGCGGTCGTCAACACGTAGTACCTCGCGATCAGCAGTACCCGAGACGGCACCACGCTCGCCAGCGCGGCCGCGGCCAGCACCGCCAGCTGCAAGACCAGCGTCACCCAGTACACCCACCCCTGACCGAGCAGCAACACGTTCGCGACGAGCGCGATCACGTGCAGAAACGGCGTGAGGTAGCGGAGAATCCGGTGCGAGGCGATCATGAACGCGTATGTCGGGCCGTAGCCGCGCGGCGACAGCATCCCGCCGCGCAGAACGATCGGCCACGTGTGGCTCATCATCCGGCGCTTTCGCGCGAACTCGCCCTCGAGCGTCGGAACCATCTTCTCGCTCGCCTGTGCGTCGCGCACCGCCAGTGCGAGCCACCCGCGCTTGACCATGTTGAACGGGAACGACAGGTCGTGGCCCATGATCGGGTCGACGACCAGGTAGGACTCGCGCCGGGTGGCGTAGATCGCGCCGTTGCCGCCCGTCACCGACCGTACCCGCGACTCGAGCGCGCGCAGCGCGAGCTCGTAGCGCCAGTACAGGCCCTCCTGGTTCGTCCCCCGGGCGTCGACGAGCTGCACCTCGCCGCACACGTAGCCGACCCGCGGATCGGCGAAGGGCGCCACCAGGCGCCACAGCGCGTCCGGCTCCCACGTCACGTTCGCGTCCGAGAACGCCACGATGTCCGAACGGGCCCGCTCTACCGCGGCGTCCTGGGCCCGGATCTTGCCTCCGCGCGGGAGCTCTAGGACGACGTCCGCGCCCGCCTCGCGGGCCCGCGCCGCGGTCTCGTCGGGCGACCCGTCACAGGCCACGATCAGCTCGATCAGCTGAGGCGGGTAGTCCAGCGCGCGAATGTTCGCGACGCGCTGAGCGATCACGTCTTGCTCGGCATACGCCGCGACAATCACCGACACGGCCGGAAGCTCGTCGTCGGGCGCCCGGCGCTCCCGTCGCTTCGATCCACGGCCGCGTAGCGCCGCTAGCAACCCGAGCAGCACCGGATAGCCGGCGTGGGCGTAGACGATCAGGCCGACCGACAGCCAGAACACGATCGCGACGATGGTCACCGCGGCAATCCAACCAACTCTCGGTAAAGGGCAAGGGTCTGGGCCGCCGCCTCCTGCCAGGAGTACGGTCCCGATGCGGCGGCCAGCGCCCCCCGGGCCAGCCCCTCGCGCTCCTGTGGATCGCCGAGCAGCCGTTCCAATGCATCGCGTAGCGCGCCGGGATCGTCCGGCGGGATCAACCGCGCCGCGCCGGCGCGCGCGACTTCGCCGAACCCGCCTACGTCGCTGACCAGGGTTGGCTTGCCGAACGCGAGCGCGGTCGCGAGCACCCCCGACTGGTCGAATCGCTCGGTCCGCGAGTACGGGAGCACGACGACGTCGGCGCGCCGGAAGAACGCCGGCAGCTCGGCGTCCGAGACGTACCGCGGGACGAACCGCACGTTTGCGGTTGCCCGCGCCCGCAGCGGCTCGATCGGCATCCGCGGCCGGCCGACGATCCACAGCTCGGCGCCATCGATCCCGCGCCAGGCCTCGAGCAGGACCTCCAACCCCTTATACGGCCGCAACAGCCCGAAGAACAGGACGACCGGGGACCGCACCGCGGTCAACTCCGCAGGCAGCGGACGCTCGTCCGTCTGAAGCGTCAGGTGCTTGAACGCCCCATGCGGGATCACGCGGACCTTCGACGGGTCGACGCCGAGCTCTGACACAAGCAGCGACCGCCCGTATGCCGAGTGCACGACAACCGCATCGACCGCGTCGTACATAACCCGTTGAAACCGCGCCTGGCCCGGGCGGGGCTCACGTGGAAGCAGGTCGTGGGCGGTCAGGACGATTGGCCGCCGGGGCAGTAACCATCGGTCGAGCGCCTGGACCGCGAGCCACTGGAAGTGGACGATGTCCGCCGAGCGGCCGACACCCCGGTAGCGCAGCATGTCGGGCACGTGCTCGACCAGCTTCGCCGCCAGCCGCGCGCGCGAGCCGGCCGCCCCGCGGGCATGCCGGTAGAACAGCTCCCGCACCGCGTAGCCGTCGGCCTGCGGGGCCTCGCCGTACGCGAACCGGCTCGTGATCAACTCGACGTCGGCGCCCGCGCCGGCAAGCGCCGCCGACAGGGCGTGGTCATACGGCAGCGTGAACGCCGACGGATCGACGATATGTACCCGCATCACCGCCGCCTGGGGGCCTCGTCGAGCGGCCGGCCGGCCAGTTGCGCGATCCGGCGCGCGATCACCCTGGTGTCGCCGCCGCCGAGGACGTGCACCCGCGCACGCCCATCGCGCGCAAGCCGACGGACCGCGGGAGCCAGCGCCGACAGTGGCGGCTCTCCCGCCCTCCGGCTGAGCACGTCCGCGACCGAGCGGAGCGGGTGGCGGACGACGAGCCCGACGAGCGCCACCGCACGCGTGGCGATCCCGTCGTCCTCGCGGTAGTCGATCTGGAGCCTGCCGGCGACCTCGAGGTCGGGTGATTCGGGCCGGGCCGCCGCCTCGACTCGCGCGCCGTCCAGCGCCCGCGCGAACTCCACTAGCGGATCGCCGCGGGCCGGGAAGCGATCGGCCACGACCACCACGTCCGCCGGACCGCGCGGTCGCCCGACCGGCCGGTTTGAGAGCACGAGCCCGGCCAGCTCGTCGGCCGAAAGCAGCGCGTCGAGCGCGAGATAGCGTCCTCGCTCGAGCCGGCCGGCGGTCACCGGCGGAGCGCCCCGTGCGAGCGCGGTCGACCCGCTCGGGACGCGCGAGCGATGTGTCCGCGCCACCGCACGGCCGAGCGCCCGCCGAACCGCCGGCTGAGGCTCGAACCCGTCGTAGCGGCGTGCGAGCCAGGCCCGGCCCGCCGCATAGCCGCGCCACTGCCGGCGGAGCTCGCCGAGCGTCGCGCGGTAGCGGTGCTCGACGACCGCGCCCCGGCGCAGCTCGAGCCTCCAACCCGCCCGCTGGAGCCGCCAGCTGAAGTCGGTGTCCTCGGCGGCGCGGACGCCCTCGTAGAACCCGCCGACCTGCGCGAACGCCGCGCGCCGGACGAGCAGGTTCGCCGCCACCGCGCGCGGGCGGTAGGGATGGTTCAGATGCGCCTCTTGCGAGAGGAAGCTACGCGCCGAGCCGTAGCGGGAGACGAGCGTGTCTCCCTCGAGCAACGGCACGACCTCGCCGGCGAGCGCGCCGACGTCGTCGGCGACCGGAGCCCTGAAGTACGCGTCGAGCAGCCAACGCGGCGCGCGGCAGTCCGCGTCCAGGAACAGGATCCACTCGCCGTGCGCCCGCGCCGCTCCGGCGTTGCGGGCGTGCGCCGGCGACCGCTCGCCGAGCGCCTGGATTACCGCCACGCCGCACCGCGCCACCGCCAGTCCGGAGTTATCGGCGAGGATCAGCTCGTCGCCGCGACGCACGTCGAGCGCAAGCAGCGTGTCGATCGCGGCCCGCGCGGCGTACTCGTCGCCCGTGAACGGCATGACGACGCTGATCTCAGGCCGGCTCACGGGCAATCCCTCGCCTGGCCCGCGCGAGCAGAACCCGCGCTTGTTCGATCTCCGCACCGTGGGCGAAGCCGGTCGCGAGGAGTACCAGCGGCATCGCGGCCAGCACCGCCGCCCGGCTCACGAGACCGACGAATCCGTGCGTCGGCAGCAGCAGATCGCCGGCGACCGACAGGCCTCCGAGCACCACCGTGAGCTGGGCCAGGCGAAGCCACTCGAAAGACGCGGCAAACGCACGGCGAGTCAACAGATGCATTACGCCGATCATCACCACATACGCGCCGCACAGGGCGACTCCGGCACCCGCGATTCCGAGCGACGGCACCAGCAGGACAATCATGACGACGTTCACGATCAGGCCGGCGAGTGCCGCCGGGAAGTTGCGCGTGGTCACCTTGGCCCGGCCGGCGATCACCAGGAACACAACCCATAGGCCGTACAGCGCCCACCCGAGCGCCACCCACGGCAGCGCCTTGTACGCGCCGAAGAAAGACGGCGCGGCCAGGAGGCGCAGGACCCAGCGGCCGAGCAGCGCGAGACCGGCCACGACCAGGCCGCTGACGAGCAGGTAATAGGTGGTCACCAATCCATACAGTCGTGAAGCCTCGGCATCATCGCGGACCGAGTACGCGAGCGGGGGCCAGGCGTACTGGAAGGCGCGCACGATGAACGCGACGGCGCCGGCGAGCTTGACCGCGATCGAGTACAGGCCGGCCTGCCTGGGGCCACTCGCCCCGTGGTGAAAGATGTAGTAGCGGTCGACGATGCTGAGCGCGTACACCGAGGCCTCGGCCGGGACCGTCGGGAGCCCGAACCGGAACAGCACGCCGTGCGTCTCGACGCCTGGGTGCGGCCTCGGTCGCAGGCGGTCGCGCATCGACCACCAGACCCCGAACAGGACCACCGTCGAGGCGCCGTAGTTGCCGAGCAGCAGCCCCTTGGCGCCCTGATCGAGGACCACCACGAGTGCCACCGACGCGCCGATCGTGAGCCCGACGTTGATCAGCGTCGCGGTCGCGTACGCGCGCAGGCGCTCGTCGACACGCAACAGCGCGTAGGCCATCTCGAGGTTCGTGAACGCCCAGAGGCCCAGCACGGCGATCCGGAAGATCGCGGGATCGCGAAAGCCGAGCACGAGCTTCGACAGCGGCGCCGCGAACACCGCGAGCACGATCGAGACGGCGGTCGTGGTCGCGAGCAGGAACCCGACTGCTCGCCGGGCGAGCGCGTCGCGTCGCTCCTGGTCGGCGTCCGTGTAGTAAAACCGCAGGAACGACTCGATCATCCCGAAGCGGACCAGGATGCTGATCAGGATCACGCCGTTCCCGAGCAGCTCCACGACCCCGTATCCAGCGGGATTGATGTACCGCGTGTAGACCGGCAGGAGCAGGACCGCGATGAACATGGAGATCACGTTGGCGACCTGGTACGCCGCCAGCGAGCTCACCAGGCGCTTCAAATAAGCGGTCACGAGGGCAAACGGTACGGCTCGTCCAGATGGCACAGCGCGGCAGCGCGCTGCATCGCACTTCGCGCGGCTACGGCCCCGGCTTCGAGGTCACCGGGTAGACGCGCTTCGACTTCGCGCACACGAAGATCGGGCCACCGTTCTTGGACATCGGATCGAGCACGAAGGCGCCGCCAGTTTCCGGAAGGACGATCCTCACACGATAGGCGTAGAAGCTGCTGGTGGCGCAAAGGCGGCCGTCGAGGTACGTGAACGCGACGAACGCGCTCTGGCCAGGCTCCAGGGTGACGACGCTCGCCGGGAACCCCGTCTCGCGCCTGAAGCCGACCCGGATCCGGTGGCCGTCCTGGTCGAGCAGCTGCACCCGCGAGAAGCCCTGGAGACTGCAGGCTCCCCCGAGGTCCTTGAACGCCAGCTGCCAGAGCCGGTAGCCGCTCGCATCCTCGAAGCTCACAACCCGCATGCTGAGCTGCGAGCCCTCGCACGTCGGCACCGCCGCCCCGGCCCGGGAGGCGGGCAGCACAAGCGCGGCGGCGCACAGGCAGGTAACGACCAGCAACCCCGCTCGACGGCCCCAACTCATCATTTCGATATTACGGTCCAGATCTGGTCGATCAGCTGCCGCGCGCTCGCGTCGCTGGACAGCGCGGCGCCGAATCCGGGGACGCTGAGGTCGACCACGATGCCGCCGCCGAGGCCGTAGCCGACGATCGCGGGACTGCCGCCGCTCGGCGCGGCGGAGGACTCGACACGGCCGGGGGGCGCCACCGAGAGCACCGGCTGATAGCTCGGGAATCCTGCGAGCGGGGCGGCCACCCCCGTGAACAGGCCGAGGCCGTCACTCGTCACGGTGACGGGCACGGGCGCAGCCTTCGCAGCCAGCGCCCCGATCTTCGCGCCGAGCGCATCCACCCGCGAAGGCGCCGTCGGGTCCAGAGCGCGGTTGCCCGCCACGGTGACGGCGCGGCGCAGAGAGTCCACTCCGAGCGACAGCACGCTCCCGCCGGAGGTCACAAACGACCGCAGAGCCGCGCGCTCGGGAGTGGGCAGCCAGCGCTCGCTGCCGGCCAGCACGACAGCGGCATGCCCCCGCAGGCGTGGTCCGACGCCAGAGATCAGCCCGAGATCCGTGGTCAGCTCATAGGAGTGATGGGTAGCGTCGAGGTGCGCGAGCAGGCCCGCCTCGTCGGTGAATCCACCGGGGAGTCCGCCGACCAGCGGGCGGTCGAGCTCGATCGGTCCGCCGTTCGCAAGCGTGTTGGGGAACCCGTCGCCGGTGTCGTCGACGGGATTGAGGCCCTGCCACGTGAGCGCCGGGAGCACAACGAGCACGGCGGCTTGCGGCGCGCCGCTGGCCACGATCGGGACGGTGGTGGTGCCGGCGGGCGAGCGCAACGCGAGCTTGTACAGCCCCGGGCGACCCGCGGGCATGTGAACCGACAGCGTCGCCTCACTCGAGTCTCCCGTCGCGATCGACGTGCGCGTTCCGGCCCGCGAGAGCGCCCAGTGATACGCGAGGCCCGGCGAGCGCACTTGGACGACCGCGTCCGACCCGGCCGGGACCGGATCGAGCGGCGGCTGCGCTGCCAGGTAGCTGATCGTCACACCGTCGTGTGCGGTGCTGCCCGGCGCGGGCGGGATCCGCGGCGGGAAATGGCCGGTGTCACATGCGGCATCGCTGACGTCGAGCCCGACCAGATAAGTGCCCGCCGGCGCGGGGCGCCCGTTGATCTTGCCGTCCCAGATCGCGGTGTGGCCGTTCCAGGGCGTGAGAAAACTCTTGACCAGCCTCGGGCCGCCGGGCAGGTCGGTGCGGTAGATGCGAACGGTCCCGCCGCGACTCTCGTTCCCGGCGTACTGGATCGTCACGTGGGTGCCGCTCGTGCCCGGAATCAGCGATGGCGTCGCGCTCGTGACGACCGGATGCGGCGGGCTCGTCTTGACTTTTACTGGAACGCCGGTCAGATCGATCGTCCGGTTCTGGTGGATCAATGCGACGCGGAAGTGGTAGGTGCCGTCGGGGGCGACCTTTCCGTCATCTTCGCGCCCGTCCCAGTGGAACACGCCGTCGGGAGTGCGCACCCGCTTGCGCATGTGGCGGCCGTTCGACACCGTCCGCACGATCACTCCGTCCGTGCTGAGACCGGAGACGACGGACACGACGACGGTGTCGGCGCGGTGGAGCAGGTAGAACGAGATCGTCGTCGATCCGCTGTTGCGGCCCTGCATGCAGGGCACCCCCCGGAGCGGATCGATCACAGCCGGGACGGGCCTCGGCGACCCGGCGAGTAGGGGCGTCGTGACCTTCAGGTGCTGGGTAACGAAGAAGGCTGCGATCGTCGCTGCGACCAGCACCGCGAACGCGCCGGTCGAGAGCCTGGTCACAACGTCAAGACTGCCACGTTCGGCACCTCGAACTCATGAAACGCGTCGAGGCCCCGCGGATCGCGGCTGCAGAGCACCACCCGGATGCTGCCGCCGTGACAGACGGCTAGGGCGGGAAGCTCGCCGGCCCGCTCGAGGTCCTCGAGCGCGGCGCTCACCCGGTCCTGTTGCTCCTGCAGCGACTCTCCGCCGGGAAACCGGAACGACGCGCCGGCGCGCATCCATTCGGCGTATCGCTCGGGGTCCTCGCGCTCGACGTCGATGAACAGCCGCCCTTCCCACTCGCCTCGGTTGGCCTCGCGCAGGCGCGGGTCGAGCCGTGGCGTGAGCCCGATCTTCGCGCCGACGATCTCCGCCGTCTCCTGGGCTCGGCTGAGGTCGGAGGACCAGAGCGACCGAATCGGCTGGGGCTGGGCGGCGATCCGCTCGGCCAGTTCATGCGCCTGCGCGCGACCGGTGTCGTTGAGCGGGGTGTCGCGGAAGCCCTGGAAGCGAATCGGCTGGAGGTTGTCGTTCGTCTGCCCGTGGCGCGCGAGCAGCACGCCCGGAAACGACGGTCCGGTCGGCACGGTCACTGGGCGCCGATGCCGAGCGTGTCCGAACGCAGTCCGAGGCGCAGCGTCTCGAGCGCGAGCACCTCGCCAGCCGGGATGTTGCTCAGGTTGACCTCAGGCCCGAACCGGCGCACGAACCACACCTGCTGATCCTTGCGGGGGGCGTCGAACATGATCTGGGCGGGTGCGATCTCGTGCACGATCTCGCCTATCAGACCCTCGCGGACCTCGCCCGAGGGCCTGAAGATGCCGGCGGTCCCGGCCTCACGCCCCTCGGCGATCACCTTCCAGGCACCGGCGCCGAGCTCGGCCCGCATCTGCTGCACCCACACATACGGCGGCGTGATCGCTCCGGTGTCGTCCTTGGACCCGACCTCGGAGAGGACGATGAACTCGCGGGCCAGCCGCTCGATCAGCTCGAGCTTGCGCTCGTGCTCGAGGGAGATCGTCCCGTCGGAGATCTCGAAGTGTTCGAGTCCGAGCTCGTGCACCCACGCAATCAGCTCGTCGAGGCGGCCGCGGCTGATGGCGAGCTCGGTCAGCGTCCCGCCGAGGACCACGGGGATCCCGTGTGCCCGGTAGCGCCCGAGCTTGGTATCGAGATTGCCGGTGGCGAGCGCGGTGCCCCACCCGAGCTTGACGATGTCGATGAACTCCCCGGCGACCTCGACCATCCCATCGATCTCCGCCGTCGACAGCCCGCGGTCGATCACATGGGTCACGCCGCCCGACCGCGGCTTCGGGCTCCTCTGCGGGAGGTTCAGCAGGTCTCGCATGTCCGCCGCTACTGCGTGGCGAGATTGGCCAGATCGCTGCCGACGGTGACTACGACCCCGGACTTGCAGGGGCCCGACGAGGGCGGGCAAGCGATCTGCTGCGTGCCCTGGTCGATCGGCTGCACCGCCGTCGGTCGCAGCTTGAGCGCCGTCGCGACCGCCGTCGCGTCCCGCTTGTATCCGCGCAGGTACAGCACGGAGGTCGACGTCTGCGTCTGGTTTGCCGTGAAGTTGCCGACGTATCCCTTCTGGTAACCGGCGGTACCGAGCTTGTTCGACACCGCCCCGGCCAGGCCGGAGGTGTCGGTTCCGTTGAGAACGGCGACGGTCACCGCGGACGGCTGAACCGCCGTCGCCGCGCTGGTCCGGCGGTCTTGGAGCGCGCGCCTGGCCGCCGCTTCGGCGGCGGAGGACTTGCTCTTGCTGGACCCGTGGTTGATGTTCCCGATCACGAACACGCCCGTGACCACGGCTGCGACCAGGAGCAGCACCGCGAGGACCGTGAACACGCGCCCGGCGGTGGATCTGCGCCCGCCGCTCACCGCCATCGTCGAACGCGGGAGGCCACCCGGACGGCCCTGGCCGCCCACCGGCCGTCCCGGCGCGCCGCGTGGCGCGTCGGCGCCCGGCCGCGAAGGTCCGCCCTGGCGCGCTTGCACGGACCGCTGCATCGTCGCCGCGGCTGGGACCGGGCGGCGCGAGGACCCGTTTCCGCCGCCGATGGGTACCGGAGCCGGAGGCGGATGCACCTCCGTGGCGTGGTCCCCATCCCGCTCGACCAGCCCGACCGTCGCCGGCTGGGGCTCCCCTACTGGCTGCGCCGGGTCGGGAATCAGCCGCGTCGCAGCCGCGAGCGCCGGCGCGCCCACGCCGGCGGGAGCGGCGGGCGGGAACCCGGCGGGAGCGGTCGCGCCGACAGGTGTCTGGAAACCGGCGGGTGCGGGGGCGACCCTGGGGCCGGCGGTGCGCATCACCGAGATCTCTGCCGGCAGTGCCGCGACCTGCTGGGAGAGCGCGTATAGCTGCCCCTCGAGCTGCTGGACGTGCTGATCCGCCTCGTCGGCTCGGCGCCGGAGGTTCGCCGCCTCGCGGGCCTGTGAGAAGAACAGCAGCACGAGCAGCGCCACGGCGATGAACGCGGCGAAGCCGGCATCGGCTCCCACCGAGTTCACGAAGTGGTGCACCGACAGGGCAAACGGGATCCTCTCCATCTCGCGCGCCCAGTCTACGTCGGGAGGCGGGGGAGGCGCGGATCAGGCTTGCCGGCGCTGGGGCTGCCGGCGTCGGGCGCGTCGTGCGCCGCGCGGACGTCGCGGCGGTCGGGTTCGGTGCGCTCGGAGAAGCGAGAGCTCGAGAGCTTTGCCACGTGCTTCGCCAGCGCGGCCGCGTCGCCCTCGAGCACAAGCAGGTTGATCTCGCCGA
>Ga0335083_10004041_pt1 | contig 18776 bp, 18 predicted proteins | sample Lox_Sample_42_FD_206716 | JGI IMG/M metagenome (GOLD analysis project Ga0335083, IMG submission 206716) | Soil microbial communities from Loxahatchee National Wildlife Refuge, Florida, United States - Lox_Sample_4.2 | ecosystem: Environmental > Terrestrial > Soil > Wetlands | place: USA...
GGCCTGCGCCGCCGCGGAAACGGCCCACGCCGTCGGCCCTGCCGGGCGCGGCCAGCACCGTCATGCCGTGGCGGAACTCGTTGGCCATCGCCTCGTCCTCGCCGAGCCAGCCGCCCTCCAGCGCGGACGCCCGGTCGCTGCGCAGGCAATGCTGGGGCAGCGCGGCGATCTCCCGGGCCAGGGCCTCCGCCGCCGGCCGCGCCTGGCCCGGCGGGACCACCCGGTCGGCCAGGCCTATCGCCAGCGCCTCCGGGGCGGCGACCGGCCGCCCGGTCAAGATCATGTCCAGCGCCCGGCCCAGGCCGACCACACGGGGCAGCCGGACCGTGCCGCCGTCGATCAGCGGCACGCCCCAGCGGCGGCAGAACACGCCCAGCACCGCGTCCTCCTCGGCCACCCGCAGGTCGCACCACAGCGCCAGCTCCAGGCCGCCCGCCACGGCGTGCCCGGCGATCGCGGCGATCACCGGCTTGGCCAGCCGCAGCCGGGTCGGCCCCATCGGCCCGTCGCCGTCCGGCTCGGCCCGGTTGCCGTCCGGGCCGCCGATCGCCTTGAGGTCGGCCCCGGAACAGAACGTCCCGCCCGCGCCCCACAGCACGGCCACGTGCGCGCCGTCGTCGGCGTCGAACGCGCGGAAGGCCCCAGCCAGGGCGGCCGCGGCCGGCCCGTCCACGGCGTTGCGCACGTCCGGGCGGTCCAGGATGACGGTGGTGACCGGCCCGTCCCGCTCCACGCGTACGGTCATGGCGCCCCTCCTCCGCAGGACCCCGCGCGCACGGCGCGGGACAAGCCGATCTCTGGTTCAGGCGGCGAGCCCGGGCTCACCAGCTGGCGGAACGATGTCATAGCTGCAGCATGCCAGCGCCCGCGGGCGGCAGATGCCGGTGCTGGCGTGTGGGACGTTGTCAGCTGGCGGATGATCGCCGCCATGACGGATGAGAATGGTATTGGGACGGGCCAAATTCGGTCTGGTCAAGGCGGGCAGGATCGCGGTGATCCTGGATGGGCTCGATGAGATCACGGAGGACTTGCGGCCGGTCACCTTGCGGGCGCTGAGCCAGCAGGCAATCTCGCGTGTGGTGGTCCTGGCCCACAGTTTCGAGATGGCGGCCGCGGCCCAGCGGGGCTTTCTGGAGGGTGCCGTCGCGCTGGAACTGCAGGACGTGGGTCCCACAGCCGCCGCAGATTACCTGACCCGCGTTCAGCTTGATCCACCGCCGCGTGGGTGGAGCGAACTCACTGGCCGCCTGCGCCGCGAACCGGACAGCCCCATCGCCAAGACGCTGAGCAATCCGCTGACGCTGACCCTGGTCCGCGACACCTACCGCAGCGGCGACGACATCCGCGAGCTCCTCGATTTCTGCGATGCCGTCGGGGACGTTTCGGGGGAGGACATCCAGGACCATCTGCTCGACCGGGTGCTGCCCGCCGCCTACACGCCCTCGCCGGGGGCAGCACCGCCCCGGTACGGGCTGGAAGAAGCCCGGCGTGCCCTGGGTCATGTGGCGGCGAGGATGAGCCGGGACGGCACGCGGGACCTGGCCTGGTGGCGGATTCCCGCCTGGGCGTCAGCCGGCCCCCGCGTCATCACCACCGGGGTGGTGTTCGCGCTCCTGTTCGCGCTCGGGGGCAGGCCCGCGTACGCGCTGGTGGGCGGGGCCGTGCTCGCGTGCTTGTACCTGCTCGGGGACCGGCGCAGGTCCCTCTCCCGGCCAGGAGCCGGCGATATGAGCCCGCTGACCCCGCGCGACTTGTGGCGGCGTGATCAGGCCTTCGGGCTCGCGGTGGGCCTCATGCTCGGCCTTGGCCTCAGCCTCGGCATCGGCCTCGGCGGCGGCCTCATCCTGGCGCTCGGCCTCGGGAGCAGGCAAGCGGCGGGGCACGCGGCGGGGCTCGTCCATGGGCTCATGTGGCTGCTCGTGTTCGGGCTCGTCTACGGGCTCTTGTTCCCACAGACCTGCACGGTTTCACTGGCGTTTGCCCAGCTGGCCATGCGCTGGCACACCCCTGCCCGCCTGCTGCGGTTCCTCGACGATGCCCGTCAGCGCGACGTCTTGCGCACCGTCGGGCCGGTCTACCAATTCCGGCACGCGCGGCTGCAGGACCGCCTCGCCGGGCAGGCCACACCCAAATGAGCCGTGGGCATGGCCGGAGAGCCCGCAGCCGCAACCGGCCAGCCCACCGCCTGCCGGCGGGGAAGGCCGGGCCGGCATTTCACGGTGATCGATCAGGGGCGCGTCGGCCCGGGCGCGGTAGTCAGCTGAGCTGGCGGTGATCTAGAGTTGCCCGCATGTCCGGCCGGTGGGGGGCCGACGATTCCGTCTGGCGACAGCTCGCCAACGAGATTTCCGCGCGTATCGCCGATGGCACCTATGTGCTCGGCTCCGCCCTGCCCGCCGAGGACGAGCTGGCCAGCGAGTACGCGGTTGCCCGCCCGACCGTGCGCCGTGCCCTGGCCGAGCTGCGCAGGCGGAAGCTGATCACGACCCGTTACCGGCGCGCAAGCGTGGTGGTGGCCATGCCGCGGCCGGGTGGCCTGCCGGGCTGAGGCACCCGCCAGGCGGGCCCCGGGCGGGCTGGCGCCGTGACCTGGGGTGCAAGGTGGGCGTCAAGGCGAGTGCAAGATGAGCGCCCCAGGCTGGTGGCACACGATGGTGCTCCGGCTCCGGGGAGGTCTCCATGGGCCCGAACCACGGCCGAATCCCTGCGGGATGGGCAGGGTGATGACGGTGCTCAACTCCACCGGGAGAGGACGCCCGCCGGGCGGCCGGCGCCGCGATGACCCGCCGGGCGGTGGACGCCGCGATGACCCGCCGCGGCCCGGATCGCTGGGCGAGCACATCCTGCAGGAGCAGTACGGGACCAAGCAGCGGGCCGGCCACTTCTATGACCATCAGTTCAGCGGCCAGCTGACCCCGAAGATGATCGAGTTCATCGGCCGCATGGAGATGGCGTTCATCGCGACCAGCGACATGGCCGGCGAATGCGATTGCAGCTTCCGGGCCGGGACGGCCGGCTTCCTGCGGGTGCTCGATGAGCGCACCATCGCCTACCCCGAGTTCCGGGGCAACGGGGTAATGGCGAGCCTGGGCAATCTCCTGGAGAACCCGCACATCGGCATATTCATGATCGACTTCACGCATGATCTCATCGGGCTGCACGTTAACGGCAACGCCGAAATCGTCACGCCGGCGCGCATGCGGGAACTAGATCGCGGCCTGCCCGAGCAGGCCGTAGGCCCGGGCCGGCAGCCGGTCCAGTGGGTACTCGTGCGGGTCACCGAGGCATTTATCCACTGCTCCAAGCACGTTCCCAAGCTGGTGCCGCAGTCCCGGGTCCGGCACTGGGGCACGGACAACCCGCGCCACAAGGGCGGCGACTATTTCGGCGTCGCCGCCCAGGAGGCAGCCGGGCCGGAAGCCGAGCCGGCCGCTGCCGGGCGGGAAGCCGAGCCGGCCGCTGCCGGGCGGGAAGCCGAGCCGGTGCTGGCCGGGGCCGCCGACGAAAGGAGCATGTGCCGCAGCCACCGGCGCCCGCCGGGACTGGAGGTGGCCGGGCAGGACAGGCCACCGCCCTGACGGCGGGGGCTGCCCAGGTTAGCTAGTTGACCTGCCAGGTGTCGGGGCCGGCCAGCAGGGCGGCGAGGTCGCCCTGGCCCTGCCGGGCGCGCGCCTCCTCCAGCTGCGCGGCCATCAGCTCGTCGTAGCTGGGGCGCGCCACCTTGCGGAACACCCCGATCGGGGTGTGCGTGAAGCCGTCCCCACCGAGCCGGGACAGGGCGAACGCATAGGCCGGGTCGGGCGCCCCGGCGTCGTGCACCAGCAGCGAGTCCTCGTCGGCCCCGGCCACCTCGGCCGCTTCCAGCGACCCGTAGCGGCCGAAGCGCAGCCCCTGGCCCTTGCCCGGGCCGAACCGGACCGGCTCGCCGTCCTCCAGCCGGATCAGCAGGTCGCCGCTGGTCGCCGGGTCCTTCAGCGGCCCGAACGCCTCGTCGTTGAAGATCGGGCAGTTCTGGTAGATCTCGACGAACGACGCTCCCCGGTGGTCCGCCGCCGCCCGCAGCACGCTGGTGAGGTGCTTGCGGTCGGAGTCGATCGTGCGGGCCACGAACCCGGCCTCGGCGCCGATGGCCAGCGACAGCGGGTTGAACGGGGTGTCCAGGGAGCCGAACGGGGTCGACTTGGTGACCTTCCCCTGCTCGGAGGTGGGCGAGTACTGGCCCTTGGTCAGCCCGTAGATCCGGTTGTTGAACAGCAGGACGTTGATGTTGACGTTCCGGCGCAGCGCGTGGATCAGGTGGTTGCCGCCGATCGAGAGCGCGTCGCCGTCACCGGTGATCACCCACACCGACAGGTCGGGGCGGGTGCAGGCCAGGCCGGTGGCGATGGCCGGCGCCCGGCCGTGGATCGAGTGCATCCCGTAGCTGTCCACGTAGTACGGCAGCCGGGATGAGCAGCCGATCCCGGAGATGATGACCAGGTTCTCGCGCGGGATCCCCAGCTCGGGCAGGAAGGCCTGGAAGGCGGCCAGGATCGCGTAGTCGCCGCAGCCGGGGCACCAGCGCACCTCCTGGTCGGACTTGAAGTCCTTGGTGGCGAGCTTCTCGTCCGCGACCGGGACCAGCGTGAGCGAGGCCGGGCGGTGAGCGCCGTCGGCGGCGCCGTCGTTGGCCATGCTGTCAGACATCGGTGATCACATCCTGGATGACCCCGGCCAGCTCGGCCGACCGGAAGGGCAGGCCGCGGACCCGGTTGTAGGAGATCACGTCCACGTGGTAGCGCCCGCGCAGCAGGAGCGCGAGCTGCCCCAGGTTGATCTCGGGGACCAGCACCTTCTCGTAGGCGGCGAGCACCTCGCCCAGGTTGGCCGGGAACGGGTTGAGGTACCGCAGGTGCGCCTGGGCGACCGAGCCCCCGCCCGTCCGGACCCGGCGCACCGCCGCGCCGATCGAGCCGTAGGTCGAGCCCCAGCCGAGCACGAGCACCCGCGCCGTGCCGTCCGGGTCGTCCACCTCCAGCGGGCTGATGTCGCGCGCGATGCCGTCGACCTTGGCCTGGCGCAGCCGGACCATCTTGTCGTGGTTGTCCGGGTCGTAGGAGATCGTGCCGGCCCCGTCGGCCTTCTCGATGCCGCCGATCCGGTGCTCCAGCCCCGGCATCCCCGGGATGGCCCACGGCCGGGCGAGCGTCTCCGGGTCCCGCTTGAACGGCAGGAACTCGACCTGGCCGTCGCCGTTGCGCCACTCGTGGGGCTTGGAGTAGGAGAACTCGTCGCGCAGCCGGGGCAGGTCGGGGACCTCGGGGATGCGCCAGGGCTCGGACCCGTTGGCCAGGTAGCCATCGGACAGGATGATCACGGGGGTCCGGTACTTGGTGGCGATCCGGACGGCCTCCAGCGCGGTGTCGAAGCAATCCGACGGCGTGGAGGGAGCCAGCACCGGGACCGGCGACTCGCCGTTCCGGCCGTACAGGACCATGAGCAGGTCGGCCTGCTCGGTCTTGGTCGGCATGCCGGTGGACGGGCCGGCCCGCTGGATGTCGCAGATGATCAGTGGCAGCTCGACCGAGACGGCCAGCCCGATCGTCTCCATCTTGAGCGTCATGCCGGGGCCGGAGGTGGTGCTGACGCCGAGCGCGCCGCCGAACGCGGCGCCCAGCGCGGCGCCCACGCCCGCGATCTCGTCCTCCGCCTGGAAGGTGCGGACCCCGAACCGCTTGAGCTTGGACAGCTCGTGCAGGATGTCGGAGGCGGGCGTGATCGGGTAGGAGCCGAGGAACAGCGGCAGCCCGGACCGCCGCGACGCGGCCACCAGGCCGTACGCCAGGGCGAGGTTGCCGGTGATGTTGCGGTACATGCCCGGCTCGACGCTGGCCGGCTTGACCTCGTACTGGACCGAGAACGCCTCGGTGGTCTCGCCGTAGTTCCAGCCGGCCTGGAAGGCGGCGATGTTCGCCCGCATGATCTCGGGCTTGCCGGCGAACTTGGACTCCAGGAACTTTACGGTTCCCTCCAGCGGCCGGTTGTAGAGCCAGGAGAGCAGCCCGAGGGCGAACATGTTCTTGGCCCGCTCGGCCTCCTTGCGGCTGATCTTGAAGTCCTCGAGGGCCTTCACGGTCATCGAGGTGACCGGCACCGCGTGGATGTTGTAGGCCGCGAGCGAGCCGTCCTCCAGCGGGCTCTCGTCGTAGCCGACCCGGCTCAGGTTGCGCTTGGTGAACTCGTCGGTGTTGGCGATGATGTCAGCCCCGCGCGGCAGGTCGCCGAGGTTGGCCTTGAGGGCGGCCGGGTTCATCGCCACCAGGACATCCGGCGCGTCACCGGGGGTCAGGATGTCGTGGTCGGCGAAGTGAAGCTGGAAGCTGGACACGCCCGGCAGCGTGCCGGCCGGGGCGCGGATCTCAGCCGGGAAGTTCGGCAGGGTGGAAAGGTCGTTGCCGAAGGCCGCCGTCTCCTGCGTGAACCGGTCTCCCGCCAGCTGCATGCCGTCGCCGGAGTCGCCTGCGAAACGGATAATGACACGGTCGAGTTGCTGGACCTGCTTGGCCACAGTTAGAGGACCTCCTCGACGGCCCGCGGGCGGGCGCCGGTGTCGGCGTGGGTCCGTGAGCGCTTCCCCGGCCCAGGTGGCCTGGGGCTCATGAAATCGTCATTCAGGATCTGCTTCAGGTCGTTCAGGCTACCCGCGACGCCGCTCCGTGGTGGGTCGTACACAGGTGCTCGGGCGGAACTGTGACGCCGATCACACTGACCGCTGGCGCCGGGCCCCGTAACCCCCCACGGACGTTGCCGCGTGGCAATTGTACGTTCAATCATAGTCTCCCCGTCATAAAGACGGCCGGCGGCGACGCGCGGTTCGCATGCCAACTCGCCAAAACTTTCCGGTCCCGTCCGTGACGGGGTGGCGGCGGGGGCCGGCTGGCGCGCGCGGCGGCGCCCGGCGCCCGCTCGGTAGGCTGGCTGAATGGCCGCCGTGGACCTTCCGCTGCCGGGCGTCGCGGGCGGCCCCGGGACCGGTCCCGGCCCGGGCGTCATCACGGTCGACGCCGGCGGTGGCTGCTCGCTGCGCGTCTTCGACGCGGGCCTGGCGTGCTGCGGGGTCGAGGTCGCGGCCGCGCTCCGGCGGGGCGGCGCCCTGGCCGCGGCCACGGCAGGCCATCGGCTCAACGTATTTGTCGTGGCCGGCACCGTGACCGACAAACTGGCCCCGTACGTGCTGAAAGCCTTCCAGGACACCCCCCGGCCGCGGCGGGTGCTCTCGTTCGGTGCCTGCGCCAACAGCGGCGGCCCCTACTGGGACTCCTACTGCGTCACCAAGGGCGTCGACCAGTTCATCCCGGTGGACGCCTACGTTCCCGGCTGCCCGCCGCGGCCGGAGGCGCTGCTGGCCGGCCTGGCGCTGGTGCTGCGCGCGGGGGAGTGACGTGGCCCCGGAGGAGATCATCGCCGCGGTCAGCGCCGGCCTGCCGCCCCAGGTGCGGTGCGAGCCGGATCACCGCGGCGTCATGCTGCGGGTGCCGCCCGGGCACTGGCTCGCGGCGCTGGCCTTCGCCCGTGAGCGCCTGGACTGTGACTTCTTCGACTGGCTGACCGCGGTCGACGAGGCGGATGACGGCTTTTCCGTGGTGGTGCACGTCTACTCGCTGGCCGGCCGGCACCACGTGCTGCTGGCCACGGCGCTGCCGCGGCCCTCGCCGCGGCTGCCGACCGCCACCGGGATCTACCGGGGCGCGGCGTGGCACGAGCGGGAGACACACGAGATGTTCGGCATCGGCTTCGACGGCCACCCGCATCTGGCGCCGCTGCTGCTCCCCGACGGCTTCGAAGGGCACCCGCTGCGCAAGGACTTCGTGCTCGCGGCCCGGGCGGCTAAGGAGTGGCCGGGCGTGAAGGAGCCGGGTGGGCGGGGAGTGCCGCGGGCGCGCCGCCCGGGGCCGCCGCACGTGCCCCGGGGGTGGGGGCCGTGACCAGCGGGACGTCGGCCGCCGATGGCCTGCCCGCCCGCAGCCGGGGCGTGATCGCCCTGCTGGAGGAGAACTGCACCGTGTGCATGCTGTGCGCGCGGGAGTGCCCGGACTGGTGCATCTACATCGAATCGCACCAGGAGCCCGTGCCCGGGGCGGAGTACGGCGGCGGGGATCCCGCCCGCGCCCCGGCCGGGCGCGGGCGGCAGCGGGTGCGCAACGTCCTCGACCGCTTCGCGATCGACTTCTCGCTGTGCATGTACTGCGGGATCTGCGTCGAGGCCTGCCCGTACGACGCGCTGTTCTGGTCGCCCGAGTTCTCCTACGCCGAGACCGACATCGCGGCCCTCACCCACGAGCAGGGCCGGCTGCGCGAATGGATGTGGACCGTGCCGCCGCCGCCCCAGCACGAGGAGGGGGCCCCGCCGCCCGGGGAGGCGCGAGGTCAGGTCCCCTGAACGGCGGGGCGGGTACTCAGCCGGCCTCCGCCCGCTTCTTGAGGGCCTCGTTGAGCTCACGGAAGCTGGCGCTCGTGTTGGCCAGGGTCCGGCGGGAGAAGGGCGCCAGCAGGCCACGGAAACTCTCGCTCTGGACCAGCCGGGTGCCACCGTTGCGGGGGGTCACCGCGAAGCTGTGCTCACCGCCGATGATCCCCGGGAGGCCGGCGGACCACCGCAACTCGACGCCGGGCTCGGCGACGACGATCTTGGGCTTGACGGTCATCAGGCGGCCATGGGCCGGGTGGACGCTGGCCCGAGGCCTGGACTGGCCGCTTTCAGCGGTAGTTGACGAACTGCAGCGCCAGGCCGAAGTCGTTGCCCTTGACCAGGGAGATGACCGACTGCAGGTCATCCTTCTTCTTGGACGAGACGCGCAGTTCCTCGCCCTGCACCTGGGCCCGGACCCCCTTCGGCCCCTCATCCCTGATGAGCTTGGAGATCTTCCTGGCGTCGTCGGCGGAGATGCCTTCCTTGAGGCCGACCCCGAGCCGGTACTCCTTGCCGGAGGGCTTCGGGTCGCCGGGGTCGAGGGCCTTGAGCGAGACCCCGCGCTTGACCAGCTTCTCCTTGAACACGTCGAGCACCGCCTTGGCCCGTTCCTCGCTGTTGGCGCGGATGTCGACGGCATGGTCCCCGGACCAGGCGATGGACGCGCCCACGCCGCGGAAGTCGAACCGGGTGCCGATCTCCTTGGCCGCCTGGTTGAGGGCGTTGTCGACTTCCTGCCGGTCGATACGGCTGACGATGTCGAATGATGACTCGGCGGGCATTGTTGCTCCTTCTCCGGTCGGGCACTCGCCGACGGTCAAGAGGTTACTGCGCTCCGGCGGAGGGCCCGGCCGGGACGCCGCGCCGCGGACCGATGGCGGCCGATGTCACGTGTCAACCGTTTGCGCCGCTGATGCGTCCGTTTGAAGGGGGCCTCACGGGCTCGCCCGACGCCGGGCGCTGTTCAGCCAGGGCCGCGCCGTCGCCGCCTTCCCGGAGACGCCGTCCATGGCTTCCAGCGCCCGGCTGTCCGCCCCGTCCCGCCGGTTCCTGAACGGCGGGACGGGGCGGCATCGTCCTCCCGGCCGCCCGCCGCACGGCAGACGCCGGCCCGGCGGGTTCCGGCTGGCCGGGCCGGGCGAGGTCCTGGGGGGTGGCCGCGGGTGCCGCAAGCAGCCCGCAGGTCCGCTATCCTTCACTGTGCCGTCCTGCGGAGCGGTACCAGGCAGGTTGCCCGAGCGGCCAAAGGGAGCGGTCTGTAAAACCGTCGGCTTCGCCTTCCCAGGTTCGAATCCTGGACCTGCCACCACCTGCGGAAACGGCCCGTGGCCTGGGGTTTCCCGGGACTTGCGGGCTGGTGCTTTTGGCTCGGTGGGGTCCCGTCATATCCATCGGAGTCCGGCTGTTTACAGCTGTGCACGGACATATAGCGGACAGCGCCCGGCCCGAATCAGCGGCCCGCCGGGGCCGCCGACCCGTTGCTCCAGTGGTGCAGGTGCCGCGAGGGGCATCGGCCAGTCCGCGAAGTCTCTTACGCGGCTACGCGTCGGCGAAGCCGGTGACCGCTCTGATGGCCCAGATCTCCGGAAGCTATGACGCAGACCAGGTGACCGCGCGTGCGTACGCGCTGGGCCCGAAAGGCGCAGCGGCGCCAGGATCACCCAGATCTACGAGGGCACCAACCAGATCCAGCGCGTGGTGATGGCCCGGCAGCTTGTGCGTGCCGGAAACCTCGTCCGTGTCATGCGACCTGCGTGTACTCGTGGATCACGCCGCCGATCAGATGGCGCCGACAGGCTCTGAACGCATCGAGGTCAGCGACGGCGCCTGGCAGCGGCTTGAGTGGTGCGGCTTGGCCGAGGGAGCGGTGCGGCCGGTGCTCGTTGTGGTGGGCCTCGTAGTCTCGCAGCACCTGCAGGAGATGCCGCTGATTCCAGATCAGGGTGCGGTCAAGGAGCTCCCGTCGGCATCCGCCGATCCACCGCTCCATGATCGCGTTCGCGCGGGGAGCTTGGACCGGGCTTCTGAGAATCCGGATATGCGCGGCGTGGAATGCCTCGTCGAAGGTGGCGGTGAACTTCGTGTCGCGGTCTCGGATCAGGAACTTGATCGTCTCAGCCTGGCCGTCCAGGTCCATCAGCAGGTTGCGGGCCTGCTGGGTCACCCACGCACCGGTGGGATGGGCTGTGCTGCCGAGGATGTGGATGCGCCTGGTGGCGTGCTCGATAACGGCCAAGACATAAACGGTCGTGCCGTTGAGCAGACTGACAGTGAAGAAGTCGGCAGCCAGGATGGCTTGTGCCTGGGAGCGCAGGAACTGGCTCCAGGTCGGCCCGGTCCGGCGTCGGGCCGGGTCGATCCCAGCCTTCTTCAGCGTCTCCCATACGGTCGAGGGTGCGAGGCAGATGCCCAGGCCGGCCAGCTCACCGTGGATCCGCCGGTATCCCCACCCGGGATTCTCGCGGGCCAAGCGCAGTACCAGGCCGCGGACGTTGCGGTGAATCGCCGGGCCCCCCGGGCGTTTTCGCCGGGACCTGGCTGCCCAGCGCCGGCGGACGATGTCGCGGTGCCAGCGCAGGATGGTGTCGGGGGTCACGATCATCGGCAGACTAGCTCTCCGGGCGCGCGGGATCACGCTGACCAGCGCCACGATGAGCGCCCGGTCCGCCCAGGACGGCTTCGGCCGCGCCCCGAGCTGGCGTCGCAGAACCGCGAGCTGGTGGCGCAGCAGCAGTATCTCCGCGTCCTTCCAGGATTCTTCGCGCAGACGCAGCCGCGACCATGCGGCTAGCCGCGTGACCAGCAGGAAGACGAACCGCAGGCACATGACCCGTGATCATCGCAGGCAGGGTCACGGTCCGCCTGTCAGCTGGTCGACAGCCACGGATGGAGTATTCGGCACTGACAGGGCCCTTGCTGTCAAGAGGGCATGTGGATCTGACCCGGTGACCTGGGTGTAGTCGCCGGGCTTGGGCTGATTGTTTCCTGGCTCTTCCTCGTAGCTGCCGTCTTCTGGCTGTCGCGCGGTCCGGGGTCCAGCTGGAGCGCCCGCAGCCGCGCAGCGGCGAGGACGAACGAGCTGGATGCCGGCAAGCGGCGGCCGATCATCGGAGGCGAGGAAGTGGCTGGTGTTGGGGGTTGCTGGGCTGAGGGTCTGGTGGTGTCCCCGGGCGTGTGTGGCCGGCGGAGTGGTCTCCGTGCACCCATCCGGCGCCTGCCTGGGGCGGCGGGCGCCATGACCGTGACATCCGGGGACCGGGCTGCTCAGTCAGGTCATCGAGCGCGGCATGGCCGGCTCATGCGGTTTTGCGAGCTCGCCCGGGGCGTGGCGACCCCCTCCCGGTCTGTGGGCACCGCGGGGGTAGGGGCCTGCGGCGCGGTGATCTGCGCGTCGGTGAGCAGGTGCCAGGCGCGGGCCAGCAGCTTGCGGGCGATCGCGGTGGTGGCGATCTGCTTGCCGCGCCGGGCGGCGATGGCCTGGTAGGTCGCGGCGAAATCGGGGTGGCGTTTGGCGGTCTGCGCCGCCTGGTTCAGGACCCACCGCAGCCAGGCCGAGCCCTGTTTATCTGTGCTCCCGGCCGGCGTCAACCGGATGACAGGCCCCGGCCAATGGCCTGAAGCCGCGGCCCGGTTCGGGGGCGTAGCTTGTTTGCTTCTGGCCTGGCCCCCGGCTGCTGCCGGTTTCTGGATGGGGCTGCCCGGGTCAGGGGCCGGCCGTGGGCCGGCCGCGCAGCGGCGTGTAGCGCCCTTGGGCCGGGCAGCCCCATCCAGCATGATGAGGCGGCGGGGGTGGCAGGGTGTGATCACATGGCGGGCCTCCGTCTGGGGCTGGTCCGGTGGCCAGCGGGTGGAGCGCCCAGGCTTATCTCGGTGCACGGCGGCCATGGCGCCGCCGGCGACATGATGGTGATGGGGTGCCTCCTGGCTGGGGTGCGGCTGCTCAATCTTGGATGGCTGCCCGGCCAGCGGTGGTCACGGGCCGGCAGGCAACAGGGCTTCGGGAGCCAGCCGCAGGTCATCAGCTGAATGGGCGCCGCCGCGGCGCACCGGATCGTGGGGTGGGCCGCTGGTGGTCAGGCGGCTGGCTGCAGGGCCTGCCCGCCAAGGTCGCGCAGGGTGTGGTAGCAGCGGCGGGCGAGTTTGCGGGCGACCGACAGCAGCGCGCGCTGGCCGTCGATCCGCTGCCGTACCCGGCAGAAGTAGGCGTAGTCCGGCGAGGTGGGGCGGGAGGCATAGAGCGCGGCCTCATACAGCGCCCACCGCAGGACTGGCGAGCCCTGCCGGGCGATGTGGCCGCGGGCGCGCTTGCCGTCGGAGGCGTAGACGGTGATGTCCAGCCCGGTGAACCGGACAGCGTCATCGGAGGATGCGAACCGGCAGCAGTCACCCAGTTCGGCCCACACCGCAACCGACAGCAGGCCGCCAATTCCGTAGCATGACTGGCGCAGGGCCCGGCATCCGGGCTGGCGGGATGAGAACCGCACCAGCTGGCGCCGCAGCGGCGTCATCTCCGCGTTCAGCCGGTCGATCTGCCGCAGGCCTGTCCCGGCCGCCTGCCGGCCCGCGGCACTCAGCTCCGCAGCGGCCAGGCGCCGGGCGCCATCAGCGGTGCCGAGTTTGGGCACCACCGGCGTGCCCTGGTGAAACAGCGTGGCGTGCACCCGCTGCTGCCAGCTGATGCGCTCTTCGAGCAGGTCCTTATAGAGCCGGACCATGGCGCGGGTCTCCAGCACATGCGCCGGCGGGATCCACGATTCCGGGATCCGCCCTTCCGCCAGCAGCTGGCGAAGGTGGCGGGCATCAGCCCAGTCGGTTTTCGCCCGCCGCTTACTGCCCCGCCGGTCCGCGGTCTGCGCCGGCTCGGCCAGGTGCGCGGCGATCTCCGCCCGTTGCAGTTCCTCCACCACATACCGCCAGCCGGTGCACCCCTCGACCGCGAAGTCCACATCCCGCGTCCCGTCGAACCGGCGCAGCCACCCCCGCAGGCTCTCCCTGTCCGCGGGCGAGATCCGCCCCCGGCAGGACTCGCCGGTGCCCAGGTCGATGTAGTCGAACGTCAGCTGCCCCCGGTGCAGATCCAGCCCACCAGCCACCGCCATCACACACCTCCGATCGCCGCGGCGGACCCGTTCCGCCCGCACATGCCATCTTGGAGATGTGGCCGCGGGCCACCTTGGCATCGGACTCGCGGTGACGCGGTGTCAGGCCCGCCCAGCAGCACAGCTTGGCCGGGCAGGAGAACCGGCGGATGTCGCCGATCTCAGCCACGATGACCGCGGCCAGCACCGGGCCGATACCCGGCAGCGCCTGGATGGCGCGGTAACCGTCGTGGCCGGCCAGCAGATCGGCGATCACCGTGTCCAGCAAGGTGATCTCGCTGCCCAGCTCGGCGATCAGCTTGCGCAGCGAGGCGACCTTGCCCGCATACGGCTGCGGCAGGGCCAGCCCATCGAGCCACGTGTTCCCCCACACGCCGAAGATATCGGCGCAGGTGACCGGCACGCCCAGCTTGGCGAGCACCGCGTGCACCTGGTCCTTGCAGCCGCTGCGGCGCTGCACCAGCTTGAGCCGGTACCTCGTCAGCTCCCGCAGCTCACCGATCTCCGCCGGGGCGATCCACGCCTCCGGCAGCCGCCCCATCCGCAGCAAGTCCGCCAAGTCAGCGGCGTCCTTCTCGTCGTTCTTCACACGGCGGTAAGTGAATGCCTTGACCCCCAGCGGGTGGGCCAGGTGCACCTCCGCCCCGGCGGCCTGGAGCACATCGGCGGCCCAGTACCACCCATACGTCGCTTCCAGGACCACCCGCGGGTCCGTCCCAGCCACGGCGATCGCCTTGCGCAGCTCCGCCGGGCTGTTGGTGATCCGGGCCGTGCCCAGCCGGCGCCCGTCCTCGGTCATCCGCACCAGCACACTGCGGCGCCGGTGCAGGTCCATCCCGACGACCTGACGGCCGTCATACGCTGTCTCCATTGGGGCCTCCCTATACCTGGTGGAGACGGATGTCTGGCAACTTCCAGCATCCGCCAGGGAGCGGGAGGCTCCGCTCCTTCATCGCATCAGAGGCCTGATCGCCAGGAGGCGGTCAGGCCTCTTGATCGTTTGTCCGCGGTTCGTCCGCGGGATCCCGCCTCTGAGCGCGGCACGTCCCGTCCGGGGCGTCGTGGCTCACAGGTACTGGTCGCAGGATGCTGCCGCCAGGCGGCAGCACTTACGTCCCCTGCACGCCGCCTGGCGGATGCATCGATCCGGGGAGGTGACCGACGGGCGGCGCGGTGATCACGGGGACAGCGGTTGATCTTGTACGGTGCAGAGAGTCCATCGCAATCACGGAGGCCACGATGGCGCAGCGGGTCACTGTCGAACTCGAAGACGACCTTGATGGCGGCCCAGCGGATGAGACGCTGCGGTTCGGGCTCGGCGGCACCGAGTACGAGATCGACCTCAGCAAAAAGAATGCCAGCAGGTTCCGCCGGCAGATCGCGCCGTACATTGAACATGCCCGGAGGGCTGGCCGGGGGCAGCGCCGCCGGCCGGTGCGTGCCGCATCGAGCCGTGAGCGCAGCGGCGATATCCGTGCGTGGGCGAAAGACCAGGGCATGACGGTCAGCGAGCGCGGGCGCATCCCGGCGAGCGTTATCGAGCAGTACGAGGCCGCCACGACCGGAGCGTGACGCAGCCCGACTCACGCCAGGCCGAGCCTCGCAGGGCTGGCACCGACCGTGAGAGTCCGTCAACGGTGTGCCGTTGAGGGCCACCCGTTGCCCGCTTATGCATGATATGCGGGTGATCTTCGTAGGGATCTTGACAGGCTGACAGGCCTGTTCTTTGCGGAGATGGAGGCCTGGGTGGTAGTTCCCCGGGGTTCCCCGCCCCGGCCCATGGAGCGAAGTCGCTGACGGGGCGGTACCGGGCAGCCATGAGCCGCCCGGCGCCCCGCTTCAGTCCCGGCCATCCCAGCGGCAACAAGCCCCGACCGCGCAGCGGGCGATTGCCTGTGCCCGGGCCGCGGCCGCCCGCGCCGGATCGGCTGGGACACGGTACCGTCCCAGATCATGGGCACCAAGGCCGAACGGCGGGCCGCCCGCGAACGTGTGGGCGCCTACCACCAAGCCAAGCTGGCCGAACTGCTTACGAACGTCGTGGCGGCGGTCGGTCGTTACCGCGCTGGCGAGGTCGACGCCTGCACCCTGGACGAGACGATCCACCACTACCATCGCGCCGCTGGGGAACTGTGGAAATTCTGCTTCGCCGGCGGTGGGGGTAGCCACGCTGAGTTCATCGCCGGCGTCCTGGACCGGATGGCCGGCGACGTGGAAACCATCGACTGGTGGGAACGCGCTACGCCGCGACGGCGCCAGTGAGCCCCACCTGTCGCCGCCCTAGTTCGGCTTCCTGCTGGTGAGGCTGTCACCGACCGTGGCCACTCCTCACCACGGTCGAGCGCGCCGAGCCGCCGTTCCCGCGTACAGCGCCCCCCGGGCAAGGCAGGGAGCTTACCTGCGGGGGAGAAAGAGTACCTGCCCGGGCTGGATCTGGCTTGGCTGGTCGAGGAGGGCGGATAGAGCGCTGATGATCGCCCCGGTGAAGGTGCGGTCTTGGGGGAAGGTCTTGGCGGAGACAAGGATCAGGCCTGCGTGGGCTTGGCTCGCGGCGCGGTAACGGGCGTCAAGAAGGATGAAATCCTTGATGTTGGCGGTGACCAGTGCGCGACTTGCCGCGGTTGCATGGGCCAGGATCTGGTCGTCAGCAAGCCCGGCGAGGGCCGGATCGGCTACGGCCGCCAGCACGTCATGGCCTTTGGCCCGCAACTGCTCGGCGATGATGCCGGAGAACATCTCATCCAGCAGCAGTTGGCTCATGTCTCAGCCTGCGAGCAGCCGGCGTTCCCGCCGCCAGGCATCTTCGGCCGCGTCGTCGGCTGCCTCGGCCGCAGCGATCTCGGCATCGACCTCATCGGGGTAGGAGGCCCAGTAGTGGACCGCGGCACGTATCAGGCGTACCGCGATGCCCGTGTTCTCGGCTATCAAGGTGAGCAGCTCGGCTTCGGCCAGGCCAGGCTCATGTGCCCGGGCTGACTTAACTGCCCGCACGACTTCCCACACGTCGGGACCAGCGACCAGGCCAGCGCGCCGCCCGGTAGGCCCTGGCCGGAACATGATTCCCGGATGCTCGCTCATGCGGAGCGCCTCGTCCACGAGCCGGTTCGCAGCCGATGACAGGGACATGCCAGGGTTGGCGGCAACGAACGACGACAGCCGTTCCGCCACGGCGGTGTCGAACCTGACAGGTGTCGCGGCACGCTTGCTCATGACTACATTGTAGTTGATTCATGTCGCTTTGGCGGCGAGGCCGCAAGATGACGCCTGGTGTTGAACGGTGCCGTCTTGGCTCATAACCCAGAGGTCGCGGGTTCAAATCCCGCCCCCGCTACCAGTAAGTGCAGGTCAGGAGCCTGACCGCCAGAGGCGGTCAGGCCTTTTTGATCTCCGTGGCAGCGGGACACCGCGGGATCGGGCCGCAGTTGGCGCGCATCGCCACCAAGAATCGGCAGGCATCGGCATCCGTGGGCTGGTTTCCAGACATGCCGGTGGTGGGCCGGAGTGTCAGCCAGGAGTCAGCCGGGAAGGTCGGGTCTCGGCATGATGGAGGTGAAAGGAGGTCTGGCGTGCCGTCGGCTGGCTGGAGCCGATGGTGCGACGGTGGCGCTGACGTGCGAGGTGCACGGCGGCGGGCGCGGCCCTCGGTATGTGCTGGATGCCTGCCTGGACACTGCTCCGTTCGGCGATGAGGCGGCATGGACCTACCCCCGGCGTCCGGGAGATAGCTGACGGGTGGCTGCCTGGCCGTGGATCATCCGATTCCAAGGCGGGAGCCGCGATCTTCGCCCACGTCGCTGCGCGGCTGCGGGACATGGCAGCGGCTTGGGTGGCAGCTTGGTGCTGCTGTTCGACATCGATGAGCACACCGGGGCTTCGGCGGCGCGAGCGCTGGATCGCCGTCGGGCGGCAGCGTGCCGCCCTCGCACGGGCGATGCCGCACGCGGGCCCCCGCGCAGGCGATTAAGCCGGGCGGGCTACCGCATTGGACACTGGCGGGTAACTCGCCGCGCTGTTCAATGATCGCATCTACGTCGTCGGCCCCAGGGCCAGCGCCAGTCCTCCGCAGGCACCGCCGCCCATGGAGCGGGTGCCTCATCCGCCCCCGAGCTGGATTGCCTTGACGATGGGGGAGCAGGACGGAGACGACCAGGTAGCCGCGCGGAGCCGACGAGCTCGGGACACGACCGTAATCTCCGCACTGCCAGAACGGCTTGGCAGTCCAGGCCCCAGGCTGCGCCGGTCCGCGAGTGTATGGGTCTCGTTTTGCTGCCTGGATCGCGTTTCGTCTGGCGGTGGGCCGGGGTTTCGCGCATGGCCCGGATAGCACCGGGTAGACACGCCCTTCGGTGGGCGCGGTCCCCAAGTGTGGGCGGTGGGCAGATGATCACAAAGTGGATAGCCCGCAAGTGAACGACGCGCTGCGGCTGGACCATGACCGCTATGGTCGTGCCGTCAGCGTTGATGTGCACTGCGTCTGGCGGCGCGGTTGCGGCGTGGGCGGAGGTGGCGGGGTGGTAGGCAGCGCCGACACACAGATCACAGACCTGACGGTTAACGACCACGCGTGTCTGACCTTCGGCGAGCCGGAAGAGTTGCTCGACCTCACCGCGGCGTTCGTGCGCGACGGCCTGATCGGCGGGCTGAAAGTCATCTGGCTCGGCGGCGGGACACCGGCACAGGCCGTATCGGAGCTAGCGCGACGCCGGATTGCGGTTGAGCCAGCAGTAGCGAATGGGCAGATGACGGCGGCGCCGTGGGAGGGCTCGTTGTTGTCGGGGCGCGCATTCGCGGCTAAGCACGCGATGGGGTGGCTGACCGGGCAGATGACGGCCTCCCTCAGCGATGCCCGGCTTGGGGAGCTGTTCGCCCAGCCGGGCCCGCTACTGGCCGGGGCGGCTGCGGCGGGGGACCCGGTGGCGGTGTTGCCGGTGCTGTTCGGGATGTTGTGGCGGGGCGAGCTGGCCGCGGACCTGGAGGCCGGCCTGCTGGGCGCGGCGACGCTGGTGTGCGCCTGCCGCGGCGGTGCGGCCGGGCGGTGCGGCAGCGCGGATGTGAGGCCGGCCGGGTGAGCGGGCGGGGGCTGCCGATGCTGGCACCGGGCGATGAGATCCGTCTCGGCGGGCAGACCTACCAGGTGGTCGCGCTGGACGGGTCCTCGGCGCGGCTGGTGGGTGTGACCGGCGCGGCGACGGTGATGCTGATCGGGCATCTGCTGGCCGATCCGGGCT
>Ga0335083_10004042_pt1 | contig 18770 bp, 19 predicted proteins | sample Lox_Sample_42_FD_206716 | JGI IMG/M metagenome (GOLD analysis project Ga0335083, IMG submission 206716) | Soil microbial communities from Loxahatchee National Wildlife Refuge, Florida, United States - Lox_Sample_4.2 | ecosystem: Environmental > Terrestrial > Soil > Wetlands | place: USA...
ACGATCACCGCGGATAAAGGCATTCCCTGCTCCCAAAGTCGGCCCTGCCAACGGCGAGTATAGTTTCCGGCGGACACCCGCGCAAACCTGCCTGCAGGGAACAGCAGCCAATCCCGGCTGTCCGGTGATCCTGATCGGCGTAGTGGAGGTAGGCCCGTCGTTGGACAACCCTGCGTTTCTCAGGGATTAGGCTTTCCCTGCTCCAGTGCACGCCTGATTTCGGCAATGGTTGAGTGAACAACTTTCCGAACTTTTCGCAACCCTGCGCTGCGCCAATTCGTCCAATGTTGGTAGTATGACGGGCTCGGGAGTTGTTTGCCGTGAGTTCTAAGTTGTACTCGCTCGGGTTCTTGGTCCTGCTCTCCGTCAGCGGGCTGCTGAGTTGTGGAGGATCGAATGGCCAGACATCTCTCGCCAAACCGAGCACCGAAATCCTTTATGTCCTCGATAGTGGATCGGTCACTACCTATTCCATCGATCCGGCATCGCTTCTCATTACTCCGTCCGAACAACCGGTTGCACTGACTCCTGCAGGTGCCTCTTTGCTGCAGTTCGATCCCTCCCCGCACGACAAATTCCTGTACGCCGTCTGGTCCGACGCTCGCAGTGTGCAGCACCTCTCGGTTTACGAAACAGATAATTCCGGTGTCCCGCAATCACCTGCAACTCAGACATTAGATGCGGATACTCTGTCGCAGTTCAACATGCACCCCGGCGGAAGATTCGCTTACATGCTGCAGGTCACCAACAGCAACAATCAGTATTTCGCCAAAATCCGCCTCTTCAAGGTTGAGACTGTGGATGGAAAATTAGATGGAAAATTGAAAGAGGCCACTGAATTTCAGGGAGCGTACGGCCCGGCGCCTTTTTGGCCCGCCATCTTATACGGGTTTAGTCCGGATGCCAGGAAGCTTTACATTTCTTCCCCCGCTAGTACGGGATCTGTATATCTGCAACGTGCAATCAATCCCGGCAACGGTACCTTGGGTACGAGCAGTAAACTCATTGCTCTGAATGGCGATCAGGACGTCGCGATTGGAGCGGTCATCGCCGTGTTGCATCGGAATTCCGTCACACCAAATGAGGGCTACGTTGATATCTTCCCGAACAGCCCGAATCCAAAACTCGCGATCCACTGTACGGCGGCGACGTTGAGCTTCTGCGGCAGCGCTTCTTACATCAAGCTCGATCGTTCAGGAAAGTATCTGTTTCTCACCGATCCGTTGAGCGGCGTGATTCATATAGCGCAAATCAGTGTGACGACTCACAAGCTCATCGATACAGGCAATTCCCTGCCGATGACCTCACAAACTCCGGGCTTTGCTTTCAATCACGACGGTAGCATCGTTTATGTGATGGAGACCGACGGAAACCTGCATTTCTTTCACTTCGATTCGCGCTCGGGCTCCGTGACGGAAGGTGGAACTCCATTGCCCTTGGCGCAGGGCAGCGGGATTTGCCCTGCGCACCATTAATATTGTCAGTCCGCTGCCGGTCCTGTTACTGCGGCCGCTGCATGCCTCCCATATTTCCCATGTTCGGCATCTCGAATTTCTTGTAGCCAGCCGGAATCTCAAACAGGCTCGAAGGCTGTGATCCTTCCTGGATGTTCCGCAGTTCTCCGCCTCCATTCTTATCCTGCCATTTCACGGGAAAACGCAGCTTCGGATCGAGCCAAACCATTCCTGTTTCACCCTTCGAGTTCGTGCCCTCATACTTCACCGTGCTGCGACCATTCACCGTCTCGTTGCCGACCTTGTGGCAAGTGCCTCCTTTGTTCTGAGACATCTCCAACCACTGTGGGCAGGCATCTTCTACGTTCTGAGCGTGGAAGAAATCGTACCCGACCTTCTGTCCGATCATCTGCTGCGGCATCTCCATATACATTTGGCGTTCATCCATCAGCACAGTCCAGCTCTGCTTGGTCATGTCTAAGATGACAGCACCTCCGCCGCGTGCCTCTTTTTTGCCAGGTTCGAAGCGCGCCTTGTCTTTGCCGAAATAGACTTTGGCGTCTGAGTCAGGATGTTTGTCGTTGTGTACCTCGGCTGAGAATTCAGTTTGGGCGAATACGAAGCTTGCTGCGAAAACGAGGATGGTTACCGCGCAGAAACGAATCATCGGACGAATCATGGGAGCTCCTGAAGTGATGTGGAGGTCTGCTTGTCTGGGGGTAACAAGGCGGAGAAAGCATACCAGATGTGCAGCCGGAGGTGCCGTGGAAGAGCGGCGCTTCAGCGCCGCGAAAGGGGACGGGGATTCGGGCTTTAGCCTCGGTGGATCTCAAACCACATTCTCCAACGCAAGCGCCATTCCCATTCCGCCGCTCACGCAGAGCGTCGCCACACCTTTTTTGGTGTTGCGTTTGAGCATCTCGTGCAACAGCGTGACGGTAATACGCGTACCCGTGCAGCCAATCGGATGTCCCAGCGCGATCGCGCCTCCATTCACATTCAGGCGATCGCGGTTGAAGCTGAGCACGCGATCGCAGGCTAGGACTTGCGCCGCAAACGCTTCGTTCAGTTCGACAAGACCGAACTCGTGCAGCCGCAAACCGTGCTTGTCTGCCAGCTTCTGCAGTGCGGGAACCGGGCCGATTCCCATCGTGCGCGGATCCACTCCTGCCGACGTAACCGCGGCAATTCGCGCGAGTGGCTTCAGATTGTTCTGCTTCACGAAATGCTCGCTGGCAATCACCATCGCTGCAGCGCCGTCGGTGATCCCTGAAGAATTCCCTGCCGAGATCGTCCCTGTCTTTGAGAACACCGGCGGCAATTTCGCCAGCTTCTCCATACTTGAATCCGGAAATGGATGTTCGTCGCGCGCGAACGTCGTAGTTCCCTTCTTGCCTTCGATCGTCACCGGAACGATCTCTGCATCGAATCGACCGGCGGCAATGGCGCGAGCTGCGCGGGTTTGGGACGTTAGCGCAAACTCGTCTTGCTCCTCGCGCGTGATGTTGTACTCTTCCGCCAACACTTCCGCCGTCTCGCCCATCACCATCTTCGCCAGCGGACAGAAGAATCCATCGCGATACATTCCGTCCACGAGTTCCTGATTGCCGAGGCGATATCCCCAACGCGCTCCATCCAGATAGTAGGGAAGGCGCGACATCGATTCGGTTCCACCTGCAAGAATGCAGCCTGATTCTCCGAGCAGGATCGCCTGATACGCCAGCGCGATCGACTTCATGCCAGAAGCACATGCCTTGTTCACCGTGTAGGCCGGAACTTCCTGCGGCACTCCGCTGCGAATCGAAATCTGGCGCGCAGGATTTGGTCCGCCTCCAGCTTGCCGCGCATTCCCGAAGATTGTTTCTTCAATCTGATCGGGACGAATTTGTGCGCGTTCGACGGCAGCTTTGGCCGCGACGACTCCCATGTCGACTGCGGTTTGAGAAGCCAGCGAACCGCCGAACTTCCCGATGGGTGTGCGAACTGCCGAGAGTATGTAAACCGCTTGCACGAAGATCCTCCGAACTGCTCAGAATAGCAGGAGAGGTTGTCGCAATCGTGCGGCTTCAACTCGAGTTCGGGATGAAGAGTTCGCAGGTTATGCTTCTGCGGCGAGCAGCGATGCTGGACCTACAATTCGTTCGGCCGGAATCAAAAAGATCGTTCGACCGCTACTTCGCGGAGAAAGGCGGCTGAGGGCGCGCGGAGAACTGAGTTTCATTTTGGGAATCGGTGCGATTTTTGAGGTATCCCCCCTAAATCGATGATTCCATTAGACCGGGGGGAGGGGAAATTTCTGAAATAATCTATGGCGCTCAATGACTTGCGGGCAAAATCTTCATTTATAAGGACTTAGCTCCTATTGGGAGATTCGCCGCTATACCGCTTTCGCCTTGGCTAGTTTGGGCCGGCAGGATGGCGATTTTCAATGACTCGAGTCACACTGGCGTGTGATCGCGCAACGACGTGCTAAAACACTGATCCGTGGAGCGGGTTTCAGATTTCAGTTCCTCACTCCGATGGTGTGCGACCGTACATCTTACTCTCCACCTCGTGAAGCAGGCTCCTGGAATGGGGAGTCATTGTGTTCGATCTTTCGAGCGACTTCCTCCTCTGCAGCAATTCCCTCGAGAAGGCAAACAATCAAACCCTGCTGAACTAACCTGTCCTTGTTTTCCGCAAGCTCGTCAATGAAAAATGCGACGGATTGAAGGAACCCGGGATCGTCCGCTCTCTCAATCACTATTGTGGAAAAGGTGTCATAGACGACGGTCGGAAGCTCAAAATAGTATTCCTCCGGGCACACACGGTCACGGACATCGGGGAACCTATCCAGCAGCAGGCACACAACTTCACGCTCTGTCATCGTGGGCACGATAACGAAGTTGACCGTCTTATCCTTGTCCTGATCCATACAACGCGTGAACAGCTTACACTTTAGCCCCATCTTCCTGAGCCCGATGTGCTCGCTCCTTCATTGAATCCAGCCCCACGCGCCCACCATCTATACCGAAAGATAACCCAATCTCTAAAGTTAGGAGACCTTCCCCATGCCTTATATCGAAGTTGGAAAAGAGAATTCCACACCAATCAACCTCTATTATGAAGATCACGGTTCCGGCCAGCCAATGGTTTTGATTCATGGATATCCACTCAGCAGTTCATCGTGGGAGAAACAGATTCCCGTCCTGCTCGATGCCGGATATCGCGTCATTGCCTACGATCGTCGCGGCTTTGGGAAATCGAGTCAGCCGACAACGGGCTACAACTACGACACGTTCGCCGAAGATCTGCATCATGTGGTTCAACATCTCAAGCTGAAGAAGTTTGTGCTCGCTGGATTCTCGATGGGCGGAGGCGAAGTCGCGCGCTACGTCGGCGAGTATGGATCGAAGGATGTGAGCAAAGCTATCATCATTAGCGGCGTTCCTCCTTACTTATTGAAGGCTGCGGACAATGCGGAAGGCGTTGATGGCTCGGTGTTTGACGGAATCGAGAAGGCCGTCAAGGCAGATCGCTACGCATTCTTCACCGAGTTCTTCAAAAACTTCTTCAATGCCGATGTTAATCTCGGCAAGCGAGTCAGTGAGCAGGTGATCCAGGCATGTTGGAATGTTGCCGCGAGCGCATCTCCTATTGCGAGCTATGCTTGCGTTCCAACCTGGCACGAAGACTTCCGCAATGACGTGGCGAAGATCGATGTGCCAACGCTGGTCATTCACGGAGACGCGGATCGCATTGTGCCTTTCGCAGCTGCAGGTCAACGCACTGCGAAGCTGATCAAAGGCGCGGAACTCGTCGTGATTAAAGATGGTCCTCACAACGTGGCTTGGACTCACGCTGAGGAAGTGAATCCGGCGCTTCTGAAGTTTTTGGGGAAGAAAGGTGTCGCAGCGGATCACGATCGAGAAGAAGCGGTCGCTTAAGCTGGTGTATTTCGTTTGGTTCATCCCATCTTCTTCTGTGTCGTTTCAACGTCATTGAGGAAGGTGGGATTTCTTTTTAGCTGCGGAAATCCAAATCTTAACCGCGAAGGACGCAAAGAAATGCGGTTCCAATTTGGGAATCGAGTGCGTTTAGGGGTATACCCCCTCCCCCCGGATCTCTGGAATCATCGAGTTAGGGGAAAACCTCGAAGTAATCTATGGGGCACAATGACTTACGGGCAAAATCTTGAGCCGTAAGGACTTAGCTCTCCGCGAGCGATTCTTGCCTCTACCGCTTTCGCTTTGGCTAGTTTGAGTTCGGTCCGTTTCGCGCTGCAAGGATTGGGATCACACTGGTGTGCGATTCGGCAATGGGTTGGGAAAATGAATCGCCGCCGTGGCCTGTCTTGAGATTGCGGACTGAAGTTCCTTGAATGCTCCCTGTCAAATTAACGTTGCACTCTTCGATATTCCCACGATCTATTTTGTATGGATCGTCAGATGGTCCTTCAGATCATCCATCAGTTTCTGAGCAAATGCCGGATCCTCTTTCATCAGATCCACGCCTTCTTTTCTGACGGGAGCCGAAGAACCCTCTGGAAGAGCTTCTCCGTAGATGATCATGAGTTCGCTGCGGCGGTCCGGCGTAGGCAAGTGGAACATGCGGATTCGGGCGACGCGACTGGGAAACTTCAATTTGCTTTCAGCTAGAAGACCGCTGACCGCCGCTCCGTCGGATGCCGGATCAGCCGTTAACTCCGATGCGAAATCGGGCCAGCTCTTCACGTCATATACAAAATTCAGACCGCCTATGTTCGTAGTGTGATCGGCGGGATAGTTGTAGGGATGTTGGTCGCTTGGCAGGCGATGTTCAAACTGCACCCAATAGAACGCTTCGATGACGTCCTTTTTCCCCGGCTTCACGAACAGGTGTATCTCCGCATCCGCCATGCCATAAAGATTCGCCTGGCGCACGCCCATATCGTGGAAAGCAATACCGAAGGTCAAATCCGCCTTCGGGAGTTCAGGCGAAACAATCGTATTGCCGCGCACTGCTCGTACATTCTGCGACAGTGCATTTGGCGCTGACAAAGCCATTGCAAGAACAACGCAGAAATTGAAAGTGATTGCTGTCCAAATTCTCATTTGATCGTTTTCCGCTCCAGATTGGCTTCTCGCCCTGTCAATTTGACGGCAAAGTTTAGTTCAGGTGAGCTTGCCATACGATGCGCCTCGCAGTGCACGAGTTCCACTCGTCCCAATAGAGTTACGCCGAAAGTGGCGACTTCAGCCGCTGCGGTTCGCCTGTGCCTTTGATATATAGAACACGAAGTGGGCCCGCAGCGGCTAAAGCCGAATCGAGCGGTGCGTCCTAGTGGCACGAGTAGAACTCGTGCCCTTCCCGATCTTACCAATTAAGCCCAGCTTCGTTTCGCAGTGCCTCTGTAATCCCTGAGGTGACAAATCGCCCTTCTGAGCGTCTCTTCCCTTGTAGTCCTAGGGGAACCCTGGGAGTTTCCCCCTTCGCGGTAGAAGGTGAATATGGATTCATCCAAGCTTGAATTCCTACGCGGCACTCTCGACGTCCTCATCCTGAAGTCACTGGCCTGGGGCCCGCAACACGGCTACGCGATCACGAACTTCATCCTCCGTCAGAGCGACGATGCTCTGCTGGTAGAAGAAGGCACGCTCTATCCCGCGTTATGGAGGCTTGAGAGCAAGGGACTGCTCTCCGCCGAATGGGGACTTTCCGAGAACAACCGCAAAGCGAAATTCTATCGGCTCACGACCGAGGGCCGCCGCAGCCTGCGGCAGGAGATCAAGACTTGGCAGGCCTATGCTGCAGCAGTCGCCAAAGTACTGGCGGCAACGCAACTGCCCGAACCGGAGGAGGCCAGATGACGACTATACCCTTCTGGCGCCGCTATGCGCGCTTCTTCGGCCCGGATCCTGCGGCTGATGTGCAGGACGAGCTTGCATTTCATCTTCAGGCCAAGACGGACGATCTGGTCCGGCAGGGCTTGTCCCCCGATGCTGCGCGTAAGGAAGCCGAGCGCCAATTCGGCGATCTTCGCGCCGTGCAGCGCGTTGGTCAGCAGATTGGACAGAAAACCGAAAAGCGCAAACGCATCGCTGACTATTGGAGTGACTTGCTCCATGACGTGCGCTATACATTTCGCACGCTTCGCCGCGATCCCGGATTCGCCGCCGTATCTCTTCTGATTCTTGCTCTCGCCATCGGAGCAAATGTCGCGGTATTCAGCGTAGTCAACACGATTCTCTTACGTCCACTGCCCTTTCCGCATTCGAACGAACTCGTCTGGATCGCCCCACCGCCGTCGGACTGTGGCTGGTCCTGCGCAACCTATTCCGCCGACGCCTATGAAGAATTCAGTTCGATGAGCCGTGCGTATCAGGGCGTTACCGGATACGAGGCTTTCACGACTCCAGAAAATTTTCGCCTCACAGGCCACGGCGAGCCAGTACCAGTAACGGGCATGGAAGTCATCGGAAATTTCTTCCAGGTTCTCGGCGTTCAGCCCGCTATGGGTCGCCTCTTCACTGCGGAGGAAACGCGCTCGGGCGCCCTGATCGGAGGATCGTCAGGCGAATCGGTCGCACTCCTTGCCAATGCATATTGGAGAAGGCAATTTCATTCTGATCCGAGCATCGTTGGAAAGGCGATCGAGTTGAGCGGTACACCGGTGACCGTGGTGGGAGTGCTGCCGGAGAGTTTCGACTACGGAGCGGTATTCTCTCCCGGCGCGAAAGCCGATCTCTTTGTGCCAGTGAGCCTCGATAAAGAACGCATGTGGGGCAATATCGTCACGCTCATCGGCCGTCTCAAACCGGGCGTCACGATTGCGCAGGCACTCGGCGACACCAATCGCGTCACGCCGGACATGTATTTCAATACGAAATATCCGCAGAGCAAGGGGCGCTACAAAGGCGACCTCGTTCCGGTGCCGCTGAAAGAATATGTGACCGGGAAGTTGCATCGTTCGCTGATCGCGTTATGGTTCGCCGTAGGGACGATTCTTCTAATCGCCGGCGTGAATCTTTCGAACTTGCTTCTGGCACGAGCCGCTGCGCGCGCGAAGGAGTTTGCGATGCGCGGAGCTTTGGGAGCGAGCCGCGGACGGATCATCCGACAACTTCTGATGGAGAGCCTGGTGCTTTCGGGAGCAGGTGCGGCCCTCGGTCTAGGACTGGCATCTGCTGTCCTTCGCTGGCTGGCGCATCAGGGATCGCTGGCTCTGCCACTGCTCAACTCGTTGCGGATCGACGGACAGGTCGTGGGCTGGACGGTACTTGTCGCGATCCTCACGGCAATGATCTTCGGCTTGCTACCGGGACTTCGGATGGCGAGCGGCAATTTGCAAGAAGTACTCAAAGACTCCGGCGCCGGAGCAGGTCTTGGCCGCAAGCACGAGCGCATCCGCGCCGCGCTGGTCATTTCGGAAATCGCGCTCGCGTGCGTCTTACTGGTAAGCGCTGGTCTGCTGCTGCGCAGCTTTTCCAAAGTGCTGGAAGTCGATCTCGGCTTTGAGCCCGATCACGCCTCGTCGATCAATGTTGCGTACGACGAAAGCGCCCCGACGGACGAAGCCAGAGTGCTCAAACGCACGGCAATCTTTCAGGACGTTCTCGCCCGCGTAAGCGCGATTCCCGGAGTACAAGCGGCCGGAATTTCCGACTATCTCCCGCTCGGCCCGAACCGCTCATGGGATACGCCCGTTCCAAAAGGAAGAGTCTTTGCACCCGGCGAATTGCCGGAGCCGCTTGTGTATGTCGTCAGTCCAGGCTTTATTCGCGCGATGGGAATTGGGCTGCAGGGACGTGACTTCACCTGGGCGGATGGCCCGAAAAGCGAGAAGGTGATCATTATTAATGCGTCAATGGCACGGCGCTTCTGGCCTGGGGAAGATCCAGTGAACAAAATTCTGATGCGCGGGGATGAGCAGGATCGTGTTATTGGCGTTGTCGATGATGTGCATGAAGAGAGTGTCGAAAGCAATCTGGGCGCGCAGGTCTATTACCCGTGTACTCAGCAAGGACCATCGCGCGCACAGCTGGTGGTGCGCAGCAGTTTGCCGGCATCAAGTCTGGCACCGTCGGTGCTGCGAACGTTGCGCGAATTGAATCCGAACCAGCCGGCGTCGGAATTCCGCCCGATTCGCACGATCGTGGATCACGCGGTTTCTCCGCGGCGATTCTTTATGCTGCTGGTCGCGACTTTCGCGGGACTTGGACTGCTGCTGGCAACGCTTGGAATCTATGGCGTGATTTCATATTCGGTAACGCGCCAGACGCCGGAGATTGGAGTGCGCATGGCGCTCGGCGCAACCGCTGGCCGGGTTCAACGTCAAGTGTTGGCCAACACTCTTCGTTTGACTGGGATTGGCATTGCGATTGGCACCGTGATCGCGATCGTGGTGTCGAAGGCGATCGCGTCGCTGCTGTTTGCGACGTCGCCGTGGGATTTCGCGAGTTATGTTGGGATGGCCGTGGCGCTGCTGGTGGTGGCGGTGGCGTCAGGGTATATTCCGGCGCGGAGGGCGTCGGGGATTAATCCGATGGTGGCGCTGCGCAATACCTGAACAGCCGTTTGAAGGAGATGGGTAGTCAACGCCTACCTGACCGCCTTACAGTATTGTCTTTGCGCAGTCGTCTGACTTCCGTGATTCCTCCTCTGGTGCCGATTTCAAGGGGAGGTGTATTCTTACGTGTGAGCGTGGGATTTCTTGGCGAATAAGAAGCGAAAAAAAGTATTTCAGCCGATTTTGAAGTTGAAGTTACAAGGCCCCGGTGTGCGCCGAGGACGAATCTCCATTCCCGACCTTGTCAGGATCTGCACGGAGGCCCAGAAAGTCGTCAACAAACAGGCAGAAGTGATCAAAGGTAAAAAGACCATCCACCCCGGTCCGTCCGCTAATGCGATACAGCAAGAATGCACGCTTGAGCTAATTGGTATCGGCAAAGGAAGCACGGTATTGGAATTCGATCTCGCTAAACCGCAGATGCACCTGTCGTTTAGCGAACATTTCGGGGCGAAGGTTGTAACGGAAGTTGCTGGCACGATCCGTTCCCTTAGCAAGGGGAAAGCGGAGTCCATTGATCCTGGGCTTCTGCTCAGCTTGTATGGATTCAGCGGACTGGTAGAACAAAAGGGAATCACCGGCATGCGATGGATTACGCCGCAATGCAATGGCTACAAGCCAGCTTCGGTGAAGATTACGAAAACAGTCCACGATAGGGCGGCGCAGCGCCTAAGCAGGCCGCAGAAGGTGATCGTGCAGATTGACGGCATTCTTGATATGGCTGACTTCAAACCCGGCGACTTGAAATGCCGCATCGATCCGCCTATAGGAACGTCGATCATGTGCTTCTTTGAAAGGGACCGCGAAGGCCAAATCCTGCAATTGTTGACAAAACCAGTTAGGGCGAGAGGAATGGCTACTCTTAAACCATATACTGACCGGATCGACTCGATTCACATCGACGAGATCACCCCGCTACCGTCCCTACATCTTGGCGAGGGTAACTTTTTCGCAAATCCGTCAATCGTGGAACTCGCCTCTGTGCAGAAGGTAAAGCCACTCGATGACATTTCAGTTCTTGCCGGTGGGATCCCAGACGACGAAGACGTAGACGAGTTGATAGATAGGATCTATGCAGCAAGAAAGTAGGACACCTGTACGGCAACTTCGACCGAATCTGTTTTGATTGACACAGACGTTTTCTCCTATTCGCTGAAAGGCGATACTAGGGCTGCACTATATCGCTCCCACCTGCAAGGGCGCTTGGTCGCCCTTTCCTTCATCACTGTCGGCGAGCTCCTATTCTGGGCCGAAAAGAGGAAATGGAGCCCTCGCAGAATAGCCGACCTACATTCGCGTCTCCGCTCCACTGTCATCGTTCCTTACGACCTCGCTTTGTGTGAAACTTATGGAAGACTTAAAGCAAGATTGCAGGAGATTGGGAGAGTTGTCGCTGACAATGATCTTTGGATCGCAGCCTGCGCGATTCGACATTCAATACCTCTCGTAACGAATAACAGATCACACTTTGAAAGTATCCCTGACCTCGTCGTTATATCGGAAGCACCGAAAGTCGCTGAGATAAAGTCCCAAGCGGGATTTCACGAAGTGGAGGGATGGCTCGCAGAGGAGCGGGACCCGCCAAAGAAATCCTAAAGCAGGACTCTACACGGGCGGGAACTCCCGAGTGCCTTGCCTTTCCGGCTAAGCTCCTGCATAATAATAGTTTGTCTTGATCTCGCCGGACTCTTCCGGAACAAGGATATACGTCTCGTGTTAATGATTCGACTGGCGCGCATGGGTGCGCGCAAACAACCGCATTACCGCATTGTGGTGATTGAGAAGGCGCGGGCGCGCAATGGGCGTCCGGTGGAAGTCGTGGGGACGTATAATCCCCGGACCAATCCGGCGAGCATTGAGCTGAAGCGCGAACGTGTGGACTATTGGGTATCGAAGGGCGCGCAGATGTCGGAGCGGGTGAACAAGATTTATGCGAAAGCCCCAGCTGCGGCGCCGGCTCCTGCCGCGTAAATCTGAAGATTCAGGATCGTCCGATGGACGATCGTCAGATTCAAGATCTTGAGATTAAAGATCGTCCGCGGATTTCCGAGTTACCATCTCGTTTCCACAGTGAGAATTTATGCCTGAGCCGTCTGGAGATATTTGTGCGCTCCTTGAGTTGATCGCGAAAGAGCTGGTCGACTCGCCCGAGGAAGTCTTCGTCGAGAAGTTCGACGATGGCGTGATCGAACTGGAAGTCGCCGAGAACGATGTGGGCAAGGTCATCGGGCGCCAGGGACGCACGGCCCGCGCGCTGCGCGCACTGCTGGGCGCCGCCGGACACCGCGCGCATAAGCGGTATCAGCTCGAGATCATCGAGTAGCGGCATGGACTCGTTCTGGAATTCCCATCCTTCTCGCCAAAATCGCGAGAAGGATGGGGCACCCAAAGACATGGGGCATCCAACAACGGGCGGGTTTGTGACGTTGGCGCGGGTGGTGAAGACTCAAGGGCGCATCGGAGAAGTGGCCGCCGAGATTCACACGGATGTTCCGGATCGATTCAGCGTTGGGATGAAGCTTTCGGCGCTGGCGAAATCGGGCGATGTGCGGCGCGAGGTTGAGATTGAAGATCTCTGGCCGCATAAGGGCTTGGTGGTTTTGAAGTTTGTTGGGATTGATTCGATCAACGATGCCGAGCCTCTGATTGGATCGGAATTGCAGGTTCCAAGCGCGGATCGCGCGGAACTTGAGCAAGGCTGGAATTACATCAGCGACCTAGTGGGCTGTACGGTGTTCGATGCGGGCCGCGAGATCGGGAAGATTGAAGATGTGCAGTCTGGCGCGGGTGAAGCGCCGCTGCTGATCGTGGCAGGCGTGGATGGGACAAAGTTTGATGTACCCTTCGCCGAAGCTTATCTGGAGAAGGTAGACCTGAAGGAACGGCAAGTTCGCATGAAGCTTCCCGAGGGCATGTTGGAAGTGAATGCGCCGCTGACGGCCGAAGAGAAGAAGCAGAGTTCCAAGCCGCGGCGGGAAAAAGCTTAAACCACTAAGGGCACGAAGGTACACGAAGGAAAACGGCGCTGGGTTCGTAACATGAAGGCCGATATTGTCACGATTTTCCCGGACTTCTTTCGCGGGCCTCTGGATTACGGCATCACCCGCCGGGCCACGGAAATGGGCCTGGTGGAAATTAAAGTCCACGATCTGCGGGAGTTCACGCACGATCGGCACCGCACCGTGGATGACCGCCCATTTGGCGGCGGCGAAGGCATGGTCCTGAAGCCGGAACCGATCTTTGAATGTCTGGAGAAGTTGCAGGTTGCTCCGCGGGAGCAGCGGCTTTCGGGTGCAGCGAAGGAGAGCGTGATCGTGCTTTCGCCACGAGGAGAGCCCTTCACGCAGAAAGTCGCATCGGAACTGGCAGCACTCGACCGCATGGTCCTGATCTGCGGACGCTACGAAGGAGTCGATGAACGCGTTAGCGAATTTCTCGCCGATCGTGAGATTTCGATCGGTGACTACGTGCTGAGCGGCGGTGAGTTGGGTGCAGCGGTGATCATCGAAGCTGTTACGCGTTTGCTACCCGGTGCTGTGGGCAATGAGGCTTCAGCGCGTCAGGAAAGCTTCACAACGCACGAGGCGGGTGGCGAGGTTGCAGAAAATGACGGTCGTCCGGATTCGACCTGCGGATCTGGAGGATTGCTCGACTATCCGCACTACACGCGCCCTGCGGATTTTCGTGGGATGAAGGTGCCGGAGGTGCTGATCAACGGCAATCATCAGCAGATCCGCCGCTGGCGCCGCGAGCAGGCATTAAAGAAGACGCTGAGAAGCCGTCCGGATCTGATGGAGGACGTCAAGCTCAGCAAAGAAGATCGGCAAATTCTGACGCGTATCAAATAAACATTGGGAAGGCGAGACGCCTTCCCGACAGCCGGCGAGACGCCGGCGCTACAGTTCAAGAACAACGAAGGGTAACAACATGTCAAACCTGATTATCGAAAAGCTGCTCGCGAAAACACAACGTACCGACCTCCCGGCGTTCCGCCCTGGAGACACGGTCCGAGTCCACGTAAAGATTAAAGAAGGCGACAAGGAACGCGTGCAGGCGTTTGAAGGCGTCGTGATCAAGCGCGACAACGGTCCGCAGGCCAGCTTCACCGTGCGCAAGATCAGCTTCGGACAGGGCGTCGAGCGCATCTTCCCCATCAATTCCAAAGTTGTCGACAAGGTCGACCTGATCCGGTCGTCGAAGGTACGGCGCGCCCGGCTGTTCTATCTCCGTGGATTGCGCGGCAAGGCAGCACGTCTGCGTGACGTGGAAAAGACCGCACAGGCCTAAGCGGCGTTAAACGGAACGTCATTCACGATGAATGGCGTTCCCTGCCCTTTTACGCCGCGTTGAAACTCGCCTTGAGGCTAAGGAAACCGCCCGACTTGTTCTTCTTCTGCTGCTCCGCGTCGAAATCTTTCTGAGTGCCCACGAAGAACTCGATCTTTCCGCCGATCGAGATCCCGTCTCCAGTCGAAAACACTCGTTGAGACAATCCCCAAACCTGGCCATCGCTCGAATTCTTGAACGTGACCCGAGCGTTGTTGAGCAGCGTGGAGGTCTGCGCCCTTCCATTTCGCGGCACCGCCAGGACGTAAGCGTCTCCCTGTCTCGCTAATGGGGCGGCGTCCCGGACTCCCATCTCCAAGACGAAATTTCCGCTGAACCCCGCCGGGATTTCCACGATCACTGGATTGGCCGCCGATTTTTTGGTGCACGCAACCGTTGTCGCGAGGACGACTGACAGCATGCTAGCAATGGCTAATTTCAACATTTATCCGTTCACCTCTGGAGCGGGACTGGACAAAACTTTGGCTGCTGCGGTGGCAGGCTGAACTGGAACCTGCACGATGACTTCAGTGCCGAAACCTGATGAATTGATTTCGAGTTTGCCGCCGATCTCGCGCAGTCGTTCCCTCATTCCTGTGAGTCCGACTCCGCCGGCAGTTCCATCTTCTCTGAGTGGTTGCAGAGTCGCAGCCGGGATTCCACGGCCATGATCTCGCACCGTAAGCACCACCTGTTCCCCAGAGCTCGTCAAGCTGACGTCAGCATGTTTCGTGCCCGAATGCCGATGAACATTCGTCAGGCCTTCCTGCAGTGCGCGGAATAATGCCAGTTCCGTCGTCTGTTCAAATCGAGGAATTCCGTCTTGAATATGAATGTTCACCTGAATGCCGCTGCGACTCGCGAATCCATCCACAAACCAGCGCATGGCGGAGTTGAGCCCTGCTTCGTCCAGAAGCGGCGGATGCAGAAGATGCGAAATGGTTCGCGTTTCGGTGATGGCATCGTCGGCCAGCTTCAGGCAATCTTTTACGATCGGATCTTCCGGTAGTTTGCGTTCGAGCATCGAAACCGCCATCTTGATCGCCGCGAGATGCTGGCCCACGGAATCGTGTAACTCGCGCGCAAACTTCCGGCGTTCTTCATCCTGCAAGGTCAGCAGGCGCGCACTGAGGCTCCTTTGGACGTTCTCGGCGCGCGTCCGTTGTTCAACCTGTTCCATGATCATCCGGTGATGAATCAGGAAGAACACCAGCGCCAAGAACAAGCTGGTGATCAGCACGCCCCCAATCATCGAAAATGCGGTCCGCTCGCGCCTCTGTCTCTCGCCCAAAAGCCGGACCTCTTCATCTTCCATTGAGCGAACCAGGGTTTCGGTGTCGTCCGCCGCGGCCATCATTTCGCGGTTCATGGGTGCCTGGAGTTCGAGAGATGATTTGCCCGACCGTTTCAACTGCATCGCCTGATCCATCAGGACGATGCGGCTGTCGGTAACCGCCGCCAGCTTTTGCCACATGGCCTGCTGGTTCGAGTTGTCGACCGTCAGTTGCTGGATCTCCCTCAAGGCGTTTCGAACTGCAACCACGGCATCGGCCTGCCTTGATAGCAACTCGGGATCACCGGAGTCCACATACTGCGCCCGCAAGCGTCCGGCTTTTCCGAAGATTGTCGAAAAGTGATCCAGGCTGTGCTGCACGTCGAGAGTATGCCGGACCCACACGGCACTGGTCTGTAGGCGAGCCAACGCAAAGTACGCAGCACCAGTCGTCAGCAATAAAAAGATAATCGCGGCGGCGAGCACCAGGTTAGCTTTTCGGGTGGAAGGCATGGGAGGCGGGTTGGGGTCCGCCTATTCTATATGAAAGGTGCTAACCGGAGGTTCACGACCATGTCGGAATAAAGAGTATCCACGTACCTTCAGTAAAATTCTTGGTAAAAACGTGGATCCCGAGTAAAAACTTTTATGCCGCCTTCTTTCGTGGAACCTTAGCGCCCTTCTTCCGCGCCTCGGACAGCCCGATCGCGATCGCCTGCTTGCGGCTCTTCACCTTACCGCCCTTACCGCCCGGACCTGACTTCAGCGTCCCGTGTTTCTTGCGGCGCATGGCGCTCGCAACTGTCTTGCCGGCTCCCTTGCTATACCTGCGCCCCGACGACTTTTTCCGGCCGGACGATTTCTTTGTTCTCGCCATAGAGTTCCTCCTTGAAGCTTAGAGAAAGCGCACCAGAAGGAAGGTTGTCGGGAAACCACGAGATCATTGAGCGATTGGGCGATCGAGCCATTGAGCGATTGCCTTAATGTGGCGTTGAATCGCTCAATCACCCGATCACCCAATCGCTCAATTCCGTTCAATCACCCAATGTTAGGCTGCCACTTTCTCTCCGAACCGGATTAGCACCTTCGTATACCCCTCAATGCGCTTGTCGAATTTCGAATAGGCATCGGGAGCATCCTCAATATTGATGTGATGGCTCACGATCTTGCTCGGCTTCGCGCGCCCGTTCACGATCAGGTCCCGCAAATACTCGTTGTACTTCTTCACCGGGGCCTGACCGCTCCCCATCGTGATTCCCTTATCGAAGAAATCAGCAATCGGGAAATTGTAGATGCCGTCTTTCGCTTCTCCCTTCGCGCCAGGATCCGGAGAGATGTACACGCCGATCATTCCGACGTGTCCGGTTGCATTTACCACCTTCAGGCAGTTCTCGATCACTTGCGTCGGCTTTTCGCGGCTCGGATTCTCGTTATCCCGAGCCTGATATCCCACGGCATCGATCGCGCAGTCCACGCCCTTCATCTTCTCCTCCCCGGGCCGCAGGCTCTGCTGGATACCCTTATTCTTCTTTCTTAGCTCGAAGATCTGTTCTACGGGATCTCCCTCGCTGTAATTCACTGGAGTAGCTCCCAACTCTCTTGCCTTCTGCAAGCGCTCGTGAATGCTGTCGACCACGTACACCTCCGACGCTCCCTTGAGCAGCGAACAATACGCGGACAGCAATCCAACCGGCCCCGCTCCGAAGACGGCGACGGTCTTTCCCGGAAGTACGCACGCCAGTTCGGTCGCATGAAACGCCGTTGGAAATACATCGGAGAGCAGCAGGAAATCGTCCTCCCACTGATCACCCGGCTTACCTGGTAACTTCAGGCAATTGAAATCGGCATACGGAACCAGTACGAACTCCGCCTGCCCGCCCTGATACGGACCCATACCCGCATATCCGTACGCGGCATGCGGCGCCTCAGGGTTCATCGTTAGGCAAGCTTCTGTATGTCCGCGATGACAATTGAAGCAATATCCACACGCAATATTGAATGGAAGGACGACACGGTCACCTTTCTTGATGCTCTTTACCGCCTCGCCCACTTCTTCGATCACTCCCATGATCTCGTGGCCGACAACAGTTCCCTTGTCCAGCGGGGTCCGGCCGTCGTACATATGCAGATCGCTCCCGCAAATGCCGCTGGTCGTGACCCGCAGCACCGCATCGGTAGGACCCTGTATCTTCGGCTTCGGATGATTCCCTACTGCCATTTTGTGAGTGCCTTCGTAACTGACTGCTTTCACCATAACCTCCATTAAAGATGATTTGGTCTACGATGCAGCGGCGGGGAGCGGGGGATGGCGGGAGATTAGAGAAGAAATTTGGTCGATCAAAGAGATCTAGTCATTTAAGCATTTAGTCATTTAATCAATGAAAATCGTAAGCCGATGAGCCGTCAGCAGCAACGCCAGGACAGGGTTTTTATTGATTAAATGTTTAAACGGCTAAATGATTAAATGAATTCACGCCGCCGACGTTCTGCGTGAGCCTCGAAGGAGCCCTGCCACCTTCCCAAGGTCGCGCACAAATTCCCGCCTTGCCTCCTCTCGCGCCGCGCTATCGGGCGCGCGCAAGATCGACGCCGGATGCGCCGTCGCCATCACATACGGCGCCAAGTCGCTCTTGATCAGCTTGCCGCGATCGCGCGTCACCCGAAAATCCCTCCCTAGCAAAGCCTGCGCCGCGCTCGCCCCCAGACACACCAGCACCTCCGGCCGCACCACTTGCAACTCTGCGTCCAGCCACGGACGGCACGCCTCGATCTCCGACTGCCGCGGCTTCTTGTGAATGCGCCGTTTCCCGCGCTGCGCCGCCTCCCACTTGAAATGCTTCACCACATTCGTGACGTACACTTCGTCGCGATCAATTCCAATCTCTGCCAGCGCCTCATCGAGCATTCGTCCGGCAGGACCCACAAACGGATGCCCCGCGCGATCCTCGCTATCCCCCGGCTGCTCTCCGACAAACATCACCCGAGCCTTAGCCGGTCCCTCGCCAAAAACAGTCTGCGTCCCCAGCTTCCAAAGATCGCAAGCCTTGCAGGACGTCGCCGCGGTCTGAAGCAAAGGCAACGTCGGCGACGGAGGAATCAACGCCGCAGCCCCCTCGGACGACTCAGGTTGCAACTTGGGCTTGCGCAGAGATTTCACAAGGGCACGGGGCACGAAGGTTGGTTGTGACGG
>Ga0335083_10004045_pt1 | contig 18766 bp, 19 predicted proteins | sample Lox_Sample_42_FD_206716 | JGI IMG/M metagenome (GOLD analysis project Ga0335083, IMG submission 206716) | Soil microbial communities from Loxahatchee National Wildlife Refuge, Florida, United States - Lox_Sample_4.2 | ecosystem: Environmental > Terrestrial > Soil > Wetlands | place: USA...
TGGTAGTGATTTGAAGGGGGGTCGAGTGCCAAATCCGAGAGATTTATATTTCGTTTGTAACGAGTAGGTTAGGGGGAAAATCGGGGTTTGGGGTGCTTGACAAGTTTTTCCCGTTTTGGGAAAGAGAAGGAAAACACGGAGTTTCGAGTTCACGGAGGTCACGGAGGGAGGATGGGGGAAAATGCAGATCCCTCGGGCCTGACGGCCCTCCCTTCGGCTTCGCTCAGGGCAGGCTGTGATGACAAAAGTCGGCAGCGGCGGTGGTGGATGGAACGTTTGCTGGTTCGAACGAAAAGTGATTTCACGCGAAGTTCGCAAGGAGCGAAGGCTGGGTGCTACGGAGCTTCGCTCCGCCCGACAGGCAAGAATGCCTGTCCCACATGGCCAGCAAGAATGCCCTCTCACGCGGTCAACAAGCATGGCGGTTCACATGGTGCGAGGCGGACAGGAATTTCCGCCCCACACACAGGAATGTCCTCGCGACAGGCATGGATGCCTGTCCAACATGCGCTACATGGCTTTTTGAAGTTGCTTCCAGGTGACGAGGATGAAGCCCTGGTCTTTCAGGAATTTCTGGAAGTCGGGATTGCTGACGACGTCGTAGTCGTTCTGGCGCCATTGCGCGCCCCAGTCGGGGTGGTCGGCGGTAGCGCCCTGGATCTCGGCGTCGTTGTGCGCGAGGTGGACGATGAGTTCGTAGGTCCCGGGCGGCAACGGGGCGAGCATCTTCTTATAGGTGTCGAGCCACTGGGCTTGGGGAACGCCTGGCGTGACCTGGAGAACGCGATCGATGACGACCGATTCGGGATTGACCTTGGCGGCCGCATAGAACTTGTTGACGTCGATGCCGGGATCGGCTGTCTTGGCGAGGAGGACGGGCAGCTTGTATTGGGTTCCGAGGCCGACGTAGACGGTGAAAAGATCGGGCGTGGCGAAAAGCGTGCCCATGTGCGAGTCAAAATGGGAGAGATGAATTCCGGCGGCTTGCGCTTTGTCGATCTGGGCGCGAGTTTCGGTTTCGACGTCGCTCATTTTCGCGTGGGCGACAACATCTTCGGTAAGGAGTGGGAGATATCCATCGCCGTCGAGCAGGCTGGAACCTTTTGGCTGCGCGGAAACGGGACGCCAACGGAGGGTGGTCCAGTCGGCGTTCAGGGTGAGGTGGATGCCGAGGTCGGCGTCGGGATGCGACTTAGCCCAGGCGGCGACTTCGGGAAACTAGGGACACGGCACCATGATGCTGGCGGAGGTGACCCAACCTTTTTCCATGGCTTCTTCGATGGCGGTATTTACGGTGTGCATCATTCCGAAGTCGTCGGCGTGGATGACGAGCAGGCGCGAGTTCGCGGGATAGCCGAGACGCTGCGCGGTATTGGACTGGGCAAAGAGAGTCGAGGCGATGAGGAAGAGTGCGAAAGTTAAGCGTTTCAATGTGGCCTCCGGCGGAGAAGCTTGGCAGAAACGGGGAGGGGATGGCAAGGGCAGTGGACAGAGTGGGGAGTGAGCAGTGGGTAGTGGGTGGTGAGCAATGGGTAGTGGGGGGTGGGTAGAGCTGTAATATCTGGGTTAGTGCATGGCGCCGGCGCCGGGGCCGCCTTTGCCTTTGGGTGGTTTCATAAGAAGGATGAGCGGCAGAAGGGCGAGGAAGATGATCGCCAGAAGCCGGAAGGCGTAGATGAAGGAGACCATGGAGGCCTGGCGGGCGACCATGCCGAAGACGGAGGCGTAGGCCTGCTGCGTGGCGGTAGTGGCGTCCATGCCGCGGGACATGAACCAGGCACGGGCGGCGCTGGTCATTTGTGTAACGGCAGGGTTAGTAGGGGTGACGGAGCGTCCGAGGACGTTGAAGTTGGTCTGGGTATGGCGGGCGACGACGGTGGTGACCATGGCAATGCCGATGCTGGCACCGATGTTGCGCATGAGGTTGAAGAGGCTGGTGGCGTTGCCCATCTGCTCTTTGGGGATGGTGGCGTGGGTGACGGTAGTGAGGGGAACGAACACGAATCCCATGGACATGCCCTGGATGAACTGGGGCCAGAAGACGTCCCAATATCCGGCGTTGAGATTCACGTGGGAGAGCGCCCAGAGCGAATAGGCAGCAACGGCGAGTCCGACGGCGAGCAGCTTGCGCGATTCGATCTTCGACATGAGCACGCCGACGAAGGGCATGGCGATGAAGGAGCCAAGTCCGCGAGGAAGCATGGCCCATCCGGCGTCGAGGGCGGAATAGCCGAGTAGCTGCTGCAGGAAGATGGGAATGAGGACGGTGCTGCCGTAGAGCACGAATCCGAGCACGGTCATGATGAAGACGCCGGTGGCGTAACTTCGATTACGGAAGACGTGGAGATCGACGATGGGCTGGTTCTCGAGCAGTTCGTTGATGACGAAAAAGACAAGGCCCGCGATGGCGAAGACGAAGAGCCAGGTGATGAAGTGCGAGGAGAACCAATCGTCCTCCTGACCTTTGTCGAGCAGGATCTGAAGGGCACCGATGCCGAGGGCGAGAAATCCGATGCCCCAATAGTCAACGCGGGCGGAACGGCGCGAGATGTACTTGGGGTCGAAGATGAAGAGATACGACATGATCAGCGCGAGGATGCCGACCGGGAGATTGATGTAGAAGACCCAGCGCCAGCTGTAGTTTTCGGTGATCCATCCGCCCATGACGGGACCGAGCATGGGTGCGACGACGATGCCGAGTCCCCAGAACGCCATGGCCTTGCCGCGGCCTTCGGGCGGAAAAGCTTCGAGCATGATGGCTTGAGACAAAGGTTGCAGGCCGCCGCCGGTGGCACCTTGAATGATGCGGAAGATGATGAGGAACGGCAAGCTGGGAGCCATTCCGCAAGCGACGGAGGCGATGGTGAAGCCGGCGATCGACGTCATGAGGATGCGCTTGCGTCCGAAGTGGTTCGAGAGCCAGCCGGTCATGGGAAGGATGATGGCGTTGGAGACGAGATAAGAGGTGAGGACCCAAGTGGCTTCGTCGATGCTGGCGGAGAGGTTGCCGGCGATGTGCGGCAGCGAAACGTTGACGACAGTGGTGTCGAGCACCTCCATGAAGGTGCCCAACATCACGGCGACAGCAATGATCCAAGGATTGACGTCGCGTTCGCGAGGAACTGCGACGGTGGCAGATGCGGTGGCCATTCAGCTACTTGGTGAGTACCGTCACATCCACGGACATGCCGGGACGGAGACGGTTTTCGGGATCCTCTCTCTTGTCGAAGAGTATTTTAACCGGGACACGCTGAACGACTTTGACGAAGTTTCCGGTCGCGTTCTCGGGAGGCAAGAGGCTGAAGCGTGCGCCGGTGGCTCCGCCGATGGATTCGACCTTGCCGTCGATCTCGCGATCATAGGCGTCGACATGAATCTTGGCAGACTGGCCGACGCGCATCTTCTTGAGCTGAGTCTCCTTGAAGTTGGCGGTGATCCAGACATCGTTGACATCGACCACGGAGGTGATGGGCTGGCCGGGTTGAATGACCTGTCCGACTTCAACTGCGCGCTTGCCGGCAATGCCGTCGACAGGTGAGCGAACGGTGGTGTACCCGAGATTGAGTTGCGCCTGCGCCAAAGCAGCTTCGCGCGTTTGTGCGGTAGCGTTGGCGGCTCCGGCCTTCGCCTGCTGCACCTGGATCTGTTGTGGCGCGGTGAGCGACGACTGAAGGTTGGCCTCGGCTTGCGCGACATGGCTCTGCGCGGAGGCGATCTGAGCCTGAGCCGCGTCAACGGTAGCCTTGGCAGCCTGTTCTGCGGCGAGCGCGGCATCGTACTGCTGTTGCGAGATTTCGTCTTTCTTCACCAACTGCTCGAAGCGCGCGAGATCCTGGGCCGACTTGTTGTACATCGCCTGGGACTCACGAGCGCGGGCCTGAGCAGCGTCCACTTCTTTTTGCGCGGCGTTCAAGTTGGCGCGGGCGGTGCTAACGCCACTGGTAGACGTAGTGCTGGTGATAGGAACGCCGGTACTAGCGGCGCGAGCGTTGGCGGAGGCGTCAGCAAGATCGGCCTGGGCGCGCTGGACTGCGACCTGGTAGTCCTTGGGATCGAGCTGGGCGAGGATCTGGCCGGTCTTCACGAAATCGTTTTCGTCGAAGTTGAGCGAGATGACGGTGCCCATGACGCGCGAGCTGATGGCGTAGATGTGTCCGTCGACCTGGGCGTCGTCGGTGGATTCGCGTACCGAGTAATATTGCCAGACGAAGAAGCCTGCCGCGGCGGCGACAATAATAAGGATGACGAGTCCCCACTTGGCGGCGGGATGAGTGCGGAAATAGGCCTTGGCCTTCGCGCCCTTGGAGCGATCTTCGACCTCCTCGGGAAACGGCTCGCGCGGCGAGTGCTCTTCTTCGGTTAAGACTGCGTTCTTGGACTCTTCGTTCGAGTCAGCCACTATGGATTACCTCCAAGAAAATCTTTCGTAGCACGTTCCGCGACGCCGAGCGAGCGAGCGAGAGCCAGCTTTGCGAGATTAAATTGGAGCGCGCTGTTTATTAAATTGTCGTTACTATTGGCTACTGCTTCCTGGGCTTCCACCACTTCTAAATTGTTGGTAACACCAGCGCGAAAACGGTCCTGAGCCTGGGCCAGGGTTTGATTGGCTAAATCGAGCGTGCTGGTGGCCACGCGGACCTGCTCGGCAGCGGAGTTCAGGTCGAGGAACGCGGCTCGCACTTCATATTCGATGCGGCCACGCATGTCTTCGGCTTCCGCCTTGCGCTGGTTCAGGGCAGCTTGTGCCTGCTCGATGTCTCCCTTGATGCGTTCGCCGTCAAAGACGGGAACCGTAACGGCGGCGGCCGCGGTAAAGGTTCCGTGATTGTTGGAGAGATTGCGGCCGGTGGTTCCGTAGTCGCCGTTGAAACCGAGGCGCGGAAGACGCTCGCTGGTGGCGGCGTGTGTGGAGAATTCGGCGGCACGAACGCGAGCCTGGGCGGCAGCGTAGTCGGGGCGATCATGAAGCGCGCGGGTGATGGCTTCGTCGACGGTGAGTTGAGGCGCCGGTGTGTAAGGGATCTGCTGGGCTAACGTGTATGGCTGTCCGACGGGCATCCCAATGATGCGCGCCAGCTGAAGTTTCTGCTTATCGAGATCGTTACGAACGGTGACGAGGCGCTGCTGCTGAGCCTGCATTTCGACTTGCGCGCGGAGCAAGTCAATGGCGGGGACGACTCCGGCGTTCTTTTGATCGAGCGCCTGCTGGTAGAGCGTCTGCGCGGTTTTGAGCTGGGCGTCGACGGCGTCGACACGCGCCTGATCGGCGAGACCTTGGACGTAAGAGAATCCGACGGCGACGACGACTAACTCGCGGGCGTTGCGATATCCATATTTGGCAGCATTCACGTTCTGGTTAGCGGAATGCCATTTGTTGATCGCCTGGAAATCGAGAATCGGCGTAGTGAGGTAAGCGCGCAGATCGACGATGTTGAATGGACCGACGATGGTGGGAAATCCGGGGATAGTCAGGCCGAAAGTGGCGAGGTTGATCTGCTCGACCTCATCCGCGGCACGCGCGTTGATGTTGGGGATAAGGTCGGCGAGAGCCTTGAGGCGGGCTCCCTGGACCGTCTGCTCGGAAGTCTGCGAAGTGTAAAGTCCGAGATTGTATTTGAGGCCGCGATTGATGGCGTCGAGCAGGGTAAGCGGAATAGTGCCGGGAACAACTTTCTCGTTCGAGATGCTGCCGGAATAGGGGTTCTGATTGGTGATATCGGAGAGCGTGGACTGGACGTTGAGTCCGGGGTTGGTGCCGGTAAAGATGCTGGAGGATTGGTCCTGTGCGTACGAAAGGATGTTGATGAAGGACAGGATTCCGAAAACCAGAATGATTCGACACGTATGTTGTAAAAAAAGATAAGTACGATCGCGCGACACTCGTCTTCCTCTTCTTAAATCAATTGTCAGCTGTCTACAGTCGCGAGTGCGTTCCAAGGACCGTGACACGAGCCGCCCAAATGCGAGGGGCAGCGGAAGCTGCCAGATAACAGTTTATAAGAATGCACGAACGTAAATATAGATGACCAAAGCTGGCGTGAGGAGCAGGTTTATCTCAGAATGCGAAATGGCTCGGAAATGCGGGCGGAGATTGTGGGCGTTCGTATCGGAGGTCCGCTGGGGAGTGTTGGGCTAAGGCGTGATTCTGGCTACGCAGAGCAATCACGGACCATGTTCAAGGCAGGGAATCCAGCGGACACAGTCTGATATAATCGGTGAGTCCGGCAAGCGTTGCGACCCGCAGCGTAGCGATGGGTAAGAAGTTTGCCGTTGACGATGTCGGGGAGTGGCTCAGCCTGGTAGAGCACCTGGTTCGGGACCAGGGGGTCGGAGGTTCAAATCCTCTCTCCCCGACCAATCTTGCATTTTTTTCACCCTCTGAAAGATGAGATCGGACGGCTTTCGGTAAGAAGGCCAAAGACTTACTCCATCCGTTGCGCAGTTCAAAAGTACCGATTTCAGCAATTGACCTCTCTCGGCGTGATCACGCGTAACGTATAGAAAATGCGCCTTGTTGGCGAGTTCAAAAATCTTTTTTACGGCTAATACGTGATCCTGCGAGATGGGGTACTCAGGCTCGATAGCGCGGTTTCGAGGCTGCGTTCCAGATCAGAATAATTCCGCTTGTTTGCGCGCCCAGAATTCTTCCGTGATTCTGCCGTCGAGCTTATCCTCGTGGAGCTGATCCATGCGCGTGCGCAGGGCGGCGAGGCGCAGCACCTGGCGAACGTTTCCTGAACTCGCCTCGAAAGAGGTCGCTTTCGACTGCTATCGCATCGTCCAGGAACACTCCAAGCGCCTCGGCGTCATCTGATCCCGCTCGCGAAGCGAAATGGTTCGACCGATTCCTTCCTGCCGGGCCGCGCCCGGGGCTATAATGAAACTGTCTCCTTTCGCACTGTTCCGCACTTGACCGCGATTCGCTGCGCAACCAGACAGGACCGCGGGCCCGACTTTCCTTCTGCTTACTACTGTCACCCCGCTCGCACGTTTGCAGATCGTTCAACCAACTTGGAGGCGCCTCACGTGAGTTCCCGACCCTCGTTTCAGAAGCGACAAAAAGAACAAGCCCGCAAGGAGAAGCAGCGTCTGAAAGCGGAGCGCAAAGAGCAGCGTAAACTGCAGCGGGATACGCCAGAGATAACAGATACGCAGGAAGTGGCGCATGCCATCCTTGCGGAAGAACAAGATCCCTAGAGGTAATCAGGGTTGGCGAATGTGTGATATCGCAGACCGAAGCACAATCCGAGCCATTCTGGTAACTCAGAAGGCTCATTAACGTTCCCGATTGGGCGACAGAAATTTGGAAGGAATTACCGTGAAGAATCTTTATGTGGGTAACCTATCGTTTTCGACGACAGAGAATGATCTACGCGAAATGTTTGCGCCTTACGGCAAGGTGGAGCGCGCTTCGCTCGTCAACGACCGCGACACCGGCCGTTCGCGCGGTTTTGGTTTTGTAGAGATGACGAATGATACTGAGGCCGCCGCCGCAATTTCCGCTCTCAACGGCAAGGACTCTGATGGACGTTCCCTGACCGTGAATGAAGCGCGTCCCAAAGCCGAGCGCACGGGCGGTGGTGTTCGTGGTGGACGCGGTGGCGGTGGCGGACGTGACGATTACCGCGGCCACGCCCGGCAGCCCCGGGAGCCCCGCTGGTAGTTGTGCCATGCGAATCTGAATTCCACGAGGATGCGCCAACGGCCTTAGTCCCCGAAGGCGGAGCCGTTCGCGCATCGTTTAAAACCTTGGTCCGACCGAAATATTGGAGCGTAATCCGTGCACGGAATTCCGACTCAAGAACGTTGCCCGATCTGCCTCGGCCGAGGCACTAACAGCAAGGGCTCATTGTGCCCGATGTGCAATGGAATGGGCGAAGTCGCCAAGCCCGGCATAGATGCGGGCCGACAGCGATCAGGAGCGCGATATCGTTCGTGAACGTCCGGCTCGCAGATGAAGCTGCTTTCTCTCTTTTCCCATTGCCTTATAGAACACAGTCTGGACTATCGAAACGGATTTCCTAGCAGGAGCGAGCGATGAGAAACATCTTCGTCGGCAACCTGGATATCACCACGACGGAAGACGAGCTCCGTAAGTTGTTCACCGCGTATGGAACTCCTGCCAGCGTTACTTTGGTCAGGGATCGTGATACGGACACTCCGCGCGGCTTCGCGTTTGTCGAAATGAACAACGACGCGGAGGCCGATGCGGCTATCAAGGCGATCAATGGGATGCCTGTTAGGAATCGAGCCTTGACCGTTAACGAGGCACGCCCTAAACAGATGGATGATCGAAGCGATGCTACAGAACGACGGAAGGAGACGCGGGTTCTGCTTGCCACGCGGAAACATCGCCGGCACCGATACTGATGCTCTTGCTCTGATTGACTTTCCTAGAGATAGGGATTAACGTAGGTAGGAGCGAGAAATTCCTCTCCTCTTTCAGATTCTCTGAACTAAGTCAGCCCTTCTGAAGTTTCCCCTCTTAGTGACCTTCTCAAAGGTCCATAGTTCAGGAAATCCGCATGCTTGTTCCCAACCAATCCAAGTGGAACCAAGTCAAAGCTGTCAACACGCAAGCTGGCGTACCGATCGCTCCCAAGTCCTTTCAGCCCATGCCAACGCACGAGCAGATCAGCCTTCTACGCTGACGGGAACTATGAGAGCCGGCGGGTGTACGGACGGACGCGACTGCAGACTGGTTTCACGTCGACCGCGAAATGTTGGCGAGTCGAACGTAGTTACCTAGGAGTTCACATTGACATGTCTCATATGTAAAGACCTGACGCGAGTTCTGAAGTCAGCAAACACCGATTACAGGGTAGCCCGCTCCTCACCCTTTTATTTCGTGAGCACGGAAGTGGCAGCAAGGATACAAGTGGACATGGAACGCGCAAAGGTCGCGCTTAGCGAGCATCAGTCCTGTTGTGAATCACAGCGGCACGTAGCGGTTCTGAATCAAGCGTGCGGTGAAAATGTAAGCCTCTTGGTCCTAGGAAAGTAGGAAGAATGAAATTCACCTCTGTGCCCTCCTGCCTCGCAGTCCTGTTGATCCTGTGTCCCTTCGCCAGCGCGCAAGGTGGCGTGCACAGTCGCAATCTGTTCAATTGCCTGCAGCTTTCGGAATCCTGTGACCGCGCTAAGCTGAACCCGCGCCAAGCCGCTGCTGTCGCGGCGGCCCAACACGAGCGAGACCTGCGGGACTGCAAAAACGGATGGTCGTGCGATGAGTCGAAGCTGTCGGCGTCCGAAAAACGGGATGTGGCGGAAGCAATGCGAAAGCGTAACGTCTCCGACTGCCTGGAGGGCAGCATTTCCTGCAACGAAACGAAATTGACTGCAACCGAGTTGGTCGCGAACGGCGATGCTGCAACGAAACGCAATCTTCTACGTTGCAAAGACGGATGGGATTGCGACACGACGAAACTCTCACCATCGGAAATAGGCGTCGTAAATGCCGCTGCTCATGAGCGACTGGTCGATGGATGCCGTACGGGCTGGGAATGTGACCTTTCCCAGCTTAGTAACGCTGAGATCAAAACGGTTGCTGCCGCTGCTTTGCAGCGCAACCTGGCTTCCTGCATGAGCGGATGGGGAGCAAGAGATCGTACCAGCTGCGATCACTCAAAGCTGACCGCAGTGGAAGCAGTTGCGGCCGCGCATGCGGAATACGACCTCAATCTGAGTGATTGCAAATACGGCTGGGATTCCTGCGACGAATCAAAATTGAAGCAGCGGGACTCCATCGAGGTCACTCGCTTCCGTCACCAGGCGAATTTTAGTGCTTGTCTGGAGAGTGATAAGAGCTGTGATCCAGCGAAGCTTACGCTTGTCGAAGCTAAGCGTGTTTCGGCCCGCCCGAAAACTTCCTCCCCAACCACCAAAGACGTCCACTAATCAGCCATTAGGGAGGCCTGCGCATTTGAAGACTATCTTTGTCGGCAATTTAAGTTCGAATGTAACCGTAGATATTTTGGAGACACTCTTCGAGGCGTACGGAGATATCCTCGGAATTGACCTCGCTGCCGGTCAGGATTTCGGATACGTCCGAATGGCCGATGACTCGGAAGCCTATCGTGCCGTTACAGCGCTGAACGGAAAATTGTGTGGCGGCCGAATGCTGAACATCACGGTTGCGCAAGCGTACTGCGCTCAAACTCGCTAGATAGCTCGGAGAGATTCGAGTGAGGAAATCAGCAGCGATGCTCATTTTTGTGACAACCTAGAACGAATTGCGTCTCCGAGATGAACGCCCTCGCCTCGGTGCACTCACATTGAACCGCGCGGAATTCCGCACGGAACTCCGATCTGGCAAGTTCACTCAAACGACGAGCGCACAATGAGAATCGCTTAGCGCTTAGCCAAGCCCGATCCTCAAGCAACCTGCGGGTAGAACAATTATTCGAAGAATTTCACCAGGCTGCTCCTCGACAAGAGGAGCCAGCCGTTCTTGCCGGTTTAGACGGCTCTTGACACCCCTATTGGATGCTTCGCAAATGGAATATGCAAGCCGGCATCCGCCCACTCCGCGAACACTCCATTGGGATCGCAGTGTGGCGATTTTCAAACGGCGTCCTGCGAGACGCAAAGCGGATGCATTCGCGGAGGCGTAACCCGATGCCGCTGGAATTTGGTTTAGCGCGGATCTGACAGAAATGCAGGAATTGCTGGATCCGTCGGCTTGTCCTACTCACCACAAACGGACTGTGGGTGGTAGCACGTTCGAGTAGGAGAGCCCGGAATTCTTCCAGGCTCCCGAATGTAGATTGTTAGGCAGTTTGAACGTTCTCAGCTTGCAGTCCCTTGGGACCTTTGGTCACCGTAAACTGCACGCGTTGTCCTTCCTGCAAGCTGCGAAAGCCGCCGGCCTGAATTGCCGAAAAATGCACGAACACATCTTCGCCGCTTTCGCGCGTGACGAATCCATAGCCCTTGGCGTCGTTGAACCACTTCACAGTTCCTTGTTCCATTTTGTTTACTCGAAATTTTGGATTTCTTGCTGAAGATCGGATGAGACTGAGAGTGGAAGGCTTGGAAAGAAACAGGCGGGCCAAACTCAAATCGCGTCAAACTTCGCGAGATAGGGCATCATAACACACACCAGAGAAGTTCTGGCTTCCGGCAAAAAGTGATGCCCATTTCTCATTCGCGCCGCAGTCATTGCGGCCGCGCCTATCGCAAATTGGTGTTTACTTGCCTTTGGCGACTGCCTCGCGCCAGCGCAGTCGACGAGCTATCTTGGCTTTGCGTACGCGGTTGAATCGGGAGCGATCTCCATTACGTTTCGACATATATTCTCGTTTCTTCTAAGCCAATAAGGCGTCGATTTTCTTCAGGTAGTCCTCTGCGCTTTGCGCGACGCGGACCAATTTGTCGTCTTGGAAAACCGGAGCAAGCCAAAGAGTTTTATCTTCTAGAAAAGCAACGCGTTGTTCGGGAATCGCCGAGAGGACCGCCTCAAGAAAATCGAGGACTCCCTGTTCGAACCGCCCGAATGACAGCAATACCAGATCGGGACGGCATTCTCTCCAAGACTGGTACGCGTCGGCGCCGGAATGTGACAAAACCACGCGATAGCCACGCTCTACCAGAACAGCAATATGCGGGCTGCCAATGGCCGATTCCTCTTCTAACAACAAGATCGACTTCGCCGGAGGTAGCCAGGCCGCCGGCATGGACGACGCATCAGTCGGCATCGAGATGTTCTTTCAGTGCGTTCCACGGATCTTTTGCAGGACGCACCGTGGTGGCTCCTCTGTGCGAGGAACGGGCCAACTGCATGCGTAAGGAAGCCTCCATGAAACCATTTCTCTGGGCCAGTGACTTGCAAGCGTCCTCCACGGAAACAAGCGCAGTTACTTCGGACACGGGCAGATCATCATTGACGATTGCGGGAGGTAGAAAAGCCAGGTATTTCGGCTTGCCGACGAAGAAGGCAAGTCTTTGACGAGGATCATCCGAGCGAACTCCCTCGCTGAAGCTCACGACCTCAGGACACTCGCTGGTTTCAAGTAACACTAGGCGAAAGGTTTGGACTTGCCAAAAATCATGAAGTTCTTTGAGGTTTTTGGCGCAAAGCACATCCAGCCCTCGCATGCGAAGGTTTGCGGCACGAATTTCGCGACGGCGATGGTCCAAATCGAATAACAGAACTTTGCGGTTAAGACTCACATTCGCAAGATCACTCACGGCGACTCCTTTCAACGGCAAGCGGTTCTCGGCGGCGATGGATAGTGACCGTTAGAGACGTTCTCGTTTCGGGCGAGCTTCATTGACGGTGAGTGTATTGCCATCTATGCTTTTGCCCGCCATGCCGGTAATTGCCGTCTGGGCTTCGGAATCGCTGGTCATTTCGACGAAGCCAAAGCCACGCCCGGAAATGATGTTGACCTTGGAAACTGTGCCAAACATCGCGAAGGCGGTGCGCAGGGTGTCATCCGTGGTGCGGGGACTCAGGTTCCCGATGTAGATGCTTTTCATGTTGTACTTGGCTTTCTTCCCGGCCGCCTCGGAATGGACTCCGGCGAAGCGAAACCCGGGTATCGCGGTTAAGGTGAATGGTTGCGTGCTTAAAGAAGATAGAGGCCAAGCCTCTTAATCGCGAAGGCGCAAGGAGGGAAGATGCAATGGGTCTTCGTATTAAGCGCTATTCACACTATACGCTTAACCAAAGCGCTTAGCGAATCTCAAGTAATTCGCCTTTTCCGATTAGAACGTAGAGGTGCAACGGTGAAGCCAACATTCTCAGGATCCGCGGCGCAAAGCAGCCAAATGAGATAAGCTAAAAGGTAATAGAGATGGTTCTGGTTGGAAAGGACAATGAATGGCAGAAGTTCGCGTGCAAGAGGGCGAGTCACTGGAGAATGCCCTCCGTCGATTTAAACGCAAAGTGCAGACGGAAGACATCATCAAAGAAGTCAAGCGTCACTCCTACTACCTCAAGCCGGGCGAGAAGCTCCGCGTCAAGCAAGCGTTGGCGCGCAAACGTGCTCGCAAGAAAATTCGCAGAGAACAGGACCAGAGGTAATCCAGACCGCTGCCATGGGGCAGCGGTCTTTGGTTTCGGAATAACTCAGTCCCATGCGCGAGGTGTCCGCCGCGCGATCACTTTGAAGCGACAAGCTTCACGCGTTTTTGCTTTGGCAGCTTGAAGTCGGCTGAGGGAGGCGCTCCCGCAGAATGGATCGACTCCTTGAGCATCAAGCGCTCTCCTGACGAGACGAAATGAACCATGATCCTGTCGCCCCGGTCTTCCAGGATCTGCCCGTCACCAAATGTTGAATGTCGAACCCAACCATCGATTTTAAAATTCATAGCTTAATCATACCTTGCTGCGGGAGATACTGCTTGCCAGTTTTGAGCGGAAAACATTATTCAGTAGAGCCACGCACGTGCAGTGGTGGTGACAAGCTATCGTAGTGTCGCTGGCATTGGATGAGATGAGTATCGCCAGTCCCAGGGTAGGTCCAACAGAGGGACCGAACATGGGCCACCCGTCGTTGGCGGATGCATTACTGATGCATTGCAAACGGCCGAACCAACTATATCTATAATACAGGAAACTAGAGCAATGACCGCATCGGGGAGGGCAGTCTTTTCGACTGTGGGGCGTGCTAGCGCGGCTATTTCAGCATACGACGCAACAATCTATTTGAGCGCAGCTATTGCATGTCAACAGACGGGTAACTAAACGCCAAATGAATCTCCGACAAGCAATCCAAAGGGGTATTCGCAGAGTTCTTCTGTTTGGAGATGTCTCGCCAACTGATGTTTCGATCGAAATGGAGGTAACACTCTCTCTGATCGCTTGTGTCTCATTCTTCTTCGGGCAGTTACCTCTGATTGTAGTTGCTGTTCGTGAGCCAATTACAGGACGAGCGGTGCTGCTTGGCCTGTGAGGAATCGCATTGACTTGTTTGATTGCCCTGATATCCGATCATTGGCTACGGGTTGTGTCGAATGTGATGGCGGTGTTTGGGTTTCTCTATGCCATCGGGTTCTTAAAGTCCGGAATAGTGCTCGCAATCGTGATTTCCTCTGTGTTCCTGACAATCGCTTTCTTTTTGCGACGGATCGATAGAAGAAATCCGCTCTAGATAATTCTCTCTGACGGTAACGAAAGTCAGATTAACATCCTAATTACTGATAACCTCCAGGGCTGGTTGCCCATGGTTCCCGGTCTCAGGTCGCTTCTTTAGAAGAGTTCTCCTAAGGAACACCTCTATGAAGTACAGGTTTGTCTGACCATGAGGTCGAAGCCGAGAGCGCTAGCCTGTTTGCGGAGTCTGGCCTCGAAACGCTGGTGATATTGCAAATCGTGTTTTGCGCAGATGCTCTCATCGTAAGCTTTCCCAGTCGTCAGCAGGTGGTAGATGATGCGAGCCAGCTTGTGAGCGACGGCAGTGATGGCCTTCGGAGTTCCGAGCTTGGCGCGCATCCGTCGATAGTATTGACCGAGCGAGGAGTGGCTGCGATGCAGGGATTGGGCGGCTATACGCAGCGCCATCGCAGCCCGGTTCTTCACCTGCCGAGTCTTGACGAAGAGCACCTTGCCACCACTGATGCGGTTGTCGGGACACAGTCCCAACCAGAACAACGGAATCCAGTGCACCCCGGTCGATTCCATGGCCACCGTTTTGATCTGGCAAGCCTTCAGCCAGTTGGCGGCGGCGTGCAGGTCTTCGGTGAACGTCGCGAAACGTCGCACCGGTTGCGCATCCCGCTCCGGGGGCACTGCAATGTAGACTTCGGTTGCTCCGACATCGATCCCGGCAGCATTTTGATTGAGGCAACGCAGCATCGGCTGAACGGTTCTCGGGCGCTTCAGTTTCCTCGAAAATAGCATCTCCTTAGGTGCCATGTGAGACGGCCCGGAACCGTGCACGCAAGTAATCTCCTAAACGGGATCGACAAGCCTCTGAACCGGGCAGTCGTCACCACTGGCTTGAGCACGAAGTCCGGGGCCACGCTAAAATACGGGCTCCGAAAAGGACGCACCATTGAACCTTCGGCCGACTTGCCGTCACCCATGGGCAGAACAAAGGGTAAATCCGCCGTCCGGCCGGTGTGTTCCTTTCCTTCTTGATTCGAGCCCAGCGCCAATCTTTTCCTAGAATCATCCTCTAGGGCCGACCAATCCTAAATAGATATTTTGAAGTTTCGCGCCAGCGATAAGGGTAGCGAGCGCATTCCCGGTCCGATCCAAAAAGAGAGACCAAACCCAGGTCACCCCCCTAAGTAACACGGATAAGAAACAGCCGGGACAGATTGTTCTTGGTTGCTGGTTGCAGTTCGTTGAAAATCGAACGGGGGCCAAGAGGGGTAAATGCGGAGTCACTATGTGCTTATCGCGCTCTGGTTGTTCTCTGCCTTCGCGGCGGCGCAAGAAGCGCATTTCCAGGTGCCGATAAACAACGGCGATACCCAGTTCAATGTCGATTTAACGTCGGTATCAAGCATGGCTGGGGCGAGCATCACAATCCGAAATAACGCCACAACCGATGTTTCGATGCCATGGATCAGCGCGGTTGGAACGATGCCTCCGTTGAGTGCTCAAGCGATCGTGGCCTCGATCACCCCAAGTGTTGCGAACGACGAGCAGTTTGCCGTCGCGGCCTGGCAATACGTGTCCAACCGGACATTCGGCTACTGCAGTGCTGGATCGCGGGGTGACGGTTCGGGACTCAGCAAAAATCCCATGCGAATCTTTTACGGCTATGGTTTCGGATGCTGCGAGCAGCAAGCTGAGATTTTGGGATGGCTGTGGTCGACCGCAGGCTACCAGGCTCGGATTGCCGTAATGAGCTTCCATACCGTGCCGGAGATTTATTACGGAAACGCCTGGCATATGCTGGATCCGAACCACCACGTGATCTACCGCAATCAGGATGGTTCGATCGCCAGCGTGGCACAGGTACTGGCCGACCCTACAATTGTCGCGAACACAGCCGATGCGAATGGACTGGACCCCATCGGCTGGCAAGCTTCAAAGATGGCTTCGTTGTATGCCGCCAACGCGAGCACGCTCCAGTATCAGAACATCAAGATCGACACGCCTGCACCCGCCGAAATTGTTCTGCACCCGCGCGCCAGCGTTCAGTTGATCAACGACAATCCATCGCCCACCACCTTTTTTGTGCAATACGGGACCGATCCGCCGGTGGGTCCGCACCAGGTGGAAAGCGCGGTTTTGCGTTGGCCGGTGAGATATTCCGACGCCTACTGGAAACAGTTGGTGACGTCATTTACCGGCGTATCGGCGACGACAGCTTCGGATGGGCGAGCGGCCTTGGTGGTCAGCACGGGCGGCACTGGATCGGTGATTTACAAGATCTCGAGTCCGTTTCCTACGTCGCAACTAACCGTGCAAGGAGAGTTCTTTGCTCAATCGGCATCGTCGATGACGGCGGCGTTTTCGGCTAATGGATCTTCGTGGTCGACCGCAGTACCGTTTCAAAGCTTATCGAAAACCGGCATCTTCACCGGAACAGCGGACCTGAGCCAGTATGCCGCGGGAGCTTACTCTTACTTCATCCGGGTAACTTTCAGCAACAGCACCGCAGGAAACGTCGGACTGTATGGATTGCTGTTTCGATCGAACGTGCAAATGGCGACGAGCGCTTTTCCCGCACTTAGTCCTGACGCTATCAACAGCCTGGAATACCGCGACACGTCGCCAGCGCAGCAATTTCGAAACCTGACGATTGATGTATCCGTTCCAGCGGACGTAGACGCTGGAACCCTGGCCGCCAGGGTCGCCACAGGAGTTTCACCTGCCACTCCCGCAGACATTCGCCTGCGGGGCCTGACTGCTGAGTCCATGGTTGCGGAGAGCGCCAAGTATTCTGTGGCGAGAAATGACCTGTCACAGAATCTAGTCGACGGCGATTCCTCTACGCTGGCCTATCCTGGATCAGCCAATATCGACTACATCGTGCACCTGAACGGGGCTTACCACGTGTCACAGGTCTCAATATGGTGGGGATATTTTGGAAGCAGTCCCTACGTCTCAACCTGGACACTGCTCGGCCGATCCTCGGCGACACAGCCCTGGCAGGTGTTGCAAAACGGCGTTACTCCAAACACGGCCCTGAGCGACGTGCCAATTTCGGCGGATGTGACAGACCTGCGGATATCGGCTTCATCGAACAATTGGATCGGCCTGTACGAAATGGAGGTTTACGGTCACGAGTCATTCCTGCCCTTCTCTGATATTTCGCGAACAGTGACTTCGAACGTTGCGGAAAATCTCGTTTACAGCGGCGAGAAGGGGTATTCGGCGGCAAACTTAATCGATGGGAATGGAGCCACTCTCGCTTATCCCGGCTCCCATAACGTCGATTATCAGGTATCGTTGGGAGCAAACTCTCATGTCACCGGCGCGAATGTGATCTGGGGATATTTCGGGTCGCGGCCGGAATATGTATCAAGTTGGTCCATCCTGGGTCTGAACAGCTCAGGTACATGGGACACGCTGGCGGGTGGCGGTACTCCGGGTGCGACCTCCACAGCGGCGTCCTTTGACACTTATGCGAGCGCATTGCGCCTGGTTGCGAACTCGGTTCCAAACTGGATTGGCGCTTACGAACTCTCGATTGCTGTCGCCAAGCCGATTGAACCGATCAGTGTCGTCTCGAACGTGGCGGAACTGGCGGCCTATGCCCATCCAGCCAGCAATTTGATTGACGGCAACGAGGATACCCTGGCATATCCTGCTCGCGCATTCTTCGATTACCAGCTAGATTTTGGCTCGAATACGTACCTCGACCAGGTAACTCTTGTGTGGGGAAGATATGGAACGAATCCCATTTACATTTCTTCCTGGGCTCTTTACGGACAACGCGACGGAGATTCGGCATGGGTGCCGATAGCACGCGGCGATTGTCCCAACGCCGTCAGTACCCTTGTGGGAATCGGGCATACCTACCGTCAACTCCGAATATCAGGGAACAGCACAGCGAATTGGATTGGGCTATACGAAGTCGAGGCGTATGGAGTGAACTTCTCATCCACATCGATCATCAAGCAAACCAATTCCAAATAGCGGTAGATCGGAGTTGCTCGGCGAACAATGTTTGTCGCGCTGTGTGGAATGAACCAAGAACCCGAAAGCTCGTCGCCGAGTTTGGGCCCGCGCCAGCTTACGTCGCTTCCAAAGATGCACGTGAAGTCCTCCGAGGCCACAGGTCCAGAAGAGGGCTGCGCCTTGTCCACTCAGCATTTCGAGTACTGCTTTCGAGAGGGTGCCCGAAGCTGATACTGACAACTTTGTCAGTAGGCGTGGCTTGGTCCCGTCGTTAAGCTTCTTTGAAGGATGGCGAATTCTCGTAAGCCGGTTCGAACCACGAATCGGTTTGTTCAAAGACTCGCGGTGATCCTTTGCTCACTGCTGCTCGCGATGGGAGACAGCACGTCTCTTCTTGGCCAACCACAGGAAACCGCGCCCGCACCTAAAGAAGCGAGTACCTCCCAAGAAAACACGAAACTCTCCGCCGACCAACTGGATTCTCTTGTCGCTCCCGTCGCACTTTATCCGGATCCTCTCCTGAGCCAGACATTGGTAGCTTCCACCTATCCGTTGGAAATAATCCAACTTCAGCAGTGGCTACAGAAGAACAAAAACCTAAAAGACAAGGAATTGACGGAAGCGGTAAAGAAAGAGGACTGGGATCCCAGCATCCAGGCCATGGCGCCGCTTCCTGACGTCGTCAAACAGTTGGCGGAGAACATCAAGTGGACGACTGACCTGGGAAACGCATTTCTGGCT
>Ga0335083_10004047_pt1 | contig 18765 bp, 24 predicted proteins | sample Lox_Sample_42_FD_206716 | JGI IMG/M metagenome (GOLD analysis project Ga0335083, IMG submission 206716) | Soil microbial communities from Loxahatchee National Wildlife Refuge, Florida, United States - Lox_Sample_4.2 | ecosystem: Environmental > Terrestrial > Soil > Wetlands | place: USA...
CGTGGTGCTGACGGGCGCGGGGCAGGGTTTCTGCGCCGGAGCCGACCTTGCGGAGTTCAAGGACCTGACGCCGGAAAACCGGGACCGGGTGGACGCACGCGCCGAGCTCACCATGCAGCTGCACCTCGCGTTCCCGCAGTTGGCAAAGCCGGTAGTGACCGCGGTCAACGGCGCCGCGATGGGCGGCGGCGCCGGGCTCGCGATCGCGGGAGACCTGGCCGTGATGGCCGAAGGCGCGACGCTCGGCTACCCGGAGGTGCGCCACGGCATCGTCGCCGCGATCGTGATGGCCAACCTCGCGCGCCAATGCGGCCGCAAGGCGGCCTTCGAGCTGGTCGCGCTCGGCCGCCCGATCGGCGCCTCCAGGGCTCTCGCACTGGGCCTGGTGAACGAGGTCGTGCCCGATGGGGAGGTTCTGGAGTTTTCCCTGGAAAAGGCGAAAGAACTGTCGAAGAACGAAACGCAGGCGATGGCCGCGACGAAGCGCCTGTTCCACGCCGCCGCCGACCTGCCGCTCGAGCAGGCGCTGCGGCTCGGGCGCGAGACCAACAAGCAGATGCGCGGCTTCCGCAAGGCATAGGCGCGCATGGGCGTCGCGCTCGCGCTTGCCGCGATGGTGTCGTTCGCCTCGAACATCCTCATCACGCGCTTCGCGGTGACGCGGATGGCGGTCGACGGCGGCTTCTTCGTCGTGCTCCTGAGCAACATCCTGTTTCCGCTGGCGCTGTTCTGCGTCGAGCTGGCGCTGCGCGCCGCGCCGCTCGCCTGGAACTGGAAGGCGGCGGGCCTATTCGCGCTCGCCGGCGTGATCGGCACCTACCTCGGGCGGCGGTTCCTGTTCGACGCCGTCGAGCTGCTCGGGCCCGCGCGCGCCAGCGTGTTCCACTCGACGGCGCCGGCGTTCGCGCTGGTCGGCGCCTGGCTGCTGGCGAACGAGCATCTCGGCGCCTACGAGCTGGCGCTGATGGCGGTCGTCTGGGCCGGGCTGTGGCTGACGCAGCCGCGCGCGGGCAGCGGCGCGGCGGGGCTGCCGCGCGAGACGCTGCGCAAGGGTATGCTCGCCGGCCTCGGCGCGGTCGCGGGCTTCGGCTTCGGCAACGTGCTGCGCGGCCTCGGCATGCGCGACTGGAACGAGGCGCTGCTCGGCGCGGTGCTGTCCTCGCTCGCGGCGCTGGTGCTGCAGGTCGCGACGACGCGCGACTGGGGGCGCATCGCGGCGCAGTTCCGCGCCGGGCGGCGCGGGGCGTTCGCGCTCTACGCCGGCTGCGGCGTCGCCACCTCCCTCGGCTCGGTGTTCGTGGCGATGGCGATGCGCCGCATGGAGATCGCGCTCGCGGTGCTGATCGTGCACACGACCCCGATCGTGATCTTCCCGGTGAGCGTGCTGCTGCTGAAAAACCGCGAGGCGGTGACGCCGCGCACGCTGCTCGGCGCGAGCCTGGTACTGGGCGGCATCGGCTTGCTCGCTTTCCGATGAATGTTCAAGAGAAAGGAGCCAGGTGAAACCTCTGGAAGGCCTCACCGTGCTCGACCTCTCGCGCGTGCTGGCGTGCCCGTTCGCCAGCATGATCCTCGCCGAGCTCGGCGCGCAGGTGATCAAGGTGGAGCAGCCGGGCTCGGGCGACGAGACGCGCGGCTTCGAGCCGCAGCTGGCGAAGGACAGCGCGTACTACTTCGCCTGCAACCGCTCCAAGGCCTCGATCACCGTCAACCTGCGCAGTGCCGCGGGGCAGGGCGTGGTGCGGGACCTCGCGCAGCAGGCCGACGTCCTGGTCGAGAACTTCCCCGTCGGCACGCTCGCGCGCTACGCGCTCGACTTCGCGACGCTTTCCGGCCTGAACCCGCGCCTGGTCTACGTCTCGTGCACCGGCTTCGGCCAGACCGGGCCGTACGCGCCGAGGAAGGGCTACGACACGGTGTTCCAGGCGATGGGCGGGCTGATGAGCCTCACCGGCGAGAAGGGCGGAGGCCCGGTGAAGCCCGGGCTGCCGGTCGCCGACCTGACCTCGGGCCTGTGGGTCGCGGTCGGCATCCTCGCCATGCTCGCCGGGCGCGAGAAGACCAGGCGCGGCGCGTACCTCGACTTCTCGATGCTCGACGGGCAGGTGAGCCTGCTGACGCTCGCCGCCGCGCGCTACTTCGCGCTCGGCGAGGTCCCGCCGCGCCTCGGCACCGAGCACCCCGGGCGCGTGCCCTCGGCCACGTTCCGCTGCAAGGACGGCCGCTTCGCGCACATCACCGCGAGCGACCAGCACTGGAAGCCGCTCTGCGACGCCCTGGGCCTCAGCTTCGATCTCGATCTCTCGACCAACGAGAAGCGCGTCGAGCATCGGGACCGGATCATGGATTCTCTTTCCAGGAGAATTCTGGCAATGCAAAGACATGAGCTGCTTTCGCGCCTGGACGCGGCCGGCGTTCCGGTCGGGCCGGTGAACGACGTCGCCGAGGTGCTCGCCGACCCGCACGTCAGGGCGCGCGGCCTGGTGGGCAGCTTCGACTACCCGGGGGTGGGGGAATTCCGCGCCCTCGGTCTGCCGTACCGGTTCCTCGGCTGGGACGACCCTCAGATCGGCGCGCCGCCGCCGCTCGGCGCGGACACCGACCGCATCCTCGCCGAGAAGCTCGGCTATCCGGAGGAGCGGATCCGGAAGCTGAGGAGCGAGAAGGCGATATGAGCGCCGTGCTGTGCTCGGTCGGCGCGGGCGTGGCGACGCTGACGCTCAACCGGCCGGAGAGCCGCAACGCGCTGAACCTGGAGATGTGCGAGCTGCTGCTCGGGTTCTGCCGCGACATTGCCGCGGGCGAGGACGTCCGCCTCGCGCTGGTCCGCGGCAACGGCCCCGTCTTCTGCGCCGGAGCCGACCTGAAGGAGCGCCAGGGCATGAGCGCGGAGCAGGTGCGCGAGCGGCGCATGAAGGCGTTCGCGGCGTACGCGGCGCTGGAGGCGCTGCCGATGCCGGCGGTGGCGGTGGTCGAGGGCCCGGCAGTCGGCTCAGGCTGCGAGATCGCCGCGGCCTGCGATTTCATCGTCGCCACGCCCGCGGCGAGCTTCCGCACGCCGGAAGCGACCCGCGGCACCGTGGGCGCGACGCAGCGCCTGCCGCGCATCCTCGGCAAGCGCCTCGCCAAGGACCTGATGCTGACCGGACGCAGCTTGAGCGCCGGGGAGGCCCTCGCGGCGGGGCTGGTGTCGCGATTGGTCGCGGAAGCGAAGCTGGACGAGACCCTTGAAGAGATAAAGGACGGGATCCTGAAGGCCCCTCAACAGTCGCTGCGGCTCGCCAAGCGCTGCATCGACAAGGGCGTGGAGCTCGACCCGCAGGGCGCGCTGCAGGCCGAGATTGCGGCGATCGACGAGCAGCTCGCGAGCGGGCAATGGATGGGGCGCAAGTGAGCTGGACCCCGAGGACCCTGGGCGAGGTCCTTCTGTCGAGGGACGGCGCAGCGCAAGCGCTCGTGACGCCCACGGCCCGCCTGAGCTACGACGCATTGAAGCAAAGGGCGAGAGGCGCCGCGGGCGCGATGCAGGCGCTCGGCATCGGCAAGGGCGATCGCGTCGCGATCCTGCTGCCGAACGGCGAGGACTGGCTGGCGCTGTTCTACGGCGCCGCGCTGATCGGCGCCGTGACGGTGCCGGTGAATACCCGCTTCAAGGCCGCCGAGATCGCCTTCTGCCTGGAGCGCTCGGGGGCGAAGGCGCTTTTCTACGTCGGCCGGTTCCTGAGCAACGACTACGGCGCGATGGTGAAGGAGATCGGGTTTGATCTTGCGGTCGACATCTCGATCCGGGAAATGAATGGCGGCTTCGAGCCCGTCGAGGCGAGTCCCGACGACCTGCTGCTGATCCAGTTCACCTCCGGCACCACGGCGTACCCGAAGGGCGCGATGCTGACGCACGACAACATGCTGCGCAACGCGTGGGCGGCGGGAGCGCGCATCGGCATCCGCGCCGAGGACCGCTATTTCAACTGCCGGCCGTTCTTCCACGTCGGCGGCTCCACGCTCTCGGCGCTGATGTCGCTGGTCTACGGCGCCTGCCTGGTGACGCTGCCGACCTTCGAGGCCGGCGCCGCGCTCGAGGCGATGGAGCGCGAGCGCTGCACGCTCACCAGCGGCAACGACACGATTTTCCAGATGCTGATGGGGCACGCCGATTTCGCCGCCCGGCGGCTGTCGCTGCGCGGCGGCTGGGCGGCGGCGGGCCCGCAGACCATGCGCGCGATCATCGACCGGCTTGGCATGAGGTCGGTGTGCGCGGCCTACGGACTGTCGGAGGCCTCGCCCAACGTGGCGATGAGCGACTGGCGCGAGCCGGAGGAGGTGCGCGTCGCCGGGCTCGCGCTGCCGCTTCCCGGGCTGGAAGTCCGGATCTCGGAGGAAGGCGAGATCCAGGTCCGCGGCTGGAGCCTGATGCGCGGCTACGTCGGCGACCCGGGAGCGACCGCGAAGGCGTTCACCGCCGACGGCTGGCTGCGCACCGGCGACCTCGGCGAGCTGACCGCCGACGGCCGGCTGCGCATGTCGGGACGCCTGAAGGACGTGTTCCGCGTCGGCGGCGAGAACGTGGCGCCGGCCGAGGTCGAGGAGGTGCTGCTGGCGCACCCCGCGGTGGAAACCGCGCAGGTGGTCGGGGTGCCGGATGCGCGGCTGGGCGAGGTGGGCTTCGCCTTCGTCTCGCTTCGTTCGGGGAAGAAGGCCTCCGAGCGCGACCTGCTGGAATGGGCCCGCCAGCGCTGCGCCAACTTCCGGGTGCCTCGCTACCTGCGAATCGTGGACGGATTCGAGGCGATCGGCATGACGGCGAGCGGCAAGGTGCAGAAGGCGAAGCTGCGCGCGCACGCGCTGCAGGAGCTGGGACTTTGATCGGGCACGCGCGGGCGTAGTGGAGCCGGCCGTCCTCGTCCTGTCGCTCGCCGCCTTCGCCAGCGCCGGGGCGCTGCGCGCGGTGGACCCGCTGTTGCCGCTGCTCGCGGCGCACTTCGGCACCACCGCGGGCGGGGCGTCGGCGGCGATCACCGCTTTCGCCGTCGCCTACGGCGCGCTGCAGGTGGTGAACGGGCCGCTCGGCGACCGCGTCGGCAAGTACCGGATGGTGTTCATCGTCACCGCGATCTCCGCGGCCGGCAACCTGGCGTGCGCGCTCGCGCCGCCGGCGCGTGCGAGCCGCTCGCGAGCTCGGTCGCGCGCATGGCGGGCCTGGTGCGCCGCCCGTGGGTGCGCGTCTTGCTCGTCACCGTGTTCGCGGAGGGTGCGCTGTTCTACGGCGCGCTCGCCTTCACCGCGCTGCACGGGCACCGCGACCTCGGCATGAGCCTCGCGGCGAGCGGGGCGCTGGTGGCCGCGCTCGCCGCGGGAGGGCTGGTCTACGCGGCGGTCTCGGGCGGCTCGTGCCGCGCATCGGCGAGCGCGGCCTGGTGCTCGCCGGCGGCGCCTGCCTCGGGCTCGGGTACCTGGGCCTCGCGCTCGCGCCCGGCGCCGGGCTCGCCGCGCTTTCGGTGGCGGTGCTCGGCATGGGGCTGTACATGCCGCACAACACGCTGCAGGTGCACGCCACGCAGATGGCGCCGGAGGCGCGCGGCGCGGCGGTGGCGCTGTTCGCGTTCTGCCTGTTCACCGGGCAGTCGGCGGGCGTGTGGCTGGGCGCGCGTGTGGTGGACGCCGCCGGCACTCTGCCGGTGTTCGGCGCCGCCGCCGCCGGATCGCCGCTGAGCGCGGCGCGCGTCAGGCGATGATCGCGATTACCGTGCCCTCGCTCACCATGTCGCCTTCGGCCACGCGCAGCTCGACGAGCTGACCGGCCCGCGGCGCGGCCACCGGGATCTCCATCTTCATGGACTCGAGGACCAGGATCACCTCCTCGGAGGCGAGCGCCGCGCCGGCTCGCGCCTCGATCTTCCACACCTTGCCCGCGACTTCGGCCACCACCTCGATTCGCTTCACGCCGGCTTCCTCCCGAACTCGCGCTCCTGCAGCGCGCGCCACATCAGCTTGCCCGAGGGCGTGCGCGGCAGGGCGTCGGTGAACTCGATCTTGCGCGGCACCTTGTACGCCGCCATCTGCGCGCGCGACCAGGCCTCGATGTCCTGCGCGGCCACCTTCCCGAGAAAATCATCCTTCAGGACGACGACGGCCTTCACCGTTTCGCCGCGGCGCGCGTCGGGCGAGGCGATGATGCAGCATTCCTTGATCGCGGGATGCCGGTACATCGCCGCCTCCACCTCGGCCGGCCAGACCTTGAAGCCGGCGGCGTTGATCATGCGCTTGAGGCGGTCCGAGATGTAGAAGTAGCCGTCCGGGTCGGCACGCCCGAGGTCGCCGGTGCGGAAGAACCTTCCCGTCTCGCCTTCGACCTCGCACCAGGAGTCGCGGTACGCCTTCTCGTTCTTCCAGTAGCCGGCGAGGAGCTGCGGCCCGCGCACCACGATCTCTCCCTGCTCCCCGGCATCCATCGCCGTGAAGCGGTCCGGATCGACGACCAGGGCGTCGGTATCGAAGGTCGGGATGCCGAGGCACTGCTTCTTCGGATTCTGCGGCGGGTTGATGTGCGTCTGCGAGATGGTCTCGGTCATGCCGTAGCCCTCGATGTAGCGCACGCCGCACACCTCGTAGAGCTTCTGCGCGATCGCCTCGGGCATCGCCGCGCCGCCGCCGAAGATCCATTTCATCGAGCCGAGGTCGTGCTCCAGCGCTCCGGGGTGCGAGAGCAGGTCCACCACCATCGTCGGCACGTTGTCCCAGTGCGTGCAGCGGTGGCGCTCGACCAGTCCCGCCGCCGCCAGCGGGTCCCAGCGGCGCTGGATCACCATCGTGCCGCCCGCCCAGACCGTGGCGAGGAAGCTGTGGATCATGCCGGTGACGTGGAAGAAGGGCGCCGTCGCGAGCGCAACGGCCTTGTCGTCGATGTGCTTCCAGGCGGCGGCGCCCACGACGCTGTGCAGCACCGTCGCATGCGTGTGCATGCAGCCCTTCGGGTTCCCGGTGCTGCCCGAGGTGTAGGGCATGACGCAGAGCGCGTCGGGATCGGGCTCGGGCTTGAGATTGTCGTGAGCTGGCTGCCGTTGCCCGACCTGCCTGAGAAGAAGCAATTCGTCCAGAGGCAGGCCCGAGAACCTCGAAACCAGGTCTTCCTCGGTAAGCGCGACCCGGGCGTCGCTGTCGGCAGCGTAGTGGCGCAGCTCGGCCGCCACGTTCATCGGGCTCACCGGCACCACCACCGCGCCCGCGCGCAGGATGCCGAGGAAGGCGATCACGAAGTCGAGCCCGTTCTGCATGCAGAGCAGCACGCGCTCGCCCGGCGCGACCCCGCAGGCGAGCTGCAGATGCGCGGCCAGGCTTTCGACTTTGCCCCTCAATTCCCCGTATGAAATCGAAGTGCCCTCGAACACCGCGGCGACCTTCTCGGGATTCCTCGCGGCCGAGTCCTCGAACATCTTCGAAAGGGTGGTGCGCGGCGCGCGCAGCGAGCGCGGCATGCCGGGCGGCCAGTGGCCGAAGTGGCGGGGCTCCATTCCGCCCGAGAGTATAGTGGCGCCGGGAGGCCGGCCTGGAACATACATTCCTGCTCCGCGAAGGCTTGTGGCGCTGCGAGGGCGAGTTCCACGACGGCGTTGGCGGCCTCACCGCGGTGCAGGGCGAGGCGCACATCCGGCACTACCCCGACAAGTGGGTCTACGAGGGCGTGCTGCGCATGCAGACCTCGTCGCCGGCCGAGCATCGCACGCTGTACGAGATCCAGCCTTTCGCGCCCGGCAACATCGCGACGCCGTGGACCTCGAAGAGCGCCTCGTTCGGCACGCTGCACGGGCGCTTCATCCTGCTCGGCGACGCGATCCTGTCGGTCTACGAATCCGCGACCGGGCGCTACCGCGGCCAGGACACGATCCTGCGCCGTGACGAGCGCCGCTACGGCGCGCGCGGCGCGCTGTTCGACGGCGGCAAGCTGGTCTCGGCCTGGTCCTTCGAGCTCACCCGCACCTGACGAAAAACGCCGAAAAACGGGGTCTGACCCCATTTTTCGCCATTTTTCGCTTTCAGAGCCGGGAGAGGTCGGGCATGGCGATGGGATGCGCGGACTCGAAGGCGCGCGCGGCGCGCAGCACCAGCGCATCGGCGTAGCGCGGCCCTACGATGTGCAGGCCCACGGGGAGTCCCTTCTTCGTCAAGCCGCAAGGAACCGTCGCGGCGGGTTGCTGGGTCAGGTTGAAGGGGTAGGTGAACGGCGTCCAGTCGGTCCAGCGCTTCTCCTTCAGCAGGTTCGAGACCTCGCGGCCGGCGGCGAAGGCGGGCAGGGGCAGCGTCGGCGTGAGCAGCAGGTCGTACTTCTCGTGGAACGCGTTCATGCGCAGCCCGAGCGCGCCGCGCTGCTGGATCGCATCCATGTACTGGCGCAGCGAGACTTTCTCGCCCTGGCGCGCGGTCTCGAGCAGCCCGGGGTCCATCAGCCGGCGCTTCGCCGGCGCGATGCCGCGCACGATGGCCGCGGCGCCCGGAAACCAGTGGCGCGCGAACAGCGCCAGCTGGTCGTCGAATCCGGGGTCCTGCGCCTCCACGCGGGCGCCGAGATCTGAGAACGTCCTGACCGCGGCCTTCACCAGCCGCAGAACTTCGGCGTCCACCTTCGCGTAGCCGAGGTCCTCGGAGAAGGCGACTCGCAATCCGCGCACGCCGTCCTCGAGCCCGATGCGGTAGTCGCGCCCGTCGGCCGGCAGCTGGTGCCAGTCACGCGCGTCGGGCAGCGTCAGCACGTTCATCATCAGCGCCGCGTCCGCCACCGAGCGCGTCATCGGCCCGACGTGCGCGACCGTTCCCATCGGCGACAGCGGCCACGCCGGCACGCGCCCGAACGAGGGCTTGTGGCCGAACAGCCCGGTGAAGCCGCAGGGGATGCGGATCGAGCCGCCGCCGTCGGTGCCCACGGTGAGCGGGCCCATGCCGGCGGCTACCGCCGCCGCGCCGCCGCCGGAGGAGCCGCCGGGCGTCATCTTCGGGTTCCAAGGATTGCGCGTGACGCCGGTGAGCGGGCTGTCGGTGACGCCCTTCCAGCCGAATTCCGGCGTGGTGGTCTTGCCGAGCAGCACCGCGCCGTGCTCGCGCAGGCGCGCCACGCACGGCGCGTCGTCGCGCCACGGCCCTTTCGGGTCGATGGCGCGCGAGCCGCGCAGCGTCGGCCACCCGCGGGTCAGGAGCAGGTCCTTGATCGATACCGGCACCCCGTCCAGCAGCCCGTTCGGCTCGCCTTTGCGCCAGCGCTGCTCGGACTTGCGCGCTTCGCGGATCGCCGCGTCGGCGTCGACGACGCAGAACGCGTTCAGGAGCGGGTTGAGCTTCTCGATCCGGGAGAGCACCGCGCGCGCCGCCTCCACCGGGGAGAGCTTCCTGCAGCGGTAGAGCGCGAGCAGTTCGGTGGCGCTGAGGGCACAGGGGTCGGTTTTCATGCCGCGATTGTAGCCAGACGGGGGCGCGGCGCCCGGTTGCATACAATCGCCGCATGCAGCTGCTCTCGGACCCGCAGGCCTGGATCGCCTTCGCCACGCTCACGGCGCTCGAGCTGGTGCTCGGCATCGACAACATCGTGTTCGTCTCGATCCTGGTGGACAAGCTGCCGCCGGCGCGGCGCGAGCTGGCACGCCGCATCGGCCTGCTCGGCGCGATGTTCATGCGCATCGGGCTGCTGCTGGTGCTGGCGTGGATCATCCGCCTGACGGCGCCGCTGCTCACGGTGCTGGGGGAGGAGATTTCCGGGCGCGACCTGATCCTGATCGGCGGCGGCCTGTTCCTGCTGTGGAAGAGCGTGAAGGAGATCCACCAGCTGCTCGAGGGCGTAGAGGGCGAGCGCTCGGCCGCGGTGCGCGCCACCTTCGCCGGCGTCATCGCGCAGGTGACGGTGGTCGACATGGTGTTCTCGCTCGACTCTATCATCACGGCGGTCGGCATGGTGGACCGGATCGAGGTGATGGTCGCCGCGGTGGTCGCGTCGGTGGGGCTGATGATGCTGTTCGCGGGGCCGATCGGGCGCTTCATCTCGGCGCACCCAACGGTCAAGATGCTGGCGCTCGCTTTCCTGGTGGTGATCGGCGTGCTGCTGGTTGCGGCGGGGTTCGACCACGAGGTGCCGAAGGGCTACGTTTATTTCGCGATGGCGTTCTCGGTGGCGGTCGAGATCCTGAACTTGCGGCTGCGCCGGCGCGCAGCGCAGCCGGTGCACCTGCACGAGCCGTACGCCCGCGACGAGCGCGGCGACTAGCCCTCCAGCCCCAGTGCGCGCCGCGTGCCGAAGAGCCACGCGCCGCCGAGCGCGGGCGGCAGCTGCACGGCGTAGAGGTCCTTGCGGACGCGCCGCAGCGGCAGGCCGAGCATTTCGCAGCGCGAGACCAGCTCGCCGGTGGCGCGGCATTCGAGCGCGATGCCGGCGAGCGCGGGCGCGGCCGGGGCGTCGCCGAGGAGCTCCGCCCAGCGCTCGCGCGTGCCGATCAGCAAGTCGCCCCGGCTGGCGCGCAGGTGCACGTAGTCGCCCGCCGGGCGCGGCAGCAGCGCCGCGAAATGGGCCCATCGTGCGGCCGTCTCGACCGGATCGTCGGCAACCACGAAGACGCACGCGAGCTTCACCGCTCCGCAGCGATGCGCGAGATGCCGCGGCTGCCAGATGGCCTCGGGGGTCAGGTGCTGGACGTACTGGATGCGTCCTTCCGGCATCTTCTCCGGCGCCGCCCGCACGACCTTGAACTGCACCTTGGTGCCCGCGTCCACGTCCCTGGAAAGCTCCACCAGCGGCAGCGGCTCGAAGCCGTGCTCGGAGAGGCGGCGGTGCTCGCCCTCGGCGTCGGGGGTGCCGAGGCAGCAGAGGTGCACGCCCGGATAGCGCGCCATCGAGGCGCGCAGGCGCTGCGCGTTCGGCGTGTCGGCCGTCGGCGCCAGGATCTCGATATAGCCCTGCTCGAGCATCACGCACACGTTCGAGGTGCCCGCCGGCCCGTCCTGCGTGCGCTGCGCCGATTCCGGCGTCACGGCGAAGCCGAGCGCCCCGAGCACGCGCGCCGCCGCGCCGAGGTCCGGCACGAAATGCGCGACGTGGTCGACGAAGAGCTCGCCGGGCAGCGGAATCTGCGCTTGCGGTGTCATCGGAAGGGCGCCGTTTTTGGCTAATATAGCTGCCGTGATCGAACGCGGCCATCACGACATGGGCGGCCTCCCGGCCGGCAAGGTCGAGCGCACCGAGCACGACTACGCCGAGTGGGAGCGGCGCGTGGACGCGCTGATGGTGCTGCTCTCGCGCCTGCGCGGCGGCCGCCGGCAGATGACCGTGGACGAGCTGCGCAAGAACATCGAGGCGATCCCGCCCGAGGACTACGACCGGCTCGGCTACTACGAGCGCTGGATCACCTCGCTCACCCAGACCATGATCCAGCGAGGCGTCATCACGACCGAGGAGCTGGGCCGCAAGATGGAGGAGGTGGCGAAGCGTGGCTGAAAACGTGGTCTGTCCCTGTTTTTCGGTGGGCGTGCGGGTGCGCGTGCGAAAGGCGTATCCGCTGGGGCATATCCGGACGCCGTACTACATCCGCGGCGCGAGCGGCGTGATCGAGCGGCTGTGCGGCGCCTTCGGCAACCCCGAGGAGCTGGCGCAGCAGAGGAGCGGCGAGCCGAAGCAGCCGCTGTACCGCGTGCGCTTCCGGCAGCAGGACGTCTGGCCCGGCTACCGCGGCGGCGACGGCGACACGCTCGACGTGGAGATCTTCCAGCACTGGCTCGAATGAAGGACAGCGGCAGCTACCAGCCGTACAGCTACTTCCAGCTGATGGAGGTGAGCCTGCGCGAGCTGCTGGTGGAAAAGGGCGTCGTCACCGAGGCCGAGGTCGCCGCGGCGGTGGAGGACATGCGCCGGCGCACGCCCGAGCGCGGCGCCGGGGTCGTGGCCCGGGCCTGGCTGGACCGGGACTTCAAGGCGAAGCTTCTCGAGAACGGGACCGAAGCCTGCGAGCAGGTCGGCCTGGACGTGCCGGCGCTCAAGCTGGTGGTGGTCGAGAACACGCCCGGGGTGCACAACGTGATCGTCTGCACCCTGTGCTCGTGCTATCCGAGGATGCTGCTCGGCATCCCACCCGACTGGTACAAGTCGCACGCCTACCGCTCGCGCGTGGTGCGCGAGCCGAGGACCGTCCTCGCCGAGTTCGGCCTGAGCCTGGACGAAGCGACGACTGTAAGAGTCCACGATTCGACCGCCGACATGCGCTACCTGGTGCTGCCGATGCGGCCGGCCGGCACCGAGGGCTGGAGCGAGGAGCGGCTCGCCGCGCTCGTCACCCGCGACTGCATGATCGGCGTCGCCGTCCCCAGGCTGCCCTGAAGAAGCTGCTCAAGTCGCTGCGCCTCGCGCCTCTCGGCGACGCGGCGGTCTACGCGGAGTTCGGCGACCGGCTCGACCTCGAGCTGAACGCGTCGCTGCAGGCGCTCGCGGCGGCGCTGCGCGCGCGCGCGCTGCCGTGGATCGGCGACGTGGTGCCGTCGCTCTGCGGCATCGCGCTGCACCTGGACGTCGATCATCCCGATGCCCCCGCGGCGCCGCTCGAGCCGGTGCGGGCGCTGCTCGAAGACTGCTTCAAGGCGGCGTCGAAGTTCGAGGACGCCGGCCGCACCGTCGAGGTGCCGGTGTGCTACGACCGCGAGCTGGGTCTGGACTTGCCGGAGATTGCGAAGCGCCTCTCCCTTTCCGAAGCCGAGATTGCCAGAAGGCACTCGAAGAGCGAGCACGTCGTGCTGATGGTGGGCTTCTCGCCCGGGCAGCCCTATATCGGCGGGCTCGACCCGAAGCTGGCGGTGCCGCGCCGCGCGACGCCGCGCACGCGCGTTCCCGCCGGCGCGGTCGCCATCGCCAACGCGCAGACCGCGGTCTATTCCTACGAGACGCCCGGCGGCTGGAACGTGATCGGGCGCACGCCGCTGGCGGTGTTCGACCCGGCGCGCGAGCCGCCGAGCCTGTTTGCGCCCGGCGACCGCGTGCGCTTCGTGCCGATCGGCCTCGCCGAGTACCGCGCCGCCGCGGCGGAGGCCGCGGCGTGAGCCTGCTGGTGCGCCGGCCGGGGCTCCTCACCACGGTGCAGGATCGCGGGCGCTTCGGCCTGCAGCACCTCGGCGTGGTGCCTTCCGGCGCCATGGACCCGGTCGCGCTCGAGCTGGCGAACGGGCTGGTGGGCAACCGGGGCGACGAGGCCGCGCTCGAGCTCACGGTGCTCGGGCCGGAGCTCGAGTTCCGCAGCGAGGCGCTGGTCGCGCTCTGCGGCGCGCCGTTCGAGGCGCGGCTCGACGGCCGGCCGCTGCCGCTCGACCGGCCGGTGCTGGTGCGCAGCGGCTCGGTGCTCGCGGCGCGGCGCGCCACCCGCGGCGCCCGCGCCTACCTCGCGGTGGCAGGCGGCATCGCGGCCGCGCCGGTGCTCGGCAGCCGCAGCACCTTCCTGCCGGCGCGCTTCGGCGGCTTCGAGGGCCGCGCGCTGCGTAGTGGAGATGTATTGGATTTGACAGAGAATTGTTCAGCTATCTCGCTCGAGCGTTTTGAACGGCTGGATCAAAGGAGAAAGATGAGCGGCATTGAAACTGTCCCTTGGAGCGCGCCGGCGCTGACCGCGCCCGAGCACGAGCCGATCGTGATCCACGCCATGGAAGGGCGGCACCGCGACGCGTTCGACACCGCCTCGCAGCGTGCCTTCTTCGAGGCGACCTGGAAGGTGTCGCCCGATTCCAACCGCATGGGATTCCGCCTGGCGGGACCCGTACTGGCGCGCGCCGAATCCGCCGAGATACTATCGGAGCCGACCTGCCTGGGCACGGTGCAGGTGCCGGCGAACGGGCTGCCGATCGCGCTGATGGCCGACCACCAGACCACCGGCGGCTATCCCAAGATCGCGGAGATCGCGAGCGCCGACGTGCCGAGGCTGGCGCAGCTCGCGCCGGGCGGCGCGCTGCGCTTCGCGCGCTGCACGCTGGAGCAGGCGCAGGAGCTGCGCCGGGCGCTGCGCCGGCGAGTGGCGGCGGCTCTGCGAGCGGTGGCCTGGGCGTACGGGCAATGAGACGGGAATGAAGACGATCGACCTCAACTGCGACATGGGCGAGAGCTTCGGCGCCTGGAAGATGGGCGACGATGCGGCCGTGATGCCCTACATCACCTCCGCGAACATCGCCTGCGGCTTCCACGCCGGCGATCCGGCCACGATCCGCCGGACGGTGCGGCTCGCGGCCGACCACGGCGTCGCGATCGGCGCGCACCCGTCGCTGCCCGACCTGATGGGCTTCGGCCGCCGCACGATGCGTATCTCGCCGCAGGAAATGTACGACCTCGTCGTCTACCAGGCCGGCGCGGTGGAAGCCTTCGCGCGCGCCGTCGGCGCGAAGCTGCACCACGTCAAGTGCCACGGCGCGCTCTACAACATGGCGGCGATGGACGAGGGGCTGTCCGAGGCGATGATCCGGGCGGCGCGGGACTTGGGGGAAGGGATTTTTCTCTACGTCTTGTCCAACAGTAAAACCTTTGACATGGGAAAAAAGCAAAACGTCCGCGTCGTCGGCGAAGTGTTCGCCGACCGCGGCTACTCGGACGACGGCACGCTCGCGCCGCGCGACAAGCCGGGCGGCATGATCGAGGACGCCGCCGCCTCGGCGAAGCAGGCGCTGGCGATGGTCGAGGAGGGCTACGTGACCAGCCTCTCCGGCAGGCGCGTGCCGGTCGCCGCCGACACCATGTGCCTGCACGGCGACCAGCCGGGCGCCGTCGCGTTCGCGAAGAATCTGAGGAAAGCATTTGCCGAAAGGGAGATCCACATTGCAGCCCCCTGAGCTTTTCCGTCCCATCCGGCTCGGCGGCGTGACGCTGCCGAACCGCATCTGCGTCTCGCCGATGTGCCAGTACTCGGCCTGCGACGGCACCATGACCGACTGGCACCTGGCGCACCTCGCGAGCATGGCGATCTCGGGCGCGGGCCTGGTCATGGTCGAGGCGACCGGCGTCACGCGCGAGGGCCGCATCTCGCACGGCTGCACCGGCCTCTACAGCGACGAGAACGAGGCGGCGATGAAGCGCGTGGTGGACGCCTGCCGGCGCCTGAGCCGCTCGCCGATCGGCATCCAGCTCGCGCACGCCGGCCGCAAGGGCTCGGCGAGCGTGCCCTGGAAGGGCGGCAAGGCGCTCGGCCCGGGCGAATCGCCCTGGCCCACGCTCGCGCCTTCGGCGATCCCCTACGACGAGGGGTGGCCTACGCCGCAGGAGCTCTCGGTGTCTGGCCTGGCCGAGCTGAAGAACGCCTTCGTAGACGCCGCGAAGCGGGCGCTGCGAGCCGGCTTCGACCTCGTAGAGATGCACTCGGCGCACGGCTACCTGCTGCACGAGTTCGTCTCGCCGCTCTCCAACAAGCGCGCCGACCAGTACGGCGGCAGCGCCGAGAACCGCATGCGCTTCCCGCTCGAGGTGGCACAGGCGCTGCGCGAGGCCTGGCCGCGCGAGCGCGCGCTCGGCGCGCGCATCAGCGCGAGCAGCTGGATCGAGGGGCAGCCCGAGCTCGAGGACGCCGTCGCCTACGCGAAGCGGCTGAAGCAGGTCGGCTTCGACTACGTCTGCGTTTCGTCCGGGGCGCTGCTGCCGCAGCAGCGCATGAAGGTCGAGCCCGGCTACAACGTTTCGTTTGGGGCGCGCATCCGCAGGGATGCCGGCATCGCCACGCGCACCGTGGGCATGATCGTGGACCCGGATTTCGCGCAGCAGATCGTCGCCTCGGGCAAGGCCGACATGATCGCGATCGCGCGGGCGCTGCTCGACAACCCGCGCTGGGTCTGGCATGCGGCCGAGCGCTTCGGCGTCAAGCTCGACTACCCGCCGCAGTACGCCCGGGTGCACGCGTCGCTGTGGCCTGGCGCGGCGCTGGCGCGGCCGAAGGAAACGGCGTGAGCGTCGTCTACTTCGACACCGAGCGGCGCGACCGCGCGCTCTTCCCCCACGACCTGTTCAAGGGACTGGTGGCGCCGCGACCGATCGGCTGGATCTCGACCATGAGCAAGGCCGGCCAGGTGAACCTCGCGCCTACAGCTTCTTCAACGGCGTGCTGAGCCGGCCGCAGATCGTCGGCTTCTGCAGCGAGAGCGAGAAGGACTCGGCCGCGTTCGCCATCGAGTCGGGCGAGTTCTGCTGGAGCATGGCCACCTGGGAGCTGCGCGAGAAGATGAACGCCACCTCGGCGGGCCTCGAGCGCGGCGAAAGCGAGTTCGCCTTCGCCGGCCTTGCCGCGGCGCCGTGCCGCCGGGTGCGCGCGCCGCGCGTCGCCGCCTCGCCCGCGGCGATGGAGTGCAAGGTGACGCAGGTGGTGCGCGTGCTGGACCTGGAAGGACGCGAGACCGGCGGCGTCGTGGTCTACGGCCAGGTCGTGGGCTTCCACATCGACACCCGCTTCATGAAGAACGGGCGCTTCGACCTCGCCGCGGTGAAGCCGATCGCGCGCTGCGGCTACGACGAGTACGCCGTAGTCGAGGGCGTGTTCTCGATGCAGCGCCCCGCCGGCGGCGGCAACGCCTTCGGCGCCGACAAGGCGGCCTGAGGGGAATTCGTTCCTTTAGCTTCCCGGGTGGCGCGAGCGCCACGCCTCAGCGAGCACCGCGAAGTTCTCCGGCTGGGTCTCGAAGCTCCACTCGTCCTTCGGGATCTTCACCCACGGCTGCGCGCTGCGCACCCAGATGTGCCCGACCGGCTCGCTCTGCTTGGTGTCGTCGAGCGTCGATTGCAGCTCCACGCGCGCCGGCTCGCCCTGCGCCACCTCGATCGAGGCGCGCTTTACCCACATCGACAGGTTGAACGCGCTGCCGGAGCGCTTCTGGCAGTCGGTGCAGTGGCAGGCGTAGAACATGATCGGCGGCTCCGTGACGCGGTACTGCACCGCCCCGCATAGGCAGCGGCCGCCGAACGGAAGCTTCACTTGCCGCACCCCGTCATCGCTCCGATATTCATGCCGCCTCCCGTTGCCGGGATTCTAGCCGGGCGGGCTAGGAGGGCAGGTCGTCGAGCAGCGGCGCCCAGGCGGTGTCGACGATCTTGGTGAAGCCTGAGGGGGTGGGGTGGAGCTCGTTGGCCCAGTCGGTCGCCGCGAGGGTGCCGCGCGAGTCCACGAGCAGGACGTGGTCGGGGTAGTCCTTCTGCACGGCGGCGAGGGCGTCGCTGAAGAGGTTGATGAGGTAGTCGACGGCGAGCGGCTGCACCGCGGCGGGCACGTGCACGGCGTCCATCGGGTCCCTGAGCCAGTGGCCGAAGCCGAGGAAGCCCTTGCCGGTGGGGATAGCGAAATCGTAGTTGTGCGCGTACACGAGGGCCGTTGGACAGTACTTCGTGACTTCGGCGAGGAGGGTGCGGTAGGCGTCGCTCACCTGGTGGAACATGAGGCTCTCCACGGCTTGCGTGTTGAAGCAGTCTTCGCCCGTCGCCGCGCCGGAGCACTCGGACTTGAGGATGCGAAGCATGTCGTCCATGCCGGCGAAATCGTTGCCGCCCGCGGAGAGCAGCACGGCCTGCAGCGTGCTCTTGTAGCCGCGCAGCGCGAAGCGGAAGTCCTTCAGCCACTGCCCGGCGGCGAGCTCGCGCGCCTCGGCGCCGACCTTGCCCTGGCAGAGGATGGTCTTGCCGCCCGCCCAGTGGTTCCAGATCGGGTTGAGCAGGTTGTTGAAGGGGTAGCAGAACCAGGAGTCGCCGAGCGCGAGCACCTTTGGCAGCTTCGCGTCCGCGAGCATCGCGTCTTCGTCCCAGTACGGGCCGGTCTCCATGCGCGAAGCCTACGCGCGCCGCGCGGCCCGCGCTTATCGCGGAATCCGGAACTAGGCTAGCCGTGCTTGACGGCGGCGGCGAAGAGCTGCTCCACCGCGGCGCGGTCGAAGCGGTATTCGTGGTTGCACATCTCGTTCTTGACCACGACCTCGCCCTGCTCGGCGAGGATCGACTCGATTTCCGCGCGGCCGAGGCCGCGCAGCACGCGCTTCACGTTCTCGACGTCGTAGGGGCAGTGGTACGTCACCGGCGCGAGGCGGAAGACGCGCAGCAGCTCCTCCGGGAAGAGCCTCACCAGCAGGTCATAGGGCTGCGCATTCACGGTCTCGGCGAGATCGAGCGTGGTGGCGAGCTGGCTGACCCGGTTCCAGCCGTCGGAATCGCGCGTGTCCGCGCCGGGGAGCTTCTCCAGCAGCAGGCCGCAGACCGCGCCCGCGTCGGCGCGCAGCCGCAGGAAGGTGGTGCGCTGCTCCGATTGCGCCAGGTAGTGCTCGAAGGTCGCGGCGAGCGACTCGCCGGCGAGCGGCACGATGCTCTGGTGGAACTGGCCGGTGGCGCCGTCCTCGAGCGTGACCGCCATGCGTCCCGCGCCGAGCAGCGCGCCGCCGCGCGGCTCGTGCATCGCCATGCCGCGGATGCGCAGGCCCGGGCTGCAGTCGGCGACCAGCAGCTTCACCGGCCCCGCAGTCTGCACCTGCAGCGTGACGCGGCCCGCGCCGTCGCCCTCCTTCTGGCTCGCGCCGAGGATCGTGGCGAGGGCGGTCGCCTCTCCCAGCAGCGACGCCACCGCCGGCGCGTAGCCGCGGCCGTCGGTCATGCGGCGCCAGGCGCCGGTCAGGCAGACGAGCCGTCCGCGGACATCGAGGTTCTCGAACAGGAAGCGCTGGACGTAGTCGGTCTGCACTGAGGCGGGGCTTCGTCGTTTCGCGGATAGGTTAGCATCCACCCATCACATGGGAGCCGGTCCGATGAAAAGATTT
>Ga0335083_10004049_pt1 | contig 18761 bp, 15 predicted proteins | sample Lox_Sample_42_FD_206716 | JGI IMG/M metagenome (GOLD analysis project Ga0335083, IMG submission 206716) | Soil microbial communities from Loxahatchee National Wildlife Refuge, Florida, United States - Lox_Sample_4.2 | ecosystem: Environmental > Terrestrial > Soil > Wetlands | place: USA...
GCCGGGCTGAGTATCAGCTCGCGGATCGTCCGCGTGCCCTGCCAGGTCACGTGCAGCAGCGGGGTCGAATCCGCGGAGCTCGCGATCCACGGCGTGCCGCTGGCGCCGAACAGGTTGTCGGGGCCGTACCGCGGGAGTGAGTCCCAGGTGGAGCTGGCGGACACCTGGAAGGTAGACCGGCTGGCCTGCGCCAGGCTGGCGATGAGGCGATCGAGCGCCGTGCCGCGCACAGCCACCGCGGCGGCGGTCACGCTGAACCGCTGGGCGGCCGGCACCTGGAATGTCCTGGCGAGCACCTGGCTCGCCTGCGGACCGGAGGCGGCCGCGGGTGAGGGGGCCCGCTGGCTGAAGGAGTAGACCGCCGACGCCGCCCGGGTGCCCGCGGGGTCTTCGGCTGGCTGGAGGTACCGGGTCACCTGTACGCCGGGGACAAGCACGCCGGCGAACCCGGCACCGGGTGCGCCGGCCACCACGTTGCTCGCCGCGGTGATGGTGACGCGCAGCCAGTTCGTGGCCCCCGGCCGCACCCGCAGCGGCTGCACGGTCCCGGTGTCGGCCAGGTCGGTGCTGACGCTGCCCGCGGCGGTGCTGACCAGGACCCGGGTAGCCATCTCGCGGCTGGGGTCGCCGGCCAGCAGCTGGATGCCGATCGTGGCCGGCAGGTCCAGCGTCCGGTCAAGGTTGAGCTGGATCCACTGGCCGACCGGGGTGTAGGCAGACCCCTCCGCCCACGCGGTAGCGGGATCGCCATCGAAGGCGTTGACCGGGTCGTACTGCGGGGCCTGGACGAGCCAGTCACCGTACGACGACGCGGTGACCTGTGCCGCGCCGGACAGCACGGCCACCGTCTGGTGCCCCGCCGCCGAGACCGGGAGCAGTTGCCGCGGCGGGCCGCCCGCCCCGCCGAACTGGTCGTCCGGCGGGTTCGTCTCGGTCGCCGTGTAGGTGAACGACACATTCTGGTTCGTCTGCCCGAACTCGTTGTCGGCCCGGCGCTGCCCGTCGGTGACCGCCCACAAGTCCGGGCGCACCGGCAGCGGATCACCGGCGATCACCGCGGGCTGGCTGGTGACAACGCCCTGCCCGGCCAACTGCAGCAGCGAGTCAGGGCCGCCGTTGACCAGCACCGTGCGGTTCACCGGGAGGACGGCGACCGGGCCCGCGGGCCGCCCCGCGGTGCTGGCCGCCTGGAAGACCTCCACCGCCGGATAGCTCGGCGCCTGACCGGGCGCCAGCGGCTGCGCCTGCAGATAGCTGCCGGAAGACGGGATCTGCGGACCGAACGACGCGACGCGCACGAATCCGGACAGCGCCAGCGTCTGGTTGACGATCTGCGGGGAGACATAGCCGATCGTCGCGGGATTGAGGTCGTTCCTGACCACCACATACCTGACGCCGGCCCGGGCTAGGTAGGCGGGCAGGCCAGGCACCGCCTCATCGGACTCGATAGCCTGCTCGGCGGTGTTCAGGAAGATCTGCGAGCCGGCCCCGCCGAACGGCACGAGCGCGCGCTCGGCCCACGGCGAACTGGCCAGCGGCTCCAGCGGGTCGTCGATCGAGTCGCCCCACCGGTACAGGCCATGCGAGTCCGCCGGCACGACCAGCGCCGTCTGCCGGGGCGAATTGGCGGCCAGGAAGGCGGCCACCTGGCTCCAGTACGCGGGTACCTGGCTGAACGACCCCGGCTGCAGTACCTGGCCGGACAGTTGCGGCACCGCGAGCCCGAGGACAGCCAGCGCGGCCAGCGGCGCCAGCGCCGCGCTGCTCGGCACCCGGCCCGCCCGCACCGGCAGCTCGCCGCTCGTCCAGCGGGACACCGCGTGGGCGCCGCCGAGGGCCAGCGCGACGGCGACGACCGGCTCGATCTTGTACAGGCTGCGCAGCGGGGCCAATGCCCCGTTGAACAGCTGGTCCGCCGGTCCGCTCAGCGGGCCGCCGAGAGCTCCCCAGTACCCGGTAAGCGCCACCGCGGCGGCCACGCCCACGCTAACCAGCAGCCAGCGCCGGGCGGGCATGTCCCGGCAGGCCAGCCCGTAAAGTCCAGCGCCGGCCGCGGCGGCCGAGGCGAGGATCGCCGCGGGCGACGTGACTTCCGCCCAGCCCGCGGACAGCCACGGGGTTCCGAGGTTCAGGTAGGCGGTCCAGTTCCCTGCCCCGCGCAGGAAGGCCGCCGCCGACAAGTAGCGGAACGTGGTGGAGGCCTGCTCGATGTACGGCAGGAAGTTGAACGAGTACCGGCCCTGCAGTAGCAGCGGTACCAGCCACCACGCCGTCCCTGCCAGTACCGCGGCGGCCCACTTGGCCAGCAGCCGCAGCCGGCGCTCGCCGCCCATGATGAGGATGAACAGGGCGGGCAGCACGAGGACATAGCCGGTGGATGCCGCGTTCACCCCGCCCATCGCGGCGACCGCAAGGCCGGAAAGCGCCACGGCCCGCCCGGCGGGCCGCAATGTTGTCCTGGCTGGCAGTGCTTTCCTGGCTGGCAGTGCTTTCCTGGCTAGCAGTGCTTTCCTGGCTGGCGGGGCCGTCCTGCCTGGCAGGGGGACCGCGCCGACGAGGGGCAGGATCGCCCACGGCACGACGAGACCAGGCACGGCCGCCGCGGACGTCGACCCGAGCACGATGGTGAACGTCGGCCACAGCACGAAAACGCCGCCGGCCAGGAGGCGCGAGCCGTCGGTGCCTACCTGGAGTGCCCGGGCCAGCCGGACAAGACCGGCGAAGCCGACGGTGATGAGAACCGCGAGCCACAGCCGCTCGATCAGCCAGACGGGCACGTGCGCGGACTGGCCGAGCAGGAAGAACGGCGCCATCGGGATGGCGTAGCCGATGTACTGGTTCTGCAGCGTGCCGAACCACTCAAGGGGATTCCACAGCGTCCAGAGCCGGGCGAGGAAGCCCGCGGCGTCGATGTCCACGCCGAGCTTGGTGTCGAAGATCATCTGGCCGGTATCGGTGCTGACGAACACCACCAGGGCGATGAGGAACACCGCGGAGAAGCACCAGCGGTCACGCAGCCGGACCGGTTCGCCCGGCCGGTCCGGCCGGCTCGGCCACTCGATTCGCAGCGGCGGCCTGCCCGCGGGGTACGGCACCAGGTCGGTGCCGCCGTGGCCTGGCGTGTTCACGCCTTGCGCCGCAGCACCAGCAAGAGGTTCCAGGTCAGCACCTCCCGCAGCCATGGAACGCGGACCACGGCCCGGCACCAGCGCGGATAGTAGCGCGGCCGCGCGTCGACGATCTCGACACCGTCCATGGACCGGACGAGCCGGAGCACGGGCCCGATGTGCAGGCGGTACAGCGTGCTGCCGACCTCATGCTTGGGCTCGCGGCCGTGGCGCCTGCGGTAACGGCGTCGCGCGAACCGCGGGCCGAGGTAATGCCAGGGCGACATCTCGTGGCCGCCCCACGGGGAGTACCAGTTCGTGAACGACAGGTAGATAAGGCCGCCGGGCCTGGTCGCCCGGACCATCTCACCGATCAGGCCGACCGGGTCGGCGACGTGCTCGAGAACGTTGGACGAGAAGCAGATGTCCGCGCCGCCGTCACGGACCGGCAGCCAGTACCCGTCGGCGAGCACTGTACATTCCAGAGTGCCAGGGCCTTCCAGAGTGCCAGGGCCTTCCGCGGTGCCGCCGCCACTGAACAGCTCGGCCGGATCGGGCTCGAAGAGGTAGCAGTCCGCACCGCGGGCCCGGAATGCCGCCGTGAAGTACCCCGCACCGCCGCCGATATCGAACACGGTCTTCCCGGCCGGGTCGCCGTACGCGGCGAGCTGGGTCACGGCATCCTCCGCTATCGCCCCGTAGAACAGCGCGGGCGCCGTCTGCTCCCGCAGGAACAGCCGGAACAGCCGCGCCGACCTGGCCAGGCCTTGGCTCGCAAGCTCGCTCATGAGCGCCCTCCCACAGCCGGCAGCCGGAAAACCACCAGGTCGCGACTGGCCTGGACCACCCGGGCGCCAGGTAGCCGGGCCGCGGCGGCCAGGCGGGCGCGCGGCCCGTCAAGCAGTGTCCCGTCAAGCAATGTCCCGTCAAGCAATGTCCCGTCAAGCAGGGGCCCCGCGTCCAGCACGACGTAGCGGACCCCGGCCGCCCGCAGCTTGCCTGTCAGCGGGCCGGGCTGGGCGATGACCCGGTTGAGCCGGATCGACGCGGCACTTTCCTGCCCGATGGTCTGGCTGCCGACCGTCAGGGCATCGTTGGCGATCACGTCGCGGGCCAGCAGCCGCGGCCACGGGTCGAACACCGCCTCGCCGTCGTTCCACGGGTACCGCCGGTACTGCGCCCATGGCAGGAGAAGCACCGTTCCCGGCACCGGGTCGGCGTCGATCAGCTGGCGGGCGGTCATCCAGTCCGCCGGGTACCGCACCGCGTGCAGCCGCCCGGCCGACCCCCACGCCATCCCCGGCAACAGCAGGACCGGCGCGAGCACGGCGGCCACGCCAAGCGCCGCTTTCCCCAGGCCGGCGCCGGCGTCCTGGCTAGCGGCGCGATCCCTGCCGTGACCGGGCCTTCTGTGGACACGCTGCGCTGCCCAGGCGACGCAAGCGCCGAGGCCGGTCGCCTCGGCCAGCGCGAGCGCCGCCACGTACTGCTGGCCGTCGCGCAGTACCGCGAAGCCCGCCCAGGCCGAGATGAGGTCGCGCAGCACCGCGCGGCCCGGCGGGCTCACCCCGAGCGCGGCCACCGCGAGCCCGATCAGCCCGGCGGCGCCGAGTCCGGGAGCCAGCCGGCCCGGCCGGGCGATCAGCAGGTAGCCGGCCCCGGCTACGGCCACCACGACCAGCCAGAACGCCGCCGGGAGGCCGCCGTAGCCGAGCGGTACCGCCTGGGCGTTCCAGATGCCAGACAGCGCCAGCAGGCTGCCGAGTGACCCGAACGGCGTGTCCGCCCTCGCCGCGAAGAGGTTCGCGCCGGCCGGGTCCGCGCGCACCGGCTCGATCAGTGACGGGATGATCCAGGGCAGGCTCAGCAGCAGGCACGCGGCGGAAACGACGGCGAGCCGGCCCGCGCGCCTGCCGCGTCCGCCGCCGCCAGCAAGCGCGGCCGGCGCGGCGGCCAGCGCGGTGATCGTCATCCCGGCGAACCCGCCGATAGCGGCGGGAAGCAGCGTCAGCAACAGACGGGGCCGCCTGATTCGTTCCGGTCCCGTGCAGAGCAGCCGCAGCACCCAGGGGAGCCCGGCGTAACCAAGGAGCGTCGCCCACTGGCCCATCACCAGCCGTTCGGCCAGGTAGGGATTCCATGTGTAATAGACCCCGGCGGCCAGGCAGGCGAGCAGCGGTGCCCGTTTCCCCGTCCGCGCCCGCCAGCCGTCGGCCAGCAGGGCCGCCGCACCGGAGCAGGCCAGCACGAAAACAGACAGCAGGATCAGCTTCTGCAGGATGTCGGCGGGGACCAGCAGGGCCGCGACGGCGACGACGGCGTCACTCGGCACGGGCCTGGCGGCACCGCCGGCCAGGCCGAGCAAGGCCGAAGAAAACGGCGGCGCTGGCACGAACACCATGTCGTAGCTGAGGACGAACCCGCGCGCCAGCGCGGGCCCCATGGCCAAAAGCCCGAGCAGCAGCCCGGCCAGAGCGGGCCAGCAGGCCGCGGGCCACGGCCACGGCTCGCGGCGGCCGGGCCATCGGCCGCCGGGAACCCGCCAGGATCCGCGCCAGGTAAGCCGGGCCGCCGCGCCCCGTGCGGCCGGGAACGCAGCCGGTGCGGACGGACTGGGACCAGGAACCCGTTCGGGATCATCTTGTTTTCTGTCGTACGGAACGGGTTCGTGTTTCACGTTCGCCGGCTCAGCTGAACCCACGGCACGCTGCTGCGTGCCGTGCCTCGTGCCGGTGAACGGGATCATGTCCTGACGGCTCGCGCCAGGAGGATTGACGCCGCCGCGGGCCACGCGCAAAATGCCGTGTCAAGCGGCCGCAGCGGCCACGGGACGTCGTGGTAGCACGCGCCGGAGACCCGGATCGCCCCGAAGCCGCGCGCGGCCAGCAGCCCGACGAGCGCCCTCCTGGTAAACAAGCGCAGGTGGCCGGCCACCTGGCTGCCCGGCCTGCCGAACACGCCGCGCAGGCTGACCTCGGTGAAGACCGGCTGAACGCCGACCGCGAGCAGGCCGCGGTTGTACCAGGCCGCCAGGTTCGGGGTGGACAGCAGCAGGGTCCCGCCGGGCCTGAGCACCCGCCGCGCCTCCTCGAGCACCGAATCGGGGTCCACCAGGTGCTCGAGGAGCTCGCTCATGATCACGACGTCCGCGCGCCCGGAGGCGATGGGCAGGCCGCCCGGCTCCGCCTCGGCCCGGATGAGGGCGAGCCCGTGCGCCCGGGCGCGCCGCAGCGCGTCAGCGGACCAGTCAAGCCCCAGGATCCGGTGCCCCGGGTTGACCCGCGCCGCCACGGCGGTCGCCGCGCCGTCGCCGCACCCGATGTCCACGATCAAGGCCGGCGAACCCACGCCGCGCAGCACCTCACGGAGCATCCGTGCCTGCCTGCGCGCCCGGTCGGGTCCCGAACTGTCCGGTACCTCGGGCTTCTCGTAGAACCCGCGCAGCGGGCCGGCGCTCATCCGCTTCTCCTGCCGGGTACGACCCTGGCCAGCGCGTCGTCCGCGACCCTGGCGAAGCCCTCGACGGCCAGCGACCAGTGGAGTCGTTCCGCGCGTTCCCTGGCCGCCTCCCCCATCGCCTCCCTGGCCTGGTGATTGAGCGCCAGCGACGCCCAGGCCGACGCGAACTCGGCCTCACTGCTGACTAGCACCCCGGTCTGGCCGCTGATGACCGAATCGCGCAGTCCGGGAACGTCGAAGCCGATGGCCGGAGTGCCGCGGATGGCCGCCTCGGCGACCACCATTCCCCAGCCCTCGATCAGCGCCGGGTGCAGCAGCAGCCAGGCGGCGCACAGCAGGCTGTGCTTCTCCGCCTCGGTCACCCGGCCGGTGACGATCACGTCGGGGCCGGCCAGCGCCTCGATCCTGGCCCGCTCCGGGCCATCGCCGGCGATCACCAGGGTCCCGCCGGCGACCCGCCTGACCCGGCTCCACAGTTTCAGCAGCAGGTCGATGCGCTTGTAGTCAGCCAGGCGGCCGAGCGCCAGGTACATGGGCCGCGGTGACCGGGGTGTCAGGGGATCCGGCTGCACCACTCCGTTGCAGATCTGCCGGATGCGGTCCTTGCCGACGCCGACCTCCCGCAGGGCGCCGGCCGTCGAGTCGGACACGGTAAGGAACAGGTTGTTCCGGTGCGTCCAGGGCATCAGCCTGCTCTCCGCAAGCCTTCCTGCCGCCGCGAGCGGACCGGGGAACCGCAGCCGCCACAGGTCCGTGTGCATGTGATTGACGAGGCAGATAAGCGGACGCCTGCACCACAAGGGGCTGAGGAACGGCATCCCGTTGCAGACCTCAACGACCAGGTCGGCATCGCCAAGCCGCCGCCAGTACGTTACCGGCGCCCGCAGGAACTGGGTGTAGGTTCCGCCGTTCCGCAGCACCTGGTAACCGCGTTCGGCCGCCGGTCCCCCGCAAAGCAGCGTGACCCGGTCGCCGCGGGCGGCCATCCCCGCGGCCAGCCGGTCCACCAGCACTTCCGACCCGCCCGCGCGCGGGTTCGCGAGGTCGCGCCACGCGATGAAGACCACGTGCCGCCCGGGCCGGTCCCGCTGCCCGCCGGCCAGGACCGCGGACCGCGGCCGGCCGTCTTCCGGCGTCGCAAGCTCAACCCGCCCGCTCCCGCCCTGCCCGGTCACAGTCCCTCCTGGGGGGACGACCCCCCGTACCCGCCGAAGGGGGCCCGCCGGGCGTCAGGCTCGAGGAAGGGGCGGCGGCGCCGGCCGACGGCGAGGGCGATCCCTCCCCAGGCCAGGTCGGAGACGGTCGTGCCGACGCGGGCGAGTACCGCGAGCGCGAGCGCCGCGGGCCGGTCAAGGACCGGGGCAAGCACGGCGATCAGGATCACCTCGCGCGCTCCGATGCCGTTGGGGAAAACCACCAGGGCCAGGGCCGCCGAGCAGGCCAGCGCGTACCCGCAGACGGCAAGCAGCAGGACGTCCGCGCCCCGGCCCGTCATGCCGGCCAGCAGCAGCCACGCCTGCAGGCCAAGCAGCAGCCACCCGAGCACGGTCCAGCCGACCGCGACCGCGAGTCCCCGCCAGGTCGGCCGCCGCTCAAGCCGCTGCAGCCGGAGCACGCCGAGAGCCCGGTCAGTCAGCCGCCCGAGAACCGGAGGGCACAGGCAGACCAGGACCACCGGAAGCCCGGCCAAGGCCCACTGGTAGTGCCGCGCGGCCGCGGCCGAGGCCAGCGGCAGCCCGACAGCGGCGATCACCAGGCCGACGGCGACGGTCACCGCCAGCGCCGTCACAACCGACGCCGCCCCCCGCCGGCGAGGAACGTCCTGGTCGTAGCCGAGTTCCACATGGGCGGCGAATGACCAGATCGCGCCGGGCACGTACTTGCCGAGCTGGCCGAGGAAGGTGACCTTGGCCGCCGTCGCGACGGGCAGCGGCGAGCCGAGGTCGGCCAGCAGCGTGCGCCATGCCAGCATCATGCAGCCGGCCGCGGCCATGGCCACGGCCACCGAACCCGCGACGGAGTACCAGTGCGTCCTGTCGAGTGCCGCTCGCACCCCCGGCCACTCGGCGGCCAAGCCGTAGCCGCAGCACGCCAGCACGACAGCGAACAGCGCAAACCGCACCGCTTTGCTGGCCCGCGCCCAGCTCAGCAGCGACCGAGCGTGCTCAGTGCGGAGCCTCATCAGGCGGGGTTCAGCGGGTGCCGTACACGTAGAGCGTGCCGTTGCTCGGCGTGCCGTTGGCGGCATTGGCCAGCACGTTCTCCGCCACCAGGACCGCCACCACGGCGATCACGAGGCCGACGATGACTGCGATAATCAGCCGCATCACGGGACTCCACCTCCGGTAGATCTGCCAGACAGGTACCGAGCCGCGGGATACTGGCCAGTAACCGCTGATAAAATGTAACAAGTTCTAACGAGTGCCGCTAGGGCTTACACCTTCGCGATGACGTCATCGGCGAACCGGCGCAAGCTGTCAAGCTTCCGGCCGAGCGGCTCGGTGTCCGGGCCGGTCACGTATGGCCAGCGGAAGCCGATGATCACGTCGGTCACGCCTTGCTCTTCCAGCCGACGCACGCCGTCCACCGTGTAGGCGTCCATCGAGATCACGTGGATTTCATAACCTCGGGGTGGTTGCGGTTGATGGGCCGCTGCCATTCCCTCGGGCCGTTCTTCCTCGGCGGCGGCTTGGCGGCGGAATTCGGCTAGGCGGGCTAGCAGCCGGGGCAGGTCAGCCGGGTCTCCCCCGCCGTGCATCCAGCCGTCGCCGAGGCGCGCGGCGCGGCGGAGGGCGGCGTCCGAATGGCCGCCGATGAGCACCGGGATCGGCTCGGCGGGGACCGGCGCGATCTTGATCGCCGGGACGTCGTAGATCTCGCCATGATGCTCGAGGTAGCCGCCGGCGGCCAGGCCGCGCAGGATGGCGATCGACTCGTCTAGCCGTCGTCCGCGGCGGGCCCAGTCCACGCCAAGCACGTCGTAGTCCTCGCGCCACGGGCTGGTGCCCACGCCGAGGACCAGCCGGCTGCCGGTGAGCACCGCCGTCGAGGTCGCCTGCTTGGCCAGCAGCACCGGGTTGCGCACCGGCACCTTCACGACGAACGTGACGAACCGGATCCGGCTGGTCACCGCGCCGAGCGCGGGGATCAGCGAGAACGGCTCGAGGAACGGCTTGTCCTCAAGGAACTCGCGGCTGCCGTCGGGGTTGTACGGGTACGTGCTCTCGGCATGCCGCGGGTAGCAGATGCTGTCCGGTATGACCATCGCGTCGTACCCGGCCTCCTCGGCCGCGCGCGCCAGCGGCAGGTAGAACGAGGGGTCGGTCATCGACTCGGCATAGCTGAACCGCATCGCGCCTCCCGTCTTCCCCGCCACCGATCTTGTCGCAAAAATAGAACATGTTCTTGTCTCGGGCAAGCGAATGCACCAAGCTGGTTGCCATGGACCTTGCCGTACTCGAAGACATCCGCCAGCTGAAGTACCGCTACCTCCGCTGCGTCGACCAGAAGCTCTGGGACGAGATGGCGGACGTGTTCACCGAGGACGCCACCGTGGACTACGGGACGCGCGCCTACGGGAAGCCGCTCAAGCTGGCCGGCCGGGACGAGATCATCGGCTTCTTCCGCACCGCGCTGGGGCCCGAGATCATCACCGTGCACGCCGCGGGTCAGCCGGAGATCACCGTGGACGGGGACACGGCCGGCGGGACCTGGCGGTTCGAGGACACGGTGATCGCGACGGAGCACCGCGTCGTCATCGCCGGGGCCGCCTACTACCAGGACCGGTACGAACGCGGCGCGGACGGCGCGTGGCGGATCGCGCACACCGGCTACGTGCGCACCTACGAGGCGATGATGTCGCTCGACGACCTGCCGAGCTTCAAGTTCCTCGCCGGGGTGCCCAAGAAATCTGCCGACCCAGGGACGAGCGTTGCTGACGCAGCCGTTCGCTGAGGCGCTGGCCGAGGCCGAGAAGATCATCGCGGGTGCTCCGCACGTCAGGTCGGAGCGCGATCTGGCCGAAGGGCACGACTACCTGGCGGGCGGCATCCAGGCGTCGCTCCGGCTGGCCTGGGCCTACCAGCGCGACTTCCCGTACTTCGTCCAGTCCACCGGGCCATACACGAAGATGGGTCTCGATAACCCGGACACCCTGTACTTCCACGCCTACCTGCGGGACGACGCGGAGTACGTGGTCACCGGCACCCGTGGCACGACCGCCGACCTGAGCTTCCAGGTGCTCAAGGGTGACTACACCCCCGCCGAGGTGCCCGACAGCCTGAGCGCGTTCGACGACCGGGCGATTGACGTGGCGGATAACGGCGAATTCGAGTTCCGGCTTGGTCCGGGCAAGGGCGGTCCCGGCCCCGGGTACTTCACGCTCGGCCCGGGCTCGGCGATGCTCGTCGTCCGCGAGGTGTACAGCGACTGGGCCAGTGAGCACCGCGGCACGATCCGCATCCACCGCGCGGACCAGGCCGGCTGCGCGCCGCCGCAGCAGGCGGACACCGACACCGCGGCGAAACGGTACGCGGTGGCCGGCAAGCTCCTGCTGTCACGGCTGCGGACCTTCCTCGCCTTCCCCGAGTGGTTCTACCTGAACGAGCCGGTCAACTCGCTGACCCCGCCGCGCGCCACACCCGGCGGTCTTGCCACCCAGTTCTCGTCGGTCGGCCACTTCGATCTCGCCGACGACGAGGCCCTCGTCGTGACCGTGCCCGCCGCGGGCAAGGAGATCGCGCCGTACCAGGGCATCCAGCTAGGCAGCATGTGGTACATCTCGCTGGACTACATCAACCACCAGACCAGCCTCACCGCCGATCAGGCAAGGATCGACGCGGACGGCCGGATGCGCTTCGTGATCAGCGAGCGGAACCCCGGGGTGGCGAACTGGCTGGAGCTGACCGGGCACACCCGGGGCTATGTACAGCTGCGGTGGCAGCGGCTGACCCGCGACCTCGGACCGGAAGACGGTCCTGACGTATCGGTCGTGCCGCTGCGCGACCTGCCGGAACTGCTGCCCTACTTCGACAGCGCGCGGGTGTCCCCCGCTGAGTGGCGGGGACGCATCGCCGCGCGCCAGGCCGCGATCGCGGAAAGGATGCTCGGTTGATGCTGCGGGACAAGGTAGTCGTGGTGGCCGGTATCGGGCCCGGCCTCGGCCGGTCAATCGCGCTGGCCAGCGCGCGGGAAGGGGCGGACGTGGTGCTCGCCGCGCGGACCGCTTCCCGGCTCGACGACGTCGCCAAGGAGGTCACCGCACTGGGGCGGCGCGGGCTCGCCGTGCCAGCCGACCTGGCGGACCCCGCGGCGGCGGAGCGGCTGGCGGAGGCGGCGCTCAGCGCGTTCGGGCGGGTGGACGCGCTGGTGTACAACGCGCTGGCGATGCCGCCGATCAAGGAACTGCGCGAGGTCGGTCTGGACGCGGTCAGCGCGAGTTTCGACGCGAACGTGGTCGCCGCGCTCCGGCTGACCCGGCTGCTCGTTCCCGCCCTGGCGGAGAGCAAGGGCTCCGTGGTCATGATCAACTCGATGGTGGTGCGGTTCTCGCAGCGGACGATGGGACCGTACAAGCTCGCCAAGGCGGCGCTGCTCGCGATGGCGCAGAGCCTGGCCACCGAACTGGGCCCGCAGGGCATCCGGGTCAATTCCGTGGCGCCCGGGCACATCTGGGGCGACTCGCTGAAGTGGTACTTCGGCTACCTCGCCAAGAAGCGCGGGGTGGCGGTCGAGGAGGTGTACGCCGAGACCGCGGCCCTCATCGACCTGGGCCGGCTGCCCGAGCCTGACGAGATCGCGGACGCCGTGGTGTTCCTGGCTTCGCCGATGGCGCGGGCCATCACCGGCCAGTGCCTGGACGTCAACTGCGGCGAGTACCACCATTGAACGCGGGCACGTCGAACGCCATCAATCCGGTCGGTACCGCCGAGGACCTGCGCGCGTCCGCGTCGCGGCGGACGGGCCTCGCCGACTTCGGCCCCGACGACTACACCGACGGGCTCGCGGTGCTGCTTGACTCCCTCGCGGCCGACGCGGGGCTCACCCCGCTTGGCGCGAAGGCACAGCGGGGGCTGCTGCGCGGTGTCCTGATGGCCAGGCTATGCAGCGAAGCCGCCTGGCAGGCGAACCCGGAGTACGCCGCGGTCAGCATCGGCCGTCCGGTCTTCATCACCGGGCTGCCGAGGACCGGCACCACGGCGCTGCACCGGCTGCTCTCCGCGGACCCGGCCAGCCAGGGCCTGGAGATGTGGCTCGCGCAGGTGCCGCAGCCCCGCCCGCCGCGGCACACCTGGGCGGGCAATCCCGTCTTCCAGTACATCCAGGCGGGCTTCGCCCAGCACCATGAGGACCATCCCGAGTTCATGGGCGTGCACTACATGGCGGCCGACCAGGTCGAGGAGTGCTGGCAGTTGCTGCAGCAGTCCATGCGCTCGGTGTCGTTCGAGACCCTCGCCTACGTGCCCGGCTACTCCGCATGGCTGCGCGAGCAGGACTGGACAGGGGCCTACCGGCGGCACCGGCGCAACCTCCAGATGATCGGCCTGCACGACGGCGGCCGGCGGTGGGTGCTCAAGAACCCCAGTCACCTGTTCGCGCTTGACGCGCTGCTCGCCGTCTACCCGGACGCGCTCGTCATCCAGACGCACCGCGCGCCGCGGACGGCGATCGCGTCCGCGTGCAGCCTGGCGGCGCATGCCTCGGCCGGCTGGTCGCCGGTCTTCACCGGGCCGCTGATCGGGCGCACGCAACTCGACCTGTGGGCCCGCGGCCTGTCCCTGTTCACCGCGGAGCGCGCCAGGCACGATCCGGCGCGCTTCTACGACGTGCGCTACGACGACCTGGTGGCCGACCCGGCAGGGACGGTGGAAGGGATCTACCGGCACTTCGGGCTGCCGCTGACCAGCGCCGCGGCCGACGCGATCCGGACGCTCGCGGCCTCCTCGCGCGCCGGGGGCGAGTCGGCGCACCGGTACGCGCTCGATGATTTCGGCCTGACCGGCGATGAGGTGGACGAGCGCTTCGCCCCCTACGCGCTCCCGTTATGATCGGTCGATGGTGAGAAAGGCCGTGGCCGCGTGAGGCTTGAGCGGGCAGGCCAGGCCGGTTTCGTGCTGAGCGTGACCGCGGTGGAGCTGTCGTCGCTCATCGCGGCCGTGCGTGTCGCCGCGGACGTGCTCGGTGCGGACGAGCGGACGCCGCCGGAGGCGGTCGCGCGGCTTACGGCGCTCCTCGGCGACTACGAGCGCGCGACCGCCCGCCTGAATCGGCCGGCCGACCGGCCGGAGGATCAGTCTGGGGGCTCGCCGGGGACCGGCGCCGGCTTAAGCCGGCGCCGCAGCGTGCTTGGTGATGTAGGCCGTGATCTGGTCCACCTCGTGAGTGAACCGTTCGTAGTCGTACTGGCTGGCGTTCAGGTAAGTACTCCACCCCATCGTGTGCATGGCCATCAGCGCGGCTTCGTTGATCTCCTCGTCGGTGGCGCCGAACAGTCGCGCGGCCTCGGTGTGGAAGTAGACGCAGTATCGGCAGCGCGTCGCGCCTGACACGGCGACCCCGATCAGCTCCTTGTACTTGTTCGGGATGGCCGTCTGATCGCTGAGTTCGATGCCCTTGAAGCTCTCCCATTCGCTGTCGAGCAGCGTGCCTGGCAGGTTCTCGAAGAACCCCGGTACCGTCCCCAGCATCTCGCGGATTTCGGTCTTGGTGTCCACAGCCATAGGACACACCTCCTTCTCGTCCCCCCGGAAGGTCGGTTTTCGTGTGTGCCCAGCGAGCCCAAGGGGACAAATTATATCTCCCGGGTGTTTACGTCAGCCACGCAGCATGAGCACATCAGCAGCTCCCGCTGGTCCCTGAACCTGGGGACACCGTGACGGTCACGCTCGTGGCGCCGCGGCAGCTGGCGACCTGGAGCACGCCACCCGTCGAGACGACCGTGCCGCCGCTGACCGCCACCTGGTATCCGCTGGTGTACTGGACCGCCGGCACCGAGATGCTGGTCTGCGATCCGGCCGCGAACGCTCCAGTGCCGTCCGCGCGCTCGGTGCTGTAGCTGAGCGTGAACACGTGGGTCGAGGTGTTGTATGCGTAGCTGCCCGGCGTCCCTGAGACCAGGTCCGGGTGGGGCACCGCCAGCGCGTCCAGCATTCCCGTGTTGACGTTGCTGCCGGACGGGGCCTGGGCCAGGTCGTTGACCAGCCCCTCGGAGGAGGATGAGGTCGTCGGGTCGCCGCAGTAGCACATGGCCCACATCATCCAGCCGACCTTGGCGCTCGCCGCGGCGGCGACATCCTCGCTGAGGATGCTGGTGTCGCTGGTGGCGCCGAATTCCGTCATGAGCAGTGCGTCCCCGGTCCGGGAGCTCACGGCCTCCGCATTGCTCAGCGTCGCGCTGTCGGAGGACGGGCACGCGAAGTCAAGGAGCGCGGAAACGGATGCGAACGGGCAGTACAGGTGGAAGCTGAACCCAGAGTTGGCGTCGCCAGTGGAGCCGAGCGAGGACGGGTTCCCGATGTCGAACAGCAGCGTAGGCTCGCCGAACAGCAGCGCGGTCGTGTTCACCTGGCGGATGGCCGTGTCCACCTTGGTGTAGAAGCTCGTGAGGGTGGCGTCGAACGAGGGGCACCCGTCGGCGGAGAGCAGGCAGGAGTAGATGGTGCTGCCGGGATCCGGCTCGTTGTACAGGTCGTAGCCCAGGACGTACGGGTTCCCGTTGAAGTACGCGGCGACGTGCTGCCAGGCGCCCGCGTACCAGTCCTGCAGGCCCTTGCCGTCGACCGTGGCGTTGGCCCAGAAATTGTCATAGGCGGTCATCAGTGCGGGCAGCAGGAAGTAGTTGGCGGAGAAGCCGAGCAGCGGGAAGACCGGGCCGCTCTGGTCGACCGCCCAGTCCGGCGCCCCTTCTCCCTGGAACCTCTCGTTGTACATGTCCTGGTGGAAGTCAAGCAGGCTCACGATGCCGTGCGACCCGAGCATGTTAACGGTCGACGCGATGCTGGCCAGGTAGGCGTCGTCGAACACCCCTGGCTCCGGCTCAAGCGCCTTCCAGATGATTCCTACGCGGACGGCGGACAGGCCGTTAGCCGCGAGGAACGCGCCGTCCGCGTCGTCGAAGCCGTCCGCCGCGGGAGTGTAGGGCGTCAGCTTGTTCACCATGTTCACACCAGAGACCACCAGCACCCGGCCGTCGGCATCGGTGACCCACCGGCCCGCGTGGCCGATCGGGGCGGCTGGCAGGACGACAGCGGTGGTCCCGGCGGCGGAAGCCGCGGGTGCCCCGGCGACCGCACCGACCGCCGACGCGACGACGCAGGCGCCCGCGAGGACCGCGGCGGCGATGCGATGGTTTGCAAGTAGTCTCATGCGCGGATGCTCCCTCATCGTTGTGGTGGGTCAGTGTCGCGACGCGCCGGGTCAGCCACGCAGCATGAGGCTCGCGCAGTGCTCGCCGATCATCATCGCCGGGGCGTTCGTGTTACCGCCGGTGATGGCGGGCATGACCGAGGCGTCCGCCACGCGGAGCCCGTCGACGCCGAACACGCGCAGCGCCGGGTCGACCACCGCCCGCTCGTCCGTGCCCATCCGGCAGGTGCCGACCGCGTGGTACACCGAGGTCGCCCGGTTGGGCACCTCCTTGGCCAGCTCTTTGCGGCCGTGGTACTCGGCACCCGGGGACAGTTCAAGTGCAACGTCGCCCGCGACAAGCTTGTGGCTCATCGCCGCGCGGATGAGTTCGATCCCGTCGAGCAGGATGGTGGTGTCGTCTGGCTCGGTCAGGTAGCCCGGGTCGATGAGCGGTGCGGCGGCGGGGTCGGCGGAGGCGAGGCGGAGCGTGCCGCGGCTCTTGGGGTAGATCAGCGTGGAGAAGATCGTCAGCGCCGGGCGCTTGTCGACCACGTGCCTGGTGGGCGCGTCCTGGTTGGGGGACGGGTAGGACCAGGGCAGCGCGTGCAGCTGGATATCGGGGACGGGCCCGGCCAGCGTGCTGCGCACGAAACCGACCATCTCGAAGACGCTGCGCCCCATCCAGGTGTCACCGCGAACCGCCTCGTTGAATATCCCGCCGACGAAGTACGGCGTCGTGCCGCGGTTGCGGGCGCTCTTCATCACGTAGGTCAGCGGGACGAACATGTGATCGTGCAGGTTGTCGCCTACGGGCAGGTCGGCGACGACGTCGATGCCGTGTTCGCGCAGGTGCGCGGCTGGGCCGACGCCGGACAGCATGAGGAGCTGCGGCGAGCCGAACACGCCCGCGCAGACGATCACTTCCTTGGCGGCCCTGATCGTCTCCCGGCCTTTTTCTGTGGCGATCTCCACGCCGGTGGCGCGGCCGTTCTCGATGACGATCCGCATGATGTGCGTGCGGGTCATTATGGTGAGGCCGGTCAGCTCTTGCTTGTCCAGGTAGCCGATCGAGGAGCTGTAGCGCAGCCCGCCGGCGGCGTTCTGCTGCATGACGGAGACGCCTTCCTGCGACGCGCCGTTGTAGTCGTCGATCCGGCCGACGCCGGCGGTGGCGGCCATCGCCTCGATGAACTTCTCCGACGCCCCGGTCAGGTCCTTTTGCCTGGTGACCCTGACCGGCCCGCCGCCGCCGCGCAGTTCGCTCGCGCCGTCTTCCCAGTCCTCCATGCGCTTGAAGCTGGGCAGCACGTCTTTGAAGGACCAGCCCTTGCACCCGGCCGCGGCCCAGTCGTCGTAGTTCTGCTGGTTGCCGCGGACGAACACCATCCCGTTGATCGAGCCGGAGCCGCCGAGCACCCGGCCTCTTGGTTGCGGGATGCGCCGGCCAAGCGCGGCCGCCTGCGGCACGGTGTAGTAGCCCCAGTCCAGGCGCTTCTTCAGGGCAGGCACGTTGTGGAAGATCGCGATCATTCCCGGCTTGCGCACCAGCCGGGTGCGGTCCGGGCCGCCCGCCTCGAGCAGGATGACGCTGGCGCCCGACTCGGCGAGCCGCCGCGCCAGCACGCATCCGGCGCTGCCCGCGCCGGCCACGACGTAATCCGCGATCTGTTCCATCAGGTCCTCGCAGGAGCTCGGCCACGCGGTACTTGCAAACACAGCGCTCGCAACCACCGGTGCCCGGCCGTCTGGCCGGTGCTCGGACTCTATGCCAACGCCATCTTCAAGACAAGAACACGTTCTAATATGATGAACGGGTGCGGCTGCCTGTCCCCGGTGGGCATGCTCCTCACGGCGCTTCCGGCGGGCGGGAAGCTGTTGTTACGTGTTCTAGCGATTTCCCGAGTCCAGCGGAGGTCAGATGGGCCGGCTCGACGGCAAGGTCGCGTTGATCACCGGGGGCGCCAGGGGCATGGGCAAGTCCCACGTGCGGCACTTCGTCGCCGAGGGCGCGCGCGTGGTCTTCGGCGACGTCCTCGACGACAAGGGCGCGCACGTGGCCGCCAAACTCGGCGACGATCGCTGCAGGTACCTGCATCACGACGTCACGAGCGAGGCGGACTGGGACGCCGCGGTCGCCCTCGCGATGTCGGCGTTCGGCGCGCTCGACGTGCTGGTGAACAACGCGGGCATCCTCACGTTCGCGCCGATCGCCGACATGCCGCTAGCCGACTTCAGGCGGGTACTCGAGGTGAACGCGGTGGGCTGCTGGCTCGGCATGAAGGCGGCGATCGGCCCGATGACCAAGGCGGGCGGCGGCTCGATCGTCAACGTCTCCTCGATCGAGGGGTTCACCGGGGCGGCGGGTCTTTCCGCCTACAGCGCGAGCAAGTTCGCGATCCGCGGGATGACCAAGGCCGCCGCGCAGGAACTCGGCCAGTTCGGCATCCGGGTCAACTCCGTGCATCCCGGCGGTGTGCTTACCCGGATGGTCCTTGACCAGGCGGAATCGGGGCGCGACGGCGAGCGCTTTCTCGGCAGCATGCCGCTGCGCCGGTTCGCCGAGCCAGCCGAGATCTCCCGCCTGGTGGCGTACCTGGCCTCGGACGAGTCGTCCTACTCGACAGGCAGCGAGTTTGTCGCCGACGGCGGCTTGCTGTCAGGACCAGGGTACTGACATGGACGAGGCGCTGACGCTCGACGGCAAGGTGGCCATCGTGACGGGAGCGGGCAACGGACTTGGCCGGGCGGAGTCGGTCGCCCTCGCCCGGGCCGGCGCGCTGCTCGTGCTCAACGACCTGGCCGGCGACGCGGTCGCCGAGACGGCCGCGCTGATCGCCGCGGCAGGCGGCC
>Ga0335083_10004050_pt1 | contig 18761 bp, 16 predicted proteins | sample Lox_Sample_42_FD_206716 | JGI IMG/M metagenome (GOLD analysis project Ga0335083, IMG submission 206716) | Soil microbial communities from Loxahatchee National Wildlife Refuge, Florida, United States - Lox_Sample_4.2 | ecosystem: Environmental > Terrestrial > Soil > Wetlands | place: USA...
CGAAGCCCGCGGCGCGCGACACCGCGGCGCGCGACACCGCCCTGGCCGGCCTGGCGGCGCTGGCGGTGTTTCTGGTGCTGCGCGCCGCCAACGGCTACGGGAACATGTTCCTGCTGCGCGATTCGGAGGCGCCGGTGCAGTGGCTGCACGTCAGCAAGTACCCGCCGTCGATCACCTACGTGGCGCTGGAGCTGGGGCTGATGGCGTTGATCCTGTCGGTCATGTTCCGGATCGCCGAGCACCGCGAGGCCAGCGTCAACGGGTTGCTGGTGGTGCTGGGGCAGACGCCCATGTTCTTTTACCTGCTGCACTTCCCGCTGCTGGCCAACAGCTCGCGCCTGCTGGGGGTGCACGAAAAGCTGGGGCTGGGCGCGACGTACCTGGGCGCCGCGGCGGTCGTCGCGTTCCTCTACCCGATCTGCCGCTGGTACCGGCGGTACAAGGCCGCCCACCGCACGGGCTGGCCGCGCTACATCTGAGCCACCATCACGATCCCGGCCATGATCAGGCCGCCGCCCAGCATCCCCAGCGGGCGCAGCGGCTCGGCCAGCAGCCAGGCCGACAGGAACAGCGTCGCCACCTGTTGCATCTGCAGCGCGATGGCGCCGGTGGCGGCGTCGACGTGCCCCAGCCCCCAGCTGTTGAGCCACCAGCCGAGCAGCTGCACGATCAGCCCCAGCCCGACCAGCGACAGCCAGGCGCGCCCGTCGTAGCCGGCCAGCGGGTCTCGCGCGATCGCGCTCGCCAGCGCGAAGACGACCAGGCAGGTCAGGCTCATCCAGACCAGCGCCTGCGGCGCGCCGAGCGTGCGGCGCGCGCGGCTCATGGTCAGCGTGAAGGCCGCGTAGCAGAAGCTGGCGCCGAAGGCGATGGCCTCGCCGTGGCCGTTGCCGGTCCGCGCGCCGCGCGCCAGCGCCAGGATCAGAGCGCCCCCTAGCCCCACCGCCTGCCCCAGCCAGCCGAGCGCGCTGAATCGCTGCCGCCAGACCAGCGCGGCCGTCAGCGCGACCCAGATGGGCGACAGCCCCACCAGCAGCGTCGCGTTGGCCGCAGAGGTGTAGCGCATCGCCAGGTGCCAGAGGGCCACGTCCGCCGAGAAGAAGACGCCGGCCGCGATCGCCCACTTCCGGCCGATCCCGTCCGCCCGCCCGCCCGAGGCGCGCGCCAGCAGCAGCGCGCCCGGCAGCGCGAACACCATTCGATAGAAACCGATCGTCAGCACCGAGGCGCCGCCTGCCATCGCCCACTTCACGAAAATGGCGGAGATCCCCAGCACCGAGGCGCCGGCCAGGACCGCCGGCAAGCCGCGCCAGTCGCGTTGAACGGGTCTCACGAGGGCGGGAAGGGTACAATACCCGAGCATGTTGTCCGCGGTGATCGGCGTGTTGCTCGCCGTCGACCCCGGCGCCGCGTCGCGCGGCCTGGTGGCCAAGCAGTGGCAGGCGCAGCGCGCGCCCGCCGACGGGCCCGCGCTGTCGATTGGCACCTGCAGCTGCGGCTGCCTTCAGGGCGCGGCCACGCTGCCGGTCAGCGGACCCGGATATGAGGTGTTGCACCTCGATCGCAACCGCCGGTTCGGCCACCCGCTTCTGGTCGAGTACGTCGAGCGGCTGGCGGCGTCCGCGCGGAAAGCCAAGCTGGGCCCGCTGGTCATCGGCGACCTGTCGCAGCCGCGCGGCGGGCCCACGCCCAGCGGCCACCGCAGCCACCAGACCGGGCTGGACGCCGACATCGGGTACGTCGCCCCGGCCGGCGTGCGCGCCGGGCACCTGGACGCCCGCGACCGCGAGCGCCTGATGCCGCCGGCGGTCATCGATCTGAAGACGCACGCCACCACCAAGGTCTGGACACCCAAGGTCCTGTCGCTGCTGGCGCTGGCCGCCGCCGATCCGGCGGTGGACCGGATCTTCGTGAATCCCGCCATCAAGAAGCGGCTCTGCGAGGCGCCCGCCACGGCGCACGCCGCCTGGCAGTCGCGACTGCGCCCCTGGTGGGGCCACCACGATCACTTCCACGTCCGTCTCAAGTGCCCGCCCGATAGCCCGCAGTGCGTGCCGCAGGAGCCGCCGCCCAACGACGGCTGCGGCACCAACCTCGCGTGGTGGTTCAGCCGGGACGCCCAGGCCACGCACACCAAGAAAGCCGAGACCGACCAGGCCCGTGCCGAGCCCACGCTCCCGCCCGCCTGCGCGGCCTTGATGCCCCCGCCGTCCTAGGAGGAGCGCCGTTCAGCCAAGCGCCGTGACCCCGACGAGCCGGAGGCTCGCCGGGTGGGGTCAGCACGCCCACGTGAACAGGCGCTCGACTCGGTCAGGCGACTCCGCTGGCGCTGACCCGGGCCCTGCGGCGCACCGCCGCCGCGCGGGTGCGCGGTGCGTGGGGACCGGCAGGGAGCAGCGCCGGGGTTTGAGCCGCCGGTTCGGCCGGCGGCAGGAGAACCAGCTGGCGCCGGTACGCCCCGGACTCCAGCAGCTCGCGCAGCTTGCCTCGGGTGCGGAACATCCGCGTCGCCACCGTCTTCGCCGAGATCGACAGCCGCCGCGCGATCTCCTGCTGCGGGAGCCGGTCGAAGGCGAACAGCGAGAAGACCTCGCGCCCCATCCGGTCCACGCACAGCAGGGCCCGCTCGACATCCTCGAGGCCGAAGTTTTCCCAGACCTCCGGAGGCTCCGGATCCGCCACCGTGATGGCCTCGTGTTCTTCCAGCAACGGCACCCGGGCCCGCCGGCGCCGCCCCCGGAAGTCGTCCAGGAAAATCCGTCGCAAGATCGTGAACATCCACCGATCGGGCAACCCCCCGGTGCGGAACTGCCCCCGGTTCCGCAGCCCCCGCTCGACCGCGTCCTGCGCCAGATCGTGCGCGTCCGCGTGGTTCCGGCACAGCCGCAGCGCCAGCCGGAACAGCTGCGGATACAACGCCCCGATCCGCTGCTCGAAGGCTGCGTCCTGATTACTACTTTCCGATCCATCCATGGCCAAGGCTCCTGTCCCCCCAGACGGGCTGATTGACCCCTGCTCTCGCTTCCACCCCCTAGACGGATCGGAATTGCCGGTTTTGCGTCCGGAAGAGATTATTCTCGCGACGTTCTGACAGCGGCAGGAGCCCCCCTGCGTCGGCTCCGTATGCGCCAGCAAGTGCGTGAACGCGAGGTCCCCCGGGCCGATTGAAATTGCGATTTTCCTGAACGGAAGAGATGATGGGGCGCCCGTTGGTACCGCGGGACCATTAGGGGGGACTGATGGCGCTCCGTTTTCGTTCCGTGCTCAGTGGCAGAGCGGCACTCGTAGCGGGTGCCGTGCTTGGCATCACAGGATGCGCTTCTCGGCAGGCCGGCCCGCCGGCGCCGACGGTCCCGCCGCCGCCATCGATTGCCCTTCAGACGGTGCTCGCCACCGACGCGGCGGGCAACCAGGTGCTGGCCGGCTCCTTCCGGGGCGAGGTGACCGTCGCGGGCGGCAGGCTGACCAGCGTCGGGGGGACCGACATCTTCGTCGTCAAGACCGGCCCGTCAGGCGCACCGCTCTTCCCGCCCCAGCGGTTCGGTGGGCCGGGGGACGACGCGGCGACGGGCGCCGCCATCGATCCTGATGGGAGCGTCGTCATCTCCGGAACGTTCCAGGGGAAAGTGACCTTCGGCCAGAAGGTGCTGGAAGCCCAGGGGCGCCATTCCGGTCAGCGCGACGTGTTCGTTGCCCGACTGGACGCCAGCGGCAACGTCACGCTGGCCCAGCGGCTCGCCACCAGCAACGTGGCCACCCAGGTGAGCGTGGCCGTGCAGCCCGATCACAGCATCCTGGTCGGCGTCAGCGCTACCGGCACAGTCGCCAGCCAGGACCGAGCTCTCCGGCTATCGGGCGAGAGCGTGATGCTGGACCACATCTCCGCGCTCGGAGAAAAGCTTCCGCCGCCACCCGGAACGACGTTCAGAATCGAGAGCCTGACCCTCGGTTGTACACACTCCCCGTGCAAGACGGGCGGTCCGCTCGCTTCCGGGTGTGGGATGTATGGCTGTGTCGCGGACGTCTGTGCAATGGATTCGTTCTGTTGCTCGACCAGCTGGATCCAGCGGTGCGTGAACGAGATGATCAACTGTTCGCGTCGGTGTGATTGCAGCCAGGTCCACACGACGGGCTATCCTTTCTATCCGGACGCCTCCAATTGCACGATCGCCATCTACAACGAGGACACTTACTGCAGCGACACCTGGTGGGACAACCTGTGCGTCGCAGAAACGTTCTTGCCGAACAACCAGACCGCCTGCAACCCGATGTGCCAGTAGCGGCGGGAGGTCCGACGCTCAGTTCGGCATCCTGAAGACCGCCGTCAGGTAAGATTCCAAGTCGTTCAGGTCGTTATCGGTGACGGGACCCTTCAAGATGATCACTGCCTCGAGCGAATCGGCCGTATAGGTCTCGAGGTCAGCCGTTCCCAGATAGAGGTCTTCCGAGTTGGTCGTGGAGGCGCCTGCGGGAAGATCGGCGCCCATCAAGACGCCGGCATTCAAGCGCAGGTCCACGTGATCCGCTACCCGTCGAAGTCCGTAGACGCCCACTGAAGGCTGCGTCGTGTCCGTTCCCGAAAAGATCTGCGTGTCGTCGACGAAGCCTTGTGGTGTACCCGTCGAAGGTGATGACGGATAGTACCGAATCACGGTCTTGCGGCTGTTGGTGACCACAGAATCGGACTTGGAAAACAGCGTTATTGGATTGACCTTCGCAAGTAGCCCCGCGACGACCATGACCGCGAAGTCGCCAGAACCGAGGTCCAGCGAGGGACTATTCACAACCTCGAACCCGCTTCCGACTTGGCTCGGGTCGAGTTGCACGCCGTCGGCGATGACGTGTGGGGGCGCCGTGGTCGGATAGGTGGCCTGGGCGTCGTTGCGGTGGCCGGACTCGTCTCGCCAGACCGTCACTGGCGAGCCGACGGGGGCGTCAAGATAATCTGGCCACAGGAGCAGGACCATGTTGGCGGCGACCGCGGCCGGGAGGGTGAAGCTCATCCCGTTGTGCGTGAGCGTGGCGGGGGGGCCGGCGTCCCCGTTCGGCAGCGGGGCGCACATCTCGACGCCCGGCGTGACACAGAGGCCCTGAGACCCGCAGGTCATGTCGTTGGGGCATCCCACCTCCGGGGTGCAGATCAGGCGGCAGCTCTCGGCGTTGATCTGAAAGCAACCGGTCAGCGCCAGGAGCGCCGCCAGGCCGGGGAGGGCTGCCGAGCGGGACATTCCATGAGGGGGACGGATCGGATTGCGCTGTTTTGCGCCCGATCGGGGAATATTTTTCGGCGAGCTGCGTGTCATGGCATCGGCGCGTCAGAAGTTGCCCGACCATCCGAGCAGCGCGACGTGGCTTTCCCCGGCCGCGGCGGGCGGGCGCGAGAGGATCAGCAGGGTGGCGCCGCCGCCTCCGGCCAGGGCCGCCAGCCCCGCGGACCAGTAGGTCCGGGACGCATAGCTGCTCAGTTGCGCGCTCTGGGACTGTTCCGGGGCGGTCCACGTCGCGCTCTGCCCGAGCTCGGCGTTGATCTGGTTCTGGATGTCGCGAGCTTTCCAGGCGAATACGGCCGCCGTGCCGGCCGCGACGACCCCGACCCCGATCAGGGCCCACCCGCCCGTGCGCATGGTGCGGCGGTGATTATTGGTGGGGTAGGCCGCGGTGTTCCCGGATGTGGCTGGAGCGCTGAGCACGACGGCAGGCGGCGGTGTCACGGCCCCGCGCGCGGGCTCGGGTGGCGTCAACTTCACCGCTGCCGGATGCGGGGCCCGCTGATCGGCGCAGGTCTGCATCTCGTCGCGCCAGCGCAGGGCGCGCTCGCGGTTGGGGTCGTCGGGGGCGGTCGCGTCGATGAAGCGGCGGTAGGCGTCCAGCGCGCCGGCGCAATCGTCCTTGGTGCGCAGGACCTGGGCCTGGTTGTAGAGGATCGATGCCCGCGGCGACAGCGCGTACGCGCGCGAGAGCAACTGCAGCGCTTCATCGAGCTGGTTCTGGTCGTAAGCGCGCGCGGCTTGCTCGACCAGCTCGGTGGCGGCGGCTTCGTCACCGCCGCCGGCCGGCTGCGCGCGCGCGGGGCCGGCCAGACACAGGCCGAGCAGCACGGACGCGAGCGTGAGGGTCCTCATCGATTCACTTGAAGATGAACCCGTCGTTCGGGTCGGCGGATCGACGATGCGTGGCCGCCGGCGTCGGGGCTGGCCGACGCAGGCGCAGCGGCCTGTTCGTGGTGGGCTGGTTTTGGCGGGGCCGTGTGATGAGGCGGGGCGGGCGGCGCCGGTGGCTCGACGCTCGGTGGAGCGCCGGGCGGTGGTGGCGGCGCGACCGGCGACGCCGGCGGTGCCATCTTCGCCGGCGCCGGCGCCGGCGCGGCCGGAACGGTCACGGTCGCCGCCGGCGGCGGCCGGCGGCGCACGGCGGTCGACACGATCAGGACAGCCAACACGCCGATCGCCGCGGCCGCTGCCCACGGCCAGCGAGGCCGGACCGCGCGAGTCGCCGTGATGGCCTCCACCACCGCCACCTGCGCCGGAGCCGGCGGTGGCACGGGCCGCTGCGGCGGCGCCTCGCCCAGCAGCGCCAGAACCACACCGTCCGCCGTGGCCGGACGGCGCTCGACCTCCTTCTCCAGGCAGCGCTCGATCACGTCGCTCCAGCGCGGATCGATCTCGGGAATCACCGCGCGCACGGGCGGGATCGGCTCGACGACGCGCCGCCAGGCGGCCCGCAGCCAGGCCCCTCCCGACGCCGGCGCGAACGGAAGCTGGCCGGTCAGCATCTCGTACATCACCAGCCCCAGCGCGTAGATGTCCGCGGCCTCCCGGGCGCTCTGCCCCTCCAGCTGTTCGGGCGCCATGTACGCGAGCGTGCCTTCCAGGCCGCGCCCCTGCGTCGAGTCGTGCGTGTTCAGCGAGGTGTTGCGCGCCAGGCCGAAGTCCATGACCACCACGCGCTCCCGGTCGGGCCCGTCGGGGGCCAGCAGCACGTTGTCGCTCTTGAAGTCGCGGTGCACGACCTCGGCCCGGTGGGCGGCGCCCAGCGCCCCGGCCATCGCCTTGACGATCGGCAGGGCGGCCTCGGGCGTGAACCGTCCCCGTTCCTTCACCCGCTGCGCCAGGCTGACCCCCTGGATCAGCTCCATGGTGATGAAGAGGACGCCGGTTCCCGGGCGCCCCTGCTCGTGGACGCCCAGGTCGAAGATGCGGCAGACGTTGGGGTGCGTGATCCGCCGCGCCAGGTTGACCTCTTGCTTCAGGCGGCGCGCCGACTGCGGGTTGTCGGCGATGGCGGCGCCGATCGTCTTGAGGGCGATCTGGGTCCCCAGGACCTCGTCCTCGGCCTCGTAGACCTCGCCCATGCCGCCGCGGGCGATGAAGCGGGTGATCCGGTAGCGGCCGTCCAGCCTGTCGCCCACGACGAAGCGGGTCAGGTTGACGGGATCGTGGTCCACGCCGGTGGCCCGCTCGCGGAAGGCCCGGACCGCCACGTCGATCGCCTTGCGGCAGGACAGGCAGCCGTCCGCGTGCTCGTCGATCCGGGCCACTTCGGCCTTGTCCAGGCGCCCCTGGACGAAATCCAGCACGGTGTTCTCGTCGATGCACGCCGAGGGTCCGTCGTCCTGGAGCGGCATTCGTCGAGGTGGAGGTTACCGCAGGGAACCCCGCGTAGTCATGGCTCTTTGCCGCCATCGGAGGGTTCGTTGGTTCGCCCCAGGAAGGGCGCCAGGCTGACGTACACCTCGCTGCGGATGGCCTGCGCCAGGCTCTCGAGCGACGTCGACCCCCCCTGCGAGCGGTGGCGGACCGCCAGGTGCTCGCGCACCGAGGCCGCGATCTCCTCGCGCAGCCCCATCAGGCGCCGCGCCACGGTCGCGGGGTGCACGTTGTAGGGGGCGGCCATCTCTTCCAGCGTCATGTGGTCGATCAGGTGGCGCCGCAGCAGGTTGCGGTCCTTGGGCGACAGCGCCCCCACCGCCGCGCTCATCGCCTCCTGGAAGGCCTCGCGATAGGCCGCCCGCAGCAGCTGCACTTCGGGGCCGAAGTCCACCTGGTCCAGGGAATCCGGATCGCGCGCCTCTCGCCCGACCACCTCGCGCACGGCCCGCAGGGCGTCGATCGCGATCCGGGTGGCGGCGACGCGGATCCACGCCAGCAGGGGGCCACGCCCGCCGTAACGCAGGATCCGCGGCTCGGGCGGCAGCAGCAGCTTGGTCCGGAGCTCCTGCATCACGTCGTCGATGAACTCCGGCCGCGCGTCCAGCCGTTTCAGCGAGTGGCGCGCCGGGGCGACGTACCGCTCGTCCAGGGCCTCGATCGCCGGTCGATCGCCCTGGCCGGCGGCGCAAGCCAGGAAAAGGTCAGTCGCGTTGGCCGGGTCGGCGCCTGCGTCCGGCGAGAACCCGACCTGCCGCGCGTGGTCCACGAAGCGCTGGAAGTCGAGCGTGACCGCCGGCCAGGCGAGGCGCGCCGCCTGATAGGCCTCCCGCCAGCCGTCCCCGCCTTGCATGGGCCGAGTCTATCACCTACAAGTTCGCTCCATGGCCCGCTGAGCCGGGCGTCGGCCCCATGTCGAGGACCTGGACTGCACGAGCAATCGGCCCGCTGGCCGTGGCCATCGCATCTGCCGGCGGCGCTCTGGCGGGAAACGCGCTGTGCTTCCCCGGCTGCCGGACGGCCATCCTCTACCCCCCGTACGCGGTCGTCACCGCCGCCCTGCTGATGTCCCCGCCGCGCCGCTGGTGGGTCTACCTGCTGGCCGGGTCGGCCGGAACGTTCTGGCCGCACCATCTGAACGGCGCACCGATCGGCTTCGTGCTGATGACGGACCTCGCCAACTACGTCCGCGCGCTGGTGGCTGCCATCGGCGTGCGCCGGTTCGCCGATCGCGGGAGCCCTCTGGATTCGCTGAGAGGGGCGGTGGCGTTCTTGCTCTTTGGCGGGGTGCTGGCGCCGCTCGCCGGCGCATTCGTGGGAGCCGGCGTCGTGGCCTGGTATCGCGGGCCCGGCGCCTACTGGGGTGCCTGGACACCCTGGCTGCTGTCGAACGTGCTGGCCGGCCTCGCGCTGCTGCCGGTCATCCTGTTTGCGCGATCGCGCTGGTCCGAGCTGACGGAAGCGCGCTGGAACGGCGCGCGGGCCGCGGAGGCGGGCGGGTTGCTGGCGACGCTGCTGGTGATCGGCGGTCTGGTCCTGCTGGGGCAACCGGGCCGCGACGGCGCGCTGGCTGCCGGCCTGTACGCGCCGGTGCCGGTCCTGTTCTGGGCGGCGGTCCGCTTCGGTCCGGCCGCGACCAGCGGTTCCCTGCTGCTCGTGGCGGTGCTGGCGATCAGCGGGACGCTCACGGGGCGCGGTCCATTCCACACGGGCTCACCTGCCCAGGATCTGATCCGGTTGCAGCTTTTTCTGTTCTTCACGTCGGCGCCGCTTCTGCTTCTCGCCGCTCTCCTCAAGGACCGGCAACGCGCCAGCGAGCAGCTCCGCGCCAGCCAGCGGGAGTACGAGACCGTGGTCGAAGATCAGATCGACATGATTTGCCGGTTCGGGCCTGCCGGCGAGCTGACGTTCGTCAACGGCGCCTGCTGCCAGAGGACCGGACGCAGCCGGCGGGAGTTGCTGGGGACCAGCTTCTGGTCGCTGTTTCCGCCCGACACGCGCGAGGACCGGCGCCGGCTGTTGCGTCGCCTGACGCCGGCGCGGGCCTTCGCCACCTGGGAAGACGGCGAGGACGGACCCGCTGGACAATCGCAATGGGAGCAGTGGCGGGTACGGGCCCTGTTCGACGAGCACGGGGGGGCGGTCGGCTACCAGGCGCTGGGACGAGACGTCACCGAGCACAAACGCGCCGAGGAGCAACGGGCTCTCCTGCGCGCCGAACAGGCGATGACCGAGGCGCTGCTCGAGGCCGATCGTCGCAAGGACCAGTTCGTGGCGATGGTCGCGCACGAGCTGCGCAACCCGCTGGCCCCCATCACGCTGGCGGTCGACGTGCTGGGGCAGGCGCTGGCGCCCACCGACGAGGAGGCCGGCGCCGCCCACGGAATCATTCGCCGCCAGACCGCCCACCTGGGGCGGCTGGTCGAAGACCTCCTGGATGTTGCGCGTGTCACGAACGGGACCATCCAGATGCGCGCGGAGGCCGTGCAGCTGTCGCTGGTCCTGGCCGACGCCATCGAGACCAGCACGCCCATCATCGAGAGCAATCGGCTGGAGCTGGTGATTGAATGGCCCGACGCCGGCACCACCGTCCGGGGCGACCGAATGCGCCTGGCCCAGCTGTTTTCGAACCTGCTGAACAACGCCGCGAAGTACAGCCCGGACGGCGGGCGCGTCGACCTGAGGGTCGTCTGCGACGGTGGGCAAGCGATCGTCTCGGTCCGGGACCGCGGCGCCGGGATCCCCGCGGAGATGCTGGAACGCGTGTTCGAGTCGTTCGCCCAGGTGGATCAGTCGCGTGACGCCGCGCTGGGGGGGCTGGGACTGGGACTGGCGCTGGCCAAGCGGATCGCCGAGCTGCACGGCGGGCGGATCCATGCCGAGAGCGACGGTCCCGGCGCGGGAAGCCTGTTCGTGGTCCGGCTGCCGGTGGTATAACCACGCCCCTCATGCGGAGCGTGGTGGTCGCGGATGACAATCGCGAAATGACCATGGCGGTGCGGCTGCTCCTCAGCCGCTTTGGATGGAACGTCATCGCCGCGTATGACGGCGTGACCGCCCTGGACGCGATCCGCACGTCCGGCGCGGCGGTCGCGCTGGTCGACATCGGGCTCCCCAAGCTGGATGGGCTCGAGGTCGCCAAGCAGATCCGCGCGGACGGGTCGGCCTGCCGGCTGGTCGCGATGTCCGGCTTCGGCGAGGCGCGCGATCGCGATCTCGCGCTGGGCGCCGGGTTCGATCTGCACCTGGTCAAGCCGATCGAGCCTGCCGTGCTGCGCGCGGCGCTGGAAGCGGCGACCGGTCCGGACGAGGGCGGTGCGCGATGAAGGAGAAGTCCGCCGTGATCCGCCAGCTGCGGCCAAGCGCCGATCCGCCCCCACGAAGGAAGTCGTCCGTCACGGCGGCGACCTCGTTCGCGCACTACATCCGGACACCGCTCGCCACGACGCTGATGTACGTGCGCTTGCTCGAGAACGAGATCGGGTCCGGCGTGGATCCCGAGCTTCGAGATGGCCTGACGGCCGCGCGCGACGAGATGACGCGGCTCGATCGCCTGCTGGGGCACCTGGTCGACTTCCATCGTTCGGGCTCGCTGACGGTGGTCCCATCGCTGGTGGATGCGGGGGCCGTCGTGGGCGAGACCGTCCGCCGGATGTTGCGCACCCTGGCGCCGGCCGACGGTGACGTCGAGGTCCGCTCGCAGGACCTGACCGATCGCTGGGATCCCGCCGCGATCGAGCAGATCGCTCAGAACTTGGTCCTGAACGCCATCCAGCACGGCGGACGCCCGATCTCCGTGGTGGTCGATCGGATCGACCGCCGCCTGGTCGTCAGCGTGCACGACGGCGGCCGCCGGATCCCGGCCCGGGTGCGGCAGCGGATGTTCCGGCGCCGGCCCGACATCCCGCACGTCCGCGCGGCCGGGTTGGGGCTGGGGCTGTGGCTGGTCCGCGAGCTGGTCAAGGCGCACGGAGGCTCGGTCGCCGTCGAGAGCCCGAAGAAAGGGGGGACGACGTTCGTCGTCACCCTGAGCCCGATCCAGTCAGACTGAGTCCAGGTCGACGGTGAGCGTCCGCGCGCGGCGGACCATGCGGGCCGAGAGATCCACGCCGACGGCGTCCAGGCCGATGGCGTTGGCCACCGCCAGCACCGTGCCGTAGCCGCAGAACGGGTCGACGATGGTCGTGGTCGCGGTCTCGCGCGCGACGAAGCGGCAAGCGTCCAGGCAGGCGGTCAGGCCCATCGACTTGGCGCTCGCCTGGAAACCGCCGTCGGGGAGCACGTCGGCCGTGGCGCGCTGGGGCAGCGGGCGCACGCCGCGCGAGTACCCGAGGAGGTGCGAGTAGCTGGCGCGCCCGAAGGTCAGGCTGCCCGCCGGCTTGCGGCAGACGATCTTGTGGAACAGCAGCGGCGCGCACGCGCCGTCGGCCGCCCGCTGGACCAGCGCCCCCTTGTCGATCCAGAGGCTGCCGCGCTTGACGTCGCTCTGGAAGAACACCGCGACGCCCGGGTCGGGCACGGCGTCGAGCACGGCGCGCGCGGCGTCCACGAACCAGGTCGTCCAGTCGGCCACGCTCATCCCGGCCATCTCGGAGACGTCGGGCAGGGACGTCACGACGCTGCAGCCGTCCATCCGGCCGCGCGCGCGCAGCCACTGCACCGCCTCAGCGTGGTGAACCTCTCTGCGCGGGGGCATCAGCGGCGGGGAATCAGGGCGGCATCACGGACAGCGTGCCCGGGTCCCCCATCGGTCCCAGCTGGGGATTGAGGAGAGAGCCGTCGGCGTTCACGACCGCCAGGAACTGGTACGGCCCCAGCGTGAGCTCCAGCGAACCCTGAGTGAAAGCCAACCCGTAGACCGTGAACTTGCCGGACAACCCGGCGCCGGAGAACAGGGCGTCTCCGTCGACGAACGAGACGTCGAGCGGCATGTCCGTGGCGTCGGCGCAGGCGCTGGCGCCGGCCAGCAGCGTTCGCGAGCCACAGGCATGCGCCGGGCGCACCAGATCGATCGATCGCGCGCTGGCCGTCGTCGCCGCCGCCGGCCCGGCCTGGGAGACCCGCACCTGCACACGCACCGGCGTCCCGCTGGCCGGCGTGATGGCGAAGGTCCACTCTCCTTCCACCGCCGCCCGCATCTCCGCGGCCCCGAACTGATACTCGGTCTCCGACGAGCAGGCGAAGCCCGGGTTCAGGAAGAACAGGGCGATCGGAACCACCCACAAGAAGCGCCGAGCGAAAGCCATGACGTCAGGATACGTGAGTTCGCGGAAATCGACGGGCTGGGCAATCTGCAAGCCCGCAGTTCGTGCGCACGTGAAATCCGACGCGCAATCGACGGGGAGCCGCGAAGGCTCGGTTACGGTACCGTTAAATCTCCGTCAAGCGTCAAAGGCCACAGGAAGACTGCTTGACTCTCGTCGGTGGCCCGCGCTACGAACAGCAGACGGGTAAAAGATTGCGGAGCGGCGATGAACGAGACGTTCGTCTGGCCTGGCGTGGAGTATATCTTTGCGTGCCATCCAGGTCGTGGGATCTCGCTCGTCGAGGATCTGGCGACGTCGTTGCCGCCGCCGGTGAGGAAGCCTTGCGGCGCAGCGGGCTCTGACGAGCGCGCTGGCTCTCAGGAACGCCAGGTGGGATCATGCGGCTGCCGTGTCGCGCGGCAGATGAGGCGGGTTCTCGCTCGACTCGTGAGCGATGAGTATCAGCGCCAGTCCAGGGGCGGAGGAATATGACCGACGCTAACGAGACGCACAGCGCCCGCAGAAACCGCAGATTGCGCGCCGCCTTTATTTCGTCGTTCATCAGCAAGGTTGGGAGCGTGCTCGTCCAGATCTTCGCTTTCCCGGCTGCCGTGGCTTCGTTAGGGCCAAAAGCGTTTGGCGCTTATGCTTCGACGGTAGCCGCGGTGTCATGGGTGTCGCTGGTGAGCCTCGGCGCTCCGCCCTCCCTGACGCGGCTCATCTCGGCAGCAGTCGGACGAGACGATCGTGAGCAAGAGTCGCTTCTCTTCGGAAATGGACTGGCGGTGTCCGTAGCCGCCGGCATGCTCGCGGCCATCCTGATCCTGAAGACGGCGACGATGGAGGATCTGCCGCATCTTCTCGGACCATCCGTCATGGGGTTCGAGCATGCAGCGAGGACGGTTCTGTACATTCTCTCTCTATTCATACCCCTGACTCTCGTGGGTAACGTTGCGGAAGCAACGTACTCCGCTTATCAAGAGCAAGCGATCACGAATAGCTGGTCATTTGTCCTTTCGCTGATCAGCATACCGGTTCTCCTCTTGGTCGTCCGCTGGCCGCTCATCTCAGTTATGGTCGTCGGTACATATGGTCCTACTGCGCTGACCAAGTTGCTTTCGCTCGTTCAGCTCGTGGCTCTTCGACGACCCTACCTCCTCCGGGGCATTCGCCGGATTAGCTGGTCTGCATCCAAGTCACTCCTGCTCCCGGGAGGGGCCTTTGCGCTGATATCCGCCGGATCCTATCTCAATACCCAGCTTCCAATCTTTGTAGCCGGATGGACTGGCGGGACGGCAGCCGCCCAAATGGGCATTTTGATGCAAATGTATACGATTGCTATCAGCGTCGCCGTAATGGTCAACAACACGCTCTGGCCAGCACTCATAGAGGCGAAGCAGAGGAATGATTTTCGATGGTTGGCGAAGGCTCTCCGCCATGCTGTTTCGGTAAATGCGATCGTAGCGGCCGGATCCCTCGTGGGCCTGGGCGTCTTGACTCCCGTCATTGCGTCACGGTGGTACAGAGTTCCGCTTTCACACCCGGAGGCGACAGCCTGGGCCATGGGGGCTTTCATGGCGGCGGCAACATTTGAGAACATGTTGATTGCGATTTCCTACGGCATTGGCAGCCTCCGGAGGGCGGCGGCAGTATTCGTGATACGGTGCGCCATTGCTGCCTGCTTGTACCGGCTGCTGGCCTTCCGGTTCGGAATCCCAGGCATTCTGGCAGTTGGCGCCGTCACCGCGTTGGCCGCATGTGTGGCTCTCGGCCTGCCCTACGTTCGAGCAAGGAGCGCGAACGATGGTGCCGAGGGCCCGTCTTCGTAACGCCGAAGCGAGGTGGACGACCACCGGGACGGCGTCGGTCGGGAGCGCTGAAACACAAGCTGCTGATTTTCCTCGCGAGGTTCATCCACAGTTAACCCGATCGTTCGGCCTTCGTGGTTATGGCAACTCGGCAACGCCGGACCCGGGGCCGAGCTCGAAGGTCGCGAACGTCGGCGGTCCCAATGGCTGGGAGCAGACCAATTCGCGGCGGGCTTCGATCGCGAAACCGAAGCGTTGTTCCACAAAAGAAAACCTGCTAGCTTACCCTACACGTGATGAGGCGTGTGACGTTGTGGGAAACGTAGTCTTGACGCAAACTTTACGCACCTCGATGGGGACGAGCATCCCTGGCCCGAAAGCACGCGTCGAGCCCCGAACCGGTACGCTGCTTCGCGGCCTGGCGGTAGCGGTAGTTTGCGCGACCGCGGTGGGAGCAGGTTGCGCAACGAGCAACATGCACCCCGTCGTGGCGACCCGGTTGCTGCCCTCGCCGATCGTCTCTCAGAAGGACGAGTTTCTCGATCCAAAAGTGCTCGCGGATCTCGCTGAGCCCAAAGACACCGAGGCTTATAAGGTCGGGCCGGGGGATACGCTGCTCGTCGCGGTGTTCAACCATCCTGAACTCGCCATAGCAGCCTACTCGGGATCCAACGCGGGTGCCGGCAATCTTCAAGGAGGGCGAACTGCGGGTTACTACGTCGACAACAACGGCGAGATTCAGTTTCCACTGATAGGCTCAGTCCCAGTGGCTGGGAAAACTTCCGAGCAATTGCGAGTCTTTCTGGAACAGGCCCTCGCACATTTTGTGCGGGATCCGAAGGTAGTCGTCCAGGTGATTTACAACGGCAGCATTCGGTACTACCTCATAGGTCAGTTCACCAATCCGGGCCTAAAGTACGCAGATCGACCAATGCATCTGCTGGAGGCTGTTTCCCTTGGGGGCAGCATTGTTTTTGAAAAGGCGAGTCTGAGCAGCACCTATATCGCTCGGGCAGGTAAAAAGTTACCGATCAACTTTTCTCGGCTGCTTCGGGATGGCGATCTCAGGTTCAACATCTGGCTCATGCCCGGCGACGCCATCGTCGTCCCCGACAATCTAAATGAGCAAGCATTTGTCTTCGGTGGGGCCGCTGGAAGTAACGCGCGGGGCGGAGCGGTACCATTTTTCCAGGGGCACCTGGATATATTGCAGGCGCTGGCTCAGGCCGGAATCGGATTTCGCGAGCGCACCCAAGGCCGTCTGGACGCCGTCAGGGTCATTCGCAGCGAAGCTGATCGAGGAAGGTTCTTTGTCATCGACGTAGAGAAGATCCTTCGAGGGGAGGCAGCATCATTTGCTCTTGCGCCAGGCGACATAGTCTTCATTCCAGCAACCGCTTTGACGACTTGGAACGAAGCGATCCAAGAAATTCTTCCCTCGCTTCAGACGGTCGCTGGGCTGCTTGAACCCTTCGTGCAGATCAAGTTTCTCTCACAATAAGCGCACACCGACAGGAACAAGAGGGATCTGAGCCATGACGTCGCAAGAACCGCTCGACTCTCGGAAAGCGCTGGTGGGGGCGATCCCTATGTTCCGCCCTGGCGCGCGCGAGCTATCCGAACTCTGGATGTTGCTTCGACGAAACGCCCGCTTGCTGATCATCTGCATCGGTGGCGCGACGATGGCGATGGCTGCTTTGACCCTTTTGGGCCGGATGACTTTCCGAGCGAAGGGCAGCCTTTACCTCGGCGAGGTCCAGCGCCATCTCGGGGCCCAAGAGGGACTGCCGGAACAGATTGACTTCGTTGGCGGGCAAACTGATGAGATCGGAACGGAACTGGCTATCCTACAGAGTGACGACGCCCTCCGAGAGGCCGCTCTGCGCTCGGGGCTGACGGCTCGTATCGCCCCCGTCGGTTGGCATCCACCGCGATTCTGGCGGTGGCTCTGGGCTCGTCGTGATCCGAGGGTCCTCGAGAGCGGCTCCCGGCTTCAGGTGACCGATGCTCGCCTCGCGACCTACATTCCAGAAGCACGCTCCTTTCAGGTGGATTTCGCCAGCGGTGGTGCGTTCTTGGTCAGTGGCGAACATGGGCCCGCCATCGGCCGAGGACAGATCGGGCAGCCGTTCTCGAGCGATGTCGTGTCCTTCACGATCACCAGGAGCGGGGCGACCGACCCCCCGCAAGGCGCATCCTACGCCCTTTCAGTGTCGCCGACCTCGACGGTAGTCGAGGAAATTAAACACTCGCTCGCCGTCAGCCTGCCCAAGTCACCCAATTCCGCAGCTCCAGGAGAGAATGTCCGCATCGCAGCGATCGAGTTTCTATCTCGGTCGCCCGACCTGGCCGTTCAGTTTGTGGACAGCCTGATGCGCCGATATCTTGAGCGCCGGCAGTCCTGGAAGACGGAGGAAGCTACTCAAGCGGAAACCTTCATCGGAGAGCAGGTAAAGAGCGTCAAACAGGCACTCTACGACGCAGACAAACAACTTGCCGACTACAAACAGAATTCAGCGGTCGTGGTTCTCGGTGACGATACGACTAACCTGATCGAACAGACTGCACAATACGAGCAGCAACGGCTGGCGGCCCAAATGCAGGTCGCCGCGTTCGATCAGGTGTCGGGCAGCCTGAAAAAGGCAGGTGCTAACCTTGAGCAGTTTCTGGTCGGTGAAGCATCCGATCCGGTCCTCAGTGGACTGAGTACGAATTTAGCCCAGGCCCGCCAGGACCTCGATCGGCAGAGACAGCGCTTTACCGACGATGCACCCGAGGTTCGCGAGGCGCTCGCCCAAGTCGACGGACTGTCCAATTCCGTCCGAAAGTACATAACGAGTCGCCGTTCACGAGCGCAAGAACAGTTGGCCTCGCTGGACCACCTGATCGCGCATTTCCACGACAAGATGAAGACGGTGCCGGCCGCCCAACTAGAGTTGGCCCAACTGACCCGAAACGCCGACGTCCTCAGCAAAATGTATACGTTTTTGCTCGAACACCAGGAGCAAGCGACGGTAGGCAAGGCCGCGACGATGTCTCGCAATCACGTCCTGGATTCGCCACAGGTTTCGTTTCATGAGGACTCGCCTCTTCTCTTCCTTCGACTGATAGGCGCGGCCGCTCTGGGCTTGATTGTTGCCGTGATCTGGATCGGCTTAAAGCGGCTGGTGATGGCAACCTTTGAAACTGAAATCGATCTCAGAAGGGAGACCGGTGACCTCGTGATGCTGGGGACGATTCCAAAACGCAAGACTGCTGGCGGCGGCCTCGAGGCGGAACGAGCAAGACAGGCTTTGCCATTTGATTTGTTTGCCGGGGGCGATCCCGCATTCGCGGAGTCGTTCCGTCACCTGCGTGCGAGTGTGTATCGGATGGGCGCGAATCGTCGGGACGTCAAGGTGTTGTTGATGACGTCACCGATGCCTGGAGACGGCAAGACACTGTGTACGCTCTCATTGGCTGTGGCGTTGGTGGCAGACGGGAAGCGCGTGATGGTGATAGAGGGCGATATGCACCGGCCCAGTCACCACCGTCTATTCAAACAATCCCCCGATGTGGGGCTGAGTAGCCTACCCCGTAGAAGTGACATCGTTCGCACGGTATCTACGTGCGTCGGGAATTTCGACGCGATAACGGCGGGTAGCCCCTCAGGGCAGGCAGCAGCAGAGTTACTGTCTCGCCGCGAAGTCGGCAATCTCATTGCATTTGCGCGACAGAATTACGACTTCGTTCTGGTGGATTCGCCGCCCTTTCCACTCCTTTCGGACGCCCTAATTCTTTCGCGGTATGTCGACGGAGTAGTCTCGATCATTCGACTACAAAACACCCGCCGGCGTGCGGCCGAGGAACATATTCGTCGGTTTCTGGCAAATCCGGTGCTCGAATATGGGTTGGTCGTCAACGGCATCGATGACGTTCACTCGAAGGAGTACGGCTATTCGGCCGGAAAAGGTTATCGCCCCGCAGATGGGATAGCGCGGATCGTCGAGGTTGCCTGACGCTATCGATGCGCTGACATGTTGGCATCGTTTGGCGTCCTGTTGATCGCTGGTCTTTGTACA
>Ga0335083_10004051_pt1 | contig 18761 bp, 14 predicted proteins | sample Lox_Sample_42_FD_206716 | JGI IMG/M metagenome (GOLD analysis project Ga0335083, IMG submission 206716) | Soil microbial communities from Loxahatchee National Wildlife Refuge, Florida, United States - Lox_Sample_4.2 | ecosystem: Environmental > Terrestrial > Soil > Wetlands | place: USA...
ATCGTCCGGGTCGCGATAGTCGGCGGGCGTGGCCGATTTGGCCGTCGAAGCGTAGGGCTGGAACAGCGCCTTGTTGGTCTGCAGGAGCGAGCGGCTCACGCCCCACAGGATGTCGCCCTGCGGCCGCTCCTTCTCGGCCTGCAGGCGCTTCACCAGCACGCCCGAGCCCGCCACGACCGGCTCGACCTCGATGCCCGTCTCCTTCTTGAAGGCGCCGAACACCAGGTCGTTCAGCGTGCTCTCGTTGGCCGAATAGACCACCACCTTCTTCTGCGCCCAGGCCGGGCCCGACATTCCACATGCCGCCAGCAGGGCCGCCATCGCCACGATCCAGCGCCTTCCGTTCCCGCTCTTCATGTCCCGCCCTTCACATTCGCGTTCAGTTCCGCCGCGCGCGATTTGAGCCTGTCGCCCCGGTATCGGCAATGTAGAATATCTCTGCCAAAGGAAGGGAACGGGCGATGCGGTCGATGATCCGGGTCGGCGTCTTGTCGGTCGCGTTCGCGTTGTTGGCCGGGTCGGCGTGGGCCCAGAAGAGCGGCGGCATCCTCCGCATGTACCACCGCGACAACCCGCCCAGCGCCTCGATCCATGAGGAAGCGACCAACTCCACGGTCATTCCCTTCATGAGCGTGTTCAACAATCTCGTCCTCTACGACCAGTCGGTGGCGCAGAACACGCCGCAGTCGATCGTGCCCGATCTCGCCAAATCCTGGCGCTGGAGCGACGACGGCAAGGACCTGACCTTCAAGCTCGAGGAGGGCGTGCGCTGGCACGACGGCAAGCCGTTCACGGCGAAGGACGTCGTCTGCACCTTCGACATGCTGACCGGCAAGGGCGACAACCTCCTGCGCCGCAATCCGCGCCAGTCGTGGTACAGCAACGTGCAGAGCGTCACGGCCAGGGGCGACTACGAGGTGACGGTCCATCTCGGCCGGCCCCAGCCCTCGCTGCTCTCGCTGCTCGCCTCGGGCTACTCCCCGATCTATCCCTGCCACGTGCCGACGGCGCAGATGCGCACCAGGCCGGTCGGCACGGGACCCTTCAGGTTCGTGTCCTTCAAGCAGAACGAGTCGATCAAGCTCGAGCGCAACAAGGACTACTGGAAGAAAGGCAAGCCCTATCTCAACGGCATCGAGTTCACCGTCGTGCCCAACCGCGGCACGGCCATGCTGAGCTTCATCTCCGGCCGCTTCGACATCACCTTTCCCTGGGAAGTGACGATCCCGCTGCTCAAGGACATCCGCGGCCAGGCGCCCAACGCGCAGTGCCAGGTGACGTCGATGAACAACAGCACGAACCTGATCGTGAACCGCGACGCGCCGCCCTTCGACAATCCCGGCCTGCGCCAGGCGCTCAATCTCGCCATGGACCGCAAATCCTTCGTCGACATCCTGAACCAGGGCGACGCGCAGCTGGGCGGCACCATGCAGCCGCCGCACGACGGCTACTGGGGCCTGCCGCCCGAGCTGTTCGCCTCGGTGCCGGGCTATGGCGGCGACGTCGCCAAAAACCGCGCGCAGGCGCGCGAACTGATGAAGAAGGCGGGCTACGGACCCGACAAGCATCTGGCGTTGAAGGTCTCGACGCGCGGCATCTCGCTCTACAAGGATCCGGCGGTGATCCTGGCGGGCCAGCTCAAGGAGATCTGGGTCGACGCCGAGGTCGAGATCATCGAGACGGCCCAGTGGTACACCAAGATCGCGCGCAAGGCCTATTCGGTCGGCCTCAATACGACCGGCAACGGCGTCGACGATCCCGACCAGAACTACTTCGAGAACTTCTCCTGCAAGTCGGAGCGCAACTACACGGGCTACTGCAATCCCGAGATCGAGAAGCTGATGGAGCAGCAATCGGCCATGAGCGACATCCCCGCCCGCAAGAAGCTGGTGTGGGAGATCGACCGCAAGCTGCTGGGGGACGGCGCGCGGCCGATCATCATGTGGAACCGCGCCGCGACCTGCATGCAGCCTTATGTGAAGGGCTACGTCGCCAACGTGAACAGCGTCTACAACGGCTTCCGCTTCGAGGATGTCTGGCTGGATCGCTAGAGCGGCGGATTACTATATCTGGTAGGAGTTACCGAAAGTTACCGTCAGACGTATCAAATCTGACGGGAATCTTGTGGCAATGATACTGACCTTCTTTCCCTCCCTGTCTGGCGGAGGATGAATAAGAAGTAGCCTTGCTGCTCTCGATCCACCCCGCTGTGTGGCGTCTCCAGCAGTCCCCGCGCTTCTGGCCAGGCGGCCACGGGATCCGGGTCCCCGCTGGAGCGGCTCGACTGTCAGCATGGTCCAGCTCGTGCAGGATACAGCCCTCTCCTCCGGATCCGCATTCTGATCAATGGACGCGAAACGGCTCAGCCGTTGCGCTTCAGCTTCTGGATCGTCTCGTCGAGCGTCGACAGGAAACGCGAGCGGTCGCGCGGGGTCATGGGTTTCGGCCCGCCAGTGACCTCGCCCATGGCGCGGAGGTTGGACAGGAGCTCGCGGTTGGCCATCGCCATGCCGATGGAGGCCGTCGTGAAGGGTACGCCCGTGGTGCCGATCACCGCCGCGCCCGCCTTGAGGCAGCGGTCGGCCAGCGGGATGTCCGCGGTGACGACGACGTCCTTCGGCCCCACTCTCTCGGCGATCCAGTTGTCGGCCGCATCGAAACTGTCGCTGACGACGACCAGCGCGATGCGCGGATCGCGCGGCACGTTCATGTAGGAATTGGCGACGACGTGGACCTTGAGCTTGTAGCGTTCGGCGACGCGATAGATCTCCGTTTTCACCGGACAGGCGTCGGCATCGACGAAGATCTCCATCACGATCCGCCGACGACGATGACACCGCGCGGCGCCAGCGCCAGGGCGACGGCGGTGCCCGCTTCCAGCGGCCGCCCGACCTGCGGGCAGGTGGCGAACAGCGTTCCGGCCGCCGTGTCGATCGAATACTCCATATGGGTGCCGAGATAGCTCGCCTTGGCGATCGTCCCGGCCAGCGTTCCCGCCGGGCCGGGCGCGCGCTCGACCGTGATCGCCTCCGGACGGACGGCGACCGTGACCTCGCCTTCGGCCGCGCGCGCGTCTTCCACCTCGATCTCCACATTTCCCAGCCGAACCAGCATGCGGCCGCCGTCGAGCCGCCGCGCCTGGCCGCGCGCGGGGTTGGACTCGCCCATGAAGCGGGCGAGGAACGGCGTCGCCGGCCGCTCATAGAGATCACGCGGCGTGCCTTCCTGCTCGATGCGGCCGGCGTTCATCACGATGATGCGGTCCGACACCGCCATCGCTTCCTGCTGGTCGTGCGTCACATAGACCACGGTGAGGCCGAGCCGCTGCTGCAGTTCGCGAATCTCCTCGCGCATCTGGCGGCGCAGGCGCGCATCGAGATTGGAGAGCGGCTCGTCGAACAGCAGAACCGACGGCTTCAGCACCAGGGCGCGCGCCACCGCGACCCGCTGCTGCTGGCCGCCCGACAGCTCGGACGGCTGGCGCCCGCCGTAGCCGGCAAGGCCGACCTGGACCAACCCGTCGGTCGCCCGCTTCACCGCCTCCTCGCGGCCGAGTCCCGAGCGGCGCAGGCCGTAGGCCACGTTCTCCAGCACGCTCATGTGCGGGAACAGGGCATAGGACTGGAAAACCATGCTGACGTCGCGCTGCGTCGCCGGCAGGTGCGTGACATCGCGACCGGCGATCTCGACGAGACCCTCGCTCGGCAGCTCCAGTCCGGCGATCATGCGCAGGGTCGTGGTCTTGCCGCAGCCCGAGGGGCCGAGCAGCGTCACCAGCGTGCCGCTCTCGACCGTGAAGCTCACGCCCGCGACGGCGGGCGTCGTGCCGTAGCGCTTCACGACATCGGTGAACCGCACGCTCATGCGACACTCCCTTGTGGCTGTGGCGCACGGCGCCCGAGCCGCCGGTCGCCGACCAGTGCCTGGATCAGCAGGATCGCGACCAGCATCAGCACGATCAGCGCGCAGCTATAGGCGATGGCGAGGCCATAGTCGCCGTTGATGACCCGCAGCACGATATAGGTGGTGGCAAGGTCATACTCGGCCGTCACCAGGAAGACCACGGCGCTGACCGTGGTCACGGCGCGCACGAAACCGTAGATCAGCGCGCCGACAATGGCCGGCCGCAACAGCGGCGCCACCACGAAGTAGAGCGTCTGCAGCGCCCGGCCGCGCAGGGTGGCCGAGGCCTCGTCGAGGCTGCGGTCGATCTGGCTCATCGCCGCCATGCCCGCACGAAGGCCGACCGGCATGTTCCGGAAGACGAAGCAGAGCACGATGATCAGTGCGCTGCCGGTGATCTCGAGCGGCGGCACGTTGAAGGCGAAGACGTAGGCCACGCCGATCACGGTGCCGGGCACGGCGAAGGAGAGCATGGCGGCGAATTCCAGCAGGCCGCGGCCGGCGAAGCGCTGGCGCACCATCAGCCACGCCGCGACCAGGCCGAGCGCCGCGGTCAGCGGCGCGGCGACGGCGGCGAGCTCGACCGTGGTCCAGAACGAGTTCCAGGCCGCGCCCGACCAGATCAGGCCCGAGGGCGAGCGTTCGATGGAGAAGGCCTTGGCATAGTGCGCCAATGTCGGCGTGTAGTCGCGGCCCCACACTTTCACGAAGCCGCCGGCGAAGACGAAGGCATAGAGCAGCGCAGTGAAAGCCGCCCACGGCAGCGCGATCCATTGCGCGGCACGACGCACGCCCCGCGGCAGTGGCGTCGGCAGGCCGGCATCGCCCTTGCCCGAGATGGTGGCGTAGGAGCGGCCGCCGACGATGCGCCGCTGCAGGAAGAAGGCGGCGAGCGCGAAGCCCAGCAGAAGCAGGGCCAGCGCCGCCGCGCGGCCGTAGTCGAGCTGGGCGCCGACCACCGCGAAATAGATCTCGGTCGACAGTACGCCGTAGTCACCGCCCAGCACGATGGGATTGCCGAAGTCGGCGATGCTCTCGATGAAGCCGACGAGGAAGGCATTGGCGAGACCCGGCAGCATCAACGGCAGGGAGACGGTGGAGAAGGTGGCCCAGCGGTCGGCCCGCAGGGTCTGCGAGGCTTCCTCGAGCGTCGGGCTCACCCCCTCGACCACGCCGATCAGCACCAGGAAGGCGACCGGCGTGAAGGCAAAGAGCTGCGCGAGCAGCAGGCCCGGCAGGCCGTAGATCCAGCGCGTCGGCTGGACTCCGAACGACCAGTCGAGGAGCTGGTTGACGAGGCCCGAGCGGCCGAACACCAGGATCAGCGCCAGACCGATCACGAAGGGCGGCGTGATGATTGGCAGCACCGTCAGGACCCTGAGCGTGCGGCGGAAGCGGACGGCCGTGCGCGTGACGATCAGGGCGAAGGCAAGACCGAGCGCGGTCGAGCCGGCACCGCAGGCGAGCGCGAGGAAGAGCGTGTTCCAGGCGACGCCGCAATTGCCGCCGCCGGTCAGGCAGGCCAGCCCCCAGATCTTGGCTTCTGCGAGCCGTGCGAAGGCCAGCAGCGGACGCGCCGCGCCGTCCTGGTCCTGGAAGGCCTGGGCCAGGATGTGCAGCACCGGCCAGGCGGTGAACAGCAGGATCGAGGCGGTCACCGCTGTCATCGCGCCGGCGACGAAGGAATCGCCGCCGAACGCGCCGCGCGACGCGAGGCCGATCGAGAGCAGCGACAGGAAGGCGATCAGCACGACCGTACCGCCGGCGCCGATGCCGAACTGTCGTCCATCGAGCTCGCCAAACGCCGCCGTCAGCCAGTCTGCGTTCCAACCGCGCAGGCCGACGGCAAAAGCCTGTACGCCGAACAGCAGGACGCCCGTCGCGCTCATTGCCAGCAGCCATGCGCCGCGACGCCTGCCTTGCATGGGCAGCAACGCGACGACGAGGCAGCCCGCCAGCGCGGCGAGCACCGGCGCGAGCCACCACTTGCCGTGCTCGACGACCTGCGCGAGCGCGTTCGCCGCCGCCTCATCCGACCATAAGCCCGCCAGCCAGGCCCCCGAGCCGAGCCCATCCTGCAGCGCGTACCAGGGCAGCAGGATGGCGGCGAGCAGGCCTGCGGCCGACCAGGCGAGGGCGGCCCTGTTCACTTGAAGTGCCAGCGGCTGCCTTGCTGCGGATCGATGAAACGCACGCCGAGATCATTTCCGGCCGCGAGCTCCTCCAGCATCTTCTTCTGCGGCTGCTCGCGGGTCAGCGAATACTTGATGTGACTGACGATGACGGGAAGGTCCTTCAGAGCCTTGCCGCCGGCCAGCTGGTCGAGCTCATGCAGCGATGCCAGCACCCACTTCGGCGTCAGGTGCCCGAACAACTGGCCGTCCGGCCGATCGCTCGTATAGGACGATTCGATCAGGATCGCCTTCAGCCGGCGCTGCTTCGCCTTCTCCGCGACCGCCGCCCAGACGTCGTGCATCTTGGTCGTCTTCTCGACGGCATCGGGCCCGGTGTCGCCGAAGCACAGCACGGCGTCGCCCTCGCTCTCCACCAGGAACGCCGTCGATTCGATGCCGCCGTGGCTCAGCGGATAGGCCGTCACGCTCATCGCGGTGTCCTGCAGCAGCATCGCGGCGCCGGGCTTCAGGTCCGTTAGAGGATACTTCTTGAGCTGAGGTGCCTTGCCGCGATCGGTGAAATTCGGCCAGGCCTGCCAGTTGAAGTACGTATCGGACAGCGCCGCGTTGACCGAAGGCAGGGCGTAGATCGGCTTCTTGCTGTCGTCGGGCGAGGCGATGACAAGTCCCGCCACATGATCGAGATGCGCGTGGCTGATCATATAGCCCTTGATCCGGTTCGTGAGCACGTAGCCGATGCGGCTCATCGGGGAATCGGCCGGCATCTTGACGGAGTTGAAGGCCCCCTTCTCATCGGCGATCCGCAGGCCGTTCACGAGAGTGCCGGCATCGCAGGTCACGGCCCGGTCGTCGTCATGCGGATGGATGAGATAGGAGCTGAGACTGCCGTCCAGGATTCCTCCCAGGCCGCCCAGGCTCACGATGTCGAAGCCGTCGGCGGCGGCCGGGCCAGCTCCCGTCAGATTGGCCGCCGCCAGAGTGGTGAGAAGAACGCTCCAGAACTTCATCGTCGACCTCCGGGATCACTGTTTGGGCAGATTACCCACTTCGTTGTCCCAGCGCGCGATCAAGCGCTTACGCTCGGCCGACTTGCCGTACTTCGCCTGGTCGTAGTCGATCAGCTTGATCTCGGAGAATTTCGGCGCTTCCGGCGGCAGCGGCGTCGCCTTGTTCGACGGCACCTGGAACTGCTTTGCCTGGGCGCCGAGCTTCTGCGCCTCGGGCGTCAGCGCCCAGTCGTAGAACTTCCGGGCGTTGGCGAGATTGCGCGCACCCTTGACGATGCTCATCGAGCCGATCTCGTAGCCCGTGCCTTCGCAGGGCGTGGTCACCTTCACCGGGAAGCCCGCGAGCGCCTCGGTCACGCCGTCATGGATGAAGCTGATGCTGACGCCGGTCTCGCCGCGCGCCACCGCCTTGATCGGCGCGGTGCCGGAGCGCGTGTAGGCGTTGATGTTGGCGTGCAGCTTCTTCATGTAGTCGAACGCCTTGTCCTCGCCCATGATCTGGACGAGCGTCGCGATCGCGACATAGGCGGTGCCCGACGAGTTCGGGTTGGCCACCTGGATCTCGCCCTTGAATTCGGGCTTCAGCAGATCGGCCCAGCAGGCCGGCGGCTTCGCGCCCTTCTTGGCCAGGAGCTCGGTGTTGTAGCCGTAGCCCAGCGCGCCCATGTAGATGCCGACGGTCTTGCCGCCGGAATCGGCGTTCTGCTTGACCGCCCAGGGATGAAGCTCGGCGAGCTTCGGCGACTTGTAGGCCTCGGTCAGCCCCTCCTCCGCCGCCTGCAGGTGCGGATCGCCGGTGCCGCCGAACCAGACATCGCCCTTGGGGTTCTGCGCCTCCGCCTTGAGCTGGGCGATCGTCTCGCCCGAGCCCTTCTGGGTCATCGACACCTTGATGCCGGTCGCCTTCTGGAACTCGTTGGCGGCCAGCGTGCACCATTCGACCTGGACCGAGCAGTAGACGTTGATCACGCCCTGCGCGGACGCCGGCACGGCGGCGGCCGTCAGGAGCGCCGCAAGCGCGGCCGTGACGTAGCTGGTTTTCATGGTTCTTCTCCTCCTCTATTCCAAGACATGAACGTTGGCGGAATCGATGCGCAGGACGACCTCGTCACCGACCTCGAACGTCGCCCTGGCGAACGCATCGTTGCGCGAGACCTGCAGCCGGGCCGTGCCGAGCTCGATCTCGTAGTCGGTCTTCTCGCCCAGGAAAGTACGCTGCACGACACGCCCGACCGCGCCGCGATCGGGGCCGGGCGCGATCATGTCGATCATCTCGGGGCGCACCACCAGTCGCACCGTCGCGCCGGCCGGCCGACCTGCCGGCAGCGGCAGGCGCAGCCCTTCGAACGCTGCCTCGCCTGACGGCAGCATGCGCGCTTCCAGCAAATTCGTGCGGCCGATGAAGCGGGCGACGAACTCGGTGGCGGGACGATAGTAGAGGTCCTTCGCCGTGCCGTCCTGGACGACGACGCCGCGCTCCATCACGGCGATGCGGTCGGAAATCGCCATCGCCTCCTCCTGGTCGTGCGTGACGTAGACGGTGGTGATGCCGATGCGCTTCTGCAGGCTGCGGATCTGCTCGCGCATCTCGACCCGGAGCTTGGCGTCGAGGTTGCTGAGCGGCTCGTCGAACAGCAGAACCTTGGGACGGAAGACGACGGCGCGGGCGAGCGCCACGCGCTGCTGCTCGCCGCCGGAGAGCTGGTGCGGCTGCTGCCGCTCGTATCTCGCGAGGCCGACCAGCTGCAGCACCTCGGCGACGGCGCGCACGATCTCGGCTTCCGGTCGGCCCTGCACGCGCAGGCCGTAGGCTACGTTCTCGAAGATCGAGAGATGGGGAAACAGCGCGTAGTTCTGGAACACGAAGCCGATGCCGCGCCGGTTGGGCAGCACGTGCGTCACGTCGCGGCCGTCGATCGAGATCGTGCCTTCGTCCGGCTCCTCGAAGCCCGCGATCATGCGAAGCGTCGTCGACTTGCCGCAGCCCGAGGGGCCGAGCAGAGTCAGGAGCTCGCCGGTCTCGACCGACAAGCTGACCTCGCGCACGGCATAGACCTCGCCCTTCACCGTGTGATCGAAGCGCTTGGAGACGCGGTCGAGGCGGATGCTGATCGGGGCCATCGCTATCCTCCCAGCAGGCTGCGGGCCGCCGCTCCCGCGGTCGGCGTGCGCAACCGGGCCAGCAGGGCGCTGAGGGCCGAGACCACGGCGAACACCACGACGATCACGAACACGGAGAAGGCGGCGGCGGGTCCCAGCGCCAGCTCGGTCATGTTCTCGAGGATACGCACGGTGATCAGGGTCCAGCTCAGCGACACCAGGAAGATCGTGGCGCTGATCGCGGTCATCGATCGGATGAAGACGACGCCGAGGCCCGCGAAGAAGGCGGGCGCGATCAGCGGCAAGGTCACGCGGCGGAAGGTCTGGCCGCTGCCGGCACCGAGGCTCGCCGAGGCTTCCTCGATGCTGCGGTCGATCTGTTGCAGCAGGGCCACGGTGGCGCGGATGCCGGTCGGGCTGTAGCGGAAGATGTAGCAGGCGACGATGATCAGCGCGCCGCCGGTCAGGGCGAGCGGCGGATCGTTGAAGGCGATCAGATAGGCGATGCCGACGATGGTGCCGGGCAGCGCGTAGTTGATCATCGAAACGATCTCCATCGCCTGACGGCCGGGGAAACGCCGCCGTGCGATCAGGTAGCCGACCAGCACGCCGTAGAAGCCGCCGAGCGGCATGCCGACCAGGGCTATGATCAGCGTGTCGCGGATCGCCGGCAGGCCTTCGGTGAAGATCACGTGGTAGTGCTGCCAGGTGAGGCTGTTGTTGGCGCCGAACGCCACGACGACCGAGGCATAGAGCAGCAGGGCGTAGAAGTAGAGGATGGCCACGGTGACCAGCGCCGTGCCGGCGACCAGCAGCGCCGAGGCGAGCGGCGCGATCGCCCGGCTGCGCGAGCGCTGGCCGACCTTGCCGCTCACCGTCACATAGACGCGCCGGCCGACCCAATAGCGCTGCAGCAGATAGACCGCGGCGGCCGGTACCAGCAGCATCAGCGACAGCACCGCACCACCCTTGAAGTCGAACATGCCGGTGATCTGGAGATAGGCCTGGGTCGGCAGCACGGCGAAGCTGTTGCCGGCCAGGATCAGCGGCGTCGCGAAGTCGGCGAGGGAGGCCGCGAACAGCAGCAGGAAGGCGTTGGCGAAGCCCGGGACGGCGAGCGGCAGGGTGACGGTGCGGAAGATGCGCCAGCGCGAGCCGCCCAGGCTGAACGCCATCTCCTCGAGATTGGGATCGATCGCGGCGATGATCGGCCGCAAGGTGAGATAGGCGATGGGGAAGTAGGTGATCGTCTCGGCGAGCGCGGTGCTCCAGAAACCGTAGGCGCTGATGTTGTCGAGGCCGAGCAGGTAGTGGCTGATGAAGCCCTTGGGACCGAACGAGAAGACGATGGCGATCGACGTGGTGAACGGCGGCGAGACGAGCGGCAGCAGCGTGGCCGCGTCGAGCGCCGTCAACCATCGCCGGCCTAGGCCGGCCCGCACCGCCGTGAGCGCGAACAGGAAGCCGAGCAGCGTGCCCAGGATGCCGACCGTGGTGGCGAGGATCAGGCTGTTGAGGAACGCCGCGCGATTGCTGCCGTCGGCGACCGCGGACAGCAACGGCTCGAGCGTGAGCTTGCCGTCATCGCTGAAGGCGCGGACCAGCAGCTCCGCCAGCGGGTAGAGCACGAACAGCGCCAGCAGCAGCCATAGAACCGCGACCGCGCCGAACAGCGCCGGATCGCGCAGGATCCGGCGCCGATCGCTGGCGATACCGGCGGCCATCTACTGCGGCAGCACTTCCTTGACCCAGCGCTCGACGATGCGCTTGCGGTTGGCGCCGGCGTACGCGTCGTCGATCGGAAAGACGTTGGCGCCCTTCAGGATCGCGGCGAGCGACGGATCGGTCTTCACGTCGGGATTGGCCGGCACGAAGTTGATCTTGTGCTCCGCGAGCTTGGACTGCATCGCCGCGCTGGTGGCGAAGTCGATCAGCTTCTTGCCGCCCTCGGGATTCTTCGCGCCCTTGATCAGCGCGATCGCCTCGGCCGCCGAGCCGATGCCTTCCTTGGGGAAGCTGATGACGACGTCGTAGCCCTTCGCCTTGGTCTCGAGCGCGTCGACGATGAAGAAGATGCCGCCGCCCGCCTGGCCGAGACCGACCGGCAAGGTCCCGCCGCCGCCGCTCTTGGTATAGACCTGCACGTTCTGCCGCAGCTTCTTCAGGTAGGCGAAGCTCTTCTCCTCGTCGCGCTTGTTCACTTCGAGCACCGAGAAGATGCGCGTCACCGCCGTGCCCGAGGTGCGGGCGTCGGCCATCTGGAGCTGGCCCTTGTACGCGGGGTTGAGCAGATCGTCCCACGATTGCGGCGGCTGCAGGTTATGGCTCTTCAGGAAGGCCGCGTTGGTCATGAATACAAGCGGATCGTCAGCGATGGCGGTCCATTGTCCGTCGGCATGCTTGAAGCGCGCCGGCAGCTTGTCGAACGACGGCGACTTGTAGGGCTGGAAGATGCCCTCCTTGATGCCCGCGGCGAAGGTCTCGACCGGTCCGCCGAACAGCACGTCGATGCGCGGATTGTTCTTCTCGGCGATCACACGGGCGAGCGCCTCGCCCGAGGAGAAGCGGATGAAGTTGACCTTGATGCCGGTCGCCTTCTCGAACTCCTCGAACATCGGCCGGGCATAGTTTTCCGGCCAGATCGAGTAGACGTTGACCGGCTCGGCGGCGTGCACGGAGGCGAGGCCGGCCAGCCAGAGAGCGAGCGCCAGCAGCGAAAATTGCAGTCTTTTCATAGGCGTTCCCCAAGTATGACAGTTTTGTTACTTGGGACGATATTGGCCTATTTAATCAGCAGACGCCAATTCTGAATGGCGTCACGACAGGACGGCGATCTTCTTCTTCTCGATCAGCTTGAAGTCGATGTCGGCGCCGAGGCCGGGGCCGTTGGGCACATGCACCATGCCGTCGCGGCCGACGACGATATCGCGCTCCAGCCCGTACTTCTGGGCGGCGTCCGGCAGCAGGACCTCGAAGAAAGTCGTGTTCCTGAGCGAGGCGATGACGTGCAGGTTCGCGACGTTGTTCAGCGAATTGCCGCCGTGATGGACCTCGTAGGTCATGCGGAAGGCCTCGGCGAGATGGGCGGTCTTCACCAGCGTCGTGATGCCGCCCTTCACCGCCACGTCGCCGCGCAGATAGTCCGTCGCCTGGAGCATGATCCAGGGCTGATACGATTCGAGGCCGGCGATGGGATACTCGGTGGCGAGGATCGGGATGGAAAGATGCTGCTTCAGCTTCACGTAGCTGTAGACATCCTGGTCGTGCAGCGGGTCCTCGTACCAGTAGTAGCCCATCTCCTCGACGGCGCGGCCGACGCGGATCGCGGCGGGATAGTCGTAGGCCCAGGTCGAATCGAGCATGATCGTGTAATCGCCGACGGCGCGCCGCACGGCCTCGCAGACCTTGATGTCGGTCTGCCACTGGGTCGGCGGATGGATCTTGTAGGCGGCCCAGCCATACTCCTTGAACTCCAGCGCCTGCTCGGCATAGGCCTGCGGCGAGGACAGAACCGCCGAGCTCGCATAGGCCGGCACCGCCTCTCTATAGGTGCCGAGCAGCCGATGGATCGGCTGGCCCATCGCCTTGCCGAGCAGGTCCCACAGCGCCACGTCGACCGCACCGATGGCGCGCACGCCGGCCTGGCGTTGCTTGCGCCAGAGATCGGCCACGATCGCCTCGCGGTGCGTGGCGTTGCGGCCCAGCAGCACGGGCTTCAGGTGCGTGATCAGCCCCTGCCCGTCGGTCGTGGCCGAATTCGACGCCGAGCCCAGGAAGGCGTTGCCCTCGATGCCCTCTTCGGTGCGGATGCGCAGCAGGCCGAGCGCGCTCGAGCCGGAGAACTTGCTGTGAAGGCCGTATTGCGTCGGCGGGATATCGTCCCAGGAAAAGAGCGTCAGCGAGACGTCGGTGATCTTCATCTCTTGTCCTCCCAGACGCGCCGCTCGGCGCTGAACGGATCGTTCTCGACGCGGCTCACCGTGTCGAAGACCATGGTCGCACGCTCGGTCGTCGAATAGGGCGCCCAGCCGGGATTGCCCGTCCTGGCGAAGTCGATCCAGCAGCGGCTCATCCGCTCGGCGAGCTTGAAGCGGCCGGGATCGTCGCCGGTGATCGCCGCCGTGCCGACCGTATCGAACACGAAGGGGATTTCGAGCGTGTGACACGACCGCAGCCGGCCGCCCAACACCGGCGTCTCCCAGGCGAAGAGGTAGACGAAGGACTCCGCCGCCTTCTGCGCCAGCTTCCGCTCGACCATCTCCAGCGACATCATGCGGATGCCGAGATCGCCGACGATGATCAGGGCCAACTGGTCCGCCGGCAGGTCGGGCTGGGCGGCGCGATAGCCCGCCACGATCCGCTCCGCGCTGTCGCCGAGATTGGGCTTCATCGCCGCGACGAGCGTGTCGTGCGAGACGCCCTGCACCCACGGCAGGTGGCCGAGGAACAAGGCCTGCTCGTCCTTGTTCGAGCCGATCATCAGCGGCACGTGCGCCGAGACGGCGGGCGCCTCGGGCGTGAAGGGCCCGCCGGGAAAGAAGCTGCCGTCGATCACCGGATTGATGCCGAGCCGCCGGCGCTCGACCGGCGAGGCGTTCCGGATCGAGGCCTGCACGACGCCCTGCGCGGCCAGGATCTTCCCGGCCGGTACCGTCCGCAGCTTGCCGGCGCTCCTGGCATCGAGGCCGAGCTCGGCCAGCAACTGCCGCGCTGTTTTCGTGCCGTCCTCGGGGCTGGCCATCTGGAGTGCGGGGCCGCTCTGGATGATGGCCTTGTGGAAGAGTCCCTTGGCGGAGGGCAGCGCCAGAAGCACGCTCACCTTGGCGCCGCCGCCCGACTCGCCGAAGATCGTGACGTTGCCGGGATCGCCGCCGAAGCGCTCGATATTGTCGCGCACCCATTCCAGCGCCAGCACGATATCGCGCATGCCGGCCGTGCCCGATCCGGCGAATTCCTCGCCCGCGATGTCCTCGAGATGCAGGTAGCCCAGCGCGCCCAGGCGATGGTTGAAGGCGACGACCACCACATCGTCGCGCCGGCAGAGATTGGTGCCGTCGTTCCAGGGCGAAGAGCCCGAGCCCACGAAGAAGCCGCCGCCATGGCACCAGAAGAGCACCGGCCGCTTCTTGCCCGACAGGCCCGAGGTCCAGACGTTGAGATAGAGACAGTCCTCGCTCATCGGCTCGCTGCCGCCGAGCGGGAAGATCGCCATCAGATCGTCGGGCAGCGCGAAGGCATTGTCCTCCTGGACCGAGATGTTGGCGTAGGCGAGCGCATCGCGCGTGCCGCTCCACGGCTCGGCCTTTCGCGGCGGACGCCAGCGCAGCTCACCGAGCGGCGGCGCGGCATAGGGGATGCCCTTGAAGATGCTGACGCCCTGCTCTTCCCGGCCACGCACGCGGCCCGCTGCGGTCTCGACGACGACATCCGTCATGCGCGTTCCATTCTCCTCAGCCTTCAGTATAGACTGGCTTCATGTCCGACAAAGCCCGGGCCGAACTGGCCCCCACCGGCGTCCTGCGCGCCGGCATCAACCTCTCGAATTTCCTGCTGGTCACCGGCCGCAGCGCCTCGGGCGATCCCGAAGGCGTGTCGCCCGACATGGCGGCGGCGATCGCGGCGGCCATCGGCGTGCCGCTCAAGCTCATCCCGTTCAAGTCGCCCGGCGAGCTCGGCGACCAGGCCGAGAACAACGTGTGGGACATCGGCAATATCGGCGCCGAACCCCAGCGCGCACGGACCATCTCCTTCACCGCGGCCTATTGCGAGATCGAGGCGACCTACATGGTGCCGGCGGGCTCGCCCATCAAATCGATCGCCGAGGTCGACCGGAAGGGCGTGAAGATCGTGACGTCGGCCCGCTCGGCCTACGGGCTGTGGCTGGAGAACAACATCAAGAACGCCGAGCTGATCCAGATCGCCGGCCTCGACGGCGCTTTCAACAAGTTCAAGGACGACAAGATCGATGTCCTGGCCGGCCTGCGGCCCGGCCTCCTGAAGGACATCCAGAAGATGCCGGGCGCCACCATCCTCGACGGCAAGTTCAGCGCCGTGCAGCAGGCCGTCGGCACGCCGAAGAAGAACACCGAGGGCGCGAAGTTCCTCGCGTCCTTCGTCGAGGAAGCCAAGCGCTCGGGCCTGGTGGCGAGGCTGATCGAGAAGCACAAGGTGAAGGGCCTCTCGGTCGCGCCTTTGGCATAGACTCCACACGCGCCGTTCACGATGGAGTGACGGAAAGCGTCCCAACTCGCCCTATCGAGGCCTCGTTGGCCGGGCCATATGGTTGGCATGACGGCGAGCAGCCTCCTCTCGGTCGCCACGGCCCTGCCTCCCCATCGCCTGCCCCAGGTCGAGGCGGCGCGCCTGGCCGGAGCGATGTTCGGCGGCCGTTTCCCGAACTATCGCCGCATGGCGCGGGTCTTCGAGACCACGGGCATCGAGGCGCGCCATCTCGTGCAGCCGCCGGACTGGTACGCCACGGCGCTCGATTGGCCCGAGCGCATGCGGGCCTATCTGGAGGGCGCCGAACGGCTTTTCATCGCCGCCGCCGAGAAGGCGATCGCCGCATCGGGCTGCAGGCCCTGTGACATCGACACGATCGTGACGATCTCCTCGACCGGCATCGCAACGCCGAGCCTCGAGGCCCGGGTCGCGGGCCGCCTGGGTTTCCGCGCCGACGTCCTGCGCGTGCCGGTCTTCGGCCTGGGTTGCGCGGGCGGCGTCAGCGGGCTTGCGATCGCGAGCCGGCTCGCCGAGGCGCGGCCGGGCACGACCGTACTGATGGTCGCGGTCGAGATCTGCTCCATCGCCTTCCGGCTCGACCAGCTCACCAAGGCCAACATCGTGGCCACCGCCCTGTTCGGCGATGGCGCGGCCGCGTGCGTTGTGCGCGCCGCAGACAAGGATGTCGCCGGAGGGGGCATCGCCGCGATCGAAGGCGCGGCCCAGCATACCTGGCCCGACACGCTCGACATCATGGGTTGGAAGGTCGATCAGGTCGGCCTGGGCGTGATCTTCGACCGCGATATCCCGCCCTTCGTGCTGGAGCATGTCGGCCCCGCCCTCGACACCATGCTGGCCGGCATGAAGATCGAGCGCGGCGCGATCGACCGCTTCGCCTGCCATCCCGGCGGCACCAAGGTGATCGCGGCCCTGGAGCAGGCGCTGCATCTCGACCAGGGCGCGCTCGACCACGAACGACAGGTGCTGGCCGATTGCGGAAACATGTCGGCACCGACGGTCCTGTTCGTGCTCGATCGGCTGATCGCCTCGGGCCTGCCCTCGCGCACGGTCATGACGGCGATGGGCCCAGGATTCACCTGCGGAGCCTTGTCGCTCGCCCGCGCGGCATGACGCTCGCGATCGCCGTCCTGCTCTTCGTGACCTTGCAGCGGGGGGCTGAGCTGGTGCTCGCGCGCCGCAACACGACGCAGCTTCTGAAGCAGGGCGCGGTCGAGGTCGCGCCCGGCCACTATCCCCTCATCGTCGCCCTGCACGCCGCCTGGCTGATCGGTCTCTGGATCGCCGCGATTGCCGGCCGCATCTCCGCGCCCGATCTGCCCCTGCTGGCGGTGTTCGCGATCCTGCAGGGCTTGCGGCTCTGGGTGCTCGTGACGCTGGGCACGCGGTGGACGACGCGTATCCTGGTGATGCCCGGCGCGCCGTTGATCCGTCGCGGCCCCTATCGCTTCCTCAATCATCCGAACTACGCTGTCGTGGCGGGCGAGCTCCTCGTGCTGCCGTTGGCCTTCGGCCTTCCCTGGTATGCGGTGGCCTTTTCCTCGCTGAACGCCGTTCTCCTTTGGATCAGGATCGCCGCTGAGGACCGGGCTCTCCGGCCTATAGACACTCCAAGCCCGCGCTCCTCCTAGATCTGGCCCCGGCTCGCCGAGCCTGCATTTTCCATAGATTGGTCACGCAACCTTTCCCGCGCGCGGGCGTTTTGACTCGTTGCGGGGGGATAGTGTGGGTCGGCGGCCCCAGGGCCGGGCCCACCGGACGCCATTCCCACGCGGCAGTGCAGAGCTTCGAGGGAATCGCCATGACTGTGGATGTCGTTTCGCCCGTCCCCAACGGCTCCGGTCCTGCTCGTCCCTCTCCCACTCCCCAACGCAACGGCGCCAACGGCGCGGAGCCTCTCTACGAGCTTCTGCATGCCATGGAGGCGATGCGCGGCGGCGACTTCTCGGTGCGCCTGGCGGCCGGCCATGACGGTGCGCTCGGCCGCATCGCAGTGCTGTTCAACGAGATCGTATCGGCCAACCAGAACATGGCCCAGCAGCTCGAGCGCATCGGCAAGGCGGTCGGCGAGCAGGGCCGCACCCGCCAGAGGGTGAAATTCGGCGTCTCGACCGCCTCCTGGGGTGAGATGGAGAACTCGGTCAACGGCCTGATCGACGATCTCGTCTGGCCGACCACCGAAGTCACGCGCGTGATCTCCGCCGTGGCGCAGGGCGACCTGCTGCAGACGGTGCGCCTCGACGTCGACGGCAGGCCGCTGAAGGGCGAGTTCCGCCGCTCGGCCAACATCGTCAACACCATGATCAAGCAGCTCTCGGTGTTCACCTCCGAGGTGACCCGCGTGGCGCGCGAGGTCGGCACCGAGGGCAAGCTCGGCGGCCAGGCCAAGGTGAGCGAGGTGACCGGCGTGTGGCGCGAGCTGACGGAGTCGGTCAACTCGATGGCCAACAACCTGACGGCGCAGGTCCGCAACATCTCCGACGTGACCATCGCCGTGGCCAACGGCGACTTGAGCCGCAAGATCACCGTCGACGTGCGTGGCGAGATCCTGCAGCTCAAGGAAGCCATCAACACCATGGTGGACCAGCTGCGCTCCTTCGCCTCGGAAGTGACGCGCGTGGCACGCGAGGTCGGCACCGAGGGCAAGCTGGGCGGCCAGGCGATCGTGCCGGGCGTCGCCGGCACCTGGAAGGACCTCACCGACTCGGTGAACGCGATGTGCGGCAACCTGACGGACCAGGTGCGCAACATCGCCGAGGTGACGACCGCCGTGGCGCGCGGCGACTTGTCGAAGAAGATCACCGTGAACGTGTCGGGCGAGATCCTGCAGCTGAAGGAAACCATCAACACCATGGTGGACCAGCTGAACGGCTTCGCGGGCGAAGTGACCCGCGTGGCCCGCGAAGTCGGCACCGAGGGCAAGCTGGGCGGCCAGGCGCAGGTGCCCGGCGTCGCCGGCACCTGGAAGGACCTCACCGACAACGTCAACTCGATGGCAACCAACCTCACCGGTCAGGTCCGCAACATCGCCGAGGTGACCACCGCCGTCGCGGGCGGCGACTTGTCGAAGAAGATCACCGTCGACGTGCGCGGCGAGATCCTGCAGCTGAAAGAGACCATCAACACCATGGTGGACCAGCTGAACTCCTTCGCCGGCGAAGTGACGCGTGTCGCCCGCGAGGTCGGCACCGAGGGCAAGCTGGGCGGCCAGGCGCAGGTGCCGGGTGTCGCCGGCGTGTGGAAGGACCTCACCGACAACGTCAACCTGCTGGCCGCGAACCTGACGACCCAGGTCCGCAACATCGCCGACGTGACCACCGCGGTCGCCACCGGCGACTTGTCGAAAAAGATCACCGTCGATGCCTCGGGCGAGATA
>Ga0335083_10004052_pt1 | contig 18757 bp, 19 predicted proteins | sample Lox_Sample_42_FD_206716 | JGI IMG/M metagenome (GOLD analysis project Ga0335083, IMG submission 206716) | Soil microbial communities from Loxahatchee National Wildlife Refuge, Florida, United States - Lox_Sample_4.2 | ecosystem: Environmental > Terrestrial > Soil > Wetlands | place: USA...
ACGAGCACGCCGAGCTCGGGCACGTCGGCGAACTTGATCGTGTTGTTGATGCTCGTGAAGATCGCCTTGCCGAGATCGAGCCCGACCTTGTCGGCGTCGACGTCGAACGCGCCGACGAACTCGATGTCGCCGACGTGGTAGCCCGCGAGCTCGACGTGCATGAGCCCGGGTACCAGCTCGTTCGGGTCGGCGTCGCGGTAGAACTGAACGCCCTGGACCAAGCTGCTCGCGCAGTTGCCGACACCGGCGATCGCGACCCGTACGGTCTTCAACGAAATCTCGCGACGCTCGCTCATGTTTTCCGCTCGGGGCCGCTGCGCGGCCGGGCCGCTCGGGCCACGCTCGCTACTCGGCGGGTTACCCGCCTCGCGACGCTCGCTCATGCTGTTGCTCCTTCGGTGCGGTCGCCGGCCTGCTCGCCGCGCTCTTGCGCGATCAGCTCGGCGATCCAGTCGAGATCGTTTTGGGTGGACCGGGCCCGGTGCTCGAGCAGAGAACGGGCGTAGCGGTCGATGGCGCGGGTCGCGGGTTTGCGTTCCGTGACGAGGCGTTGGGTGAGTTGGGCCCGGCGGCGCTCGAGGAACGCGAGGCGGGCCGCCGGCTCGAGATGGCCACAGAACACGAGCTTCACGGCGAACGCCCGCTCGTCGTCGTCGGTCTCGTCGGTGAGGAGCTCGGTGAAGAGCTCACGGCCCCTCGCGGTGATCGCGTACGCGCGGCGGGTCCGCCGGGGCGGGCGCGGGCGGAGGCGCATCCGCGCCGCGGCCAGGTCACCCTTGAGCGAACCGGTGGAAACGAACGTTCCGGCCGCAGTTCGGCCGTCGGTGTCGCTGACCTCCTCGATGGCGCCGGAGCGCTCCAGGCGGCGCAGCGCCGGGTACAACGAGCCGAATGAGATGCCCCAGAGGGGGCCGAGCGTCTCGGACAGGCGCTTCTTCAGGTCGTAGCCGTGGCGCGGCTGCTCCGCGAGCAACCCGAGGACGGCCAGTTCCAACATGTATCCGATGATATATCGATTCGATATATCGATGCAAACATCGCACCCAACCATGTCCCGACCGATAAGCGGCATTGGTGCCAACGGTCGGAAACAGAGCCAACGGGAACGGATGCTGTTCGGCCCCGCCCGACCCGCACCTACACTTTCCGCCAATGCAGAGCGTCACCGACTACGCGCTGGCACGCCGGGCGGTGTTGCGCGATTTCCGCCGGGGAGCGCTCACCCGCCTCGACGTTTGTGACGCCCATCCCGAGCTCATCCGGGCCGCGCAGTTCATCGGTACCGACATCGACGACGAGTGTCCCGTGTGCGGTGCAACGAATATGCGCGTCGTGTCCTATGTGTACGGCGAGAAGTTGAAACAGGCCAACGGGCGGGCGATCAGCACGCAAGCGGAGCTACGAAAGCTCGGCGCGTCCTGCGACGAGTTCGCTTGTTACGACGTCGAAGTGTGCGTCGACTGCCGGTGGAACCACCTGCGCCGGCAATCGCTCCACGGCCGGCTGCACGCGAGCTGAATCCGAGCCTTCCGCGGGCCGCGGGTCAGTCGTCGACGATCTCGCACGGGTACTGCGAGATGCACGACACACACCAGAGCTCGGGCTCGGCGAGGACCGTCTGCGAGCCGGGCGTGTCCCATGACGGCGGCACGACGTAGATGCGCCGCACGAGCACGAGCTCGTCGTCGGCGACCCCGCAGTTCTCGCACGCGCGCGCGGACATGCGCGCATTCTCCCCGAGCGGGCGCGGGGTCGTACAGCGGTGCGGGACGAAGTTGGTGCCGGACGAGGACGGTGCCGGGCAACGACGGGGTCTGCTCAGGCAGGGCCGCTGGCCACCGGGACTCGAGCGCCGGTACGCTGCGATAGCCGCCGGGAGCCGAACGTGCCCTGGACGGTGGAGGTAGCGGAGATGACCGCAAACCCGGCGCGGCGGGTGACCGCGCCCGACGTAATGACCCGCAAGGGCGACGGCACCCCGTTGGTAATGGTCACCGCGTACGACGCGCCTTCGGCGCGGACCGTCGACAGTGCGGGCGCCGACCTCATCCTGGTCGGCGACTCGGTCGCGATGGTCGTGCTGGGCTACGACGACACCCTTCAGGTGACGACCGACGACATGGCGCACCACGTCGCGGCAGTGGCGCGCAGCCGCCCGCGGGCGCTGGTCGTCGCCGACCTTCCGTGGCTCAGCTATCACGTGAGCACTGCCGAGACGGTGCACAACGCCGCGCGCCTCGTGCGGTCCGGCGCCGGTGCGGTGAAGCTCGAAGGTGGGCGCAAGCGGCTCGAGTCCGTGCACGCGATCCTCGACGCCGAGATTCCGGTTATGGGCCACATCGGCCTGACGCCGCAGTCGATCCACGCCCTCGGTGGCTTCCGCGTGCAGGGCAAGGAGCTCGACGCGGCCAAGGCGCTGGCGGACGACGCCGTCGCGCTCGCCGAAGCCGGCTGTTTCGCGATCGTGCTCGAATGCGTCCCCGACGCGGTGGCGCGCGTGATCACCGAGCAGGTCGACGTGCCCACGATCGGTATCGGGGCGGGCCGCCACTGCGACGGCCAGGTGCTCGTATGGCACGACATCCTCGGATTCGCCGGTCCCGAGCACCGGGTGCCGAAGTTCGTACGTCAGTACGCGGCCATGGAGGCGCTGGCGACAGACTCGATCGAGCGCTTCTGCGCCGACGTCCGTTCCGGTACCTATCCGGCGAGCGCGGAGACCTACCACATGACCGATCGCATGGCCGACGCCCTCGGCCTGTACGGCGGCGCCGCCGAGCCCGAGCTCGCGCAGTAGCCGCGGTGCCGGCGCGGGTCCGCATCGCCGCGGCGGCGGTCGTCGCGCTCGGTGCTCTCGCGGGTCTGGTCGTGCTCGTTGTGCGGATCCGGGCCGGCGAGAGCGGCACCGCGCACCTGTCGTTCGCGTCGACGAACCCGGCCTCGGCGCCGTTCGGAGAATTCTCGGAAGCGCACGTCGCGGTCGGCTCCACGTGTCTGCGGGTGCTCGTCGCATCGACGCCGAGCGAGCGCGAGCAGGGTCTGCGGGGCGTTACGGTGTTCGGGCCGTACGCGGGAATGCTGTTCGTCAACCCGGGCGACACCAGCGCGCACTACACGATGGCGGGTACGCCCACGCCGCTCGACATCACCTTCTTCGCCGAGGATGGCCGGCCGCTCGACGACCAGCACATGACGCCGTGCCCCGACGGCACCGACGCGACCTGTCCGGAGTACGCGAGCAGGGCTCGCTACCGCTATGCGCTCGAGCGTCCGACCGGGAGCGGTCCGGTCTCGGGTGCGCTCGGGGCCTGCGCCGCGTGAGCGCGGCCCGGAAACCGGATAGCCGGTGACACTGTCTCACCGCTCTTGTAGCGTCGCCTCTCGATAGGCCGTTTCGAGCTGATCTGCTAGCTTCCATCGGTTCCGACAACCGAATCCTGCCCCTGCGGCGCCGGGTGATCGGCGGGCAACGGGGCCCGCACCGGCGCTGCCGTGCGGTCCGAAGGAGGTACCGGCGCATGTCGCGTCCGTACGAAGTCATGATCATCGTCGACGCGGACCTGGAAGAGGAGACGATCCGGGCTGCCGTCGAACGGTGGCTCCAGCTCATCGAGTCGAAGGGCGCCGAACGGGGCCACGTCGACTTCTGGGGCAAGCGCCGTCTCGCCTACGAGATCAAGCACAAGACCGAGGGGTACTACGTGGTGCTCCAGGCCCGAGCCGAACCGCAGGCGATGGAGGAGTTGCACCGGACACTCTCCCTGGCAGATGAAGTGATCCGCCACATGGTGTTGCGCATCCCGGAGAAGGTCTACGGACCTCCGAAGGCGGCGGGCGCCACGGCGGGCAGCAGGCATAGGGAGTAGCGACATGGCAACGGACTCGAACAGCATCACGATCTCCGGCAACATCACCCGCGACCCGGAGATGCGTTACACGCCGAGCGGCGTCTCGAAGGTCACCTTCGGTGTGGCCGTCAACCGCTCGTGGCGGAACCAGCAGTCCCAGGAGTGGGAAGAGCAGACGAGCTTCTTCAACGTCGTCGCGTGGCGACAGCTCGCCGAGAACGTCGGCGCCTCCTTGACCAAGGGCTCGCGGGTGGTCGTGAGCGGGCGGCTCGAGCAACGGAGCTGGGAGACGGAGTCGGGCGAGAAGCGCTCGATCGTCGAGATCGTCGCCGACGACGTCGCACCCAGCCTGCGTTTCGCGACCGCCGAGGTGCACAAGGTCGAGCGCAGCGGTCCCGACGGGGGCGGCGGTCCGCCCCGCCGGCCGGCACCGACGCCGGCCGCCGGCGGCTCCGACAGCAGTTACGACGATTACGGCGAAGAGCCGTTCTGATCGGATAGGGAACCTCGAGTGGCACAGCGCAGAGAGAAGAAGGCCCCTCCGGGCAAGGAGCGGCGCCCGATCAAGAAGAAGACGTCGATCCTCGTCACCGAGAGCATCGACTGGATCGACTACAAGGATGTCAACCTCCTCCGGCGGTTCATGTCGGAGCGGGCGAAGGTGCGCGCCCGGCGGGTTACCGGCAACACCCAGCAGCAGCAGGTGGCGGTCGCGCGCGCGATCCGGGTTGCACGCGAGATGGCGCTGCTCCCCTACAGCGTGCGCCAGGTGACGCAGCGGTCCAAGGGCCGTCGCGACCGCGGCGACCGCGGCGATCGGGGCGACCGCGAGGGTGAGCTGCGCGACATCCCGGGCGCGATCGAAGACACCGAGGATCGCGAACTCGAAGAAGTCGAGCTCAACGAGGGCCTGGACGGCGAAGTCATCGGCGACGTCGACGACTTGGGCGACGGCGGGAGCGAAGACGAGTGAGGCGCGACTGCACGTCGGAGGTGGGATCGGCATGAGGATCGTTCTTCGCGACGATGTCGACAACCTCGGCAAGAAGGGCGACCTCGTCGACGTCGCCGACGGATACGCGCGCAACTACCTCGTACCGCGAGGGCTGGCGCTCAAGGCGTCGCCGGGAAGTCAGAAGCAAGCCGACGCCATGCGGCGCAATCGGGAAGCCCGCGAGCGTCGTGAGCGCGAGGCGGCGGAGGCGCTGGCCGCACAGTTCGAGGGCCGGACGATCACGATCAAAGCCCGCGCGGGTGGCGAAGGCCGCCTGTTCGGGTCGGTGACCGCGGTCGACGTCGCCGAAGCGGTGCAGAAGCAGACCGGCGCCGAGATAGACCGCCGCAAGATTGCACTCGACGAGCCGCTCAAGGAGCTGGGTGGCGTCGAGCTGCAGGTCCGCCTGCATCCCGAGGTCGTCGCGACCATCCGGGTCGAAGTCGAAGCAGCCGGCTGAGCCCGTACGGCTCGCGTCCGGTCCCTCGTTCGCGCGCGCTCGTTGGCCAGAATCACCTATGTGTCATTCGGCGGCCCGGCCTCGCATTCCTGGTTGTGGACGCCGACGAGTTATCCACAGGCATTGTGCTCGTCGGGGACGCATCCGGCGCGCCCGGACAACGCCGGTTCTTCCTCGGGCCCGGTTGCTCTCGCCCGCGTGCCAGCGGCGATTCGGGCCGGCCGCGCTCGTGAGGACCCGTTGTCGTTGATGGCGCACCCGCATGCGACTGTCCACAGGGATGTGGATCGCGGGATATCCCCCAGCCGCCCGGAGCAATTCACAAGGTTGTCCCCTTCAACCTCACAGGTATCGCGTGCCATGGTCGCCTGCGCCGGCGTGAGGAGGTAGCAACGATGGTCTCGATCGAGGATGCGCGGCGGCGAGCAGGGGTCGCGCGCATACCTCCGCACAATCTCGAGGCCGAGGAGTCGTTGCTCGGGGCGATGATGCTGAGCCGCGAGGCGATCACGGCCGCGGTCGAGGCCCATCTCGAAGGGAGCGACTTCTACAAGCCCGCGCACAGCGCGATCTTCGATGCCGCTTACAGCTTGCACAGCCGGGGCGAACCCGTCGATCCCGTCACCGTCGCCGAGGAGTTACGGCGCGCCGCGCAGCTCGACCAGCTCGGTGGCCGCCAGACGTTGCTGAGGATCCAGGCTGCCACGCCCGCGTCGGCGAACGCGCAGCACTACGCACTCATCGTCGCCGAGCTCTCGATGTTGCGGCGCCTGATCGAGACGGCGGGCGGTATCCAAGAGATGGCGTACGCCGCCGAGGACGCCGTCGACGAGACGCTCGACCGGGCCGAGGCCGCGATCTTCGAAGTGGCCGAGCGACGCGTCGCCGACACGCTGACGCCGCTGTATCCGGCGCTCGAAGAGACGATGAACCAACTCGAGGCGATGTACGACCGCCAGGGTGAGGTCGTCGGCACCGCGACGGGCTATCACGATCTCGACGCGCTGCTGCTCGGCATGCAGCCGTCGACGCTCACGATCGTCGCCGCCCGGCCCGGGCAGGGAAAGACCTCGCTGGCACTCGGGATGGCGCAGCATGTCGCGTTGCACGGCCGCAAGCCCGTGCTCTTCTTCTCGATGGAGATGGGGTACCTCGAGCTCACGAAGCGTCTCCTCGCGGCCGAGGCGCGCGTCCCGTCACGCAAGCTGCAGACCGGGAAGCTCTCCGAGCACGAGTGGCCCCGGGTCAACCAAGCAGTCGGCCGGCTTGCCGAGGCCCCGTTCTTCATCGACGACAATCCGCACTGCACCGTCATGGAGATGCGCGCGAAGGCGCGGCGCACCAAGGCGCGCTACGGCGATCTCGGCCTGATCGTCGTCGACTATCTGCAACTCATGTCGACGCCGGGTCGCTCGGAGAACCGTCAGGTCGAGGTGTCCGAGCTCTCGCGCGGTCTCAAGATCCTCGCCCGTGAGCTCGAGACGCCGGTCGTCACCCTCTCGCAGCTCAACCGGCAGCTCGAGTACCGCCAGGACAAGCGACCGATGCTGGCCGACCTGCGGGAATCCGGTTGCCTCACGGCCGACACCGAGGTCACGCTCGCCGGCGGCGGCACCGCGACGATGGGTGAGCTGTACGAGACCGGCGCGCGCGACCTCGCCGTACTCACCCTCGACGAGCGCCTGCGGTTGGTGCCCGGGGTGATGAGCCACGTGTTCTGCAGTGGCACGAAGCCGATATTCCAGCTGCGACTCGCGTCGGGCCGCACCATCACCGCGAGCGCCAACCATCCGTTCCTGACGCTCGGCGGTTGGGTCCACCTGGAGGCCCTGGCCGTCGGAACGCACGTCGCGTCGTCACGCCGCAACGGATCAACCGTCGATCCGCGCGACGACACGATTCCGCGCGAGGTCTGGGACTACATCGAGCGTAAGGGCCTGCTCGTCAACGGCTCGCTGCGCGCGCACGACCTCATCGAGCGGCTCGGTGAATCGGCCGGTGGTTGTCATCGCGTGTACGAGCAGGGTGTCTCGCGCTCGCTGATGCAGCGCATCGCCGACGCACTGCCGGATCAGTTCCTCGCCGATCTCGGCGCGAGCGACGTGTCGTGGGACGAGATCGTCGCGATCGAGCCGCGCGGTGCCGAGCCGGTGTTCGACGCCACGGTCGAGGGCACCCACAATTTCGTCGCGAACGGCGTCGTCGTGCACAACAGCATCGAGCAGGACGCCGACGTCGTGTTGTTCATCTATCGGGACGAGTACTACAACCCCGAGTCCGACCAGCGCGGCCTGGCCGAGATCATCGTCGCCAAGCACCGCAACGGGCCCGTCGGCGCGACGAAGCTGGTCTTCCACGGCGACTACACGACCTTCGAGAACGCCGCGCGCGAGTAACGATCAGTCGAAGACGGCGGTACGGCGCCCGTAGACGATCACGCGGTGCTCGAGGTGCAGGCGCAGCGCCTCGGCGAGTACGACGGCCTCGAGGTCGCGGCCTCGTCGCTCGAGCCGGGCGGGGTCGTCGCGGTGAGATACAGGCATCACTTGCTGGGCGATGATCGGTCCCTCGTCGAGCTCGGCGGTCACGTAGTGCGCAGTCGCGCCGATCACCTTGACCCCACGCGCGTGAGCTTGGCCGTACGGCCGAGCACCGGCGAACGACGGCAAGAACGAGTGGTGGATGTTGATCATCCGCTCGTGCCAGCGTTCGACCAGCCACGGCGGGAGCACCAGCATGTAGCGGGCCAGCGCGACCAGATCGAGCCGTTCCGAGTCGAGCAGCGCTCCGAGCGCGCGAGCTTGCGCGTCGCGCTCCGGCGTCACGGGCAGCACGTGGAACGGCAGCCCGAAGCGTTCGACGAGTTCGCGGTGCGTCTCGTGATTCGACACGACCACCACTACGTCCCCCGGTATCTCGCCCAGGTGGAAACGAACGAGCAGATCGCCGAGGCAATGACCTTGGCGCGATGCGAGCAGTCCGACGCGCGGACGAGCGCCGAGGTCGTGCACACCCCAACGCATGTCGAATCGACTCGCGATCTCGGAGAAGGCGCCGGCCAGCTCCGCGCGCGTGGCGTCGACGTCGAACTCGATGCGTTGCAGGAAGAGCCCGGCCTCCGGATCGGAGTGCTGGTCGGCTTCGACGATGTTGCCGCCCGCGTCGGCGACGAACGCGCCGACGGTCGCGACGATGCCGGGCCGATCGGAGCACTGGAGGAGAAGAACGGCGCGCATGATGATTTCGGTCGGCAGTGGCGTCTCAGAAGAGCTTCAGGTCAGCGGCGATGCCGCCTCGTAGCTGTTCGAGATCGATTTCGACGCAGGCGACCCCCTTGCTCTCCGCGTACACGCGGGCCTGCGGCTTGATCTGCTGCGCGACGAACATGCCGACGGTAGGCGAGAACAGCGGATCGCGATCGAGCCGCTCCTGGTACCGCAGCAGCTGATCGACACCCGCGATCTCGCCGACGCGTTTCACTTCGATGACGACCGCACGGCCGTCGGCGTCGCGGCACAGCAGGTCGATCGGGCCGATGTCGGTCGGGTATTCCCTGCGCACCAGCGTGAGGTCCGCACGCAGCGCGGCGACACGGGCCGCGATCAGTTGCTGCAGCTCCGCTTCGACGCCGTCCTTTTCGAGGCCGGGGTCGTTCCCGAGCTCCACCACGACGTCGTGTACGACCTCGTGCAGCTCGATGCGCAACGACTCGCCCTTGGGCGTACGGGCGACGATCTCGCCCTCTGCCTCGGTGATGGTGCACGGCGGGTTCATCCAGTTGAGTGGCTTGTACGCCTTGGCGTCGGAGTGGATCGCGATCGAACCGTCGGCCTTGCAGAGCACGAGGCGCACGGCCGGTGAGAGCCGCGCGCCCAGTCGGCCTTCGTAGGTCACCGAGCACCGCGCGACGAGCAATCGCATGCGGCGAGTCTTTCACGGCCGCTACGCCGCCTCCGAGGGCGCCCCGGTAGCCTCGCCCCGATGGGCTGGATCCTCGGATCGTCGGGCAGCTTCTACGACGAGGTGCTGCGCGAGCTCGTCGCGGCGATCGGCGCGGCCCTGTTCCTCGGCAACGCAATTGCGCTCTACCGCCGCCGGGCCGACGGCCAGGAGGCACGGCGCCGGATCATCGCGCGCAACCGGCCGGGAAGCCCGGTGCGCGGCTACCGGCGGACCGAGAACACCGACCTTCCCCAGGCGCCCCTCCTGCGGACCGTCGCGTATCTCGTGATCGGGTTCGTGGTGATGGTCGCCGGCATCGGTGCGATGGTCAACAAGTAGCGCGCATCACGCGTGCACCGGCGGACGGCGATCGGCCCAGGGGCGCGCTTGCTCGAGCTGCGCGGCCGCGCGGAGGAGGACGTCCTCGCGCCCGTACCGCGCGACGAGCTGGACCCCGATCGGCAGCCCGTCGTCGTTCCAGTGGAGCGGCAGCGAAATCGCCGGCTGACCGGTGACGTCAAACGGCGCGCAGAAGCTAACGAGGTGGCCCATGCGCGCCCCGGAGCCGGGGTCGGGATTGTCCGGCGCGAACTCCCCCAGAAGTGCGGGTGGTTCGGGACTCGTCGGCACCAAGAGGACGTCGCGGTCGACCCACCATGCCGCGACCCGGCGCGCCCAGGACTGCATGGCTTCGAGCGCGGCGACGTAGTCGACGCCGGATACCTGGGCGCCCATGCCTGCGAAGAACGCGTTCGACGGCTCGAGCTCGCCGGTGATGTCGCGTCCGAGCCGCGCGTTCCAGCGAGCGACGTCACGCGCGATCGCCGTTGCCAACACCACGACGAATCCTTGGTTGTAGCTGTCGTCGAGCCCGGGCACGGCGGCCGGATCGACGTGGTGGCCGAGCTCGGAAAGGAGCCGCGCCGTCGCTTCGACCGCGTCCACTGCATCCGGATGCGACGCCTCGCCCGATGGGGTCGTCGTGGAGTAGCCGATCCGGAGCTGCTCGACCGCGGCGCCCACCTCGTCGCGGAACGGTCGCGCCGGCGCCGGCGCGGTGTACGGATCGCCGGGTGCGGCGCCGGCCACCGCGTCGAGCACCGCCGCGGTGTCGCGCACCGAGCGGGTGAGCACGAACTCGTGCGTCAGGGGCCCCCAGTACTCGCCGAAGTCGGGCCCCAGTGTCGTGCGCGCCCGAGTCGGCTTCAGGCCGACGATCCCGCACATGCTCGCCGGGAAACGGATCGATCCGCCCATGTCGTTGCCGTGCGCGACCGGGACGAGGCCTGCGGCGACGGCCGCGGCGGAACCACCACTCGATCCGCCGGGGCTGCGGGCGAGGTCCCACGGATTGTGCGTGGCGCCGTACGCCAGCGGCTCGGTCGTTGCACTCGTTGCCAGCTCGGGCGTGTTGGTCTTGCCGACGAACACGAATCCGGCCGCGCGAAAGCGCGACGCGAGCCAGGTGTCGTCGGGCTCGATCCAACCCGCGTCCTTGAGCGCGCGCATGCCGGCGTGAAATGGGTCGCCGGCGGTGTGGCACACCGCGTCCTTCACGAGGAACGGGACGCCGGCGAACGGGCCCGTCGCCGCCGGAGCCTCGGCGCGCGCCCGTTCGAATCGGCGATGGATCACGGCATTGAGCTGCGGGTCGACGCGCTCGATTCGGGCGACGGCGGCATCGACCAATTCGGCGGCCGATACCTCGCCGCGCGCGCAAAGCTCGGCCTGCGCGGTGGCGTCCAACCGTCCGAGATCGCCGGTCACGGGCGCGCAGCGTACGCGACGCGTTCCGCGGATGCGTTCGGGCGATGGAGGACGTGGACGACGAGGCTGAAGCTCCGGTTGAATTGTTGCGTCCGTGGGGTAATGCAGTGCGTACAGCGGGCGGGTACATCGGCAACGGTGTCGGTCGTTCGGCCCGAATAAAGGAGCGCGAGGTGGCGGACATCACGGAGTACGAGACCGACCAGATCACGAAAGCCAACGCGTCCGGCCGCCGGCCGGTCGTGTTCGTCCACGGACTGTGGCTGCTACCGATGAGTTGGGACCGTTGGCGCGAGCTGTTCGAGGATGCCGGGTACACAACGCTGGCCCCCGGGTGGCCCGACGATCCGAACACGGTGGACGAGGCGAACGCGCACCCCGAAGTCATGGCGCACAAGACGGTGGGGCAGGTCGCCGACCACTTCGAAGCGGTCATTCGCCGCCTCGACGCGCGTCCCGCGGTGATCGGGCACTCGTTCGGCGGGCTGCTCGCGCAGATCCTCGCCGGTCGCGGCGTCTCCGATGCGACGGTCGCGCTCGATCCGGCGCCTTTCCGCGGCGTGCTGCCGCTGCCGATCTCGTCGCTGCGGTCGGCCGCGCCCGTCCTCGGTAATCCTGCGAACCACCACCGTGCGGTTCCGCTCACATACGAGCAGTTCCGTTACAGCTTCGCCAACGCGGTCACCGAAGGCGAAGCGCAGGAGCTGTACCACCTCTTCGCGGTTCCGGGTTCGGGCGTGCCCTTGTTCCAGGCTGCGACGGCAAACCTGAACCCTTGGACGGAGGCGAAAGTCAATTCGAAGAATCTCGAGCGCGGGCCGTTGCTGATCATGGACGGGGAGCTGGATCACACCGTTCCATGGTCGATCGCGAGCGCGGCGTACACGAAGCAGAAGCGCAACAAGAACGTGACCGAGATCGTGAAGGTCCCCGATCGCGGCCATTCGCTGACCATCGACCACGGCTGGCGCGAGGTTGCCCAGATCGCGCTCGAATTCGTAGGGCGATTCGTCAAGCCCTGACACTCGGGTCGCTCTCGCCGGCAGTCCGCCGGCCCGTGTCAGCCGCTGATCTCGGGACCGTTGTGGTTCCGCGCGCTGATCAGCGGCGGGCCGATGGACGCGCGCTCGCCCGGTTAGAGCGCGTAGGGTGCCCGCGTATGGCCGAGGCAGTGCGAACCGTCGCGCTCACGAAGCGTTATGGACCGACACGTGCCGTAGAGGATCTCGATCTCGCGATTGACGCGGGCGAGGTATACGGGTTTCTCGGCCCGAACGGAGCCGGCAAGACCACGACGATCCGCTGCCTGCTCGGGCTGCACCGTCCGACCAGCGGCCGCGCCACGCTGTTCGGAATCGACGCATGGCGCGACCCCGTCGCCGCGCATCGCCGCGTCGCGTACATCGCCGGTGAGCCGTCATTGTGGCCGTCGCTGACGACCGCCGAGACGCTCGAGTTTCTCGGCCGTGTGTTCGGCGGCGTCGACATCGAGTACCGCGCGCGGTTGCTGGAGCGGTTTCAAATCGAACCCGACAAGAAGGTGCGCGCGCTGTCGAAGGGAAATCGCCAGAAAATCCAGCTCGTGCACGCGTTCTCGACGCGGGCCGACCTACTTATCCTCGACGAGCCGACGAGCGGTCTCGATCCGCTCATGGAGGTCGCCTTCCGTGAGACGGTGAACGAAGCGAAGTCGAACGGCCAGGCCGTGTTCCTGTCGTCGCACATCCTGAGCGAGGTCGAGGCGCTGTGCGATCGAGTCGGCATCCTGCGCGCGGGACGACTCGTGGACGAAGGAACGCTCGAGAGCCTGCGCCATCTCCACGCGCAGACGATCGACGTGACCTTTGACGGCACGCGGCCGTCACTGAACGGCGTCGAGGGAGCGACCTCCGTCCCACTCGGCGCGAACGGATTGCGTTTCCAGGTCACCGGACCGGTCGGGCCGCTGCTCCGGCGGCTTGCGAGCGAGAATGTCACCGCGCTCGAGGCTCGCGAACCGTCGCTCGAGGAGATCTTCCTGCGGCATTACGGCACCGCGGATGACGGCAGCGGCTAGGGCGCTCGCCCGGCGAGTCGTTGCCGACGGCCGGACGCGAACGGTTTCCTTCGCCGCGCTGTTCCTGCTGGTCACCTGGGTCAACGCGGCGGGGTATCGGAGCACGTACCCGAACATCAACGATCGCCTGCGACTGGTCCAGACGTTCGGGAACAACAAGGCGGCGCGCATGTTCTACGGCGCGGGCCGCAATCTCACCACCGTCGGCGGGTACACCGCATGGCGCGCGGGCGGAATCCTGGTCGTCTTCGCAGCACTGCTGGGGATCTTTGCCGCCACGCGACCCATGCGCGGCGACGAGGAAGCCGGACGCACGGAGATCGTCCTCGCCGGTCGGCTCACGCGGAACACCGAGTTCGCGGCGATTCTCGCCGGCACCGGCGTGGGGCTGACTGTCGCGTTCGTCGCGACGGCGCTCGGCGCCGTGTTCGCGTCGCTGCCGCTCCGGCCGTCGTTGTACCTCGGTCTCGTCGTCTTTTCCGTCGGCGCGGTCTACGTCGGCGTCGCCGCGGCCGCGAACCAGCTCGCGCCCACCCGGCGGGGTGCGTTGGGTCTGGCGAGCGCCGTTCTCGGGGTCGACTTCTTGATTCGCGTCGTAGCCGACACGACCGACCATTTCGGTCTCCACTGGCTCACGCCGCTCGGCTGGGCGGAGGAGACGCGCGCGTTCTCGGGGAGCAGCGCCTTCGTGCTCGTGCTCCCGCTGGCCGCGACCGCAATTCTGCTCGCGGCGGCGACGATGCTGCACGCCCGCCGTGATCTCGGCGCGGCGTACCTTCCCGCAAGAGACTCGGCGCCGCCCCGCACGCGCCTTCTTGTCACACCGGCAACGCTCGCGCTCCGTCTCGACCGCGTCGTCGTAGCGACCTGGACGGGCGTGATCCTGGCGTTCGCGTTGGTGGTCGGCTCGATCGCGAAGACCGTTGAGGACATCGACCTGCCGGAGAGCGCGCGAAACCAGATCGCGAAGTTGGGCGGGATCGACATCACGAAGGCGTCCGGTTACATCGGGCTGACGTTCGTCATCTTCGTGTTCGCGATCACGTTGTTCGTGTGCGGCCAGCTGGCCGCGGCCCACGACGAAGAAACGGAGCATCGTCTCGAGACGTTGTTCGCCCTTCCATTCGGGCGCGATCCCTGGATGCGCGGACGCGCGCTGCTCGCGCTCGGGGGCATCGCATCGTGCGCGCTGGCGGCCGGAATCGGCGTATGGGCCGGCGCGGTCGCGAGCCGCGCGCACCTGTCGTTCGTCGACGGAATGCGCGCGTCGGTCAACGTGCTGCCGACCGCGATCCTGTTCCTCGGGCTCGGTCTGGCGCTGTTCGCGACCTTTCCCCGACGGGCGATCAGCCTCCTGTACGCGCTGGTGGTCGCGTCCTTTGTGTGGGAGCTCTTCGGGGCGCTGCTCGACGTCCCGAGCTGGGCCCTCGACCTCTCACCGTTCCACCATGTCGCGCCCGTACCCGCCAAGCCGATCGACATCGCCTCTGCGCTCGTAATGCTCGCGATCGGTGCGATCGCGGGCGCGATCGGAACAGTGCGGTTCCGAGCGCGAGACCTCGCCGGAGACTGAGCTCGTCGCCATTGGCGGCGAAACGGACCAAAGGCCCTGGCTTCTCCGAACCTGCGGGCGCATGGTGGGAGGGTCGCGTGCCGGACACGTGCGCGCTTCATCGGATGCTGACTCGCAGGAGGGATGGCCATGACGCAAACGGGGCAGAGCCGGACCGATTCGGCTTCAGAGGACGATCGACTCGAGATCTATACCGACGAGGGAAGCGGATCCGGGTGGCTGTTCTTCGCCGGAACGGTGCTCGGCCTGGCCGGTCTCATGCGCATCATCGACTCGTTGTGGGCCTTCACGTACAAGGGGTCGCTTCCCGACGCGTTGAAGAACGGGCTGCTCGGCTCGAACCTCAAGAACTACGCGTGGACATGGCTCATCGTCGGGATCGTGCTGATCATCGCAAGTGTCCTCATCTTGGTCCGATCGCAGTTCGCGCGCTGGGTCGGATTCATCGCCGCAACGATCGGGGCGCTGAGTGCGATGGCATGGATGCCCTATTACCCGGTGTGGTCGCTCACCTATATCGGGATCGCCGTCCTCACGTTCTACGCGCTGGCGCGCTACGGCGGCCGAGAAGCGCTTTAGCTCTCGGCGATCCAACGAGGGTGACGCGGCGGCGACCCACGGAGGGTGCTCCGGGCTTCAGGAGAGGGCGGCGCGCCACGGGGCCATGTCGAGGCCGGGATAGCGGGCGTTCACGCGTCGGATGGTGTCCGCGGTCCAGTATGGATGTCCGGGTTTGGGGAAGCCGAGGAGGGCGAGTTCGGTCGGGCCGCTCGCCTGGACGAAGTTGTGCCATTCCGTTGAGAACCCTTTGAATGCCCAGGCCTGGTACTGGCTCCATTCGGCTTCTGCGAGTCGATAGGAGACGTGCATCATGATCCGACGCAAGCCGGGCGCGGTGACGTCGACGGAGCGGTGGTAGACGTCGGGGCGGTACGCGACGATCGATCCCTCAGGTCCTTCCGCGACTCCCGGGTCGTCGTACAACTCGGGAAAGTCGGTGTATGCGAGCGTGTGCTGCTCGACCGGTATGTGCGCGGTCTTGCGGCGCGAAACCATCCGGGTCGCGCCGCTCGACGCACTGACGTCGGTGAGATAGATGAACAGTTCGAGCTGCGGGTACGGGTCGTCGAGTTGAGGCACCAGGATCGAGTGGTTGGGGAAGTCGGCGTGGAGCAGCTGGTTGTATCCGGATGATTGGTTGGCGTACTTGGCCGTGAGGACGGACATATAGAGGCGAAGGTCGTCCGAACCGAGGAACGACGTCGCGAGATCCAGTACCGCGGGGTGAAACGGCAACCGGTTGAGCGAACGACTCCGATACGGGAATTCGGGCCACTTTGCGTCGAACGTGGTCCGCCACGGCTCCGTCCGCTCGTTCGTGACGCCGGAGTCCATCTCCTCGGCGGTCGGGAACAGCCGCGCCGACGCGTTCTGCGCGCCGGCGAGATCGTCGGCCGGTATGACCGACGGGATCACACACCAGCCGTCGGTCTCCCATGCGTCTTTGTAGCCGGACGCCTGCATCGCCACACCCTCGCAGCCTTCGACAAGAGCGGCAATGCCGCTCGGCGCAGTCCGGACAGGGCCGAACGTCCCCGCGGGCGGGGGGCGGACAGCCTTGGGCGCCAGAATGGCGCAGCGGCGACGCTGGGGGCGCATCCGCAACCGCCGCAGGACTGGTCGTCGACGGTGGGACCTCCGGCCCTGCCGCCGGCCCGTTCCGCGGTGCAAGCTGATCGCATGACGCGAACCGGGGCCGTTGTCCCCTTCGAAGAGCTCGGGAAGGATGACGTTGCGGTCGCCGGCGGCAAGGGAGCCAACCTCGGCGAGTTGTGCCGGGCGGGATTCCATGTACCGCCCGGGTTCGTGATCAGCGCGCCGGCGTATCTGCAGGCGATGGACGACGGCGGTGTGCGCTCCGAGCTCGTCGATACCGAACGTTCACTCGACGTCGACGACGCGCATGCGCTTGCCGAAGCGGCCTCACAGTTGCAAGCGCTCGTCCGTAAGGCGGCGCTGCCGTCCGCCCTGCGTGCGGAGTTGCTCGACGCGTATCACCGTCTCGGGTCGAACCTCAGCGTCGCGGTCCGGTCGTCGGCGACCGCCGAGGACACCGCGGCCGTCTCGTTCGCCGGGATGAACCAGACCTTCACGAACGTCCGAGGTGACGACGACCTCTGCGATCGCGTCGTCGAATGTTGGGCGTCGCTGTTCGGTCCGCGCGTGCTGTCGTACCGCCGGACGTCGAACATCACCGACGAACCGGCTATCGCCGTCGTCGTGCAAGAGATGGTCGACTCCGAACGCAGCGGCGTCATGTTCACCGTCGATCCCGCGACCCTTGATCGGTCGGTGATCGTGATCGAGGGCGCGTTCGGGCTCGGCGAGGTCGTCGTGGGTGGTCAGGTGGAGCCCGACACGTATCGCGTGGCCAAAGAGGGTCCGCGCGTGACGGACGTGCGCACGGGCGTGCAGTCGTTCTGCATCCGCCGCAACGCGAACGGTGGTGATCAGCGGGTCGAGCTCACACCGGACGAAGGCGGTCGACGAGTGCTGCGCGACGACGAGGTTCTCGAGCTCGCGCGCATCGGGCTCCGGGTCGAGAGCCATTACGGAAAGCCGCAGGACATCGAATGGGCGATTTCCCACGACGCGGTGTTCCTCGTGCAGTCGCGTCCGATCACGACCCTCGAGTCGGTCCCGGAGCTCTCGTCCGCGACCGAGCGCGGCGACGCACTCGTGCGTGGGCTCGGTGCGTCCCCCGGTCGCGCCGTCGGCCGGGTCCGGATCATGCTTTCTCCGAGCGAAGGAGAAGCGCTGCAACCCGGAGAAGTGCTCGTCGCCCCGATGACCAGCCCCGATTGGGTCCCGGTTCTGCGCCGTGCGGGCGCGCTCGTCACCGACGGCGGGGGGATGACGTGCCACGCGGCGATCGTGAGTCGTGAGCTCGGTGTGCCGTGCGTGGTCGGCACCCGACGCGCGACCGAGGTACTCCGAGACGGTGAGCTGGTCACGGTCGACGGTGCCAAGGGTGTCGTGCTCGAAGGCGACCGCGCTACGGCGGCGGTGACCACCGCGCCCGTGTCCGAGCGCGTGTACGCGGCGCCGGCCGAGTCGCTGGCGACGAAGATCTACGTCAACCTTGCGATCGCGGATCGCGCCGAGCAGGTCGCCGACCAACCGGTCGACGGGGTCGGCTTGCTGCGCGCGGAATTCCTGCTCACCGAGGCGCTCGAAGGGCGGCATCCGCGCAAGGTCATCGCGGACGACCGTTCCGAGTTTCTCGACCGCATGTCGTCCTCGGTACTTCGAATCGCAACCGCGTTCGCACCGCGTCCGGTCGTCTACCGGAGCATCGACTTTCGTAGCAACGAGTTCGCGAGTCTCGAGGGCGGTGCCGAGTTCGAACCGGTCGAGAGCAACCCGATGATCGGCTACCGAGGTTGCTACCGCTACGTTCGAGAGCCCGACCTGTTCTCGCTCGAGTTGGAGATGCTCGCCCGGGCTCGCGAACAGGCGCCGAACCTGCATTTGATGATCCCGTTCGTGCGAACGCTGTGGGAGCTGGAAGCGTGCCTCGACCTCGTCGCCGGCAGCCCGCTCGGCCGCCAACGCGGCTTGCACAAGTGGGTGATGGCGGAGGTTCCGTCGGTCGTCTATCGCATCCCGGAGTACGCGGCGCTCGGCATCGACGGAGTCTCGATCGGCTCGAACGACCTCACGCAGTTGATGCTCGGGGTCGACCGCGACTCCGACGTGTGCAGCGAGCTCTTCGACGAATCGGACGCCGCCGTCCTGGACGCGATCGCGCGCATCGTCACGGCGGCCCGCGACGCGGGGATCACCTCGTCGCTCTGCGGGCAGGCCCCGTCGAACCGCCCCGAGTTCGCCGAGCACCTGGTGCGACTCGGCATCACGTCGATCTCGGTCAATCCCGACGCAGTCGACCGCGCCCGCGCGGTCGTGGGCGCGGCCGAGCGTCGCCTCGTCGTCGAAGCGGCGCGCCGACAATCGGAGTCAACGCATCGATTCGAGGAGGGACAGGCGTGAAGGCACGAGTCGGAGATGAAATCATCGTCGACGGTCCGCATCATGGTGACTTGGCGAAAAAGGGTGA
>Ga0335083_10004053_pt1 | contig 18755 bp, 17 predicted proteins | sample Lox_Sample_42_FD_206716 | JGI IMG/M metagenome (GOLD analysis project Ga0335083, IMG submission 206716) | Soil microbial communities from Loxahatchee National Wildlife Refuge, Florida, United States - Lox_Sample_4.2 | ecosystem: Environmental > Terrestrial > Soil > Wetlands | place: USA...
CGAGATGACGGCTTACCTTCCCGCATGGCTCAAGGAAAATGCGTACCGCTATGATTGTGTGCAGATGACAAGAGCCGCGTATGCTTCGCGGCCCGCGGCGCGAGGATATGAACCTCTCGTGGATCAGCTCAACGCAGGGTTCGCTGCGACGCTCGCTTGCGCTCCCGTTGCATAGCAATGGGATGCGCCGCTCCGGTGAGCCGCCATGGGTCTTTGTGCACCCATGGTGAGCACATTGGTGGTTCCACCATGGCGCGATCATGACGGTGTCCAGCGCCTCGCGGCGGCTGGTCCAGCGCGCAGCGCTGTGCGAGCTGAGCCTCAAGCCGCACAAGGAGCGGATGGTGGTGGATCCCTACGAGCGGTGTTGCGCCGTCGACGTGCATCGACTCGCGGCTTGGGCGCATGATGGAGTGCAGTTCCACGCGAAGCTGCAGCGGCTGTTGTGGGCGGGCCGCCGCCGCTAGGGCGTTCTCGGCAAGAAGGTCTACCTCAAGGCAGCGCCGCAGCGGCCCGACAGCACCACCCACATCGTGATGTCGCCCTTGGAGTTCCTGCAGCGCCCCGGTTTGCGCTTCGACTTGGGCCAAGAAGTTCTCGATGTGTTCCTGACCCAGCTGATACAGGGTGGTTGCTTCAGGGCGCCAGCGCGCGTATTGGAATTCTGCACCAGCCGGAACGGGCCAAACCGCTTGGCCCATGATCTGTTCTTAATGGCTTTGTTGTTGTCCTTCTTTACTCGCTTTGAATACAGCCGCACTGCAACCCCGGTGTGGTGATGGGGACGAGGGAAACGGCGACGATGGCCTGATCCATGTCTTCCAGGTGCTTGGCCGGCGTCCACTTGGCCAGCGCCGGCCAGATCATTCCCTTGGGAGGCAACTCGGCAACCCAGCTCTGCGGCGCGAAATGGCAGTGGATGTCGATGCGGTAAGGGCGAGGGACTCCGAGACCGCCACTGCGCGGCCAGCCCCTCGAGAAACGCTCGGCGGGAGAGGTCGGCGTGGCTCGAGTCGGCGAGTCGCGTTCTAGTGCGAGGTCGCATCCCGTCGCAAGCGTCGCAGCCGCGATCGCGGGGCGTAATTGTCGTGAGTCGCTTCGGTGGGATCCAACTCTCTGGCCGCTGCGCGCGCCCCGTCCACCGCGTATCCTAGCGTTGCGAGCCGCGCGATCTACGGCTCGCCTCCGAGGAGCGACTCGTGCCGAGAACTATCGTGCTGAACGTGAACGGCGTGACCCGTTCGGTCACCGCCGAGGCCGATACTGCGTTGCTCTACGTCCTTCGCAACGACTTGCAGCTCAACGGCGCCAAATATGGCTGCGGACTCGCACAGTGCGGCACGTGTGCGGTGCTGATCGATGGCCGTTCGCAACGCTCGTGTGTTTTGCCGTTGTCGGCTGCGGCGGGGCGGCAGATCACGACGATCGAAGGACTGGGCACGAGCGAGCGGCCGAGCGCGCTCCAGCAGGCGTTCATCGACGAGCAGGCCTGCCAGTGCGGGTTCTGTGGCAGCGGGATGATCATCGCTGCGCAAGCGCTGCTGGCAACCAATCCGAAGCCGACCGAAGCCGACGTGAAGCGCGCGCTCGACACACATCTGTGCCGCTGCGGATCCCACAACCGGATCGTCCGAGCCGTGCTGCGCGCTGCGCGAGGAGGCGCCGCATGAACGACAACAGAGATTGGCGAGCAGCAGGTACGGCCGAGGACCCGTCGCGCCGCGGGTTCCTGAAAGCCGGCGCTGCACTCGTGGTCGGCATCGCGCTCGCGCCTTCGGCCGTGGGAGCAGAAGCGGCAGGCGAGCCCGTGCGCCTGCCCGGGAGCCTCAACACGAACCGGATGCTCGACGCCTGGCTGCGCGTGAACGCGAATGGGACTGTGACGGTGTTCACGGGAAAGATCGAGCTCGGGCAGGGCATCGCGACGGCGATTGCGCAGATCGCGGCCGACGAGCTCGACGTCGATTACCGGCGCATCGAGGTGATCACCGGCGACACCTCCAGGACCCCGGACGAGGGCATGACGGCGGGCAGCCTCTCCATCGAACAGAGCGGAACGGCTGTGCGCTTCGCTTGCGCCGAGGCGCGGGCGCTGCTGCTTGCCGCAGCGTCCGCGAGGCTTGGTGTGCCCGCTGCCGAGCTTCGCATCGTGGACGGGACCGTCACAGGACCCGGCAGCCGGACGGCGACGTATTGGGAGCTCACGTCCGACTCCATGCTCCACCGCGATGCGACCGCCGCAGTCGAGCCGAAGTCGCCGGCAGAATATCGGTACGTCGGCGACAGCCTGCGCAGGCGCGATATCCCTCCCAAGTTCGCCGGCGGAGCGGCTTACGTTCAAGACCTGCGCCTGCCGGGGATGCTGCACGCGCGGGTGGTGCGACCGCCATCGCCGAAGTCGGAGCTGGTCGGCGCCGATCTCGAGCGCGCGAAGACGCTGCCAGGCGTCGTCGCGGTGGTGCGCGACGGGAGCTTTCTCGCCGTCGTTTGCGAGCGGGAGGAGCAGGCGATCCGCGCCCGCGAGGTGCTGCGTGAGTCCGCAGTATGGAATTCGCCGGAGCTGCCGCTCACGCTCGCCGACACGTTCCACCGCGCGAATCCCGGACTTCCGGCCCAGGTGCAGGTCGTGAGCGAGAAGCAGTCCCAGGCCGTTGCGCCCGCGGTCCAGCGCATCGAGGCGAGATATACCCGCCCCTATCAACTGCACGCGTCGATGGGTCCCTCGTGTGCAGTCGTACAGGTGGCGGACGGCAAGCTCACAGTCTGGACGCACAGCCAAGGCGTCTTTCCGCTGCGTAGCGACATCGCGCGTGCGCTCGGGGCAAGCCCGCAGACGATTGCATGCGTGCACATGCAGGGCGCGGGATGTTACGGGCATAACGGCGCCGACGACGTTGCGTTCGATGCGGCGCTCGTCGCCCGCGCGCTCCCCGGCAAGCCGATCAAGCTGCAGTGGATGCGCGACGACGAGTTCATGTGGGAGCCGCTCGGGTCCGCGATGATCGTGAAGCTCACTGCGGGCCTGGATGCCCGGGGCCGGATCGTCGACTGGCAGCACGAGCTGTGGAGCTATCCGCATACGACGCGGCCGGGTGGAAAAGAAGGCGTGAACCTCCTCGCGGCATGGCACATCGCGCATCCGTCGAAGCCGCCGTTCCCGGCGGATGTGCCGCTGCCCGCGGGCGGCTCGGACCGCAATGCGATTCCGCTCTACGACTTCCCCAACCAGCGGGTCGTGAAGCACTACCTGCCGGAGATGCCGCTGCGCACCTCGGCGCTGCGCACGCTCGGGGCCTATGCGAACGTGTTCGCGCTCGAATCGTTCATGGACGAGGCGGCCGCGCTCGCAGGCGTCGACCCGGTCGAGTTCCGGCTTCGGCATCTGAGCGATCCGCGCGCCCGCGCGGTGATCGAGGCCGCGGCAAGCAAGGCGCACTGGACGCCCGGCGCGCTCGGCGACGCGGGTACCGGCACCTTGCTGCGCGGCCGCGGGATCGGGTTCGCAAAGTACAAGAACCTGATGTCCTATTGCGCCGTAGTCGCGGAGGTCCACGTCGACTCAGGCAGCGGCATCGTGCAGGTCACGCGTGTATGGTCTGCAGTCGACGCCGGACTCAGCGTCAACCCGGACGGTGTCGCAAACCAGATCGAGGGCGGCATCGTCCAGTCGACGAGCTGGACGCTGAAGGAAGCGGCGCGGTTCGACCGCTCGGGCATCACGATGAGAAGCTGGGCCGACTACCCGATCCTGCGCTTCACCGAAGTCCCGGCCGTCGAGGTCGAGGTGATCCAGCGTCCGGCGGAACGCTCGCTCGGCGTAGGTGAGGCGGCGCAAGGGCCGGCGGCAGCGGCGATCGCGAACGCCTTCGCGGCCGCAACCGGGCGGCGCCTGCGCGACATCCCATTTACGACCGAGCGCGTGAGAAGTGTTCTCGCGTAGAAGCTGACGCCTGATCCGCAAGAAAATCCATGCCGATTTAGCGGAGGAGACAAAGCATGACAACGGGACGAGTTGCGGTCATTGCGTCGCTGGCCGGGCTGCTCATCGCAGCCAGCCCGGCCGCCGCCGAGAAGAAGTACGGCCCCGGGGTGACCGACACCGAGATCAGGATCGGCCAGACCATGCCTTACAGCGGACCGAATTCCGCCTACGGCACCTATGGCAAAGCCCAGCTCGCCTTCTTCCGGATGCTGAACGAGCACGGCGGGATCAACGGCCGCAAGATCACGCTGCTCAGTCTGGACGACGGGTACAGCCCGCCGCGCACGGTGGAACAAATCCGCAAGCTCGTCGAGCAGGAACAGGTGCTGATGATTTTCAGCTCGTTCGGCACCCCCACCAACGCGGCGATCGTGAAGTATCTCAATGCGAAGAAAGTCCCGCATCTGTTCGTCACCTCCGGCGGAGCGGAGTTCGCCGACGCCAAGCTGTTCCCGTGGACGATGGGCTGGCGCGTCAACTACGTGTCGGAGGGAAGAGTCTACGGGAACTACCTGCGGCGCACGCGACCCGACGCGCGCATCGCGGTGCTGTACCAGCACGACGATGTGGGCAGGGATTACCTGCGCGGCCTGCGCGAGGGGTTGGGCGAGCGGGCGCAGCAGATGATTGTCGCGGAAGCCTCGTACGAGATCACCGACCCCACGGTGGATTCGCAAGTGATCTCGTTGCGCGCGTCCGGAGCTGATACGTTCTTCCACTTCGGCTCGCCGAAGCCCACGGCGCAGGCAATCCGCAAGATCTGGGACATCGGCTGGCGCCCGCTGCAGTTCGTGAGCAATCCGTCCGCGTCGGTGGCGACGGTCATGAAACCGGCCGGGCTGGAGCGCTCCGTCGGCATCATCAGCGGCGCATATCTCAAGGATCCCACCGACAGCCACTGGCAGACCGATCCCGGCTACAAGGAATGGCTGGCTTTCATGAAGCAATACTATCCGGACGGCGACACCGAGGATCTGTACAACGTGTATGCCTACGGCACCGCCGCGACGCTCGTGCAGGTGCTCAAGCAATGCGGAGACGACCTCACCCGCGAAAACGTCCTGCGTCAGGCGGAAAGCCTGAAGAACCTGGAGCTGCCCGTCCTGCTCCCGGGCATCCGCGTCAACACCGGACCGCAGGATCATTCGCCGGTCGAGCAGATGCAGCTGCAGCGTTTCGACGGCAAGCAGTGGGCGCTGTTCGGCGAGATCATTTCGCCGTGAGCCGAGGTGGCGCGCTCGCACGCAGACGACATCCTCGTCACTGCGGGTCGATTTTCTAAGACCGTCTACAGCTCACGGGAGGCCGTCCGACGCCCCATAGTGCTGCTGGAACGCCTGCTTGAGAAACTCCAGCAGCACTCTCACGCGCGCCGGCATCTGCGCACGCGTCGGGAAGATCGCCGAGATCGGCCGCTCCTTCTCGTCATGCCACTCGGGAAGCAAGCGCACCAGTGCGCCGCTCTCCAGCTCGTCTTTCACCGCATAGTCGGGGAGGATCCCCACGCCGGCCCCGCTCACGACGAAGGTGCGCGCGGCGATGCCGCCGTTGGTGCGCACGGCGGCCTTCAACCGAACCGTTCGCCTCGTCCCGCTCCCGTCGACCAGCACGAGCCGCTCCGGGTGCGGAAGCTGGGTGATGCTCACCCAGGCGACCTTCGTGAGATCTTCGGGGGCCTGAGGAAGGAAGTTCGCGCTCACCCATTGCGGGGCGGCGCACACGATCATGCGGCAGCGCATCAGCCTCACGGCGTGCAGGCTTGTGTCGGTGAGCGGTCCGACCCGCAGCGCGAGATCCAGACCCTGCTCGATGAGATTGGCGATCGAGTCGTCGAGCACGAGGTCCAGATCGATCTTCGGGTACAGCTCGCGGAACCGGCTGAGATGGGCGATGAGGAAGGTGAGGCCCAGGTTGTAAGGAGCGGTGAGGCGAATCCTGCCCGACGGCTCCCGGCGCTGCGCGTCGAGGTCGATTGAGGCGCCCTCCGCGGCTTCCAGCATCTGCCGGCAACACGCGTAGAAGCGGCGGCCGTCCGCGGTCAAGGCGAGCGCTCGCGTGCTGCGCGCGAGAAGCTGGACGCCGATGCTCTCCTCCAGAGCGCGCACCTGTTCGCTCACCGCGGACTTTCCCAGCCCGAGGCTGGCCGCGGCTCCCGAGAACGAGCCGGCCTCCACCACCTTTGCGAACACGCCCATGCGGTAGAGATCCTTCAACATTGTTCTGTTTCTCCGAACGATCTTTCCGTATTTCACATCTTACGCCGGAGAATGGACCGGCATACCATCAAATTCCCGAACGACCGACGGCGCCCGAGCCGGATTCGATCCGCGCGGCGCCTGCATCAGGGGACCTCAGGGTGGCAGGCCCGCTTCACGGCTATCGGATCATCGACTTGACCAGCATGCTCTCGGGGCCCTGGGCCACGATGCTGCTCGGCGACCAAGGCGCGGACGTCATCAAGGTCGAGATGCCGCACCTGGGGGACCACGTCCGCTCGCTGGGCAACCAGCGCGCGGGCATGTCGGCCATGTTCCTCAACATCAACCGCAACAAGCGCTCGGTCACGCTCGATCTGAAGACCGAGGCCGGTGTCGGCCTGCTCAAGCAGCTGGCATCGACAGCCGATGCGCTGGTGCAGAACTTCCGTCCCGGCGTGGCCGAGCGGCTCGGTATCGGCGAGCCGCACATCCGCGCGGTGAAGCCAGACATCGTCTACGTCTCCATCAGCGGCTTTGGCGAGCAGGGGCCATGGGCTGCGAAGCCCGTCTACGATCCGATCGTCCAAGCGCTCTCGGGGCTGACCACGGTGCAGGCCGGCTCGGACCAGGAGCGGCCTCGGCTGGTACGCACAGTGCTGCCGGACAAGGTTTCCGCCCTCACGGCAGCGCAGGCGATCACGGCTGCTCTGCTCGCACGAGAACGCGCTGGCGTGGGCCAACACGTGCGCCTGTCCATGCTCGACGCCGTGCTGCAATTCCTGTGGGCCTCCGACATGAACGGGCAGACCTACCCGGACCGGCCCATCGCGGCGCAGGAGGCGGCGAGCTTCATCGACCTCATCTATCAAACCGCCGACGGGTACATGACGGTGGCGGTGATGAGCAACAAGGAGTGGCAAGGGCTGTGCCGCGCGTTGGATCGGCCGGGATGGTTGGAGGACCCGCGCTTCAAGACCCCGGCCGACCGCGACAAGCATGTGAACGAACGCCTCGCGATGACCCAGGAAGTGCTCAGGACGCGCGCGACGGCGGAGTGGCTGCAGCGCCTCGAGGCGAACGATGTGCCGTGTGCACCGGCCTTGACCCGCGCCGAGGTCATCCAGCACCCGCAGGTGCTGGCCTCGGGGACGATCGTCGAGTCCGAGCATCATGCGGCGGGCCGCTTGCGACAGGCACGGCACGCGGCACGCTTCGCGGCCACGCCGGCATCGATCCGTCGCGGAGCGCCGCGCCTCGGCGAGCATACCGACGAGGTGCTCGCCGAGCTCGGGTTGCCGCGCAGGCGCATCGACGAGCTTCGAAGCCTGGGGGTGATCGGCGCCGAGCCGGGCCAGCGCGACACCGGCAAGCGCCAAGCGATGAGCTCGGGGCTCTAGTCGCCCCGATACAGGGAGGCCTTGATGGCCATTGCAGTGGTGATCGGCGCCGATCGCGGGATCGCCCGCTCCGTTTGCTTGCAGCTCGCTCGGCGAGGGGATCGGGTGGTGGCTGCTTGCCTCGGCGATGCGCCGGAGCTACGCGCTGCGCACATCCAAGTCGAGCCCCGTGTGGACGTGACCTCCGACGCGGCGGTGGCGGGTTTCGCGCAACGAATGCTCGAGCAGTACGCGCGCATCGACGCGCTCTATCACGTGGCCGGCATCATGCTGCTGAGCGAAGTCGGCAAGGGAATCGAGCAGCTCCAGGTCGACGACGTGCGGCGCCAGTTCGAGGTGAACACGCTCGGGCCGCTGCGCGTGATCAAAGCTCTCGTGCCGCTGCTGAAAGCGGGCAGCAAGGTCGGCATCGTCACCAGCCGCGTCGGCTCGCTCGCGGACAACGCGAGCGGGGGGCAGTACGGGTATCGCATCAGCAAGGCCGCCGCGAACATGCTGGGCGTGAACCTGCATCGGGAGTTGAGCGACCGGGGCATCGCGGTGGTCTGCCTGCATCCGGGCATGGTGGCGACCGATCTCACCAAGGATTTCCCAGGTGAGTTCAGGTACATCACGCCCGACCAGGCCGCCGAGGGCCTGATCAAGCAGATGGACAAGCTGACAGTCGCCTCCGCCGGCGTGTTCCGCCACGCGAACGGCGGCCTGTTGCCGTGGTGAGAGCCGAAGAGCGAAGACCAGAGGAGGAGAGACATGATTACGATCTACCGGTATCTGCCCGCCTGGACGGTGCCATGCATCAGCCCGTATGTCACGAAGACCATCTATTACATGCAGATGGCCGAGATCAAGTACGAGGCGAAGAACCAGGACCTCACCAAGCTCGACCTCGACACCCCGCACGGGAAGCTGCCCATCATCGTCGACGCGGACGGCACCAAAGTGGCCGACTCCACGCACATCATCGAGTATCTGAGGAGCAAGTACGGCGATCCGCTCGATGCAGAGGCGAGCGGCGAGGAGCGCGCCCAGATGCACGCCTGGAACCGGATGATCGACGAGCACACTTATTGGACGGCGGTCATCCAGCCGCGCTGGCGCGAGACGGCCAACTGGGAGATCTATCTGCGCATCATCGCCGGCACACAGGACGTGCCGCCCGCGCTCCGCGCGTTCGCCGACGACTTCCGCTTTCGCATCCTCGCCGAGTTCATGACCGGCGGCTGGGGCCGCATGCCGGCCGATGTCATCTATCGACGTGCGCGCTCCGACTTCGATGCACTCTCCGGGTTCCTGGGATCCAAGCCCTTTTTCATGGGCTCGAAGCCGCGGTCCGTCGACGCAGCGGTGCTGTCGATTCTGCGCCATACCGTCGACACGCCGTTCTCGTTCGACACCAAGGATTACGCGAGATCCAAAGGCAATCTGGTAGCCTATATGGCGCGCATGAAGGAACGGTTCGGGATCTGATGCGAACGCGCGCGCCGGCGGCAGGCCATGGTCGAGCTGTACTACTATACGAAGTGGAAGCTGCGGCTCGGAGGCAAGCGGCCCACGACAGAGCCTGCCACGCGAAGAGTCTGATGCACATCGAGCGCCGAAACGCTCAAAGGTGAAATTGGGGAACAGAGGAGGGAAGCATGTCTGATTCGACTCATGCCATCACGGCCCCGGGCATCGCTGCACAGCCGATCGCGGACGATCGCAAGCCGGGCTACTACGTGCGGTTCAACCTGTTCGCGCTCGGCGTCATCCTCCTGGTGGCCATGTATTCGGCCTACCGGATGTATCAACAGGTCTACGCCTGGAACTTCGGCCTCGATGCGACCTCGCCGGAATTCGACCGCTACTGGATGACGCTGCTCAAGATCCAGCTTCCGGTGCTGTTCGGCGCCGGCTTTTTGTGCTGGGCCTATCTGTGGCTCACCCGCGACCGCAACCTCGCCGCGCTCAAGCCAAAGGAGGAGCTGCGCCGCTACTTCACCTTTACGCTGTGGCTGGTGGCTTATACCTTTGCGATCTACTTCATCGGCAGCTTCTTCGCCGAAGGCGACGCCGTATGGCATCAGACGGTGATGCGCGACACGCCCTTCACGCCCAGCCATATCGTGCTGTTCTATGCCTGCATCCCGACCTACATCTTCTTCAGCGTGGGCGGGTTCGTCTACGCCATGACCCGGCTGCCGGCCTTCTCGCGCGGGGTGTCGGTCGCGCATGTCCTGGCCGTTCTCGGCCCGGTGCTGATCCTGCCCAACCTGGGCTTCAACGAGTGGGGTCATGCGTTCTGGCTGACCGAAGAGATCTTCTCGCACCCGCTGCACTGGGGCTTTGTGGTGCTGGGCTGGAACGCGCTCGCCTTGCCCGGGGTAGCGCTGCAGATCATCCAGCGCATGGTCCCCCTGTTCCACGAGGTGTTCGGCGACAGGCAGGCGGCGCAGACCGCTTGATGGATCTAGCAAGCTCGCGCGGCAGGCAGCAGACCATCAGCCGGCCGCAGCGCGGCGACAACAGCAGCAGGGGGAGGAAGCCATGAGTCCCAATTCCCGCGAGATCCTGCAGGTGTCCGGCCTGCCCCCGGAAGGCGTGAAGCTGTCGCGCATCTGGGATTGGTGTGTGGTGGCGGCGGTGGCGCTGCTGTTCATGGGCGCCATCCACCTGCACGTCATGCTCACGGTGGGCGACTGGGACATGTTCGTGGACTGGAAGGACCGCCAGTACTGGGTCCTGGTCGTGCCGGTGTCCATGCTGATGATCCCGGCGGCGCTGCAGGGCGTGTTCTGGCACTACTTCCGCCTGCCCATCGGCATGACGCTGGGCGCGGTGCTGCTGCTGATCGCCACCTGGATCACCCGCATATTCGGCTGGCACATCTGGGGCTACTTCCCGTTCACCATGGGCGTTCCCTCTACCATCCTGGCCGGCGCCATGGCGTGCGACGCCGTGCTGCTGATCGTGCGCAGCTCGTTGCTCACCTCGACCTTCGGCGGGTTCCTGTTCGCTCTGCTCTTCTTCCCCAGCAATTGGCCTTCGCTTGCCGCCTACTTCCTCCCGGTCGAGCATCAGGGCATGGTCGCCTCCGTCGCGGACATGATCGGATACGCGTTTCCGCGTTCCGGCACGCCGGAATACATCCGCTTAATCGAGCGGGGAACGCTGCGCACCTATGAAGGCAGCACGGTATGGGTATCGACCTTCTTCGCCGGCATCATCTGCATCTTCATGCACATGATCTGGTGGCAGGTCGGGCTGCTGTTCTCGACGCAGAAGTTCGTCCCCACGTCCAAGCGCTTCCGGCGTTTCGTAGGCCTGGCCGACGCACCGCAGCCAGCCGCGAAGGCGTGATGGAGGGCCGGCGATGCGATCGATAGCCCGCGCACCGGGACGCGTCCTCCCGCCTCTGATCTTCGTGCTGATGTGCGCGCAGGCGTTGCCCGCGTCCGCGCATGGCGAGCGCGCTCAGGAACCGTACTTGCGCACGCGCACGGCGCACTGGTACGACGTCAAGTGGTCCACGGACAAGCTGGCCGTCAACGACACCATCACCGTCACCGGCAAGTTCCGCCTCTTCCATGACTGGCCCGACGCGGTGAAGCCGCCCGACACGGTGTTCGTGAGCAACGCCACCCCGGGGCCAGTGTTCGCGCGCGTCGACTCCTACCTGAACGGCGTACCGGCCCGCCAGTCGTTCCGCGATCTTCAGATCGGCCGCGACTACGAATACAAGATGGTGCTGCAAGGCCGCGTGCCGGGCCGCTACCATGTCCACCCGATGATCGCGGTGAAGGGTTCCGGGCCGCTGGTCGGGCCGGGCAAGTGGATCGAGGTCACCGGCAACCAGGCGGACTTCACCTACCCCTTGAAAGCGATCTCGGGCGAGAACATCGACAACCTCGAGACCTGGGGCTTGAGCACCGCCGTGAAGTGGCACCTGATCCTGCTCGCCATCGCGGCGGCGTGGATCCTGTGGTGGATCCGCCGCCCGCTGCTCATCCCGCGCTACATCGCGCTGAAGAAGGAGCGCGAGGACCTGCTCACCACCAATGTCGACCTGGCGGTGGCCATCGGTCTGCTGGTCGTGGTGGTGGCGCTTTCCTTCGGCGGCTACGCATGGGCGCGTAGCAAGTATCCGCGCACGGTGCCGCTGCAAGCAGGCACCATGTACACCGCGCCGCTGCCGGCCCAGCCGAAGGTCGTCGACATCCGCTTCAAGGAGGCGCGCTACGACGTGCCCGGACGCTCGATGCGCATGACCTTCGAGGTCACTAACGTGAGCGACAAGCCGCTGCGCCTGGGCGAGTTCGCCACGGCCAGCATCCGGTTCATCAATCAGAACTTGCCCGCGGCCCGCGCCAACGTGGCTGGCGACTATCCGCACGACGTCGTCGCGCGCACCGGACTCATGATCGTGGACGACACCGAGATCAAGCCGGGCGAGACCCGCACGCTCAAAGTCGACGCAACGGATGCCGCTTGGGAAATCGAACGGCTCACGAGCTTCCTCACCGACGTGGACAGCAAGTTCGGAGGGCTGCTGTTCTTCTTCGACCCGCAGGGTAACCGCTATATCGCCGAGGTCGGAGGGCCGATCCTGCCGGTGTTCAGGAAGAGCGTCTGAGCATTCCGCTCCGCCCCTGCATGCGCCGCCTCGCGCAGATTCTGACCGCCGCGGTCTGGGCCGCGGTGGCGCTGCTGTGCGCGACAGAGGCAGGCGCGCACGGCGGCCTGTCGATGGACGAAGACAAGTGCAAGCTGCGCGTCGGGCCGTACACGATGCACTTCGTCGGCTATCAACCCGAAAGCCCAAGCGGCCCGCGCGAGTTCTGCGAGGACATCCCGGAAACGGGCCGCACCATCGTCGTGCTCGATTACTTGAACGACGAGCTGCGTGATCTGCCCACCGAGGTGCGGATCGTCCGGGACACGGGCTCGCAAGCCAAGCTCGACGACATCACGGTCCTGCACCTTCCGCCGAAGCGCTACGCGAGCGGTTCGCTCAACTTCGAGGTGAACTTCCAGGAGCCGGGCAAGTTCGTGGGGCTCGTCACGGTGGGCGAGCAGAACAAGATGGTCTCGCGCTTCCCGTTCTCGGTCGGCAGGAGCAGCAGCTGGCTCGCGTTGGCGGTGGCGGCGCCGCTGGTGGTGATCGCAGCGGTCGTGCTGTATCGCTTTGGCATGCACCGGCGCAACAAAGCGACTTTGGCCGCGCGCTAGGTCTGCAGCCATGACTCGAGGAACGCCGCCAAGCCGCGTCGCATGGATCGCCGCGGCAGCGCTGTCGGCGCTCGCGTGGTGGCCGATAGCCTTCGCCCACGCCGTGCTCGACAAGTCCGAGCCGGCGCGCCGCGCCGTGCTGGTTCGCTCGCCAACCCACGTGCGGCTGTGGTTCAACGAGCGTCTCGAACCCGCCTTCTGCGTGATTGCCGTGCTCGATGCCGATGGCAAGCCTGCGACAGACGAGCCGGCCCGTGTCTCGCCGCAGAACTCCAAGCTGCTGGAGTTGGCGTTACCCGCCCTACCCCCCGGCATCTATTCCGTCCAGTACAAGGTCTTGTCGGTGGACGGGCACACCGTCAAGGCAAGCTACACCTTCACCGTCAAGAAACCGTGAGCGCGGGGTTGGGGTGGCTGGCGCGTGCATCGCACGTTGCCGGCATGCTTTTGCTCTTCGGCACTCTCGTGTGCATGCGCCTGGCGCCCGGGACCGGAACGGCGGGCATCGAACGGTGGCGCAAGTACTGGCGCCGCGTCGCGCTGTTGCTGTCGGCCACCACATTGGGCCTCGGTGTGGGCGTGCTGGCGGCTCAGGTGGCGACGATGGAGAACCAGGCGCCCTGGCTCGACGTTGCCCTAGCGCTGCTCGGCGAGACCCGTTTCGGATCCGTCTGGCTGGCGCGCGAGACGCTGTTGCTCGCGGTCTGCTTGCTGCTCGGGATCGAGCGCGCAGGGCTCAAGTCTGCCGGTATGCCGGCGTTGCTGGCCAGCGGTGTCGCGCTCGCGATCACGCCTCTTTCCGGCCATTCCGCCGCCGTCGAACCCGCTTTCCCGCCCCTCGTCGCGCACGCTGCGCATCTTCTAGCTGCGGGCGCCTGGTGGGGATCGCTTCCTGCTCTGGCGGCGCTGCTCGCCGCCTCCGCGCGAGGCGCTGTCGAGCCACGTGCCGGCGTCGGCGTGCTCAGGCGCTTTTCCGCACTGGCGCTGCCGCTGATGGGAGCGATAGTGCTGAGCGGCGTGGTGCTCGCCGTCACGCACGTCGAGCGCTGGCCGGCCCTGCTCGCGACGCGTTACGGCGCGCTGCTGCTCGCCAAACTCGCGTTGCTCGCGCTGGCACTGGGCATGGCCGCGAAGCTGCGCTGGCGCCTGCTTCCCGCGCTCCGGGCCTCGGCGGACGCACGCTTAGGGCACATGTGCGTGCAGTGGATCGCGAGCGAATGGCTGGTTGCAGCGGGCATCGTGCTGATCGCCGCGCAGCTCGGACAGACCATTCCGGCGCGGCACGATGCGATCGTCTGGTGGCTACCCTTCCGCTTCTCGGTTGCAGCCACGTGGGACGCGCCCTGGACTGCTTTGAGGATATGCGGCGCAACCGCGTTGTTGATCGTGAGCGTGGTGTTCGTCGCTCTGGTGTTCGCTCGCAGACTGCGGCGCGCGCGCGCACTCGCCGCCGCGGGACTGCTGGCGTTGGGAGCCGCAGCGCTCGCGCTGCCGGCACTCTCGGTGGATGCGTATCCGGACACTTATCGCGCCTCGAACGTTGCATACCAGACCATCTCGGTCGCGGCCGGCGCGGAGCTCTTCGCAGCGCACTGCACGAGCTGCCACGGCGCAAGCGGACATGGCGACGGACCGCTCGCCAAGGCTCTGCCGCTACCGCCGGCCGATCTTACGGCGCCGCACACGGCGCTGCACACTGCGGGCGATCTGTTTTGGTGGCTCACGCACGGTAAGCCACCCGGGGTCATGCCGGGGTTCGCCGACCGGCTCGCGGAGGAGGATCGCTGGGACCTGATCAATTTCCTGCGTACGCTGTCGTCAGGCTACCAAGCGCGCATTCTGGAGCCGCACATCGCCCGGGAGCGCCCCTGGCTTGGCGCGATCGACTTCGCATTCACGAGCCAGCGCGGCGAGTCGTCGACGCTGAAGGACTACCGCGGTCGCGATGCGGTGTTGCTCGTCTTCTTCAGCCTGCCCGCATCGCGATCGCGCCTGCAGCAGCTAGCGGCTGCGTATGGGTCTCTGCGCGCATCCGGGATGGAAGTGATCGCGATCCCGGTCGCCGGAGCCGCGGTGCCAGATTTGCCGTTTCCGGTCGTGATCGAAGGCGCCGGCGAGACCGTGCGTGCTTACGCGCTGCTACGCCGAACACTCTCCAACCCCGATCCGCGCGATTCATCCCGCATGCCGGAGCATATGGAGCTGCTGGTCGACCGCTTCGGCTACCTGCGTGCACGATGGCGACCCGACGAGGGCGAAGGCTGGGACGATCTGGATCTGCTGAAGGCTCAGGTCGCAGCACTGGCGCGTGAGCCGCAGCTTCGGCCGCCGCCGGACGACCATGTGCATTGACCGAAGCGCCGCGTGGCACCGGCCATGTAGAGCTCGATTCGGGATGGACTGCTCCACATGAGTCAGTGTCGTCCTGATCGCAGGCGCACCGATCGCACGCGCCGGTGTTCTGGTACGCTAACCAGATCGCGGTGGTAGGGCGATGTCAGCGAGAGCGGACCGAGCTACGGGCAGCCAGATCGCCAGCCGCGATCCCGGCAGGGTGGCGGGGGGTGTGGACAGTCCTCGACAAGGGGCCCCTTACGCGAGTGAGGTGGCGCTGATCGCGACGGGTAGCGTTGCGAGGAGAGACATATGGACGAACTCGAGGTCGGGCAGGAGCTGGAGTTCTTCGAGCCGGCTCATCTGGACGACCGTGTGATCGAAAAGGGAACGCGCGTGCGCGTGGGGTACATCACCGAGGAGCTGCTCGAACCGCGCGTCATCGTGGTCGTGCTCGGAACGGAACCGCCGCAGACGGTGATGATGCCGAAGCATGTGTTGATGCTCCACACTGTGCTCGCACCCAAGCGCCGCTGACAGCTCCGCCGGCTGAGGCGCAGACCGGGTGCGAGGCAACCTTACCCGCCTCGCGCCGATTCCACGACGAATCTCCGCCGTGCTCGCGCTCGGCGTCTCTGCGCGAAACAACGGGTAATGCCATTACAGGCCGCCTACCGCTCGCCTCGCTCGCCGCGCTGTTATGCTCGCCGGCTACGGTCGGCTAGCAGCCGACCTTCCCGAGCAAGATCGAAATGGCTGTGCAGCAAATATCAGGTCTGCGTAGGAGCGTAGCTCGACCCATCGAAACCGCAGTAGAGTCACACCTCTGCACCGGGAGGAGAAAACAGATGAGGACCAGGACACGCTTCGGCCTCTCCATTGCGGCGTCGGGACTGCTGCTGACCGGATACGGTGGCCTCTTCCTTTCGCAGGCTGCAGGCATCGAGCCGGCGAAAGCGCAGATCACCATTCTGTATGACGCTTTCGGCAAGCCCTCGGCGATGGAGAAAGACTGGGGGTTCGCCGCGCTGATCGAGTACGGGGGCCAGCGCATCCTCTTCGACACCGGCGACAACCCTGACATCCTGGCCGACAACGCACAGGCCAAGGGCGTGGACTTGTCGAAGCTCGACTTTGTGGTCCTGTCCCACAGGCACGGCGACCACATGGGCGGGATGGAGTATCTGCTTAGCGTCAACCCCAAGGTCAGGATCTACGCCTCCAAGGAGAATTTCGGCGTGTACGGCTTCTCGCTGCCCAGCAGTTTCTACCGCAAGGACGAAACGCTGCCGCCGGAGCAGCGTTACTACGACGGTGCGCCTCCCGCGGTCATGAAGTTTGGGAGCGCCTGGCCTCGCGCGAACTTTGAGTTGATCGACAAGACGACCGAAATTGCACCCGGCATCCATCTGATCGCGCTGGTATCCGACAAGGCCACCACACTGGAACTACGCGAATTGTCGCTTGCCATCGATACCCCCGAGGGCGTCGTACTGGTGGTCGGCTGCTCGCACCCGGGAATCGACAGGATCGTGGAAGCAGCCACCTCGACCGGCCGGCGCATCCATCTCCTCGCCGGCGGCCTTCATCTGGTGGTGGCCAAAGACGAGGAGATCCAAAGGATCGTTTTCACCTTACGCGATAAGTGGGGCGTGGAGTACGTCGCACCGGGCCACTGCACGGGCGAGCCTACGTTCGTAGCGCTGAAGCGGGCCTTTGGCACGTGCTATCTGCACGCTGGGCTGGGCACCACCATTGCGCTGGGGGCCACGCCGCGTCAGCTCACCGGATCGGATGAGAGTCCAGCAACAGCGCAACATGAGGATCAGCTGCGAACCTATCACCTGCTTCAGCGCCGCGAGGCAGAGGTTGCGATGCGCAGTAGTCTGGCCGTCCCTGGAGAAAGATAACGGAAAACTTGAGCCGCGGTCATAGGTCTTTGCCAAGGGCCAGAACAATGGAGGAGCCAGTCCCGAGTTCGGCGACGTGAAAGACCCCAACCGATCAAGACCACGCATTCGGATGCGCAATCCGGATCGCCCAAGAAGCCGAGGCTCGATCGAGCGTTCCGATCCGATACTGCTCGCGAGGGTAAGCCACCCGGCGAACATGCGATTAAACTGAATGTTCCGCTGGAAAAGGCGGAGGTGGCTCTGCCGCCAGAGCCACGACAACTGAGAAGGGAGGAGGAAATGACGGTTCAGATCATACGTTCGGTCTTGGTGCTGTCGATCTCTCTGACGTTTGGGACGGGCGTGGCCCTAGCCGATAAGAGATACGATCCGGGCGCGGCGGATACCGAGATCAAGATCGGACAGACGATGCCCTATAGTGGCCCGGGCTCGACGTACGGGACGATCGGAAGAACCGAGGTGGCCTACTTCAAGATGATCAACGAGCAGGGTGGCATCAACGGCCGTACGATCAATTTGATCTCGCTTGACGACAATTACGCTCCGCCTCGCACCGTCGAGCAGATTCGCAGGCTGGTGGAACAGGACGGCGTGCTGCTGACCTTCCAGAATCTGGGTACGGCGCACAACACGGCGGTCCAGAAATACCTCAACGCGAGGAAAGTGCCCCAGCTGTTTGTCTCCACCGGTGCGACCAAATGGGGCGACCCGCAGCATTTCCCTTGGACGATGGGCTTTTTACCGCCCTATCAATACGAGGCGCGTCACTACGCGACATATATCCTGAAAAACAAGCCGGACGCCAAGATCGGCATTCTCTACCAGAACGACGACTTCGGAAAAGACTATTTCAAAGGCTTCAAGGACGGCCTCGGCGACAAGGCAAAGACGATGATCGTGGCCGAGCTGACCTATGAACCGACCGATCCGACGATCGACTCGCAGATCGTCACGCTGCAGGCGTCGGGGGCCGATGTCTTCTTCGACGTAACGATCCCGAAGTTCGCCGCGCAGGCGATCCGCAAGACCTACGACACCGGATGGCGGCCGCTGCACGTTCTGACCAATGTCTCCAACTCGGTTGGCACCGTGATCCAGCCGGCTGGTCCGGAAAAAGCAGTGGGCTTGATCTCGAGCGTCTATCTGAAGGACCCAACCGATCCTGCCTGGAAGGATGACAAGGCGATGAAGGACTTTATCGCTTTCATGAAGAAGTACTACCCGGATGGGAGTCGGGACGAGATCTTCAACGTATACGGATACGCGGCGGCGCAGACGCTGGTGCAAGTCCTCAAGCAGTGCGGCGACGACCTCACGCGCGAGAACGTGATGCGTCAGGCAGCTAACTTGAAGGACCTGGAAGTGGCAGGGCTGCTGCCGGGGATCCGGATCAACACCAGCCCCACTGACTTCTACCCGATCAAGCAGGTCCAACTCATGCGCTTCGACGGCAAGACCTGGGTGCGGTTCGGCGAGCTGATGGGCCGGTGAACGGCACTCAGTCTAGGAGAAGTGTGCAATGGAGTCCGAGACGGTCCTCCGCGAGACCTGATCCGGGTGAGGGGCTTCCGCCCAGGTACAGGAAACAACTTGCGCGGACGGCCTCTCGTTGAACCGCCCCGGGATTCCCGGAGATTTCAATTCTGGAAAAGCCGACAGTGCCACCCGCATCGTGATCTGGCCCATGCAGTTTATGCAGCGCCTGGCTGCACTGGTGCAGCAT
>Ga0335083_10004054_pt1 | contig 18755 bp, 17 predicted proteins | sample Lox_Sample_42_FD_206716 | JGI IMG/M metagenome (GOLD analysis project Ga0335083, IMG submission 206716) | Soil microbial communities from Loxahatchee National Wildlife Refuge, Florida, United States - Lox_Sample_4.2 | ecosystem: Environmental > Terrestrial > Soil > Wetlands | place: USA...
GGGGACGACCGCGGCGGGGCCGGCCACCCCGGCCGTCACGGCCAGCGCGGCGGCCGCGTTCAGCAGCACGATGTCGCGTACCGGGCCCCGCTCGCCGCCCAGGACCGCGCGGGCCACCTCGGCGTTCCGGGCGGCGTCGCCGCCGCGCAGGTCGGCCACGGCGGCCGGGGGCAGGCCGAGTGAGGAGGGGTGGAACTGGGTCTGGGTCACCTGCCCGTCGTGCACCACCCACATCGTGGACGGGCCGGTCGTGGTCAGCTCGTCGAGACCGTCCTCGCCCCGGAACACCAGGGCCGAGCAGCCCCGCCCGGCCAGCACGCCGGCGATGATCTCGCCCATCCGCGGGTCGAACACGCCGACCGCCTGCGCCGTGGGACGAGCCGGGTTGGCCACCGGGCCGAGGAAGTTGAACACGGTGGGCACGCCGAGCTCGCTGCGGGTCGGGCCGGCGTACCGCAGCGCCGGGTGGTACAGCGGCGCGAACAGGAACGCCACGCCGACCTCCTCGGCCAGCTGCGCGGTCGCGGCCGGCGGCAGGTCGATCACCACGCCGAGGGCCTCGAGCACGTCGGCGGCGCCGCACGCGGACGAGGCCGCCCGGTTGCCGTGCTTGACCATCCGGGCGCCGGCGGCCGCCGCCACGATCGTGCCCATGGTGGAGATGTTGACCGTGTGCGCCTGGTCTCCCCCGGTGCCCACCAGGTCCGTCAGCTGGCCGGGAACGATGATGGGGGTGGCGTGCGCCAGCATCGAGCGGGCCAGCCCGGTCATCTCCGCCACCGACACGCCCTTGATCCGCAGCGCGACCCCGAAGCCCGCGATCTGGGACGGCGTCGCGACGCCGTCCATGATCTCGTTCATGGCCCACTCGCTCTCGTCGGAGCTGAGCGAGTCGCCGCGGATGAGCGCGGCCAAGAGCGCGGGCCAGGTGGTTCGGGCATCCATGACAGGCCCCCAAACGGGAGGAAGGTGAACCCAGGGGGTCCGGGAACGGCGGAAGAGCGGGAAGGGAACCGGGGCGGGAACCCAGCCCCGTTCGGCCTAAATAGGGCCTTAGCTGGTGACGGCGGGACGTTCCCGCATCAGCCCGGCCAGTTCGTGCGCGAGCGCGATCGGGTCGATCGGGTGGCTGATCACGGCGTCGGCCCGGGACCAGGTGGCGAGCCAGCCGTCGTCGGCCCGGCCGATGATCAGCAGCACCGGCGGGCAGTTGTAGATCTCGTCCTTGGCCTGGCGGCACACGCCCATCCCGCCGGCCGGCTGCGCCTCCCCGTCCAGCACCATCACGTCCGCGCCGCCCGCGTCGAGCAGCCGGAACAGCGCAGGCTCGGTGGCGACCTCGATGATCTCGGCGTCCGGGACGTCCATCGCGGGGCGACGCCCGATGGCGAGCCTGATCTGGGCCCGGACATCCGCGTCGTGGCTGTACACAACGACCTTCATGAGAATGCATGCTACCGACCCCCAGCGCCCGGAGGGCGGCGGGTGAGTACCGATACCGCTACGGATCCGGGGGGTCGCGTGGCGATCGCCTACAGGTTGTCGTAATAATTGCTTCGTGACGACAGCAACCGTCGAGACGGCACCCCGGACGCCGGCCAGCAGACCGAATCTGGTCAGCGTCGGCACCATCATCTGGCTTTCCTCCGAACTGATGTTCTTCGCGGCACTGTTCGCGATGTACTTCACCGTCAGGTCGGTAACCAAGGGGGCCGGGCTGCCGTGGCCGGGAGCGCACCTGAACATCGCGCTCGGCTCGACGAACACCACCGTCCTGCTGCTGTCCAGCGTCACCTGCCAGATGGGCGTATTCGCGGTCGAGCGCGGCCAGATCAGGCGCACCCGGTCGCTGCTGCACCCGATGAGCTGGGGCCTGCGCGAGTGGTACGTGCTCACCTTCCTGATGGGCCTGTACTTCGACCTCGGGCAGGGCTACGAGTACCTGAGCCTGGTCAGGGAACAGGGCCTCACGATCTCGTCCAGCGCCTACGGCTCGGTGTTCTACATACCCACCGGGTTCCACGGGCTGCACGTGGCCGGCGGGCTGGTGGCCTTCCTCTTCTTGCTCGGGCGGACCTACGCGGCCCGGACCTTCACCCATGAACAGCAGGTCAGCGCGATCGTCGTGTCGTATTACTGGCACTTCGTCGACGTCGTGTGGATCGGCCTGTTCACCGTCATCTACCTCATCCACTAGTCAGGGGACAGCGAGTGAGCTGGATAAACGCCAGGCGCAGGCGCCCGGCCGCCGGCTATGCGGCACTGCTGCTCGGCCTCGTCGTTGTCGCGTTGGCTTACGGGGCGCTCACCTCTTCAGGGAGCGTCAGCCAGGCCTCGGCCGCGGTCGGGGCCCAGCAGGACACCGCGGCCGGGAAGAGACTGTTTCAGGCGAACTGCTCGAGCTGCCACGGCCTCGAGGCGCAGGGCACCTCGCAGGCGCCCAGCCTGGTCGGCGCCGGCGCGGCCGCGGTCGACTTCCAGATGTCCACCGGCCGGATGCCGGCCAAGGAAGTCGGCGCGGAGAACGAGCGCAAGCCGAGTTCGTTCTCCACGCGGGAGATCCACTCGATCGCCGACTACATCGCCTCGCTGGGCGGCGGCCCTGCGATTCCGACCGACCAGCAGGTGGATCCCGCGCTGGGTGATCCCGGGCTCGGATACCAGCTGTTCAGCGCCAACTGCTCGCAGTGCCACAACGCCGGCCTTTCCGGCGGCGCGCTGACCTACGGCAAGGACGCCCCGCCGCTGACAGAGGCCACCCCGACCCAGATCTACGAGGCCATGCTGACCGGCCCCGAGGCCATGCCGGTGTTCGCCGACGGCGCGGTCAGCCCGCAGGCCAAGCGGGACATCATCGCCTACATCACGCAGACGCGCGTAGAGCCCAACCCGGGAGGCTTCTCACTCGGCCGGACCGGCCCCATCACCGAGGGCCTGGTCATCTTCTTCGGCGGCATGGGCTTCCTGATTCTGGTCGCGTTGTGGATTACCGCGAAGCGGCGTGATCCAAGACCGACGGGGATGGAGTAGCAGCAGAAATGAGCGACATGGAAGAGACCGAGGGCACCGAGGGTCCTGGGGTCCCGGTCGCCCCGCACCGGGTGATCGGGACTCCCCCGCCCTCCCCGCGCCTGCTCGGCTCGACCGCGGTGGCCGAGCACCGCGAGCCGGCGACGGCCGCCGGGGAGGACGAAGAAGAGGTCGTCGGCGTCCCGCACAACGTCGGCCTGCCTCCCGACGACCCGAAGATGGTCCTGCACGGCAAGCGGGCCGAGCGGGTCGTCGCGGCCTGCTTCACGCTCGCGTTCTTCGCCGGCTGCGCCTTCATCGCCGCCTACGTCGGCATCGGCGTGGGCACGGTCGACAAGACCCTGCGGTCCAACCTGGGCCTGGGCAGCACGCTGGCGGCCACGCTGCTCCTGCTGGGCGCGGGCGCGCTGATCTGGGTCCGGCACCTGATGCCGAACGTGGAACTGACCGAGGAGCGGCACGAGCTGCGCTCCGACGAGAAGGACCGGCAGGCGTTCCAGGAGGTCTTCAAGGAGGGCACGGGGTACAGCCAGTTCGTCAAGCGGCCGCTGATCAGGCGCACGCTGATGCTGGGCACGCTGCCGCTGCTGGCCGCGCCCATCGTGCTGCTGCGCGACACCGGGCCGAAGCCCGGCACCAGCCTGCGGAACACGGTATGGAGCCCGGGCCGCCGGCTGCTGGTCTACGGCACCAACCAGCCGATCACCCCGGCCGACTTCAGCGCGCCGGGCAGCATGATCAGCATCGTGCCCGAGGGCTACGAGGAAAACGACGACCAGCTCACCAAGGCCGCCGTCATCCTGATCAAGTTCCGCCCCGGCGAGCTGGATATTCCCACCCGGACACAGGGGGGTACGCTGGTAGGCACGATGAACTGGACGGTCGACAACATCGTCGCCTACTCCAAGATCTGCACGCACGTGGGTTGCCCGGTGGCGCTGTATGAGCAGACCACGCACCACATCCTGTGCCCGTGCCACCAGTCCACCTTCGACGCGGCCAAGGGCGCCGAGGTCATCTTCGGCCCGGCCCCCCGGCCGCTGCCCCAGCTGCCGCTGACCACGGACTCCTCCGGGTACCTGGTGGCCAAGAGCGACTTCACCCAGCCCGTCGGCCCGAGCTTCTGGGAGCGCGGATGAGCGACACCGATTTTGACGTACCGAAGGCGCTGAGCGGCACCGGCGGCTGGCTGGACGACAGGTTCCACGGGGCGCGCGGCCTGCGCGTGCTCATGCGCAAGGTCTTTCCTGACCACTGGACGTTCATGCTCGGCGAGATCGCGCTGTGGTCGTTCGTCATCCTGCTGCTGACCGGGACCTTCCTGTCGCTGTTCTTCATACCGTCGATGACCCAGGTGACCTACCACGGCTCCTACGTCAAGCTCGACGGCATCAAGATGAGCGAGGCCTACCAGTCGACCCTGAACATCACCTTCGACGTCCGCGGCGGCCTGCTGATCAGGCAGATCCACCACTGGGCGGCGGACCTGTTCATGGCCGCGCTGATCATCCACATGCTGCGGGTGTTCTTCACCGGCGCCTACCGCAAGCCGCGCGAGATCAACTGGCTGATCGGCGTCGGGCTGTTCACGCTCGGACTGCTCGAGGGCCTGTTCGGCTACTCGCTCCCTGACGACCAGCTCTCCGGGGCCGGCCTGCGGATCTTCGAGGGCGCCCTGCAGGGCATCCCGATCGTCGGCACCTACCTGGCGTTCTTCCTGTTCGGCGGGCCGTTCCCCGGGCACGACATCGTGCCGCGGATGTACATCATCCACGTGCTGCTGATACCCGGCATCCTGCTGGCGCTCATCAGCGCCCACCTGTTCATCATGTTCCACCAGAAGCACACCCAGATGCCGGGCAAGGGGAACACCGAGAAGAACGTGAACGGCCAGCCGTTCTACCCGTACTTCATGGCCAAGGGCGGCGCCTGGTTCTTCTTCATCTTCGGCGCGCTGGTCCTGCTGGCGACGTTCGCCACGATCAATCCGGTCTGGCTGTACGGTCCTTACTCCCCGGTGGCCATCTCGTCGGCTTCCCAGCCCGACTTCTACATGGGCATCCTGGAGGGCTCGCTGCGCGTCATGCCCGCCTGGGAGATCAACTTCCTCGGGCATACGCTGTCGCTCAGCGTGCTCATCCCGTTCGCCTTGCCGCTCACGATCGTGCTGGGCGGGGCCGCGCTGTGGCCGTTCTTCGAGCAATGGGCGACCGGCGACCGGTCGCCGCATAACATCAACGACCGGCCCAGGAACGCCCCGGTGCGGACCGCGACCGGGGTGGCCGCGATGACGTTCTACGGCGTGCTGTGGGCCGAGGGCGCGAACGACGTGATCGCCGACAAGCTCCAGGTCCCGCTGTACACGATCACCTGGATCGCGCGGGTCATGGTCTTCGTGGGGCCGGCGCTGGGCTACATCATCACGAAACGCATCTGCCTGGGGCTGCAGCGCAAGGACGCCCAGGAACTGCTGCACGGCTACGAGTCGGGCATCATCAGGCAGCTGCCGAACGGTGAGTTCATCGAGGTCCACCAGGCGGTGAACGAGGAGCGGCGGGCGGTGCTCGAGGCCAAGCCGGTGCCCGCGCTGCTGCCGGGGCCGGGCGCCGCGGACGCCAACGGCATACCCGCGCCTTCCTCGCGCGGCCTGCTCGGCCGGGCTCGCGGCGTCGCCAACCGCGCCTTCGCCGAGACCATCCCGCTCGAGACGAACGGGCACGGGGACGTGGATCACGGTAACGGGCACGCGGTGGAATCCGGCGAGGAGCACGCCGCGGTCGGCGCGGCCCCGTCGGGTTCCGGCCACGGCCAGCTTCCCGCGGGTGACGCCGCCGAGGAAGAACCCCGCGAGGGCGGCTGACCGCTTCCTAGCTCCGCTTTCCGGTGACCTGCCGCAGCCACGCGAGGGCTGCGCGCAGGTCACCGTCGTTTAGGAGGTAGGTGACCAGGCCGAACACCAGGGCGGCGACGGCCGCCGCGAGGGCGGCCACCAGGGCGGCCAGCAGCTTGCGGTCCTCCGGTAGCGCCAGCGTGACGGCCGCGCCGGCCACGGCCCCGGCGATGCCCGCCGCCACCCCGGCCAGCGTCGCCCGGCCGGTGCCCCTGACCGCCTCGGGACCGCGGATGCGGCGGGCCGCGAGCACCAGCGGGACGGCCACCACCGTCTGGCCGATGGTGTTGCCCAGGGCCAGCGCGGCCACCACGAGTCGGGCGGGCACCAGCTCGGCCAGCACCGCGTCCGCCACGATCACCACGCACCAGCTGCCGGCCACCGCCACCGCCGCGATCTTGAGCCGGCCCAGGACCATCATCACCCGCGACATGTTCGCGATGACGCCGAACCCGATGAGGCCCGGCGCGAACAGGACGAGCCCGGCGACGAGCTGCGGCACCTGGTCAGGCTCGTGAGCCAGGACCCGCGAGGCGGGCCAGGCGATGGCCGCGGCGACGGCCGCCCCGAGGCAGCTCACCAGCAGCACCGCCCGGGTAGAGCCGGCGCAGGTCCGGTCGAAGACGTGCCCCTCGCGCGCGGCGAGCACCGGGAACGCGCTGACCGCCACGGACAGCGCCAGCACGCCGTTCAGCGAGTTGAACACCTGCCAGCCGTAGTTCAGCAGGACGACCGCCCCGGTATCGCCGCGGCCGTTGGCCAGCACCAGGGCCACCACGATGGACAGGTCGTAGGCGATGATCTCGACCACCCCGACCAGGGCAAGACCCCCGGCCTGGCGCGCCACCCCAGGCGGGAACCACAGCCGGGGCCGGAACGTCAGGTGCAGCCGCCAGGTCGGCAGGGCGGCCACGGCGAGCAGCGCGGCGACGCCGAGCGTGGTGCCCACCGACAAGATGAGCTCGGCCGTCAGTGGAAGCCTGGACAGCGGGAGGTCCTTGTCCACGGGCGCGAAGGCCAGGTAGGCGGAGATGACCACCAGGCTGGAGATGGCCGGCCCCAGGGCCGGGCCGACGAAGCGCCGATAGGCCTGCAGCAGCCCGTAGAGGACGACCGAGAGCCCGGACAGGATGATCTGCGGGGCGAAGACCACGAGCATGTTGCTGGTCACCGCGATCACGTCGGCCCGGGGGCAGTGCGCCTGCGCGTTCGCGGGGTTGAGCAGTGCCGCGATCGGGCCCGCGGCCGCCGCGACGAGGATGGTCAGCGGCAGCAAGATGATGACGGACCAGGTGAGCAGGGCCGAGGAGATCTGGCTGACCCTGGCCTTCTCCCGGGGGTCGCTGGCGGACCGCTCGGCCGACCGGGCCAGCACCGGGATCATGGCGCTCGTCAGCGCTCCGCCCAGGACAAGCTCGTAGACCAGGTTGGGGACCTGGTTCGCGGTGACGTACGCGGTGCCCAGGCAGCTCGCCCCGACCCGCTGGGAGAACACCAGCGTGCGAGCGAGCCCGAGGACCCGGGACAGGATCGTCAGGCCCGCGATCACGACGGCGCCGCGGGCGATGCCCGCGGCGTGTCCCGGCGGCAGATCCTGTTCCACTACCTGCATGTATGCATGACGCCCGGACGGGCGGGCAGGTGTACCTGCCCGCTCTCACCCCTGCTCAGGCGGGCTCTCCCTGGATAGTGAACGAGGACAGCAGGCTGGCCGCCAGGAGCAGGGCCGCGGCCGTGACGATGATGCCCATCACCACGGATGTTAGTACGTTCAGGCCCGCCTGAAGGGCCGGGTCGGCCACGAACCCGCTCGCGATTCCCAGGCCGTAATGACTCACCGACAGCAGCCGGGCCCCGCCCACGAAGTTGGCCAGCAGCGCCTCCCAGACCAGCACGTAGAGCAGGCCGACGGCGATCGCGCGGGTGGTCGCCACGGAGACCATGACGAAGACCGCGTTGTAGATCACCGAGCAGGCCAGCGCCCCGACGAACAGGCCGATGGCGAGCTTGCCGGTGTTGACGGCGACCAGGTCGCCGTGGCCGCTCACGGGCGGTGTGCTGCCGCCGCCCGCGATCAGGGCGGCGATCAGCTCGGGGACCGCGGCGAAGAGCACGGTGAGCCCGGTCGCGACACCGAACTTGGTGACGATCACCGAGGACCGCCGGACCGGCGTGGCCAGCAGGTGGACGATGCTGCCGTCGTCGATCTCGGCGCCGAGTACGCTGGTGCCGATGATCAGCGCGGTGAGCGGCAGCAGCACCGAGAAGCCGAACGTGCCCAGGACGTGCGACGGCCACGGCAGGACCGGCGCCCTGGTGGCCTTCAGCGCCACCGTGAGCAGGATCAGGACCACCGCGGGAACCGCGAACAGCAGCGCCCGCCTGCGGCCCAGGGTGGCGCGCAGCGTGATCCGCGCGACCGTCGGGTTGACCAAGCCGGACATGGGTTGCTCCTTCTGGTCGCCTCAGCCGGCGACGAGGTAGGCGAAGACGCTTTCCAGGGACTCGTCGGCCGGCAGCACCTCGCGCAGCCTGATCCCGTGGTGGCGGGCCAGCACGGCGATGTCGCGGCAGAACGCGCCGTAGTCCGAGGTCCGCACCTGGAGCCCGGCCCGGCCCAGTTCCACGGCCGTCACGGCGGGCCGGCCGATCAGCGCGCCGCCCAGCAGGCGGTCGTCGGAGGAGCGCACGGTGAACACGTGCGGCCTGCTCGTCATCAGCCGCCTGATCGCGCGGAAGTCACCCGACGCGGCCAGCCGCCCCGCCACCACCACCTGGATGGTGCCGGACAGCCGCTCGACCTCCTCCAGGATGTGCGAGCTGAACAGGATCGTCCGGCCCTCGCTGCCGAGCTTGTCGAGCAGGTCCATCATGTGCAGGCGCTGCCGCGGGTCCATCCCGTTGAACGGCTCGTCGAGCACCAGGATCCCCGGGTCGTGGACGAGCGCCGCGGCCACCTTGATCCGCTGGCGCATGCCCTTGGAGTAGGTGGCGATCTTGCGGTCCGCGGCGGCGGCCATGTCGAGCAGGCTGATCGCCCGGGCGGCCGCGGCGGCCGGGGCGGGGAGGCCGTGCAGCCGCGCGGTCGCGGTGACGAACTGCTCCCCGGTCAGGAAGGCGTACACCGAGTCACGTTCGGGGACCAGGCCGACGTGGCGGTACAGGGCGGGGTGATGCCAGGCGGGCGCGCCCGCCACGGTGAGCTCGCCGCGGGACGGCGGCAGGAAGCCGGCGATCATGTGCATGATGGTCGACTTGCCCGCGCCGTTCGGGCCGAGGAGCCCGGTGACCCCGGGGCCGAGGGACATGGTGACGTCGTTGACCGCCACCACGTTGCCGTACCAGCGTGAGACCCCGCGCAGCTCGATGGTGGGGCGCAGTTCGATGGTCATGACTGGCTCGCCTTCCGGTACCTCGCGGCCAGGCCCCCGAGGCAGGCCGCGAGCAGCAGTACCGCCAGGACCCCGTAGAGCGGTCCGTAGCGGCCCGGGTCGGCGACGAGGCCGGTCCGCGGGTCACCGCCGAGCCAGACACGCACGCCGTCGAGGATGGTAAACGGGCTGAACAGGCCGGCCACCCGCGCCCCGGTGGACGTGGCCGTCATGCCTCCCTCGGCCTGGATCAGCAGCAGGGCCAGGAAGAACGTCAGGATGCAGGAGATGGCGACGATCCCGGTCGAGTACGCGCGCCGGCCGGTGGCGCAGGCCAGGACCAGCCCGAACGCCGCGAACAGCACGGCCCACATCAGGCCGACGCCGAGCCCGGGGATCAGCGCCCTGGTCTGCGCCCAGATGGCCGAGCCGCCCTTGGCCGACGCGATCGTGCCCACGTACGTGATGAGCAGCGGCACCTCGATCAGGATCAGCAGCGCCCCGGTCATGGCCAGGAACTTGGCCAGCGGGTAGTCGCCGCGCCGCAGCGGGCGGCAGAAGTACAGCGGCAGGACGTGGCTGCGCAGGTCCCTGGAGACGAGTTCCGGCGCCTGGGCCGCGATGAAGATCGTGACCAGGGCGACCCGCAGCGCGGGAGCGTAGACGTCGTAGCCGAACAGCCGGGTGCCGCCGCGGGCCACCACCACCGCGTTGACGATCGCGGGCAGGCACATGGCGGTGAACGTGAGTACCGGGACGATCTTGCCCTTCACGCCCCGGCCGAGGCCGAACGCCGACCGGAAGCTGTGCCAGGTCAGCGCCCTGACGATCTGGGCCCGGCCCAGCCGGGGGCCGTCGTAGCCGCGGTAGCCGAGATCGTGGATGACCCCGGCGGCCTGCACCTCAGACATACTGGGTCTCCTCGTCCTCGCGGAACAGCTCCTCGACCTGGTGCCGCCGCTGCTCCAGGCGGCACAGCGGCAGCGCGAGATCGGCCACGCAGTCCCGCACCACGTCGTAGGTGCCGTCCCCGCGCAGCGGCACCAGCAAGGTGCCGCCCTGGATGGCGGCGGCGAGTCCGCGAGCGGCCAGCTCGGCCTGGAGCCGGGCCAGGCCCTCCTCCACCTCCACCGCGAGGACCTGGCTGGCCTGAGTGAAGCTGGTGATCGAGGCGGCGCGCAGCAGCCGGCCCCCGTCGATCGCGACCAGGTGGTCGCAGATCCGCTCGATCTCGCCGAGCAGGTGGGAGGCGACCACGATGGAGATGCCGAACTCCGCGCCGATCCGGCCGATCAGCTCGAGCATGGCGGTGCGGCCGGCCGGGTCGAGCCCGTTGGTCGGCTCGTCGAGGAGCATGAGCCGGGGGGCGCCGGTCAGGGCCTGGGCCAGCTTCACCCGCTGCTTCATGCCGGTGGAGTAGGTGCCGATCAGCCGGTACCGCTCCTCGTGCAGGCCGACGTGCCGCAGCGACTCGGCGGCGCGTTCCTTGGCCACCGTGGACGGCAGCCCGGAGATGCGGCCCAGGTGGGTGACGAACTCGGTCGCGGTCACGTCCGGCGGCAGGCAGTCGTGCTCGGGCATGTAGCCGAGCAGCGTCCTGATCCCCTCGCCGCTGGTAGCGCAGTCGCGGCCGAGCACCCGGGCCTGGCCGCTGGTCGGCGGGATCAGGCCGAGCAGGATCTTGATCAGCGTGGACTTGCCCGCGCCGTTGGCGCCGACCAGGCCGGTGATACCGGGGGCGAACGAGACGCTCAGGCCGTCGAGCGCGGTCACCTCGCCGGGGTACACCTTGGTCAGCGCCTGGGTCTCGATCACGGGAGTCTCGATGGCGGGGTTTTCGATGACGGGGTTCTCGATGACGGGGTTCTCGATGGCGGGCGCCGCGGCGGCGGAGGTCCCGGTGTCCTTGGGAGCCTCGATGGGTGGCATGGGTGTTACAGTGCCAGCAGGGGCACGGCCGGGACATCGGCCGCCAGGGTGAAACTCCCCTGGTCCTTCGCGGTCCGGGCCGGGGTGCGCATTTGCCGCACGGCTTACGCCTGGAGGATGACGCCCGGCCCGCGATGACGGTTTACGGTGGAACTGTGCGCACCATTTCGGAGGCTTCTCCCGAGACTCCGCCCGCGCGTCCGCAGGCCCTCCAGACGCACGCGGTCCCGGTGATCCCGGCCGCGCGGCCGCGGCCACCGCTGACCAAGCGGCTCAGGCCCCGGCAGTGGGCGGCGCTCGACTACCTGGTCGGCGGGATCTTCGGCCTGATCCTGCTGGCGACGGTCAGGCACGGCGTGGTCCAGGCCATCGAGAGCCCTTACGGCTTCATGATCTATCGTCCGCTCGCGCTGACCTGGCCGCTGGCCGTGTTCCTCATCGTCATGGCGGTGGTGGCGGTCGGCATGCGCCGCCGCCGCCCGGTTTTCATGCTGGGCATCCTGCTGGCCGGCTCGGTCGTAGTGACCGCGCTGACCGGTCCTGAGGTCGGCACGCTGGCCTACTTCCTGCCCGTCGCCTACGTGCTCTACCTGGTCGCGGCGACCTACGAGCACCGGCAGTCCGCGGTGCGCGTGCTCATCGCCGTGTTCGCCACTCTGCTGACCAACGGGGTGCTCATCCCCGCGACCGGAGGCGACATCGTCCCTAGCGGTTCGGCCGTCCCCGCCGCGCTGGTCGTGAGCATCGCCTGGTTCACCGGCTACATCGTGCGGCAGCGGCGGCGGTACGCGGTCCGGCTCCAGGACGAGGCAGCCAGCAAGGCGGTCGCCGAGGAGCGGCTGCGTATCGCCAGGGAACTGCACGACGTGGTGGCGCACAGCATGAGCGTCATCGCGGTCCAGGCGGGCTACGGCCAGTACGTCATCGACACCCAGCCCGCCGACGCGCGCACCGCCCTGGGCGCCATCCAGGCCACCAGCCGGGAGGCCCTCGACGAGATGCGCCGGATGCTCGGCGCCTTGCGCCAGGCGGACGAGACCGACGCGGACCGGCGAGCCGACGCGGACCGGCGGGATGGCGGGGACCGGCGGGATGGCGGGGACCCGCAGAACGGCGGGGACCGGCGGGGCGGTGCGGGCCGACGGGACGGCGGGAATCACAGGGAAATTCGGGACGAACGGGGTCATCGGGTTGATGCCGACGCGACCCCATCGGTGCTCGCGGCACCGTTGCTCCCGGCGCCCGGCCTGGCCGACCTGGACCGGCTGGTCGCCCGCACCGCGAGCGCCGGCGTCCAGGTGGACGTGAACCGCCGCGGGACGCCCAGGGAACTGCCCGCCAGCATCGACATGTCGGCCTACCGGATCGTCCAGGAAGCGCTGACCAACGTGGTCAAGCACGCGCGGACGGGCTCGTGCCGCGTGCTGATCGGCTACGGCCGCGACGAACTGGTGCTCGAGGTGACGGACAACGGCGCCGGGCTGCCCGCGATGGCCCTCGCGGGCGACGCCGCGCCTGACTTCGGTCCCCGGGACGCCATCGGCGGGAGCGGGCACGGGATCATCGGCATGCGCGAGCGGGTGAGCCTGCTCGGCGGGGAGTTCGGCGCCGGGCCGCTACCCGGCTACGGCTTCCAGGTCAGCGCGCACATCCCGCTGCCGCAGGGAAACGACTGACCCGGCCATGACCCTTCGGGTAGTAGTGGCCGACGACCAGGCCCTGGTCCGGGTGGGCTTCTGCGGCATCATCGCGGCCACGCCTGGGTACACGGTGGTCGGCGAGGCGGGCAACGGCGCCGAGGCGGTCGAGGCGGCCCGGACGGCCCGGCCCGACGTGATCTTGATGGACGTGCGGATGCCGGTCATGGACGGCATCGAGGCGACCAGGCGGATCACCGCGAGCACCGACGTGCGGACGCTCATCCTGACCACCTTCGACCTCGACGAGTACGTCTTCGCCGCGCTGCGCGCCGGGGCCAGCGGCTTCCTGCTCAAGGACACCCTGCCCGCGGACCTGCTCACCGCCATCCGGGTGGTCGCGGGCGGCGACGCGCTGCTCGCGCCCAGCGTCACCCGGCGCCTGATCGGCGAGTTCACCAGGACCGCGCCACCCGCCGCTCCCCCGGCGGCTGCGGCCGCCCAGTCCGCTCCGGCGACCCAAGCCACGGCGGCTCAGGCGGCCCTGGCCGCCTCGGCGGACGGCAACGGCGTCCAGAGCCAGGACCGGCTTCAGCGGGTGCTCACCGAACGCGAGCTTGAAGTGCTCACGATGGTCGCCCGCGGGCTGTCCAACGCGGAGATCGCCGACGAGCTGACGATCAGCCCGGCCACGGCCAAGACGCACGTCGCCCACCTGCTGACCAAGCTGGACGCCAGGGACCGCATCCAGCTCGTCATCATCGCCTACCAGACTGGGCTAGCGGTGACGAACTAACAAGGGATCACTGGACTCCCTGGTAACACTTGCCCCACACGTCACCGCTTATGGGGTGGATTGGGGCTCCGGGGTGGATTGGGGGGTCTATAGCACCCCAAATCAACCCCATAACCCGAATCCGCCCCGTTATCTGGGGCTGGTGAGATTTATGGTGTCAGAGTTACGCCAGATGGCTGTACTCGGTCGCTGGCGGGAGCTGGCGGGAGCTAGTGGGAGCTGGCGGGAGCTGGCGGGAGCTAGTGGGAGAAGTTGCCGCGGTAGTACTCGAAGACGAAGCCGATCGCGGCGAAGACGGTGAACATGCACCCGATCAGGAAGAGCCACCAGCCGACGGCGAAGCCGGCTGCGGCGAACGCGGCGGCGAGGCCCAGCCAGAGCGGCCACCAGCTGTGCGGGCTGAAAAACCCGACCTCGCCGGTGCCCTGCTCGATCTCGCCCGCGTTGTCGTCCTCCGGCCGCTTGGGCAGGCGGCGGCCGGTGAACAGGCAGTAGAAGCCGGTGAGTATGGCCAGCCCGACCGCGAACGCGAGCGCGGCGGTCCCGGTCACCTCCTTGGAGGTGTACCAGTACACGACGTCCGCGCCGGCGAAGAAGATACCGCAGCCGAGGAACAGCCAGCCTTCGACCTTCATGTCAGCTACTCACTTCCTGCTTCGGCCCGCTCTGCACAGTCGGCAGCGTCTGCTCGAGCCCGTGCGAGGCCCGGCCCCACTTGATGTGCGGGTAGTGCGCCTCGAAGGCGGGTCGCTCGGACCGGATCCGCGGGATCCGGTAGAAGTTGTGCCGCGGCGGCGGGCAGGAGGTCGCCCACTCGAGCGAGCTGGAGTAGCCCCACGGGTCTTCCTCGGTCACCTTCACCCCGTGCCGCCAGGTGACGTACACGTTCCAGAAGAACATGAGCACGGACAGGGCGAGCAGCCAGGACCCGACGGTGGAGATGACGTTGAGCGTGGTCACGTTGCCCGGCAGGTCGGGGTAGTTGGCGGTGCGCCGCACCTGGCCCTCGACCCCGGCCCAGTGCTGGACCAGGAACGTCATGTTGAAGCCGATGAACATGACCCAGAACTGGACCTTGCCGAGCCGGCTGTTGAGCATCTTGCCGGTCATCTTCGGCCACCAGAAGTAGAAGCCGGCGAACATCTCGAACAGCACCGTGCCGGCCAGCACGTAGTGGAAGTGAGCGACCACGAAGTAGGAGTCGGACACCGCGAAGTCGAGCGGCGGCGAGGCCAGGATGATGCCGGTGACCCCGCCGAAGACGAACGTGATCAGGAAGCCGACGGTGTACAGCATGGGCGGCTCGAAGGTGAGCTGCCCCTTCCACATGGTGCCGATCCAGTTGAAGTACTTCACCCCGGTGGGCACCGCGATCAGGAACGTCATGAACGAGAAGAACGGCAGCAGCACCGCGCCGGTGGTGAACATGTGGTGCGCCCACACGGTCATCGACAGGCCGGCGATCGCGATCGTGGCGGCGATCAGCGTCTTGTAGCCGAACAGCGGCTTGCGGCTGAACACCGGGATGATCTCGGTCGCGATGCCGAAGAAGGGCAACGCGAGGATATAGACCTCGGGATGGCCGAAGAACCAGAACAGGTTCTGCCACATGATGGCGCCGCCGCTGGAGGCGTCGAAGACGTGCGCGCCGAGGCGCCGGTCGATCTCGAGCACGAGCAGCGCGGCGGCCAGCACCGGGAACGCCATCAGCACCAGCATCGAGGTGAGTAGCGCGTTCCAGGTGAACATCGGCATCCGGAACATCGTCATGCCCGGCGCCCGCATGCAGAAGATCGTGGTGATGAAGTTGACCCCGCCGAGGATGGTGCCCAGGCCGGACAGCGTCAGGCCCATGATCCACAGGTCCGCGCCGATCCCCGGCGAGTAGATCGCGCTGGTCAGCGGGGCGTAGGCGTACCAGCCGAACGCGGCCGAGCCGCCGGGGGTGAGGAAGCTGGCCAGCAGCATCAGGCCGCCGAAGGTGAACATGTAGTAGCTGAGCAGGTTCATCCGCGGGAACGCCACGTCGGGCGCGCCGATCTGGAGCGGCACCAGTTCGTTGGCGAACCCGACGAACAGCGGGGTGGCGAACAGCAGCAGCATGAGCGTGCCGTGCATGGTGAACAGCTCGTTGTACTGCTGGTCGGATATCACGTGCTGGTTCGGCCCGAGCAGCTGGATCCGGATGAGGAGGGCCATCACCCCGGCGACCAGGAAGAAGAAGAACGAGGTGATCAGGTACAGGTGCCCGATGATCTTGTGGTCGGTCGAGGACAGCCAGCCCGCCAGGATGTGGCCCTTGCGCTCGGTACTCGGCGTGACGTAGGCAGTGACCGGGGTGGCCGGGTGTTCGATGGTGCTCACTGGGTGCTCCCGGATGAACTCTGTGCCGCCTGCTGCGCGGACATGTACGCCTGGAACTGCTGCGGGGTCACTACCTTCAGCGTAAACAGCATCTTGGCGTGGTAAAGGCCGCACAGCTCGCTGCAGTGCCCGATGAACGTGCCCGTCTGCGTGGCGGTGACCGTGAAGTGGTTCGGGTGGCCGGGGATGACATCGCGCTTGAACAGGAACTCAGGCACCCAGAACGCGTGGATGACGTCCTGTGAGGTCAGGTTGAACTGGACCGTCTCCCCCTTGGGGATCTCCAGCACCGGCAGCGGTCCCTCGCCGACCATGTTCCCGGTGTTGGTCACACCGTACTGCGGGTAGTGGAACTGCCAGCTCCACTGGAACCCGAGCACGTCCACCGTGACAGCCGGCTTAGCCGGCAGGCTGTCGATGTTGTTCTCGTCTTTCGCGGTGAAGTAGAAGAGGACCGCGATCAGCACGAACGGCACCGCCGTGTACATGATCTCGATCGGCATGTTGTAACGCGCCTGCGGCGGCAGCTTGTCGCCGCGCTTGCGGTGGAAGACCACCGCCCACATGACAAGACCCCAGATCAGGAAGCAGACCGCGATGGCCGCGATCCAGGACCCCTGCCACAGCGTCAGGACGATATTGCCCTGCTTGGTGATCGGGGGCGGGAACCCAAGCCGGGTGAACGTGTTATTCGTGCACCCGGTCAGGCCGAGGACCGCAAGGGTAACCGCGACCGTCATGCCGGCCGCGCGCCCGGCGCGGCTCCGGCCCGGACGGGGCTCTGCTGAGCCCTGTTCGGCGTTATCGGTAGTCAAGGCGAGGGCCTTCCTCGGTTCTGCTACAACGTGTCGTGCAAACAGTATCGCGCGCCACCGGCCAGGCATCCAGGACCCCGCATGTTTGCGCCATCTTTGCGTGGCGCGCGCGTACCGGCAGCCGGTGCGGGCATGATGGAGAGCGTGAGGGCGTGCTCGCGAACTGGAGGAACGGCGTGACCGGGCGCCGGGCCCGCCTGTTCGGGCGTTCCCCGGCCGGCGGTCAGGCAGGCGACCAGACGGGCCGCGCGGCCGCCGAGACCGCACCCGTCGGGTCACTAGCGGCCGAACGGGCGGCGGTTCCCGTGCCTCCTCCGGCGGCAGCCCTGGTCATCGACGCCCTCGGCCGGAAGTGCCCGATCCCCATCATCATGCTCGCGGAGCAGATCAGGGACGTGCCGCTGGGCGCGGTGATCGCGGTGCTCGCCGACGACCCGGCGGCCTACACCGACATACCGTCCTGGTGCACGATGAAGGCGCACGAGTTCGTCGCCCATCAGGAGCTTCCGCAGGGCGGCTGGGCCCTGTACATCCGCCGTGCCCTGTGACCTCAGGCGGGCGTGACCCTCAGGTCGGCTTGAACCGGCTCGTGAACCGCGGGTCATCTTCCCACCAGGGCTTTTCTGCCTGGTCGGCGGCTGGCTCCGGGGCGGATGAGGCCACCGTCGTCGCCGCGGCCGCCTGGAGCGCGTCCCTGGCGTCCAGGTCGGCGTCGATCCTGGCCGCGTCGGACTCGTCCTCGCGCATCAGCTGGATCAGCTGTGCGGCCAGGAACGGCAGCCCGACGAGGTCGCCGAGGATCCACAGCGCTCCCCCGCCGATGACCTGGTCGGCCTGGAGGCTGGGTCCCCAGGGCCTGGCCAGCGCGTGGTACCAGGCCGCGCCGATCAGGTTCTGGTCGGCGATGACCGCGAGCCCGAAAAAGGCGTCGCCGATCACCGCGGCACCGGTGATCCACATCGAGACCGCGTAGGAGTACTCCTTCGGCACCGGGTCGACCCGCAGCAGCGTCCAGAAGAACGCGAACCCCGCCGCGAGCAGGGCCAGGTAGGTCAGCTCCCTGATGGCCGGGCTGTGGAACACCGCCGTGTACCACGACGTGAAGTACATGGCGAACGGCACGGCGACCAGGGCGAGCGTGGTGATCGCGGGGAACGTCAGTATCCGGACCGGGCGCGCGCGGATGGCCGCTTCCAGGCGCGCGCCGGCGGCCGGGAATACGGCGGCGACCAGGCTGAACGGGCGCCCGAGGGTGATGAACAGCGGCACCACCAAGACGAGCAGCACGGTCTGGATGGCCCGGGCGTAGAACAGCACCGGCTCGTACACGGCTACCCAGGACATGGTGGCGATGACCAGGAAGCCCAGGCCGAAGCCGAGGAACCAGACCCGCCGGGCCGTCGGCCAGTCCCCCGCCCGGCGGGCGCAGGCGAGATAGCCGCCGCCGAGGAGCAGGACCAGCACCAGCACCGGCGGGTCGAGCGTCCACTCGCTGAACGCCCTGGCCACCGTGAGCTCGGGCGGCCCGTGGTACCCCGCCGCTAGCTGGTATCCGGACGCCAGCCCGTCCGTGATCTGCATGCCCGCCACGCTACCGCGCGCCGGCCGATGGGGTCGGTGGCCCCCCGGGTACCGAAGAAGGTACCCGGGGGGCCACCGAGTTCCCTGAACGGGCGCGGGCGGGGGCTGCTGGCGGGGGGCTGCTGGCGGGTCAGGGGTTGCGGATGGGTGGGGTGGGTCAGTGGGTGGGGTTGGCGCCGGGGCGGACGGGGGCGATGTACATGGTCTGGACGGGGTTGCCGCAGCCGTAGGAGGTGTCGGGCAGGTAGACGGCGGTGAACTGGTTGGGCGGGTAGACCTTCAGGGCCGCCGCCTTGGTGGGCTGGCAGCTCGGGCTCGGGAAGTTCAGCGCGTCCACGATCT